>Ga0308160_10002846_pt1 | contig 20194 bp, 17 predicted proteins | sample PhyFR1_FD_201036 | JGI IMG/M metagenome (GOLD analysis project Ga0308160, IMG submission 201036) | Phyllosphere microbial communities from UC Gill Tract Community Farm, Albany, California, United States - DLSLF.R1 | ecosystem: Host-associated > Plants > Phyllosphere > Unclassified | place: USA...
GCGTCATCTACATGGGTTCGTTCTCGAAAGTGCTGACCCCGGGCATCCGCCTCGGCTACGTGTGCGCCCCGCTGCCGCTGGTGCGCCGCCTCGAGCTGGCCAAGCAGGCCGCCGACCTGCACACCGCGACACTCACCCAGATGGTGGTGCACGAAGTCGTCAAGGACGGTTTCCTGAACGAGCACATCCCGACCATCCGCACCCTGTACGCCAACCAGTGCCAGGCAATGCTGGATGCAATGGAAGAGCAGTTCCCGGCCGGCGTGACCTGGACCCGTCCGGAAGGCGGCATGTTCATCTGGGTCGAGCTGCCGAAGCAGATCGACGCCACCAAGCTGCTCGACCAGGCAATCGCCGCGCGCGTCGCCTTCGTGCCGGGCGCGCCGTTCTACGCCAACGACCCGGACACCCATACCCTGCGTCTGTCCTTCGTGACCGTGCCGCCGGAACGCATCCGCGAAGGCATCGCCATCCTCGGCAAACTGATCAAAGAGCAGATGTAATCGGTGCAGGCCACCCGGCCTGCATGCGGACACTGCCGAAAAGGCCGCGCCTCCCTGCGCGGCCTTTTTTACGCCGCCATTTGCCGTCATCTTCCGGACAATTGTCCAAAAACGTAAACAAATGTCGGTTGCACGGAGGGCACAATTTTTTTCCTAATAATCAACAATTGTTACACAGCAAATCACAACAGGTGTATCATTTTGTTCGATTTCCCTCGTGCAGCTGCAGGCCTAGTATGACCAACACCGTCAGCGTGTCCTTGTCCGACACGCACAAGCCAGCCATCCTGATCGTCGACGACGCGCCCGACAGCCTCGGTGCGCTGCGCACGATCATGCTGCGCCAGGGCTATCAAACCTTCGTCGCCACTTCCGGCGAGCGCGCGCTCGACATCGCGCTGCGCGTGAAACCGGACCTGGTGCTGCTCGACATCGTCATGCCCGGCATGGATGGCCTGGAAGCCTGCCGCAGGCTGAAGGCGCATCCGGCCACCACGCGCATCCCGGTGATCTTCATCAGCGCGCGCGACGAGACCGCCGACATCGTCGCCGGCTTCGACATCGGCGCCGCCGACTACATCCCGAAGCCGCTGCGCATGGAAGAAGTCTGCGCGCGCCTACGCGCCCAGCTGCGCATGCGCACCACCAGCGAGACCCAGACCGCGCAGGCCGACCGCCTGCGCATGATCGTCAACAGCATGGACCAGGGCCTGCTGATCGTCGAGGCGTCCGGGCGCATCCAGTACGCCAACCCGGCCTGCGACCGCTACCTGGGCTGCAAGCCGGAAGAGCTGGTCGGCCGCCGCCTGGCCGACCTGCTGGAGCAGCCCGAGGCGCCCGCCGACCAGGCCGTCGCCCAGGGCACGCGCGAAGTCAACATCCGCCATCACGACGGCAGCCTGCGCGCGATGGACCTGACCCTGACCCCGATGCACGCCGACGCCGGCCTGTTCGTCGCCCTGCTGCACGACATCAGCCACCACAAGCAGTCCGAGGATGCGCTGCAGCGCGCCGCCATGCTCGATCCGCTGACCAAGATCGCCAACCGCCGCCAGTTCGACGCCTTCCTGGAAAAGGAATGGCAGCGCGCGATCCGCAACGCCCAGCCGCTGTCGTTGGTGGTGCTCGACGTCGACCACTTCAAGCTGTACAACGACACCCTCGGCCACGCCGCCGGCGACACCTGCCTGCAACAGGTGGCGCAGGCGCTGCAGGGCCATGCGGCGCGTCCGACCGACCTGGCGGCGCGCTACGGCGGCGAGGAATTCGTGCTGCTGTTCGGCGAAACCCCGCTCGACGCCGCCACCCGCCTGGCCGAAATGATCCGCACCGCGGTGGAAGCCCTGCAGCTGGCACATCCGCGCTCGCCGAGTTCCCCGTGGCTGACCGTGTCGGTGGGCGTGGCGACCATCGTGCCGACGCAGCTGGACGAGATCGAGAACCTGTTCGTGTGCGCCGACCGGGCCATGTATGCGGCCAAGGCGGGTGGGCGCAACCGGGTGGAGGCGACGCTGGTGGGGGCGGCCTGGGAAGTGGTCAAGGACGCGGCAGCCATTTAAGTGTTAGCGAATGAACGTCGTTCCCGCGAAGGCGGGAATCCAAGTTTTACATGCCGACGCGGTACAAACGTACACCTGTAACGTGCGCCGAACTTGGATTCCCGCCTGCGCGGGAATGACGCGCTAACGAAGCTGGCAGGTGTGTACGCTACCTCACCTCAGCGCGCAATCCGCCGCAGCCGCTTGCCCAGTCCCCTCAAATCCTCCAGCGCCGGCCCGATCGCCAGCACCATCAGCAACACCGCCAGCGGCACCGTCGCCATCGACCCCACCTGCCTGAACCCCAGCGCCCCCACCACCCCGCCGGCAAAGAAACTGCCCAGCAGCCCGCACAGCAGTGCCAGCCGCGCATGGTTGGCGCCGACCCTGGGCAGGCGTTCGCCGTCCGCATTCCAGTACAGCAGCTTGCCCAGCTCGATGCCGATATCGGTGACGATCCCGGTCATGTGCGTGGTGCGGATCTCGGCATGCGAGAGCTTGGTCATCAGCGCATTCTGCAAACCCATCATGAAGCACAGCAGCATCACCGTGGCCGGCACGAACAGGCCGCCGACGCCGGCCAGGCGCGCGCCCAGCAGGCCGAACACCAGCAGCAGCAGCGCCTCCAGCAGCAGCGGCAAGGCGTACAAGCTGGCCAGCGCGTGGCGGCGCGCGTGGTTGACCATCAGCGCGGTACAGGCGGCGCCGGCCAGAAAGGACAGCATGGCGCCGAGCGCGTCCAGCGCCAGCCCGGCTGCGCCCAGCGCCAGGTCGTCGGCGGCGCCGGAGACGATGCCGGTCATGTGCGAGGTGTAGCGGTGCACGGCCAGGAACCCGCCGGCATTGATGGCGCCGGCCACGAAGGCCAGGGCCAGGCCGAGGTGGCGGTCGGCGCGGCGGGTGCGCGCGTGGGCGGTCAGGGTATGGACGTAGTGCATGCCGTCAATACTAATCCAATCGGACCCGACATTGAATGGCAACAGCGGCTTCTCGTTCACGTGGCTATAATTGACAACCTTATTTGATCCTGCTCGCCCACATCGACCAGTCTGGACCACCGTGAATCCACATCTCGACCGCCTCCACCCCTACCCGTTCGAAAAACTGCGCCAACTGTTTGCCGGCGTCACGCCCAGCCCCGAGCATGCGCACATCAGCCTCGGCATCGGCGAGCCCAAGCACCCGACGCCGGCTTTCATCCAGAAAGCGCTGACGCACAGCCTGGCCGGCCTGGCCGTGTACCCGACCACGCACGGCGGCGAAGCGCTGCGCGGCGCGATCGCGGGCTGGCTGGAGCGCCGCTACGGCATCCCGCCGCTGGATCCGGCCACGATGGTGCTGCCGGTCAACGGCTCGCGCGAAGCGCTGTTCGCGATCGCCCACTGCACGATCGACGCCAGCAAGGCCGGCGCGCTGGTGGTCTGCCCGAACCCGTTCTACCAGATCTACGAAGGCGCGGCCTACCTGTCGGGTGCCGAGCCCTATTTCGTGAATTCCGAGCCGGCGCGCAACTTCGGCTGCGACTACGGCAGCGTGCCCGACGAGGTGTGGGAGCGCGTGCAACTGCTCTTCGTCTGCTCGCCGGGCAACCCGACCGGCGCCGTGCTGACCCTGGACGACTGGCGCGAACTGTTCGCGCTGTCCGACCGCCACGGCTTCGTGATCGCCGCCGACGAGTGCTATTCCGAGATCTATTTCGGCGCCACGCCCCCGTTGGGTGGGCTCGAAGCCGCGCACCAGCTCGGCCGCAGCACGGGCGACCAGCCGTACAAGAACCTGATCGTGTTCTCGAGCCTGTCCAAGCGCTCCAACGTGCCGGGCATGCGCTCGGGCTTCGTGGCCGGCGACCCGGCCCTGCTGAAGACCTACCTGCTGTACCGCACCTACAGCGGCGGCGCGATGTCGCCGATCGTGCAGGCGGCCTCGATCGCGGCCTGGGGCGACGAAACCCATGTGCAGGAAAACCGCAACCTGTACAAGGAAAAGTTCAGCCTGATCACGCCGCTCTTGAAGCAGGTGATGGACGTCGAACTGCCGGACGCCGGTTTCTACCTCTGGGCCGACGTACGCCGTACCGGGCTGTCGGACACCGAGTTCGCCAAGGGCCTGTACGCCGCATATAATGTCACGGTTCTGCCGGGGAGCTACCTCGCGCGCGACGCGCACGGGACCAATCCGGGACGCAACCGCATCCGCATGGCGCTGGTCGCCGGCGTCGACGAGGGACTGGAAGCGGCCAACCGCATCGTCCAGTTCTGCAAGGACCTCAAGTCCGCCTGAATACCGTTTTATCCATCACTGAACCTGAAACCGACATCATGACTCAACAACTCCAGACCCTCATCGACAACGCGTGGGAACAGCGCGCCGAGATCAGCCCATCGAACGCACCGGCCGACGTGCGCGAAGCAGTCGCTACCGTCATCAAAGGCCTTGACGACGGCTCGCTGCGCGTGGCGCAGAAGGACAGCGGCAGCTGGGTCGTGAACCAGTGGATCAAGAAGGCCGTGCTGCTGTCGTTCCGCCTCGAGAACAACGTTCCGGTCGAAGGCGGCGGCATGCAGTTCTACGACAAGGTCCCGACCAAGTTCGCGGATTACACCGCCGAAGACTTCGCCAAGGGCGGCTTCCGCGTGGTGCCGCCGGCCGTGGCCCGCCGCGGTTCCTTCATCGGCAAGAACGTGGTCCTGATGCCGTCCTACGTCAACATCGGCGCCTACGTCGACGAAGGCACCATGGTCGACACCTGGGCCACCGTCGGCTCCTGCGCCCAGATCGGCAAGAACGTCCACCTGTCCGGCGGCGTCGGCATCGGCGGCGTGCTGGAACCGATGCAGGCCAACCCGACCATCATCGAAGACAACTGCTTCATCGGCGCCCGCTCGGAAATCGTCGAAGGCGTGATCGTCGAAGAGAACTCGGTGATCTCGATGGGCGTGTACATCGGCCAGTCGACCAAGATCTACAACCGCGAAACCGGCGAAGTCACCTACGGCCGCATCCCGTCGGGCTCGGTGGTGGTGTCGGGTTCGCTGCCGTCGGCCGACGGCAAGTACAGCCTGTACTGCGCAGTGATCGTCAAGCGCGTGGATGCGCAGACGCGTTCGAAGACCGGCATCAACGAGCTGCTGCGCGGTATCTGATCCGCTGTTTCGGGCAGCATCGCAAGCTTCGAAAAACGCCGCCCCGGCCTTGCCGGGACGGCGTTTTTCGTTAACAAAATAGAATCTCCACGGCTTGCTACAATACGGTTTTGTCCAGGACAAACCATCCAGCATGGAAGACCTTACCATTTCTGCCGTCGAGCGCGAGACCAGGCTGTCGAAGGACACCTTGCGCGCATGGGAAAGGCGCTACGGTTTTCCGGCGCCCCTGCGCGATGCAAATGGCGAACGACGCTATCCGGCCGACCAGGTCGAGCGCCTGCGCCTGATGAAACGCCTCGTCGACCAGGGTTACCGGCCGGGGAAGCTGGCCGGGCTGACTGCCGGGCAGTTGGCGGCCCTGCCGCCGCGCCATCCCGCGCCCGCCGAAGAGCAGCAGGCCCGGCAGGATGACGACGGCACGGTCCGACAGTTGCTGACCACGATCAAGCGCGACCCCAGGGGCTTGCGCCGGGCGATGAGCCAGGAACTCGCGCGCAAGGGCCTGGAGCGCTTCGTGCGCCACGTGGCCGCACCGCTGACCAGGGCAGTCGGCCAGTGCTGGCAGGAGGGCAGCTTCGCGATCTCCGACGAGCATTTGTATACCGAGGAAACGGCGCGCGTGCTGCGCCAGACCATCTCCGCCCTGCCGGCGGACCGGCACGGCCCCTGCATCCTGCTCACCACCCTGCCCGGCGAGCCGCACGTCCTCGGCCTGCTGATGGTGGAAGCCCTGTGGTCGCTGGAGGGTGCCGCCTGCATGTCGCTGGGCACCGAGACGCCCCCAGGCGACATCGCGCGCGCGGCGGCCGCCTACGAGGCCGACATCGTGGCGCTGTCCTTCTCGGCAGCCTCCTCCGGCCGCCAGGACGGGGCCGCGCTGCGCCAGTTGCGGCAAGCCCTGCCCGCCGGCACCGCCTTGTGGGTGGGTGGCGCCGGCATCGGCATCCACGGCGTGATCGAAGGCGTGCATCTGCTGCCCTCGCTGGAGGATGGCCAGCGCGCCCTGGCCGAGTGGCGCCTCGCGCAAGGTATGCGGCACACTGGCGCGGCGGCACGTTTCATGTAGAATTCCTGAAGCGCAAAAATTACCACAGAGCAAGGGAGAAACGACCATGGCCATGGACCGGCTGTTCCAATTGATGAAGGAAAAGAACGCGTCCGACATGTTTTTCGCGGTCAATTCCCCTGTTCACATCAAAATCAACGGCAACCTGATCCCGATCAACCAGCACAAGCTGGAGCCGGAAAACATCGACTCCCTGCTGGCGGAGATTGCGTCGCCCGAGCAGATGGCGGCACTGGCGCGCGAGAACGAGCTCAACATGGGCATCTCGGTGCCCAACCTGGGCCGCTTCCGTCTGTCGGCCTTCCGCCAGCGCGGCACCATCTCGGCCGTGTTCCGCTTCGTCCCGGCCAGCATCCCGCCGCTGGGCGAGCTGGGCCTGCCGCCGGTGCTGCTTGATCTGATCATGGAAAAGCGCGGGCTGCTCCTCATCGTCGGCGCCACCGGCTCCGGCAAGTCGACCACCATCGCCTCGATGCTCGACCACCGCAACGAACAGCGCTCCGGCCACATCCTGACGCTGGAAGACCCGATCGAATACCTGTTCAAGAACAAGAAATCGATCGTCAACCAGAGGGAAATCGGCAGCGACGCCGCCAGTTTCGACGTCGCCCTGCGCAACTCGATGCGCCAGGCGCCGGACTGCATCCTGATCGGCGAGATCCGCGACAAGGACACCATGGCTGCCGCCCTCGCCTACGCCCAGTCCGGCCACCTGGTGCTGGCGACGCTGCACGCCAACAACAGCTACAACGCGCTGAACCGCATCATCAGCTTCTACCCGATCGAAAACCGTCCGGCGCTGCTGCAAGACCTGTCGTCCGCCGTGAAAGCCATCGTCTCGCAGCGCCTGGTGCGCGCCAAGGCCGGCGGGCGGCGCCAGGCCGCGGTCGAGATCATGGTCAACACGCGTTATGTTGCCGACCTGATCGAAAAGGGAGAGATCGGCCAGATCAAGGAAGCGATGGACAAGAGCCTGTCGCCGGGCTCGCAATCCTTCGAGAAAGCGCTGCTCGAACTGGTGCAGGAAGATCTGATTACCCAGGAAGAGGCACTGGCGAATGCCGATTCGGCTACCAATCTGCTGTGGCTGATCAACAATGGGCCGGGCAGCCAGGCGGCCAGGATGGAGGAAGCACCCAAGCCGGCCGAGCCACCGGCGGGGCCGTCGTTCACCGAATTCACGCTGGACAATTAAGGCTACCTGAGCCGGCGGCAGTGCGTCGCCGGTTCCACCGCCTGCGTTTACTGCGCGACGGCGGCGACGGGTACTGCCGCCCCCGTGGCCGGCGCCTGCAATGCCAGCATCTCGCGGCCAAACAGCTCCGCACAAGCCTTGGCGTTCGCGGCATTCTCCGCTTTCAGCCGCGCGGCGTTCAAGGCCAGCATCTGATCGAAGGTCGGGGCACCTGCATTCGATTCCGGCAGGCGCTTGCAGAACGCTTCAGCCACGACATTCCTGGTTTCGACGTCGATCAGGCGTGCCTTCGCGGTGTACAACACCTGGTAATGGGTCCAATCGGTCGGGAAGTCCATCATCTGCCATACCAGCGTCCTGACGTCGAGCACGTAGCGTGCCTTGCCCTTCGCCTGCTCGGCGATACATGAACCTTTTCGCCACAGGTGCGACAGGGGACCCGATAAATTGCGCTTCGGGCTTGCAACGGGCTTGCTACACTGACCTTTGAAGGCGGCGGCCTGTGCTATCCTTCGCGCCTTTCCCCTGCACCATCGCCATGAAGACAACCCTCTACGGTATCCCGAACTGCGACACCGTCAAAAAAGCGCGCACCTGGCTGGCCGACAACGGCCACGCCTTCGACTTCCACGATTTCAAGAAGCAGGGCCTGGACCGCGCCACGGTGGCCGGCTGGCTCGAACAGCTCGACTGGGAAACCCTGGTCAACCGCAAGGGCACGACCTGGCGCAAGCTGAGCGACGAGCGCCGTGCGTCCATCGTGGATAAAGCCAGCGCGCTCGAGCTGATGCTGGAAAACCCGTCCGTGATCAAGCGCCCGGTGCTGGCGGGTGCAGGTCCGCTGTCGGTCGGCTTCTCCGCCGACCAGTACGCAGCCAGGTTCGGGAGCCAGGCATGAAAGCATCCCGCACCCAGGAACTGACCGAAGAGCTGATCGCGCTCGATTCCGTGACCCCGCAGGACAAGGGCTGCCAGCAGCGCCTGATCGAACTCCTCGAACCGCTCGGCTTCAAGTGCGAAACCATCGCATCGAACGGCGTGACCAATTTGTGGGCACGGCGTGGCACCGAGGCGCCGCTGTTCGTGTTCGCCGGCCACACCGACGTGGTGCCATCCGGCCCGGTCGAGCAATGGCAATCGCAGCCGTTCACCCCGACCCGGCGCGACGGCAAGCTGTACGGCCGCGGCGCCTCCGACATGAAGACCTCGATTGCCGCCTTCGTGGTCGCGGTCGAGGAATTCGTCGCCGCGCATGCCGGCCATGCGGGCTCGATCGCCCTGCTCATCACCAGCGACGAGGAAGGCCCGGCCGTGGACGGCACCGTGGTCGTCTGCGAGATGCTGGAAGAGCGCGGCGAGACGCTCGACTATTGCCTGGTCGGCGAGCCCACCTCCAGCCACGTGCTGGGCGACATGATCAAGAACGGCCGCCGCGGTTCGCTGTCGGGCTGCCTGGTCGTGAAAGGTGTGCAGGGGCACATCGCCTATCCGCACCTGGCGCGCAACCCGATCCACCAGGCGGCGCCGGCGCTGGCCGAGCTGGCCGCCGAGAAGTGGGACGACGGCAACGAATACTTCCCGCCGACCAGCTGGCAGGTGTCGAACATCGCGGCCGGCACCGGCGCCACCAACGTCATCCCGGGCGAGCTGAAGATCGACTTCAACTTCCGCTTTTCCACCGCCAGCACCGCCGACGGGCTGGAAGCGCGCGTCCACGCCATCCTCGACAAGCACGGCCTCGACTACGACCTGAAATGGACGCTGTCCGGCCAGCCCTTCCTGACCCCGAAGGGCACGCTGTCGGATGCGATCTGCGGTTCGATCAAGGAAGAGCTGGGCGTGGCGACCGAACTGTCGACCACCGGCGGCACCTCGGATGGGCGCTTCATCGCCCGCATCTGCCCCCAGGTGATAGAATTCGGGCCACCCAACGCCAGCATCCACAAGATCGACGAGCACATCGAATTGCGCTACATCGATCCGCTCAAGAACATCTACCGCCGCACGCTGGAACGCCTGCTGGTGGCCACGCCGCCTACCGTCTCAGTAACAGCTTAATTAGGGAAACCGACATGACCACGACGAATTTCTCCACGCCGCGCGACCTGCTGCGCTACGCCGTCACCCGCTTCAATGCCGCCAAGCTGTTCTTCGGCCACGGCAGCGCCGAAGCCTTCGACGAAGCCGCCTACCTGATCCTGCATACCCTCAAGCTGCCGCTCGACAAGCTCGAACCCTTCCTCGATGCGCGCCTGCTGCAGGACGAGGTGCTGCAGGTGCTGGCCGTGATCGAGCGCCGGGTAGCAGAGCGCGTGCCGGCCGCCTACATCACCAACGAAGCCTGGCTGGGCAGCTACAACTTCTACGTCGACGAGCGCGTGCTGGTGCCGCGTTCCTTCATCGCCGAGCTGATCCCGAACCAGTTCGCGCCGTGGGTGTCCGATCCGGACGGCGTCGAGAACGTGCTCGAACTGTGCACCGGCTCCGGCTGCCTGGCGATCATGCTGGCCGATGCCTTCCCGAACGCCGTGGTCGACGCCATCGACATCTCGCAGGACGCCCTCGCCGTGGCCGAGCGCAACATCCGCGACTACAAGCTGGAAGGCCGCGTGAATCCGATCGGCTCCGACCTGTACGAGAACGTCCCGTTCAAGAAGTACGACCTGATCGTCTCGAATCCGCCGTACGTGAATGCGGATTCGATGGGCAAGCTGCCGCCGGAATACCTGCGCGAGCCGCAGATCGCCCTGGCCGGCGGCCAGGACGGCATGGACCTGGTGCGCAAGATCGTCGACGGCGCCGCCGAGCGCTTGACGCCGGAAGGCGTGCTGGTGGTCGAGATCGGCAACGAGCGCGAGTTCGCGGAAGCGGCGTTCGGCAAGCTGGGGCTGACCTGGCTGACCACGAGTGCCGGTGACGATACGGTGTTCCTGCTGACGGCCGACCAGCTCGCCAAATAACCTGAAATACCGTTTACCCCGATGATCCGATTTTCCAACGTAAGCCTCATGCGCGGCACCAAGCCGCTGCTCCAGGACGCCGACCTCACCCTCAATCCCGGCGACAAGATCGGCCTGATCGGCGCCAACGGCGCCGGCAAGTCCAGCCTGTTCGGCATGCTGAGGAACGAACTCCACCCGGACCAGGGTGCGATCGATTTCCCGCAGCGCTGGCGCATGGCCTACGTGGCCCAGGAAACGCCGGCACTGGACCGTCCGGCGCTCGAATACGCGATCGACGGCGACGTCAACCTGCGCAGGCTGCAGGCCGAACTGGAACGGGTCGAAGCGCTGGAGTACACGGAAGAAAACGGCATCGCGCTGGGCGAAATCCATGGCCAGCTGGCCGACGCCGACGCCTACACCGTGCAGTCGCGCGGCGAGCAGCTGTTGCTGGGCCTGGGCTTCACGCTGGCCCAGATGCAGCAGCCGGTGGCCAGCTTCTCGGGCGGCTGGCGCATGCGCCTGAACCTGGCGCAGGCACTGATGTGCCCTTCCGACCTGCTGCTGCTGGACGAACCGACCAACCACCTGGACCTGGACGCGATCATCTGGCTGGAAGACTGGCTGAAGCGCTATCCCGGCACCCTGATCATCATCTCCCACGATCGCGACTTCCTCGATGAAGTCGTGAACGTGGTGGTGCACATCGAGGACCGCAAGCTGAAACGCTACTCGGGCAACTACAGCGGCTTCGAACGCCAGCGCGCCGCCGCCCTGGTGCTGGCCGCCGCCGCCTTCGAGAAGCAGCAGCGCACCCGCGCCCACCTGCAATCCTTCGTCGACCGCTTCAAGGCCCAGGCCACCAAGGCGCGCCAGGCCCAGAGCCGGATGAAGGCGCTGGCACGGATGGAAGAGCTGGCGCCGCTGCGCGCCGCCGCCGAATTCTCGTTCGAGTTCCGCGATCCGGTATCGGCGCCGAATCCGCTGCTGGTGCTGGACGGCGTCGATGCCGGCTACCCGATCCTGGACGAGCACGGCGACAAGGTCGATACCAAAACCATCGTCCACGGCATCAACTTCTCGCTGCAGATCGGCCAGCGCATCGGCCTGCTGGGCGTGAACGGCGCCGGCAAATCCACACTGATCAAGACCGTGGCCGGCGAGCTGGCGCCGCTGTCCGGCGAATCGACGCTCGGCAAGGGCCTGGTGGTCGGTTATTTCGCCCAGCACCAGGTCGAGATGCTGCGCCACGACGAATCGCCGCTGTGGCACATGCAGAAGATTGCGCCGACCGTGCGCGACCAGGAACTGCGCAACTTCCTGGGCGGCTTCAACTTCCCGGGCGACATGGTGACCAGCCCGATCCGGCCCTTCTCCGGCGGCGAAAAGGCACGCCTGGCGCTGGCGCTGATCGTGTGGCAGCGCCCCAACCTGCTGCTGCTGGATGAACCGACCAACCACCTGGACCTGGAAACGCGCGAGGCGCTGACGCTGGCGCTGGCCCAGTTCGAGGGCACGCTGGTGGTGGTCTCCCACGACCGCCACCTGCTGCGCGCCACCACCGACGAATTCATCATCGTGGCCGACGGCCGCCTGCAGCCCTTCGACGGCGACCTGGACGACTACAAGGACTGGCTGTTCAAGACCAAGCTGAAGACGGTCGAAGCCGGCAAGACCGCAGCCACACTGCCTGTCAAGGACAACAAGGCCGCTGTCCCGGCGTCCGTGCCATCGGCGCCGGCCGCACCAGCGGCACCTGTCGCGCCGGCCGACCGCAAGGAACAGAAGCGCCAGGATGCCGAGGAGCGCCAGCGCGTGGCGGGCCTGAGGAAGCCGCTGGAGACCCGCATCAAGCGCATCGAAGAGCAGATGGCCAAGCTGAACGCGAAAAAAGCCGACGTCGACGCGCGGCTGCTGGAGCCGGGCATCTACGAGGCCGACAAGAAGGACGAGTTGAAGAACCTGGTGGCGGACCAGGCATTCCTGACGCGCGACCTGGGGAACCTGGAGAACGAGTGGCTGGAGTTGCAGGAGCAGCTGGAAGAATTAAGCGCTTAATCGTTAACGCGTAAACGTCGTCCCCGTCCCCGCGAGGGCGGGGACGACGGCATCGTATGCAGGCGGCAGCTCACGCCACCTGCCGCGCCCCTTCCTTCCGCACCGACATCAAGCGGTCGATATCGACCAGGATCAGGCGCCGTTCCCCCTTCTGCGCCAGCCCGATCAGGTAATCGGCATCGATGCACTCGGCCCCCGGCACCGGCGCGATCTGGTCCGGATGCAGGGTAATCACCCCGGTCACGCCGTCCACCACCATCCCCATCACGCAGGTGGTCAGCCGCAGGATGATCACGTCGGTCATGGGGTCGAGTGCGCGCGGCGTGCTGCCGAAGGCGGTGCGCATGTCGACCAGCGGCATGATCACGCCGCGCGAGACGGCGACGCCGCCGATGATCTCGCCGCTGGATGCAAAGCGCTCGAGCGCCTTCAGCACCCGCAATTCCTGCACCTTGGCGAAGTCGAGTCCGTACTCCAGGCCGCCGAGCGTGAAGCTGAGGTACTGCGTCGCGCGCGTGCCGCCTTCGATTGCATTGCTGGTCATGGTGTCATGCATGGCGATTCCTCTCCTTGGGACCCCCATGCTAAGATGTATGCTCGAAGGAAATATTGAGTACAGTCAATTTTTTGAAATCCATTCCTACCTTTGCAAATAGATTCCTGCACTTGCATTCGGGCGGCATCGGCTTACAATAAAGACATCTAATAATAACTAACATGCAAAGGGAAGCCGACGATGTTCCGGTGGCTGAAACGCCTGTTTTCCGGCCCCGCCGCACCGCGCGTGCCGTCGGCGCGCATACCCGTTCCGGCGTCTCCTGCCGACCCGCGTGACGACTTGCGGGACGGCCCGACCGAGGACCTTGCCGACGGCCTGCCTGCCACACGCGCGTTGCAGCCGCCGGTATCGTTCGAGCAGGTCGACTACATCAACGGTGCCTGGAACGGCTGGCTGTTCGACCGCCACGACCAGCATGGCCTGGACATGAACGAGACCGAGGCGCGCGTGCTGGAAGCGCTGGATGCCATCCTGTCCTCGCAGCAGTCCGGTGCGGCGCTGGTGCGGCGCATGCCGGGCCTGATCCCGCAGTTGCTGCAAAGCCTGCGCAGCGACAGCTTTTCCGGTACCGCGCTGTCGCGCACGATCTCGTCGGACGTGGTGCTGGTCGCGGCCGTGATCCGGCTCGCCAACAGCAGCCACCAGGGCGCCGCGAATGCGATCACCAGCGTCGAACACGCGGTGATCCTGATCGGCCAGGAAGGCCTGCGCCAGCTGATCACGACGGTGGCCTTCCGCCCCATCATCGACATGAACTCGGGTTTCTATACGCGCCGGCTGGCGCCGCGCCTGTGGGAACATGCGGAGCGCTGCGCGATCAGCGCCCGTCCGCTGGCGGCGGAAATGGGGATCGAACCCTTCGATGCCTTCCTGGCCGGCCTGCTGCACAACGTCGGCCTGATCGTCTCGCTGCGCATCATGGACCAGATGGCGCGCGGCGAACGCCGGTTGGGATCCGAGATCTTCCTGGCCCAGCTGGCACGCGACACCCGGCGCCTGGCCTGCAGCATCGCACGCGAATGGCATTTCCCGGAGGCCGTGGTGCAGGCGCTGTCCGAACAGGGCGGCATGCACCGGGGCGCGCAGATGTCGCCGCTGGGGCGCCTGCTCAAGCTCACCGACTACCTCGGCAAGGTGCGCATGCTGGTGGAAAACGAATTGCTGGACGAGTCGAATCCGGAACTGTTTTCCGGACTGCCGCAGAACGCGGCGCAGTGTTATTCGGCACTGGCTGCGAGCCGCGAGCAGGCGGCACCCGCCTGAACGCCGCTCGCAGCCAATTCTTATTTTTTGCTGCGAGCCGCGAGCAGGCCGCACCGGCCTGAAAGTTAAGCCGTCGTTCCCGCGCAGGCGGGAACGACGGGCTGACGCAGGGACGACGTCCGTTATTTGACCGAACGATCCGTCACCGCCAGCTGCTTGTTCTGCTCATCCAGCCACGCCTTCAGCGGCGCGAAGTAGTCGAGCATCGCCGTCGCATCCATACGCTCTTCCCCGGTCACCGCTTTCAGCGCTTCCGGCCACGGCTTGCTGGTGCCCATCGCCAGCATCTGCTGGAATTTGGCGCCAGCCTGCTTGTTGCCGTAGATCGAGCAGCGGTACAGCGGGCCGGTGTCGCCGGCTTGGCGGCACAGCGCGCGGTGGAACTGGAACTGCAGCACGTGGGCCAGGAAATAGCGCGCGTACGGCGTGTCGCTGGCGACGTGGAACTTGGCGCCGGCATCGAAGCCGCGCTCGCCGTCGATCGGGGCCGGGCGCGCCACGCCCTGGTACTGCTCGGTGAGCGCCCACCAGGCCTTGTCGTAGTCGCCCGGCTGCACCTGGCCGCCGTAGACCTGCCAGCGCCATTTGTCGACCTTGTACGCGAACGGCATGAAGGCGACCTTCTGCAGCGCGGTGTACAGCAGCGGGCCGATGTCTTGTGACGGATCCGGCTCCTGTTGCATCAGCCCGACCCGCTTCAGGTAAGCCGGCGTGATCGACAGCGCGACGGTATCGCCGATCGCTTCATGGAAGCCGTCGTTGGCGCCATTCCGGAACAGCGGCGGCTGCACGTTATAGGCCAGGTCGTAGTACAGGTGGCCCAGTTCGTGGTGGATGGTGCGGAAGTCCTCGGCCGTCGGCGTGATGCACATTTTCACGCGCACGTCGTCCTTGCCGTCCAGGTCCCAGGCCGAGGCGTGGCAGACGACGTCGCGGTCGCGCGGCTTGGTCAGCAGCGAACGCTCCCAGAAGGTGGCCGGCAGCGCGCGCATGCCGAGCGAGGTATAGAAACCTTCGGCGTAGCGCGTCATCTCGACGGCACTGGTCTTGCGCTCTTCCAGCAGCGCCGTCAGGTCTTCGCTCTTTTCCAGGCCTGCCGGTTTCAGCAGCGGGTACAGGTTGTCCCAGCTCTGCGCCCACATATTGCCCAGCAGGTGGGCCGGGATCGGACCGTCGGCCGGCACCGCGGCCGCGCCGTAGGTCTGGCGCAGCTTGTAGCGGGTGTAGGTGTGCAGCGAATCGTACAGCGGTTTGACCTGCTGCCACAGGCGCTCCATCTCGGCGGAGAAGGCTTCCGGCGGCATGTCGTAGAACGAGCGCCACAGCGCGCCGGTGTCGGCAGCGCCCATCGCGCGCGCGCCCTTGTTCGACACGTCGACGTATTTCACGTAATCCTGCTTGTAGGCCGGCGACTGGGCATGCCAGCCAAGCCAGACGTCCTTCAGGCGCGCCGGATCGCGGCTGGTGGCCAGCACTTTTTCGAGTTCACCCAACGGCATGCATTCCGGCTTGGCGGCGCCGGCGGCTGCGCTCGGGCAGTACTTGGCCTTGCCGTAGGCGCCGGTCATGCCGGCCGCCAGCCGCGCATAGCTGCTGCGGTCGGCGGCCTCGGGCAGCATCAGCGTGCGCTGCATCAGCAGCAGCTTGCGCGTGCTGGCTTCCGGCAGCTTCAGGTCCTTGAAGCGGCGCGCCTGCAGCGCCACCTCGCCGCTGAGCGTCAGAAACTGCTCGTTGGACTGGGCCGTCATGGTCTCGGTGTCGAGCGTGATGAAGTTCTCGGCCACCCATTCGGCGCGCTGGGCATCCAGGCCGAGGCGTTCGAGGCGCCGCTCGGCATCCAGGATGAAGCGCTCGGCTTCGGCGACGGTGGGTTTGCCCTGTGCCGGCGCAGCGGCAGCCGGCAATGCCAGCGTCGTGGCGCCGGCAAACAGGGCGGCAATCGAGGCAGCGATCAAAGTGGTGCCTGGACGAATCTGAAGCATGATCTTCAAGTCTCTCTATTTATAATAATAATGATTTATATGGTTTCCGCAGCCGCCAGCTCGCTGTTCCAGCCGAAGCTGCCCGCCGCCCCGGCAAACAACAGCGCGCCGCGCTGCGGGCCGCGCAGCCGGGCCCGGATCTCGCGCGGCGCCATCAGGTAGGGGCTGCCGCCGGTCGGGCTGAAGCCGAGCACGCGCACCTGGGTCTCGCCCTGCACCAGCTTGACTTCCACCTGGGCCACGCAGGCCGCATCCAGGCGCTGTGCCTCCAGGCCTGCCAGCATCTGGATGCCCTTCTGCTGCTCGGCCTCGACCGCCTTGACCTTGGCGGAGGCGTCGGCCACTTCCTTCAGCGCCGGCCCCACTTCCTGGGCCATGCGCTGGAACTGGCGCGCCTGTTCGGGCGACAGATTGATTTCCTTCTTGCGCACCTTCGACGCCACCATCAGGTAGCGCCGCACGTCGGGGCGGGCGGCCAGGCGTGCCATCTCTTCCTTGTGGCGCGCGGCCAGTTCGCCGAACTGGGCGATGCGCTGCGACACCGCCGCGATCAGCTCGGCCACCGGCGGGCCTTCGGGCTGCAGCACGAAGACCAGCATCTCGCCCTGCTTGCGCGGCGCGGCGCCGTCCACCGTCACGCGGCGGCCGGCGATGGCGCTGCCCTCGGCCTGCCCGACCACGACTTCGTCGCCGACGATCTCGCAGTTGACCGCATGCGCGATCCGGACGCGGGTGCCGGCCACCGTGCAGTTCTCGGCGCGCTCCAGTACCACGGTGCCGTCCAGCGCCTGGATCAACGCGCCGGAGGCCACGCCGCGCACGCGGATGTCGCCGCGCTTGTTGTGGGCCCTGCCGCCCACCAGGTTGGCACGCAGCAGGATGGTGCCGCCGCGCGACATCAGGCGCCCATACACGTCGCCGTGCACGGTGATACCCTCGCCTTCGATGGTGCGGTTTTCCTGCACCTCGCCGAATTCTTCGTAGTCGCCGCTCAGTTGCAGGTTGCCGGTGGTGCGGGCGCTGACGCCGTCACGGCTGACGATCTTGTCCTCGATCGAGATATGGCTGGTCTTCGGGTCGACCGACAGGAAACCGGCGCGCTGCGACACCAGGAATTCGCCGTCGAGGGCGCGCTCGACCCTGGTGCCGGCGCCGGCATACGACGCCAGGTCGGTGTCGGCGCCTGGGGTGGCCGGCAGGCGTGCGCCGGACAGGTCGACGCCGCCGGTGCCGGCGCCGGCCGGGATCTTCTGCAGCAGGCGCACGCCCGGCTGGATTTGCGGGAAACGGTTCTGGAAGCTGTGCAGGTCGAGGCGGCCGTTGGACAGCTGGCGCGGCGCGTTGCTGCGGTGGATGTCGTCGGAGACTTCGACGATGCGGGCATCTTCGCCGGGTACCGGCTCGCGCCGCTCGGCCACGGTCACGCGGTCGGCCTTGCGCGACGCGATGGCGGCGCGTACGGCAGCGGCGTCGATACCGCAGCGGATGCCCTTGAGCCAGAGGTCGGCAGCGAATTCGTCGAAGTCGAGCTGGGTCGGTTGGCCCGGCGCGTCCGGGTCGTCCGGATCGGCCAGCCAGACCGGCTCGAAATAGTATTCGGCGCGTCCGCCGCCCAGTTTGAGCGGCCGGTACAGCGCGCGGCGCGCCGGCTCGAAGGGCTGGATCGCGGCGGCGATACGGACCATGCCGTCGCCGTCGCTATCGCGTCGGCCATCCTCGAACAGGAGCTTCAGGAAGGCGGCGTAATCGAGACCGGCCAGCAGGCTGCCGGCGCGGAAGATCCCGTCGACGGCGTCAAGCAGGGCCTTGTCCGGGGCGGAGGAATCGGCGTACACGCCGTCGGCGCGTTTGACGATGCAGGGTTCAGATGACACGGTGAGCTCCAGTCGCCCGGCGGGGCTTGGGCCAGGACAGAAGCTTTGTAGCGTATCACGTTGCTGACGATAAATAAATATCGATCAACAACGTTGTTTTAAAGGAACGGAGACGATGGGAGCCCGAGATGTGGACGGCGCACAGCGGGCCGTCCGGCGGGACGATCAGCGGCGGCGCTGATACAAATCCATGCCGGCTTCGTTGATCTGGCGGCGCAGGTCGCGCCGCTCGTCCGGCGTCAGGCGGCCGCTGGCACGGCGCCCTTCTTCGCGCTGGGCTTGCCCGTATTGCTGCGCCTGCTGTTGCTGGTACTGCTGCTGTTGTTGCTGCTGTTGTTGCTGCTGGGCGCGGCGCTGCTCTTCGAAGGCGCGCATGTCGGCATCGCGCTGGCCGCGGTCCTGCGGGGGCAGAGAAAAGCGCTCGCGTCCGCCCGGCTGGTGCTGTTGCTGCAGATCGTCGCGGCGGTCGCCGCCGTATTGCTGGGCGAACGCGGTGCCGGCGCCAAAGACCAAAGCGCACGCCAGCGCACCGCGAAGGGCAACGCGCGCAATGCGCACTGCCTTCGTTGCTGCCTGGTTGTCGGTGAACGCGCTATTCATTGGTGTTCCTCTTCCGCGATGCCAATTTAAAAGTTAAGCTGTATGACGAAAAACGACGTAGATCTATGGTGTTTCGATGAGGTCAGTGTATGTGTATTCCGCTGTGGGTATAAGCCCAAATGGGTAAAGTTTGTAACACAATGTAATGCCTCAGCAGTAACCCCTTTCCGGCAGGCGATAAGAAGTTACCATAGCGACATTAATCTGACAAATCTTGACAGAATCATGAATGCAACAAGCTCGAATTCCGGCACCGCCAACAACGGCGGCCACGCCTCGAAAATCATGGTGGTGGACGACGACGTCCGCCTGCGCGACCTGCTGCGCCGCTACCTGACCGAACAGGGTTTCCAGGTCGTCACCGCGGAAAGCGCGCCGGCCATGAACAAGCTGTGGCTGCGCGAGCGCTACGACCTGCTGGTACTGGACCTGATGCTGCCCGGCGAAGACGGCCTGTCGATCTGCCGGCGCCTGCGCGGCGCCGGCGACCAGACCCCGATCATCATGCTGACCGCGAAGGGCGAGGACGTCGACCGCATCGTCGGCCTCGAGATGGGCGCCGACGATTACCTGCCCAAGCCCTTCAACCCGCGCGAACTGGTGGCCCGCATCAATGCCGTCCTGCGCCGCAAGGGTCCGGACGAAATCCCGGGCGCGCCGAGCGAGACCCCGCAGACCTTCGAGTTCGGCGACTTCGTGCTCGACCTGGGCACGCGCACCCTCAAGAAAAACGGCGAGACCGTGCCGCTGACCACCGGCGAGTTCTCGGTGCTGAAAGTATTCGCCCGCCATGCGCGCCAGCCGCTGTCGCGCGAAAAGCTGATGGAACTGGCGCGCGGCCGCGAATACGAAGTCTTCGACCGCTCGCTCGACGTGCAGATCTCGCGCCTGCGCAAGCTGATCGAACCCGATCCTTCCAGCCCGCTGTACATCCAGACCGTCTGGGGCCTGGGCTACGTGTTCATTCCTGAAGGCCAGCCACGCTAGTGCCGATGACGTTTGCCCACGAGCGCACCGAACGCCGCGCCGCACCGCGCCGCCTTGGCTGGATACGCAGCGGCCTGTTCTGGCGCACCTTCTTCCTGCTGTCGGTACTGACGGCGCTCTCGATGGCGTCCTGGATCGGCATGCTCAGCGTATTCCAGCGCGGCTCGCAGGCCGAGCAGACCGCCGAGCTGCTGGTGTCGGTGGTCACCATCACCAAGGCGGCGCTGACGCACTCGGCGCCCGACCTGCGGCTGGAACTGCTGATGGAGCTGGTGTCGAACGAAGGCATCCGCGTGCTGACCCTGGAACCGACCGACCACGTGGAGCCGCCGCCGGCCTGGCTGTTGCCCGAGATCGCGGCCAGGGTACGCGACCGGCTGGGCCAGGACACGCGCTTCTCGCGCCGCGTGAACGACATGCCGGGCTTCTGGGTCAGCTTCGACATCGATGGCGACAAGTACTGGCTGATGCTGGAACGCGA
>Ga0308160_10002848_pt1 | contig 20186 bp, 22 predicted proteins | sample PhyFR1_FD_201036 | JGI IMG/M metagenome (GOLD analysis project Ga0308160, IMG submission 201036) | Phyllosphere microbial communities from UC Gill Tract Community Farm, Albany, California, United States - DLSLF.R1 | ecosystem: Host-associated > Plants > Phyllosphere > Unclassified | place: USA...
CGTCCACGAGGTGATGAATCGAAGATCAAGTCGCTCAGCAACGTATGATCAATTGGTGGTGTGATGGTGGGTGAGAGAACAAGAATTGAAGTGGAAGAGAGAGGTGATGGATGACGAGAGGCGTATCCCAGAGTCGACCTGATTATATATGTCTCTCGGTCGTCGAGGAGAGGCACGGTGTCTAGGGCGTAAGAGGGGCGGAGAAGTGATGAACACAAGGTTATCTATCAAATGAGTGAGAATGTCCAAGCAAAACTAACGCTAGGCTAATTTCACCCACACGATGATGACCGGTGCCTTGCCATTCGGTCCTTTACAGACGCTAGTTTCGGACCTTGTGTCTGTCTATAGTCCGGTCGTGGTGTTTCGAGGTGTCTTGAGTGTAAAGGGGGGTTGGTTTCAGCATTTCAGCTTTGACTTTCGAGGTTTCCTCGTCTCGGAGGCTTTTCTGGTGGGATCGTAGTATCAGCTGATGGATTGGCCTGGATCGTTTTAGCGTGAATGGAAAGGTCATAGCGTTGAGTGTATGTGAGTTCTAGGCTGAAGATAGATTGATCGGCATTGGTGGTGATCGATAATCATCGAGATGTATGTACGTAATGATGATTGGGAGCCGAAGATCGTTCGGTAGACATTCCTCTTTCCCATCGTCATTGTCTGTGTAGGTCATACCAGTGGTAGTCAACCCATACAAACCGTTTCAAAAGTGAGCAACATACCTACCCCCTCAAACTTACCCCTTGTGAGAAAATGGTAACTGACCGTAACTGACAAGGAACAGAGTAAATCATGTCCAAGCGTTGTGTGTGTATAACCCAGGATTGGCACCACGTGTGAGGGTCCAAGCTTGCCCTGCGCATGAGCAACCATGAGCGATGGAGCATCATTCTTCGAGATCATCTATGCATGCCTTCCTGTCATCCCATTACTACTTGTCTAAGCAGTCGAGACCTTCTCCAAAAGAGCCTGAAATCTCAGCTTCTATTTCATACTGATAAAGCATTTCAGTGACTTACGGTGATCTTGGCGGGGACAGCTCCAGTGACAGTCTCGACCTTCTCTCCCTTCTTGTAAGCAATGAAAGTAGGCATAGCCTTGATACCCTGCTCCTGAGCGATTTGCTATAAATCGTTAGCCCTTTTCCACCTTTACCGCGAAGACAGGGACTCAGACTCACCTCCTGCTCCTCAACGTCAACCTTGACGAGCTTGACACCGGGGTACTTCTCTTCCATCTTGGCGAAATGAGGAGAAATCATCTTGCATGGTCCACACCAAGTTGCCCAAAAGTCAACAACGACTGGCTCGTCGCCGTTAATCTATATAGGCGTCAGCATAGCCATTCACTGCCCGACACGAAGAGGACTCACGAGAGTCTTGAACTCGTCGTAGGATTCGATAGCCTTGACCATTGTGATATGTGTTGTTTCTGGATAATTCAGTTGCTGAGCGATAAGAGGTATTATTCAAGATAAAGATGGGTGGATATGACGATTGTGATGAAGTTGAGAAAAGTGTGAATGAGATGCAATCCAACCCGGATCCCCTCTTTATAGTCTTCCCACCACACCTTGTCTGACTCAGCAAGAGACTTACTGTGTTGAGAGGAGTCTGGGTATGTATAGAGTGTACGAGTGTTCTCTGTCGTCGTCTGCATCTGCTGATCAATCACTCTGGTAGCTCCATCACGCAATTTCCGGTAGGCGCGCCGGCAGACTACCGTTTTGAATTTCCGCTTACTAGAATGGAAAGGAGGTGCAGCTAGACTGATCGAGTAAGGTATACTAGCGGCACGCAAAGGCGGCTCAACAAGTCAGAAATGCGAGGGGAGACATGGGTGCATGCGTCAGACGAGCTGGTACCCCCAACAAGATCAGCTGCAACATCTGAAGGCAAAGAGCGGTGTGGCTTCGACACGTCCGCAGCATACAATTGCATGCATCCCATTTTCTTCCATTCTACCATATACTTTGTCTCGCTCGCATCATTCTCTCCTCGCTCAGCAACTTATAGCTTGGGGGGAGCAGGCTGGAAAGAAGCACCCTGACAATCAGCCAGTTTCCCATCTTTCATGGCATATATACGTACCTTCTCGATACTGGGTCCAAGCTCCTTGACGGCAGCAGCAAGCAACTCCTTCTCCTGATCGTCAATCTCACCAATGGGCAAGATCTTCTCAACACCGGATTTCTGGATCGTTAGCTTTTGTTCCGTGGGAGATGAGTGAACTTACACCGAGCTGGACGTTGACCGAGAAGTAGTCGAGGTCGGTGCCGATCTCCTTCTTGATGGCCTCACCACCGGACTCGGCGGAGAGGTGGACGTAAGCCTGGACAGTGGAGGATTTGCCGTTGAAAGCAGCCTGGAGGATGAATTCAGCGAACTCGGCACCGGCTGTCCTGTCAGCTTGGCACGAGGATTCAAGAGTGTTAGCTTACCCTGAGCCATGGAGAGGGTAGCGGATCCAGCACCGTCTACTGATCAGCTTGGACTACCAATAGGGCCAGGGAGCTTACCCTTGGCCTTGACGACCTCGTCTCCACCGAATTGGATTCGGTTGATCAAAGCATCCCGCTTCTCCTTGTTTCCGAGAACATCGCTGGGCTGCTTGTCAGCTACTTACGACGATTATCAAGGACCTCCTAGCTTACGATGGAAGGCTTGCTCTGAGTCAACAAGGGCAAGATGGTGACACCAGAGTGTCCACCGACGACGGGGATCTTGTACTTGTCAGCCTCGGTGGGCTTGCCGAGGACGGATGAGACGAAAGTGGAAGCTCGGACAATGTCGAGGTGGGTGACACCGAACAGCCTGTGGGTTAGCTTGTGCCTGCAGGAAGAGGGAGGAAGCTCACTTCTTGGGGTCAAAGACACCGGCCTTCTTCAAGGTCTCGGCAAAGACTGGGACGGTCGAGTTGACGGGGTTGGAGATGACTAGGATGAAAGCCTTGGGGCAAGCGTTGGCAATTGCCTGAGCGAGGGTTGCGCAGATACCAGCGTTGATCTATCATGAGTAAAGTTCGCGCTACTCGGAATTGATCTCACTTTCTATGATGATCAGCTTAATTACAATGTACACTGCAATGGAGCTCACGAAAAGGTCATCTCGGGTCATACCAGGCTTCCTGGGTACACCAGCGGGGATGACAACAATATCGGCATCCTTCAGAGCCCTCTCGGCTCCATTGTCAGCAGGCAAGAACCCAGTGACCTGAGCAGGGCTAGCAATGTGGGACAAGTCCGCGGCGACCTACCCACCTGTTAGCATAATTACACAAAGACACAAAGGAGGAATAAAAACCTACACCAGCGGCGTTGACGACATCGTAGAGGGAGAGCTCGGTGATCAAGGGGTTGAGCTTGAGGAGGAGGGATAGGGGTTGACCGATTCCACCTGGTGTGAGTTAGCATCGGTGGGAGAGAGGTGGGTGGGGGAGCATGTGCAACATACCGGCGGCACCGCAGACGACAGCTTTGACCATTTTCTGCAAGGGTCAGCTGCCTTCTACGATACAAGAGTGGCAGCTTACGATTGATGAGTGTTTGAAGAAGAGGTTAGAGGGTATAAGTGGATGGGTAGTTGTAGGGTGGACGAATGAGAAGATCAGGGGATGGCCAGGTGTGGGGTGGTCGGCTATCGTACCGGATATCGACCGTGCACGGAGATGACGTGGAGTTGTTTTGCTATGTGCAATCGTTATCACTCCTCATGCCCCATCTCCCCCTTGAAGGATCTACAATTCAAAATATTGTGAGGCTCTAGCAGTAATCCATACATACGATATACACAATGGACACCTATCAGACACCCCTATCATCGTGAGCTGAACGCATCGAGAGTATTGACGCAGCTAAGCAATCTAGCCGATATGCATCCAAAGAGATGTCAAAGCTATTCTCCAATGGTGTATGTCCATCCGGGCTTCCGGCAACTTGACACCAGCTGATAAGGTAGACCAGATTCGGTACTTGGAGAAAGCTCTGGCTCAACCTCGCTATAGCTGAGAAGGTCCGTATCTTCTCAGCTTAGCCTTCCCGATCATAGGTACAGAGCTGAACAAGTAGGAACTTGGTCTACCTATTCCCGACAAGGCTATTGAGCAGATGAAATCCAACCTTGATTTGGATGAGCATCAAATGAGGATTGCTGCCGAGGAGGAGAAGAAGAGACGACGTAAGCTCTGTCTCGCCGCACACTGGGAAGCAAGCTGATATTGTAGACGACGTTATGGCTCATGTCCATACTTTTGGTGTTATGGCTCCAGAGGCCGCTGGTATCATCCAGTAAGCTACCCTACTTGCCATACCCGAGCTCAGCTGACCTCCAGTCTCGGAGCTACCTCATGCTACGTCACAGAGTAAGCTTTACAAGTCTTACGATTTCAAATCTAGCTTAACGGCAGCAACGCCGACCTAATCTTCCTCCGAGAAGGCCTCGACATCCTCCTCCCCAAACTCGCAACCGTCATCTCCCGCCTAACAGCTTTCGCGAAGCAATACAAGGATCTCCCCACACTCGGATTCACTCATTTCCAACCTGCCCAACTTACGACTGTTGGAAAGAGGGCTACTCTCTGGATCCAGGAATTGCTTTGGGACTTGAGGAATTTGGAGAGGGCTAGGAATGATCTTGGTTTCAGAGGTGTTAAAGGTACTACTGGTACTCAGGGGTCTTTCCTCGCTTTGTTCGACGGTGACCATGACAAGGTGTGTGGCATGACGTCTTTGAGGGAATGACGCTGATGAATAGGTTGAAGCACTCGACAAGCGAGTGACCGAGTTGTTTGGTTTCCCTTACGCTTACCCCGTCACTGGACAGACATACTCTCGAAAGATCGATGCGGACGTTCTTGGCCCTCTGTCGAGTTTCGGAGCAACAGTCCACAAGATGGCTACTGATAGTGAGTCTTGGTTGTCCGATTTGAGCGAGTGCTAATATCAGTCCGTCTACTTGCCAACTTGAAGGAGATTGAGGAACCATTCGAGAAGGATCAGATTGGAAGTTCCGCCATGGCCTACAAAGTAGGTAACGAGTGTTCATGAATGGCCGCGAAATCGGCTGACCCGCAGCGAAACCCTATGCGATGTGAACGAGCATGTTCGCTATCCCGACACTTGATGGTGATTTACCAAAACACCCTCATGACCTCTTCAGTCCAATGGCTCGAGCGAACCCTCGACGACAGGTATGTGGTATCTCCACTTTAGCTCGATCAAATACTCACAGACCGCAGTGCGAACCGACGAGTGACCCTGCCCGAGGCCTTCCTCACTGCCGATATCCTCTTGACGACCCTTCAAAACATCTGTGAAGGAATGGTAGTCTACCCATCCGTCATCGCCCGTCGTATCAGTCAAGAACTCCCATTCATGGCCACTGAAAATATAATCATGGCAATGGTGAAATCAGGTGGAGATCGACAAGAATGTCACGAGAAAATCCGTGTACTTTCCCATCAAGCCGGTGCGGTCGTCAAGGAACAAGGAGGAGAGAATGATTTGATTGAGCGTGTTCAGAAGGATTCGTACTTTGAACCGATCTGGAGTCAGTTGGACGAGTTAATGGATCCAAAGACATTTATCGGTAGGGCACCTCAGCAAGTTGATGGGTTTGTCAGGGATTGGGTCGAGCCTGCTTTGAAGCCTTATGAAGAGGCTTTGAGGCATGTCCAGGCTGCCGAGCTTAGTGTCTAGGCAGTATAGGGGTTGGCTTTGGTTTCTTGTAGATGGATCTACCATGCATACTACGTACGTAGCACAGTGAACGGTGCAGGGCACATTGTATGTGATGACGCAAGAAGTGATCGCCACAAGATCCAAAAGTTCAAGCATCCCTCCAAAGTTCCATCTACATTCACGTCTAATCTCGATCATCAACCAACAATGTGGCCATTCACATCAACCCCATCAGCCTCGCAGACAGTAGCTTCCGACCTAAACCCAACTCCAGGTCCATCAACTCAAGCCCCTCCAACCACCCCAATTCCTCCAACTCCAGTTACGCAAGGACGTCTAAATATCCCTTCTGGGAATAGTCAAATCACCCCTTCTTCCATAGATGCAGAAGAAGATAAATTGACAGGAGATAAATGGACCGATTATAAAGCTGCTTTTGAGGTACGTCTATTTGCCCTCAAGTGGGAGGAGTGTGCTGAGTAAGAATAGAGGATATCGGTCAAGGAGGACGTCAATAAAATCGGTGATATACCCTGTGCTAGATCTAGTCTCTTGTATGGTATTGGAGGTGGATCGGCCATTGGGGCCGTTAGATATATAGGCTCAAGAAGTAGGTCCTCCCCCTTCCTGGTGCTTTCAGTTTGACTGATGGGTAGGTCCTAAGGCAGGAGCTAATTGGGCTGTATTGGGTTTCGTCGTGATTGCCATTACCCAATGGTATGTCCCTCCCCGTTTACCTCTACATCTACCTCAGCCTTTCTCGCCGATGTTCTCATCCCTTCGCCCGAGCCAGGCTGATCAATAGGGAAGTGTGCAATAGAGCCAGAGCGAAGGAACTTGCTCAGATGAGGCTGATCCAGGAGAAATTCCCCCATCGACACGTTTCGACATTACAGCGTAATCCCACTGATCCAAGGGCTTTATAGAAACGCATGAGAGGTCTCATTGCTGGAAGTGTTCGTGGATCACTCCAAAGGCTCGATCAAACACCTCTCCGCAACAGAATTAGTGTTGAACAAGCCAATGAAATCTAGCTAGACAGACTAGAGCTATGCAGGTACTTCATGCACACGTTGAACCAGCGTAGCGTATCTATATACCTCGTAACATGTTCATCCCATCCATCTCATCCCACTCCGGAACACCATCCACTTCGTTAGACTACTCGACAATGTAACGTATCTAGAGATCGGGGTCATCCTGTCTGTCAGCTGGTGCCGTATCCAAAGAAGAGGAGAGCTGACCTCATCGGGGAGAGGGGCGGCGGCGGCCTGCTTGAGCTCTTCCTCGTATTTGGCAATGAGGGCCTGGTCGATCTGGACCTCAGGGGGAGCAAGGGCGGGGGCGGCGACAAAGTCTAGGGTCTGGTTGCTGGAGGATTAGCTTTTGGCAGATCTTCTTGCGATTAGCTTACCCGACGAGCTTTCGTGCGAGCCATAGGAAAGGCTTCTCGAAGTTGTACTGTGATATGTCAGTAAGGTCATCCAGTGACCTGGGTACAGTGGGCGTACGTTGGACTTGGCAGAGATCTCGAAGTACTGGAGGTTCTCTGATATTGTCAGCTGTTTTACTCCGCTGGTTCAATAAGGCGACTCACTCTTTCGGTGGAAGGTGACATTTCCAGTCTTGACCTTTCGCTCCTACACCCCATCAGCATCCTATCCCCACAAAAGATGACAAAGACGCGACTGACCTTGACATCGACCTTGTTTCCACAAAGCACAATGGGGATGTTTTCACAAACCCGCTCCAAATCTCGGTGCCAGTTTGGTACGTTCTTGTAGGTGATTCGGGAAGTAACATCAAACATGATGATACCACACTGTCCCTGAATGTAGTAACCATCTCGGAGACCACCGAATTTCTCTTGTCCGGCAGTATCCCAGACGTTGAAGCAGATGGTACCAAAGTTGGTGTGGAAAGTTAGAGGGTGGACCTCGACACCGAGAGTAGCTGGATTGTTAGGTTTGTGCGGGGTGGGTGGCGGCAATGGGTATACTGACCAATGTACTTCTTTTCGAATTCACCTGGTGGTTAGTTATTTGTCAAGTGGAATCTTCCAGAGTAGCTTACCAGTCAAATGTCGCTTGACGAAGGTGGTCTACATGTCAGCTAGTGCGCTAAAAAAGGCAAGTAAGCTGTACTCACTTTACCTGTAAACGAGAAGAAGGAGATGGTAAGCTAAAGACAGAAGAACGCGAGACCGTCACATACCCTGTCTCTGTCAGCTCATACTCCACCTATTTGCTCATCAGAAGCAGACTCACGGTACCTCCGTCACCACATAGGACCATTTTGAAAGTAGCTTGGTTCTCCATCTTGGTTGATTGTATATAGAGTAGAGATGTAGTATAAGTAGGAGGAAGGGAGGTTGAAGCGTTGTTGTAGTTACCTTCCTTCTCTGCCAAATATTTAATTCAACTATTTTAACACATTTTATCCCATTCTATTGGAGACCCCAGCCGAATCAACTACATAGTGACTCACTTGGTACACCTCTCTCTTGTACATATACACTCTCACCCCTATACACATGTTCATATAACCTAGCATATACATCGCAGATATGGGCGACGAAGCGGTATTCGCTAGAGGATTCTCACTATAAGTTGTCTCCTGCTCTACCGCACGAATTGAGCTGACTAGACCACATCTCATCAGCGCGTCGCTCTAGACATCGATCTCGAAGGGCGCTTGACCGTGAGCTATTATATGCCGTATCTTTGACACGAGCTGACCAATATCAGGGGTCCGCAAACCTCACTGTTTACCCTAACAACCCCTCACTCCGATGTGTCAACCTACACGCTTCCCCTCTCCTCGACATTCGCTCGATAACCCTCTCATCCCCTACGGACGAAGATGCATTCCTCCCCACCCCAGCTTCATTCTCACATACAGCCCCTGCTCAACCACTTCCGACTCGTGATCCGCCTGTGGAACTCAATTCGCATCCGGAAATCAAGCGGAAAACATGGGCAGCTATGGGGGAGCAGGATGAAGGGGAATTAGCTATTCTGGTATCCAATGGTTGGGTTCGGTTGATACAAAAGGGGGAAACTGTAGAGTTTGCTCCTATACATATCCAGATTGAATATAGTCTGAACCTGGGTGGAGATATCACGGAGGGTATCGTGTTTAGGCGGGACTCTCAGAACGAGGTACGTGGAAGGCATCATCGCCACAATCCCGGCTGATGAGTAGATACCTCACATGTTCCTATCGCCCACATCTCACGTCGCGGCGCGTATATGGACGCCGTGTGTGGACAGTCTTTGGGAGAGATGTACATGGGAGCTTGAATTCACCGTCCCGCACACGATCCCCGAGAGAACAGACCTGCCTCCACTCACCGTCATCAGTAGTGGCGAGCTCATGGAACAGGTGGGTCCACCGTTCTGGACATAGACTGACAACAGATTACCCATCCACATAACCCAAACAAGACAATCTTCTATTACCTCCAAGCGAGTCCCACCAGTGTCCAACATATCCTCTTCGCTGCAGGCCCATTCGAGATGCAGCTCATTCATCAAGAAGAGAAAAAGGCAATGATCGGATTTTGTCTGCCAGGGGACGAGATGGATATGGAAAACTCGGCTGCGTTCATGTCAAAAGCCATGACCTTCTATTCAACTGAGTTCGGTGTCTATCCGTTCTCGGACTATAAAATGGTGTTTGTCTCTGAACCACGATCCGACCATGCGGTAGGAGCGACCATGTCGTTATTCTCGTCCGAATTACTTCATCCTCCCGATATCATTGATCAAGTATTCGAGACACGTCAAGTCTTGTCCCTCGCTCTGGCTCAACAATGGCTCGGAGTCAACATTATCCCGAGGACATTGGCAGATACATGGGTCGTCAACGGTCTCTGTATCTACATCTACGGCCTCTTCCTACGCCACCTTCAAGGGAACAACGAATATCGATTCCGCCTCAAACGCGAAATCGACCGATGTGCCCGGATGGACCAGGGTGATAAAGCACCCATTTGTCAACCTGGAACGGCCGATATCGATGTCCCATTCATCAACATCAAAGCGCCACTCGTTATGCACATTCTAGATCGATACCTCACCAAAACAGGAACCTCATCCGGTCTATCACGAGTCATCCCCAAGATATTCCTCGCTGCCCTATCGGACGAACTTCCCGGAAATACAATAGCAACGCATAGCTTTTTCAAGTATTGTCGTAAAGCCTCTGGTCTGGACTTGGGGGCGTTCCAAGATCAATGGGTGTTCGGAAGTGGATGTCCGAAAATGCGTGTACAGACCAATTTCATTCGAAAGAAGTTTGTTGTTGAACTCAGCGTTGAGCAGACACAACCTGCTACTTCTAGCAATAAGCGCCCCACCCAATTCTTTGAAGGCAGTCTGACGATCCGGATCCACGAAGCCGATGGTGCCCCGTTCGAACATCTTGTCGATATCAAAACATCTTCTAAAACATACACCCTCCCCTTCAATACGAAATATAAACGTACGAAACGTTCAGGTCGAATAGCCGCTCGATTCGATCATCTCCGAGATCAGATGGTAGCGGACGAAGCGGATGAAGATGCTTTGCGGGATACGGATCGAACGGACGTTTTCGCCTATCCGCCTTGGGATAACGAACGCGAAAGGTCGGATTGGAAAGTTGCTGAATGGACCGAGGAACAGGCTGATGCCATGATGACAGAGGGGAGTGGGTACGAGTGGATTCGGATTGATCCAGATTGTGAATGGTTGGCTGTGTTTGAGTTTCCGGAAAAGCCATGGTACTGGATCAGTCAGTTGCAAGGTGACAAGGACGTCATTGCTCAGCTCGAGGTGAGCTCTTGTACCTGATCGGCTACTCTGGACACGAGCTCACTCCGCAGGCGGTACAGAACCTCACGGCCTACTCGTCGTATCCCATCGTAGCGAGTGAACTTGCTAGGACCGTACTGGTTTCCAATTACTTTTACCGAATCAGGACTGAAGCTGCTAAAGCACTCGTCTTTGTATGTCCACCGTATCAAACCTAGCTGACAACAGCTCGATACACCAGACGCACAATACATGGGTTCTTTCCTTCTCCTCAAGCTGTTAGACCACCTAGGCCCAAATGGCAAGAACGACTTTACAGATATCGCGCAATACCTGGTCTTAAAGGTTTGTCCACCGCCCTGACGTTGCTGATGTACAGAGTGTCATATCAGCAGTATCCCTCCTGCGTGAACCTGCAAAGTCAGGAGAAACCGTTCGGATGGTCCCTCTTCGCACTGCTCGGAATGCGTTGATCGAACTGCTTGATCAGAATGATAATACCGACAACAAGGTACGCTCACCATTCTCAGAAGGAGGAAAGATGGCTGATTTGCAGTATTCGGGTTGCTCTTATACCGCTACTTTGATCTCGGCTTTGGGTAATATGATGGGTACAGCTACAGATAATCGAGCTGCTACTGCTATCGAGAAGGCTATCACGCTCGACAGGTTATTGCCAAGTTTTGGCAATGTCGTCACAAAAGCTGGTCTCGAGGTATGTTCCCCTTTGGGATTTGGACGCGTATCTGACCCTCAGGCGCATCTAAAGTCTATCATGATTGGGCAAATCACCAATGATCCTCGCCTCTTCCTGGGATATACTCGGTAAGTTGAAGTTGACATGTCGAGCTGACGTGCAGTGAGGGTAATCTGCGTTCGCTCCGATTACTCGCTTTCGATGCCCTCTTACTCTGTAAACCTCTCGGACGAAGTCAGCCACTCGCCAAATACCTCCTTGATGTAATCACCAAAGATCCCTCCCTTGTCGTCCGCAGACACGTCGCTCGAGCCATGTCGGAATCTATCCTCATGGCACTCGCATTTGGAGATATCATCAACGCTTCTGCCAAAGTCATCGACACGGCCGTCGACGAGGTTTCGAGGCAAAAAGAGACGGATAAACAGATTGTTAAAGCTTTAAGACAGGATTACGAGAGGAAACCAGAGGTCATGGGTTGGATTAGTGATACTCTCAAGTCAGTCCCAGTCCCAGTCCTTCAGCCTGATAATCAAGCTGATATCGTAGGAACAACTACGCTCAATTCGACGATGCTATTCGACTCGCTTTCATCAAGATTGCCGAAATGACTACGTCAAGTCTACCAGAACCAGCACCTGGAAACATTATCAAGCTCCACACTCCCATCTCCGAAGTCCCACCATCACTGCCTACACCCAAGATCCGCTTGAGTCTACCCGGTACGACAGTTCCTGAAGGGTATTCGAACTTTGGTGGGAATACACCTCTGCGATTGGTCATTCCTGGCAAAAAGGTCGTTCCGGCTCAGAAGAAGGGGTTACCTGAACAAGACTTGAAAGCTATCAATAATGCTTTAAGCAAGCTCGTACGTACCCCTATCCCAATCTGGAACGGATGAAACTGACCGATAGTCCACGCATGGAGCTAGTGAATTCTTTAGAGAACCAGTCGATCCCATCAGACAGCAATTACCCGAGTGAGCCATCTCATCCATATTTCGAGATTCGAGCTAACGAAATAGCTACCTGTCGATCGTCAAGGAGCCAATGGACCTGGCGACTGCGCGTGCTAAACTCAACAGTGGCCAGTACAGTACACGACAAGACTTCGTCCAAGATATGGAACGTATCGTCAAGAATTGTATAATGTACAATGGCGAGCAGAGTATTATTGGTGCTGCGGCCAAGCGATTCCAAGCGGCCTTCCAGAGGCGTAAGTCCCTCTTCCAAAATTCAGTCGGCGCGCTTACAAGGAAGTATGGGCCAAGACGGAGGCGACGTTGAGTTCCGCAAATCATGAAGCTACCGCAGCGATGTTGCCGCCTGCTGCTCCAGCACAAGCCCCTGCGCCTATCCCAGTGGCTAAAGCGGCACCCGCGGCCGCAACAGCCCCTGCTCGTAAATCACGCGGTCCATCAGCCGATGTGCCCGAACAACGCAACTCGAACCCGAACCCTAGTCTCAAGTTTAAAATGCCCGCTCCCGTTGTCAAGACCGAACCCACAGTCTCTCCCATGGCTCCACCCCCTGTTCCGCCTCGTAAGATCTCTTTCGCCGCTCCGACCAAGAAGAGGGCACGGGACGCAGACGATATCTTAGCGGATGAAGTGGATGCAATGGCCACTCCCAATCCCGCGTCAATCGTCAAATCGAAGAAGAAGGAGACCCATCCATCAGAGCCTACAGGCGGATCAGTCAAGAAAGCTCGTCGGAGTAAGAGTCCCGAGAAACAATCTCAGGTCCCTGCTCCTACGCTGCAGCTCAAGAAGAAGAAGAGGGACGATAAAGAATTGGATGCTTATCTCGCTGAATCCCCCGCATCTGTTGCCGAAACGCCTCCGCCTCCGCCTGTCGTTGCGGCACCGGCTTATGTAAATCCATTTGCGAATGATCCGCCCCCTTCCAAAAGCGCGGGGGCAATGCCATTGCGAATCAAGCGCGCCAAAGCTCTCGTTGCATTATTGCAGAAAGAACCTTCGGCAGTATTTGTGAGTCATCTCCTGTACCAGATAAACAAGACTGACGATTAATCAGTTCCTGAGACCGGTCGATCCTGTCGTTGATGGTGTTCCCACGTGAGCATCATACCTACTCATACGAGAGAGATGCTGATCGTTCCCAGATATCTGCAAGAGATCGCAAAACCTCGTGATTTCGGTACGATCATGAAGAAGATCGAAGGTAAAGAAGGTCGAAAGTATCAAACAATGCAACAGCTTGGCGAAGATATCGAACTCGTATTCAACAAGTATGTCACCCCTTGTCTCCTTTCGGTTTCTGTGTTGCACTGCACTGACACGAATAGTTGTCGTCAATTCAATGGTCCTGGCGAGATCAGTGCATTGGCAGACAAGACGGAAGCGGTTTATCGACGAGAATGGCCCAAAGCCGTTGATTCACGCATGACACCCGAAGAGAAACGAGCGATGAATACACTCCTTGCTCGAGCAATCAAAGAACCCATGGCTCACATTTTCAAGGAACCGGTCGATCCGGTCGCACTGAATATTCCATCGTATTTCGAAGTGTATGTCCTACCTCTTGTGATTCAAAGCTGACAAGGTAGGATCCCAGAGGAAGATGCTAGAGACCTAGGAACGATCAAGACCAATCTTGAGAGGGGGAGGTATACAACGTATAAACAGGTCGATGATGATTTCACGCTCATGTTGGATAATTGTAAAGTGTTTAATGGAGAGGGGGAGATTACAGATTTGGCAAACAAGTTTGGCAAATGGTGGGATGCTCAGAGGAAGAAGATGGATTGAGGGGATGCGTGAGGGCCGAGTTGTAGCCATTAGATCGTGTTGTGATGTATAGTCTTCTGTCATTGATGAACAGCAGTCAGACATCGATATACATGACGTGACTGGTCATAAAACGTGATAGACACTCTGTAAGCCACTCTACGTGACCGGCCAGAATCTAGACATCGTTGGCGGAGGAAGTCAAGAGCCATCCACCATCTACCACAAGAGTGGCTCCGTTGAAGTATCCTCCAGAAGGGGAGGCAAGCATCAGGCAAGTACCGCCAATCTCGGACCAGAGACCAGGTCGTCTACTAAATCAGCACCTCCTAATCACGAGAGCGGAGGACAGACATACCCCTTGGGGATGTTCTTGGTAGCTTCCTGCATAGGTGGCCAGAGGTTTCCTTGTTCGTCGGTAGTCAACCCAGAATGGAAGAGACCTGGTATCAGTATAGAGTCCTGCTGCACGAGAGCGTAGGCCGACGTACCTGGACAGATGGCGTTGACCCTAATCTTGAATGGCATGAGTCCAGCGGACATCAAGCGAGTCAAGTGCTCCTCTGCTCATCAGCCTCTTTCCCAATGTGTGTACCGCGATGTATAGTAATGGAAAGGGAGACCTACCGGCAGCCTTGGATTGACCGTACGAGAACTCGCATACGGATCGATTGAGGAACAAAGCAGCCAAGGAAGTAATGTTGACCACGGACGGGTCGGATGATTTCTTGAATAGGGGAATGAACTTGACCGAGAGCTGGACATCAGTGAGATCCGTCGAGGTGGGAGGCACTAACGAGATATGGACCGGTAACGTGGATAGCGGTCATGTTGGCAAAGTCGACACTGGGCATCAGCGCTGTTGAATGTGTGTGTCAGGGGCACGTACTCGTCTATGGACCAGAGCTTCTCTTCAAGGTTTTCGAGGTCGTCCTGCTTATCAGCTCAATGTCAAGAGACATGTTGTGGTAGCTGACCATCTTGGTTTGTACTTTCCATCCACTAGAATATCCAGCGTTGTTGACCAAAAAGTCGAGCTGACTGGTGAGCAGCGTTCATTCTCAGTCCACAGAAAGACATACCTTGTCGAGATGCTTGGTACACTTGTCGTAAAACTCGACAATGCCTTGCTTGGTAGCCACGTCGCCTTGAACAGGGATGACTTCTCCTCCCATACCAGCTTCTTTGGCTTCCTTGTTGATCTCCTCGGCAGTGGCTTTGATGACATCTTCTCGACGAGAGTTGATGATCACCTGAGGGTTAGCTCGTGGCAGTGTAAGGGTGGGGTAGGCTGACCTTGGCTCCGTTGAGGGCGAGGGCGGTTGCGAATGCTTTACCGATACCTGTGCCTCCTCCAGTGACGATGCAGGACTGCTAGTCAGCGCTGAGCGATGATGATGTAGTTGATAGAAGTACCTTGCCCTTGACGTTAAAGAGGTTGGAAGAGTGGAATGATTTATAGTCCATCTTGAGTATATATTAAAGTAGATAGTGATACGACTAAATGAGGAGAAAGGTAGAAGGAGGTAAGTTGATGAGAGGGAACGTTGAATCAGCCTATCCAGGCTATATACCCGACCAGCCCCACTAGGGTGATGACGAAAGACGACCCTTCGGAAGTCAGTGTTTCCCGTGCCCGTGTCATTGTATGTTTGTTGAATGATTCGCAAATAGGGTTGAAAGCAACCTTGTCCATTTTAGATTGGTATTAGATTGGTAGTCAAGGCGAATATACATCCTTTGAACCTGCGCCCTGCTCCGTCATTCGGCGCTTCATTCATTGCTCGAGCGCACCATCCATGCTGTCCCAGGGTTCCAGCTCTGATCACTCCGCTATTGTATGTGTCCATGTGCTTTGATATAGTTGATTGAGGTGCAAAGGGACCAAACGGGATCCTCTATAGAGTTTTAGACTGATTCTTGTTTCCAAGATTTGCTTCCGTCTCCTCCTCTTGCTCAGGACACTCTCTACCTCTACCTTGCTTCTCAACCACTCTTCTCATATACATACACTCTAATAATGGCAACATCCATCTCATCAGCGCCCTCGGAAGATGTCCCAGGACCATCCTCTTCCCTTCCGCCCCTTTCGGATTTAGTCAAGAGAAGCACAAAGCGGACCAGGGCGATATTTGGGAATGAGCAATTTGGAATCGATGACGGCTTGACAAAGGCGTAGGTCGCTATACCTACATCTGCTGAATATGGATTGACTGTACAGGCACAAGATTAAGCTCGCGTCAAAGCTGGCAACAGAGTACAAGGATGTTCAGACTCTGCCGCCCATCCTGGCAAGTCAACAAGCAGGTCCCGCTGGACCAAAACGTCCAACTGCAGGACCAGCAACAGGTGGTCAGGGCGTCAAGTTGATCGGAGGACCAGAGGAGTCGTCAACGTATGTGGAGCTATGCATGGGGCGAGTATGAAGCTGATGAATAGGGCGAGTGGAACAGCAGGTGTAGCGGGAGAACCCAGATCGTTGGTCAAGTACCGTCATCAGCAAGGGTTTGCAGCAGAGGGAGGACAGGCGTCGTCGCGTCTATCGCAGGCTTTGATGAAGAAGAAGGAAGCGAGAGAGATCAAGCCGGATTATCATGCTCAGTGTAAGCTGCCTATATCACTAGGCCGTCCCAAGCTGACGATAACAGGGAAATTGACAAGAGTCATTTCGGGACATATGGGTTGGGTCCGAGCTATCGCTGTCGACCCTGGAAATCAATGGTTCGCAACCGGGGCAGGTGATCGTGTGATTAAGGTAAGTCTGCATCGGAATGTACAATGATACCGTGCTGATGCCTAGATCTGGGATTTGGCATCTGGAGAATTGAAGCTGTCGTTGACCGGTCATATCTCTACCATCCGTGGTCTCGCCGTTTCGGACCGTCATCCATATCTCTTCTCCTGTGCCGAGGACAAGATGGTCAAGTGTTGGGATCTGGAAACCAACAAGGTTATCCGTCATTACCATGGTCATTTCTCTGGTGTCTACTCGTTATCGTAAGTTAATGACAACTCCCGTGCTGGAGCAAGCTGACCTCCAGCGTTCACCCCACGTTAGACGTGCTCTGTACAGCTGGTCGAGACGCTAGTGTCCGAGTATGGGATATGCGTACACGAGCCAACATCTTCACTCTTACCGGTCACACGAGTACCGTCGCCGATGTCAAGACTCAGGATTCGGATCCTCAAGTCATCTCTGGGTCTATGGACAGTACCGTTCGACTATGGGATCTTGCCGCTGGAAAATGCATGACGACCTTGACCCATCACAAGAAGTCTGTCCGAGCGCTCGCGATCCACCCAACGGAATACAGTTTCGCCAGTGCCAGTTCGGGAGGAAACAAGTGAGCCCAATCATAGTCGTTCTGTCCATCGGCTGATCCTCTAGTATCAAAAAGTGGAAGTGCCCGGAAGGTATCTTCGTCAACAATTTCACTGGTCACGAAGCCATCATCAACACATTGAGCTTGAACAGCGAAGGAGTCTTGTTCTCGGGAGCGGACAATGGGTCATTGACAATGTGGGATTACAAGACTGGTCTACCATTCCAGCACCTCAAAGATATCCCTCAACCTGGTTCGCTGGACGCCGAGGCTGTAAGTGCGATCTATTGTGTGATGGTGTAGAGCTGACAATATAGGGTGTATTTGCTTCTGCATTTGACAAGACGGGTACGAGACTCATTACGGGTGGAGCGGACAAGACGATCAAGGTGTACTCGGAGCAGGGATAGTTAAACCAGCCATTGCTTGCAGACCATGCAACAGATAGGGACGAGGTTATTTGTAATACACCAAAATGAAATGTATTTGCTGATGCATGCTTTGCGACAGAAGCTCTGCTTCAGACTACTGATGGTCTCGATGTCTCGTCAGAGGTATATACCTCGCCATTCGAGCCGAACCGCTTTTCGTGCTGAGCAGTCTCGCGCGCTCGGGGGTGTTCGATAAATCGGTAAGGAGGTAAAGCGGTGAGGACTGTGACGCAGAGGATGACTGGGAGGAATTCGAAACATCCGAAATAGTCTTCTCTAGTAAGAGGTCCACTGACGAAACCTGGTCATCAGCTATCAATCTCTTATACGTCTCCCTTGAAGCAGACTCACCAGTGATAGCCTCGGCCAATCTAAAGCAAGCACGCCAGAGGATCAGGATACAAGCAACAAGTACGACCCATAAATACCACCTCAACGGATCATATCGTCTCTCGCTCAAATGAGCATGTTTGCCCGAAGGTCGATTCGCCCTCCATATAGCAACTCCGAGGAAAGCGATAAAGATAACCCATGAAGCTACTTGTAGAGCAAGACCTGCTCTGAGGACATTCTGGCCGAGTTCGGGGTTTATATCGGATCCACCTTCTCTCGGGTCTCCGGATTGTGAGATTCCGAATAAGGTTCCTCCTGCTATTTGGACAATGTTGCAGATTGCATCGGTGGTTACGAAGACTGGTTGTCAGTAGTGTTTGGGAAGGATCAAAAGGGAAGCAGCATACTGATGAGGACGAGCTTTGGGCGTAGGAGGAGCATGCCGTCTGATCCAGGGAACCTCTTGACCAACATGTTGAGTGTTATATCGATACTGACCGTGAAGGCGATTGGAGCCTAGATTATCAGCCACTGATTCCCCCAATTTGACAAGAAGCTTAGACTTACCAAGATGATCATCAGGAATTGGGCAACGAAATTATCGATCCTAAACGGATTATAATGACTATGTATCCTCGCAGCATATCCGGCTGCTTCGACCAAACATCCGATTACCAAACACAGATGAAAAGTCAAGTACCGTCGTCCACTTTTCCAGATATACCAAATATTTGGGAACGTATTGAGGATGAAGCAAACCACACCGACTACACCAAGTGCGAGAGCTGGTATGTAGCCGTAGAGGGTGATTGAAGCTTCGCCATCGCCAGGAGGGATATTGGGGTTCCTAGGTCCATTGATCGTCAAGCCGTTGTCGCTCATTGTCGTGATTGATCTCGTGGGTGTCGTCCCATAGCTCTTCTTGAGATAAATGACATGTATATATAGCATTATAGATTGCCTCGGGCATCAACTTTAACAAGAAATCACATGTCTTGGCACCGTCATTCCATCTTTCGGAACCTTGGTGAGTACCTGTCCAATTTGCCGGTAAATCCGGGCCATGTTCCCTCTTGGTAGCAAGTCAAGCAGGATTTTGATAGCTCTGGTCGATGATCTCTAACGAAAACGCCCTTGACGTCGTCTGTGAGTCTTGGCAACCTCGGGCATGCTCTTCCTCGGCGTAAAACGTGGTCAGCACGTGAGATCGGTCAACCCGCTTGACGGCTCATCATCGGCATTGTTATCGCTACTTGAACCCATATTTCCGTTGTTTTACTTGCAGCCGATGATACCGACTGAGCCAACGTCAATTCGAACGTATTCGCTCCCCTGCCTGCGACCCTCAACGCACGATCTAGGTATCTAGTCAAGTCGAGGCATTCGGTAGAGGACACGTCGCGTCGCTTTGTGTCAAATGATCTCGCCTCGTCTGCTGTACGCCGTATTACGAACAATTATAGTCCTCCTGTCGCTGTCAGTTGATCGCGATTGCGAGCCTAGAACTAGTCGGCCACGCCTGCTGGCATCTCACGGAAAGCGGGGAAGCGTGCCCGGCAGTGCGAGCTCAGCGCATCACTTTGACCCTCCAGGTCCGCTGGACGCGATTAAGCGCGCAGGGTGCCTGGCCGACCAACTCACGAGACACATGTTTTGGAGATGCCATAATTTCCGCTGGAATCCGACCTAGCTTTCGACTCTAATGGTGGCTTCAGGTTCCCCATGCTGTCATGTATCCTGATGTTTATTGACTTTGTCCTCGTGTACGATGGCTATAAATACATACCCTCTTTCGTATATATTGGTCTGTATTGACTGACCTCTGATCGTTATTGACATTTCCTTCCAAGCACCTCGTCCAACTCATACCCACGCTCTTTTGCCCAATCAACCAAGATGAAGTTCGAAATCCTCGCATCCCTCCTACTCTCCTCAACTGCCTTTGCAGGTCCCGGTCGATGGAGACGACAAGAAAGTCCTTCCTCCGCTGCTTCTGCCGCCCCATCACCCTCGGCTTCATTCACCATCTGTCGAGATGACAGCAACTGCGGTCCCGACCAGCGATGTCAATATGTCACTCGAAACCCGGACGGAAGTGGGTTCAGCGGCGCCTGTGTCGACAAAGATTACGTCTATGTTCCTCCTCCCCAGCCTACACCACTCGGTCCTTGTATCACCCCTTA
>Ga0308160_10002849_pt1 | contig 20186 bp, 17 predicted proteins | sample PhyFR1_FD_201036 | JGI IMG/M metagenome (GOLD analysis project Ga0308160, IMG submission 201036) | Phyllosphere microbial communities from UC Gill Tract Community Farm, Albany, California, United States - DLSLF.R1 | ecosystem: Host-associated > Plants > Phyllosphere > Unclassified | place: USA...
TCTGCTGCTGGATGTCGAGCAGCGACTGCAGCCAGGCGTGGGTGCGCTGCTGCAGGTCCGACATGTTCTGGTCGCCGGTTTTATACAGCCAGTGCGCCGCCACGCCGCTTTCCGCGGTGCGGTGCATTTCCTGGGTGCGGATCTGGAATTCGACCGGGGTGCCGTAGGGGCCGATCAGGCTGGTGTGCAGCGACTGGTAGCCGTTGATCTTGCGGATCGCGATGTAATCCTTGAACTTGCCGGGCATCGGCTTGTACAGCCCGTGCAGGGTGCCGAGCGCCACGTAACAGTTGGGGATGGAGTCCACCACGACGCGGAAGCCGTACACGTCCAGCACCTGCGAGAACGACAGGTGTTTGTTCCGCATCTTTTTATAGATGCCGAACAGGGTTTTTTCGCGGCCGTAGACTTCGGCCTGGATGCCGGCCGCGGCCAGCGTGTTCTTGACCGCGTCGAGGATCTTCTTGACCACCTCGCGCCGGTTGCCGCGTGCTGCCTTGATCGCCTTGGCCAGCGTTTTATAGCGCAGCGGGTACAGGTGCGAGAACGACAGGTCCTGCAGTTCGCGGTAGATGTCGTTCAGGCCGAGCCGGTGCGCGATCGGCACATACACTTCCATCGTCTCGCCGGCGATGCGGCGCTTTTTCGCCGGCACCATCACGCCCAGCGTGCGCATGTTGTGCAGGCGGTCGGCCAGCTTGATCAGGATGACGCGCACGTCCGACGCCATGGCCAGCAGCATCTTGCGGAAGTTTTCCGCCTGCGCCTCGACCACGCTCTGGAATTCGATCTTTTCCAGCTTGGACAGGCCGTCGACCAGGTTCGCGACCTGGGGACCGAAGCGCTCGATCAGCTCTTCCTTCTTGACGTCCTGGTCTTCGATGACGTCGTGGAGGAGGGCGGCCATGATGGCCTGCGCGTCGAGCTTCCAGTCGGCGCAGATCTCGGCCACGGCGATCGGATGCGAGATGTAGGGTTCGCCGGACTTGCGGACCTGGCCGAGGTGCATCTCGTCCGAGAAGCGGTAGGCTTCCTTGACGCGCTTGAGTTCGGCGGGTGTGAGGTATTCGCCCAGCTTGTTGGCCAGGTGGGTGATCGATGCGACGCCCGGCGCGGGCGCCGGTTCGGCTTCCTGCGGCTTGCCGGCGCGGCTGGGCCGGCCCGGCTTGGTGGTGGTGCCTGAGTGGACGGAATCCGGGGGAGACAAGTTCATACTCTTTAAAATCAGCCGCTGTATAAGGACAGAATAACAGATTCAGGGGCTGACAAAGGAACGGGACTCAGGCGTACAGAGCCGGTCCCGTTCGGAGGGAATTACATCGGGACCTTCTTCAGCATTTCCAGGCCAACTTTACCGGCAGCGATTTCGCGCAGTGCGACGACGGTCGGCTTGTCCTTGGCTTCGACTTTCGGGGTGTGGCCCTGCAGCAACTGACGTGCGCGATAGGTCGCGGCCAGGGTCAGCTGGAAGCGGTTCGGGACGTTTTTCAGGCAATCTTCGATGGTGATGCGGGCCATGGTGTACTCCTAGACTGGACTAATTAATAGACGAAAAGCAGTGCTCGACTGATCAATGTCAGGACTGCGGTTGCTGTGCGTGGATTCCCAACTGGGCAAAGAGCGATGCGTTGCGCGCCGCTTGTTGGGCGAAGCGGGCTCGTGTCGCTTTGACAATCGCCCCAAGCTCGGACAGGGCGACGTTAAACTCTTCGTTGATGATAACATACTCGAACTCGGGCGCGTGAGCAATCTCGCCGCCCGCAGCCAGCAGGCGCCGCGTGATGATGTGCGGCTCGTCGGTGCCGCGCTTGTTCAGGCGCTCTTCCAAGGCCGCGATCGACGGCGGCAGAATGAAAATGCCGGCCGCATGCGGGAACAGCTTCTTCACCTGGCGGGCACCCTGCCAGTCGATTTCCAGCAGGATGTCGGTGCCGTTCTTCATTTCCTGTTCCACGGTCAGGCGGCTGGTGCCATAGTAATTGCCGTGCACTTCAGCCCATTCCAGGAATTCGCCGCGGTCGGCGCGAGCAACGAAATCCTCGGCGCTGGTGAACTGGTAATGCACGCCATCCTGTTCGCCCGGGCGCGGCTGGCGCGTGGTGGTCGAGATCGAGAGCTTGATGCCCGGTTCCTGTGCCAGCAGCGCATTGACCAGGGTCGATTTGCCGGCGCCGGACGGGGCGGCGACAATGAACAGGCTGCCGGAAAAAGCGTTGGTGAGCATGGGTTTTGTTCCTTTGTTACGTTTTTTGATGTTCAAATGTTCGCGTGGGCACGTGGTGCCCACCCTACCACGTCATCGTAGGGTGAGCACCACGTGCCCACGTGTTCTGCGCTGCCTGATTGGCTGGCGGCCTAATTAATCATTCCAGGTTCTGCACCTGCTCCCGCATCTGCTCGATCAGCAGCTTGAGCTCCATCGACGCATCCGCCAGTTCCTTGACCGACGCCTTGGCCCCCAGCGTATTCGCCTCGCGGTTCAGTTCCTGCATCATGAAATCGAGGCGCTTGCCGACCTGGCCGCCCTTTTTCAGGATGTGGCGCGTTTCGTTCAGGTGCGCCGACAGGCGCGACAGCTCTTCCGAGACGTCGATGCGGATGCCGTACAGGGTGACTTCCTGGCGGATGCGCTCGAACACTTCCTGGCGCGTCAGCACGGTCGGGTTGCCGTGGCCGGCCAGGCCGAGGGCATCCTGCATGCGTTCGATCGCTTTTTGCTGGAATTGCGAGATCACTTGCGGGATCAGGGGCGTGATGCGCTTGACGATGACTTCCATCGCGTCGATGCGCGACTGCAGCATCGCTTCCAGCGCCGCGCCTTCGCGCCGGCGGCTGTCGACGAAAGCGGCGACCGTCTTCGCGGTGAGGGCGGCGACGTCGGCCTGCAGCGATTCCTGGCCGATCTGCGCTTCCTCGATCACGCCCGGCCAGCGCAGCAGCTCGGCCACCGTCATCAGGGGCGCCGACACGAAGTGTCTGGTCACCTCGCCCTGCAGCCGCGCCAGGTCGGCCAGCAGTTCCTGGTTGAGGGCTTGCGATCCGCTGGCGGCCTTGCGGCCGAACGAAAGACGCACCTCGACCTTGCCGCGGGTGATGGCGGCCATGATGGCGGCCCTCAGGTCCGGTTCCAGCGCGCGCAGATCGTCGTTGATACGGAACTGGAGGTCGAGAAAGCGTGAATTGACGCTCTTGATCTCGATCGTCAGCGTGCCGGCAGCGCCCTCGCTGGTGGCTACCGCGTAACCTGTCATGCTAGAAATGCTCAATGGAGTCCCCGGTTCCTGGAAGCCTCGCCAACCGGCGCCGCTGGCGCCGGCTGCTCGAGCTTCCCTTTATTCTTTACAAACCCGTGATTTATCCACACAATCGCCGTGTTTAGCAAGGACTACTGCTCATGGCTGCACAAAATAATGCCCCCCTGCCCGATGGGCTGGAGATTGGCGGATATCGCATTGTAAAGAAAATTGCGTCCGGTGGGTTCAGTATTGTTTATCTTGCATATGATGGCGACGGCAATGCCGTGGCGATCAAGGAATACCTGCCAAGCGCCCTCGCGCTGCGCCAGCCGGGCGAGCTGGCGCCGGCCATTTCGCGGCCCAACCTGCCGGTCTTCCGCATCGGCCTGAAATGCTTCTTCGAGGAGGGCAGGGCGCTGGCGCGCATCGTCCACCCGAACGTGGTGCAGGTGCTGAATTTTTTCCGCACCAACGACACGGTCTACATGGTGATGGCCTACGAATCCGGCCACGCGCTGCAGGAAGTGGTGGCGCGCCACGCCGGCAAGGGCAGCCGCGCCGGCGAAGCCTTCATCCGCCAGGTCTTCACCGGCGTCTGCGCCGGCCTGCGCGAAGTCCACGCCAACAAGCTGCTGCACCTCGACCTGAAGCCGGCCAACATCTACCTGCGCACCGATGGCACGCCGATCCTGCTCGACTTCGGCGCCGCGCGCCAGACCATCAACAGCGATTCGCCGGCACTGGCGCCGATGTACACCCCCGGCTTTGCCGCCCCCGAGCTGTATTCGAAGGCGTCGCCGCTGGGACCCTGGACCGACATCTACAGCATCGGCGCCGCCATCTACGCCTGCATGGCGGGCTCGCCGCCGCAACCGGCCGATCAGCGCCGTCTCGAGGATAAAATGGATGCCCAGTTCTACCGGCTGGAAGCGGCGCGCGATTATTCGAAGGCGCTGGTGGACCTGACGCGGTCCTGCCTGGCGATGGACCCGCTGGCGCGTCCGCAAAGCGTGTTTGCGGTGCAGAAGGTGCTGAAGGAGGAGGGCGCCGCCGCGGCCGCAGCCGGTGCTGATGCCGATGCAGACGCTGCTCCCGCAGACACGCCATCGGGCTGGCGCGGCCTGGTCGGCCGCCTTGGTTCGTTTGGCCCGGGCCGCGCAAGGCGCAAGACCTGATGCGGAGACCCTGAATGCAATTTTCCGTGTACCAGCAAAGCCACATCGGCGGACGCAAGGTCAACCAGGACCGCATGGGCTACAGCTACACGCGCGACGCGCTGCTGCTGGTGCTGGCCGACGGCATGGGCGGCCACCAGCGCGGCGAGATCGCCGCCACCATCGCCTTGCAGACCCTGTCGGCACTGTTCCGCGCCCAGGCCACGCCCTACGTCAAAAAGCCCGAGCGCTTCCTGGAAGAAGCCTTCCAGCAGGCCCACGTCGACATCCTGCGCTACGCCGCCGGACGCGGCCTGCCGGAAACCCCGCGCACCACCATCGTGGCCTGCCTGGTGCAGCACAACTGCGCGGTGTGGGCGCATTGCGGCGACTCGCGCCTGTACTGGGTACGCCGCGGCCAGGTGCTGGCGCGCACGCGCGACCACTCGCACATCGAACACCTGATTGCCAAGGGCCTGGCCGATCCGGCCGAACGCAATTCCCACCCCGACCGCAACAAGCTCTATAACTGCCTGGGCGCCTCGACGCTGCCGCGCGTCGACGTCTCGCGCCAGGCCGGCCTGGAGCCGGGCGACGTGCTGATGCTGTGTTCCGACGGCCTCTGGGGCGTGCTGCCCGACACCGAGATCGTGCACCAGCTGTCCACCCTCACCATCGTGCAGGCGGTGCCGGACATGATCGGCATGGCCACCGCGATTGCCGGCAGCCGCGCCGACAACACCACCGCGCTGGCGATCCAGTGGCAGGGGGCGGGCAACGGCGGCGCCGCCGGCGACGACAGCGTGGTCTCGACCCAGATGCTGTCCGAGGGCGAGGTGAATACCCGCATCGACGATGCCGGCGCCCAGTCCCAGGCAGCGGACAAGGACAGCGACCCCTTCGACGAAGACGACATCGAAAAGGCGATTGCCGAAATCCGCGGCGCGATCGAGAAATCGTCCCAGCTACTCAAATAACAACTTAAAAGGACCCACATGAGCAATGCCACCCGCCCCAGCGGCCGCGCCGTCGACCAGCTGCGCACCGTCCGCCTGACCCGCGCCTACACCAAGCACGCCGAAGGCTCGGTGCTGATCGAATGCGGCGACACCAAGGTGATCTGCACCGCCAGCATCGAAGACAAGGTGCCCGGCTTCCTGCGCGGGAAAGGCCAGGGCTGGCTGACCGCCGAATACGGCATGCTGCCGCGCTCGACCCACTCGCGCATGGACCGCGAAGCGGCGCGCGGCAAGCAGTCCGGCCGCACCCAGGAAATCCAGCGCCTGATCGGCCGCTCGCTGCGCGCCGCGTTCGACCTGGAGGCGTTTGGCGAGCGCACCCTGCACCTGGACTGCGACGTGATCCAGGCCGACGGCGGCACCCGCACCGCCTCGATCACCGGCGCCATGGTCGCCGCCTACGACGCCTTCTCGCGCCTCGTTGCGGCTGGCCTGATCCCGGCGGTACCGGTGCGCCACTTCGTGGCCGCGATCTCGGTCGGCGTGGTGGGCGGGGTGCCGGTGCTGGACCTGGACTACATCGAGGATTCGGGCTGCGATACCGACATGAACGTCGTCATGACCGAGGCCGGGCATTTCATCGAGGTGCAGGGGACGGCGGAAGGGGCGGCGTTTGACCGGGCCGGGATGAATCGCTTGCTGGACCTGGCGGAGCAGGGGATTCGGGAGTTGGTGGGGCTGCAGAAGCGGACGTTGGGGTTGATATCGGCCGTCTGAATACGGATCGGCTTTCTGCTTTATTGTCGGTTCTATTCGCTTCTGAATAGAGTTAGCGATGTGAGCGTCACCCGTGGCGGTAGTGTTCACGATCGTTTTCATCGCATAGTATTGTCCGGGCCGGCATAGGCCGTTCAGCCTGCGCTGACGCGGTGCGTGCCGATCAATTTACATCCGCACTCAGTAACACAGCCTTCCACGGCTACCGCAATGCCTCCCACGGACACGGTGGGGTGGGCAGTGGCGATCTTGTTGATCCCGTGTGGTTTGCCGCCCGGGTAGTGCTGTGGGCAGTCAACCTGGTCGCCAAGCCGCGCGATGGGCTTTCCGTCTACATCGTGCAGTGGCGAGCCGCTGATTACCTTGCCGCCGTGATCGGTAGAATCGCCCACGACGACGATTTTCATTGACATGCTGTATGCCTTATCTTATCAATCGCGGAAACGGAAACGGAAACGGAAACGGAGACTGGAAAGAAGTTTGTCCCAGAGAGCCACGGCTTAGTCATCTGTCAGTGATCCTTTCGTTGCGTATTTTGTGTTCGCAGCCACGCCGGTATCGAAAGTGATATCGACACTTGCAGAATGACGCAAATCACCAGTCTTTCCGATAATCTCCCACATGAACCGCCAAGCCTGGCAATTGCTCGTCCTTTGATGTCGTGAGTAGCGGAACCATTGATGACAGTTCCACAATGGTCGGTCTTGCTTCCTGCCATATTATTTTCGAGGCATTTTTTCATCCGCAAGTTTAGTACAAAGCTCTTTGGGCGCACTCAATCACTCAAGGCATCCGTTGGCCGCAGAGCAGTAGCATGTACCCTTTCGTCAGGTATCACGTGCACAACGCGTGCATGGACGCTATAAAGACCGCTTGTTTTCGGATTCATGCGACACCTTGGTAACCCGGTCGGCCGAGCGACAATTTAATCATCCTTCCAGTCACGGACAATTTGAGCGAGTTCATCACGCGTCATTTTGCGCGCTTTGAGGATTCGAATGAGATCGTCTTTCGATAATGGATACTGGTGCAGGATCGTGGAGACATCATCTGCTTCTATCGGGTAAAGCCAGCTAGACTCAATGGGCGTTTCGGCAGAAATCTGAGTGGCTGGCAACTTGCCTTTTGAGAAAACCTGGATCGTGTAGAGTTGATGCCCTTCTGCGAACCCGTTTTGGAAACGAAGTACGGTGTTTGCCGGAATCATATAATAAGGCTCTCCATTGTTTGAAGAGATGAGCATCGGTTCGTTCAGACGGTATAGGGTTTTATTTTCCATGGCTTTATTCCAGCGATATGCAATAAAAACTCCGGAAGCTACAAGCAGGAGTCCGATAACAATCAATCTCTCTTTATTCTTCATTTTCCGCCACCAAATTTTTCAATTTTTTCGGGGCGATGATTTGGATTGTCTTCTAACATTTTTTGAAGGTCGGCGGGCATGAAGATAAACGAAGGCCATCCCGCCACCTTTGCGGCGGCTCGCTCTGTGAAACTCATCCCTCTACCTTCATTATATCTTCCTACATTATAGTCCAGATCCTTAACAGCCACGCGGGCGCCTGCCATCGAGGTTGTTGCACAGTTATTGGTAAGAGCATGGTAGTCTGTGACGAGTCGATATTCTTTCATGTAATCGCCATAAGCCTTTAAGACGGGGCGATTGCCAATCAGGTTGACGAAATGAGAGTTTACCTGATTGGCTGCAGGTGGCGGTATTCGGTAAAGAAAACCCGTTGTTGTTCGGCCAGTTGCATTTTCACTTGTTATGTATTTCGAAAATTTTGTCCAAACTCTTAATCTGCCTTGGCCGAACGGCCCGGTTTCTCCATTGTAGCGACCGAAATCATAGACATGCTCGTCAGTGGGGGTTATCACGCGCAGAGCTGCATGGCCGTACGTGTGTTCTTCGCCGTTAGTTTTGTAAGCTCCCCCTATCAGGAGCTGAATCGCTGAAGCCTGAATTTCAATTGTTGTGCTCTCCGTGGTCCTGATGCCCAAGCCATCCTTTGCGCTCTTTGTTGTTGCGTTTATAGTTGGCATGGCTCAGCCTCCATCAGAGAGAATTATTTAAACAGTTATAGGGCTGTGGGCTCATCCGATCTCTAACTGATATCTTGCTCATGGCTTTTTGGTCCCGAATATACGTTCCCGCAAATGCTGAATAGCTCAATACTTCATTGGTTTTGTAGGGAAAATTAGCGGGTCAGGCGGCAGAGACTTCCATTGAGTAGCCCAAGTCAGGAAATTCGACTTTACAGTTTCCAAGTGGAATCTGATCGATACGTGCTACCCCCTCTCTGTCGACTGTTCCGGCGTGTTTTTTGCCAGCTGGATCAGTAAGTACATATCGCTCTCCTGCTATTGGGCCATTCTGGTCTACCAGTTTGAACTCCACCCAACTATTGCTTTCAGTGAGCTCGCCCAGAGTCTGCTCTGTCGCTATTGGTGATCCATGTCGAGCAGCGGCTGCAGTTACCTTTACGCTCATGCTTTTTGAACTTGTTAAGCTATGCGTTGCTGCGTGTGCCGTAAAAGTGCCAGATGTTCCAAGCTCACTTGATCCAGTTCCGAACTTTGCGTAGCTACCTCCACCGTTGAGAATAATTTCTTCCTGAGCGCTGATGATTATTCTGTTTGCAGACTGTGTAATGTCCAGCTTCGCCAAGAGCTTGATGCTGTCGGACAGTGCTTGCACGTCGATATCGCCGGCCATTGCCACCATCTTCATGCCAGCCTTCTGGACAAATAGTCGGAACGTCTGGCGGACGCTAGCAAAAAAATTCGTGCCAGCGGCTAAGGAGAGGCTTTTTCCTGTGGTAACGGCCGTGTGGTGATCGCTAGCGATATGCGTGTCGCCCGCCGTCGTGGTTGCAATTCCGGCTGCGCTCGCGAGTACCAGATGTGATTTCGCCAGTTCCGGGAATTGGTTGCCCTTTGAGGCTCTTCCCTCGATCGCATCGTTTTGTAACTGCAAAACTGACACGACATCGCTTTGATTGCCGCTGGTTTCTTGGGCGCCATTCTTTTTAGCAATTTCGGCCAGTTGTTGGTGTCGTTCGTAGGCCGTTGCGAGGCGCCGCGACGTTTCGCCTATGTCCTTGATCGGACCATGCGCTCTTTGCCTGGCTTCCGTCGTAATCAACATACCTTGGGCAGCACGCGCCACGCCATGCCCGTCGGTCCGCAGCTCCCATCCTTCGCCGCGCGCCTCTTTGCGTCCGCTAGTGTCTTCGACACGAGTTATATGCCCAAGCGACAACTGACTACACTGATGATCGCTTTTCAACTGCGCCTGGATCTTCCCAGCCGTGTCATCGAGCACCAGATGATTACCACGCCCACTACCTTCGCCCGCCTGCAGCTCCCGGCTGCGCAAACCACTCAAGGCCTGCTGCTCAGGCAACTGCCACGGCGGCATATGTGTCGCGTTGTACAACGCGCCCAGAATCACCGGATGGTCGATGTTCGCGTCGAGATAAAGCACAGCCACTTCTTCGCCAACCCGCGGCAAGCGGATATTGCCGAACTCGCTGCCCGCGCCAGGCGACATGACACGCAGCCAGGGCGAGCTGTTCTCGTCGTAATTTCCCAACCTGTCCCAGTGGAACTGGACCTTGACCCGCCCATAGCCGTCGGTGTGGATCTCGGAACCAGCGGGCCCGACCACGATGGCCGTCTGAATGCCGGGGTAAGTGCAGGGCTGGCTGTTGTGGTGGCGTCCCGGGCGCCACTGAATGTTCTTGCGCACGCACCGGAACGTGTTCTCGTAATTCGATGGCGCGTTCGGTCCGGCCTGGTAGTTGTTGCTGGCTTCATGGTCGACGGACAAGATCAGGTAGTCCCTGTCGGCGATGCTGCGGCGCGGCGCTTCACCGTTCCTGGCAGCCTGTGGTTCGGCGCTGAAGTGGTCGCCTAGCTTGAAGAACCGGCCCGGCTGGGCGGTGCGATCGTTGCCGCGGGCTTCAAAAGTCTGTGTGTTCGCATCGCGCTCGCCCATGCGCTGTCGCGCGAGCTTTTCGCCGTCGCGGTAGGTTCGGAACCCGTCCGACCCGGTGTTTTCGTAGACCTCGTACGGAAAGACGTCGCCCTGGTTGTTCAGGGACTCGGCACTCGCGCGTTGCGCAACCGGGTTCTTGTAATCGAAGCTGGCCAGGGTCGTCTGGCCGGATCCGATCGAGCGCGCGGGGCTCCATTCACGGATGCCATCGTCTTCGAGTGAGCCGGCCTTGTCGCGGAACGGGATTTCTCCGGAATCGTCGATGCCGCTCGGATCGATGGGCTGTGCGAGGGTGCTCTTGTCGCTGAGCCAGAGCGTGTGCCCGTCGGCCCGGTGTTCATACCAGTACATCAGGCCAAGCGCTTCCCAGCGGCGGTGCAGGTGGTTGTAGTCGGTCTCGTCGTACTGGTTTGCGCAGGTCATCCGCGGGTCTTCGCCGGTCATGACCACGTGCCAGTCGGCCTGGCGGTAATGGGCGAAGGTGAGCTCGCTCAGTTCGATGACGTTCTTGCCGTGGAAGGACACGTTGTCCTTGCGAAGCCTTGTGAATGCAAGCCAGGGCTCGAGGACCATCTGATAGAACGCGAAGCCGCCGTCGGCACGGAGGAAGCGGAATTCGGTGACGTAGCCATTGAAGTACCGCAGCGAGCCGTCTTCGCGCACGACAGAGATCGTGACCATCCTGGCCATCATTGCCTTCAGCGGAACACGCGCGTCATCCGATAGCACTTCGATCTCGAAGCGGAAGCAGCGGGAGACTTCCTCGTGGGCCGTCATCCTGTTCGGCAGGAGAACCGCGTCCGGGCCGTCACCGCGGGGAAAGTCCAGGCGCATCAGGCGGTCGTGCTGCGCATCGTGACTGAACACCGACAGTGCTGCTCCCGCCGCGATCGCTTGGCTTCCGTCCATGCATTGCCTCCGATGGTGTGACGGCTATCAGATTTCCATCAGATAAGGTACGCAGCAGGGCTTGAGCGACATTGACCAGAATCAAGAAGCAACCTGTGCAGTTGTTTTTGGCTCAGCTTGATTACGCGCAAGCTAGACTTCCAGAAGCTGTAAGTCGAAGGACAGAACGTATATCGGGTCGACTCGCCTTTCCCGCATTGACGCTCAGGAAGGAATTCACACCGAGACGCCTGCGCTCCTGCCCTTTGGTCGCCAGGGTCAATGGCTTCAGACACGGCTTGTCCAATAAAAGCCTGACTTCGTACTGCATGGAAGGCACCCCACACAGGCTGACCATCTCCTTCAAGGCAGCGTGAGACCGGCCATTCGGCAGGAAAGCCTTTGCCTTTTCCTCGTCCAGCGGACCGATATGAAGGCGGACACGCAGATCGTTGCGCCACGTACGTGCGCCCAAGGCAGCACCGTAGCCGAGGGTGGGATCGGTGACGCCAAGTGTGCTGCGCATCTTCTCCGGTAAGGGGGCCCAGGCACCGACGAATTCTTCGAGGCGAACGGGAACGCCGAAATACTCGCCCAGCACCCGTTCCACGGTCGACGCGGCAATCGGACGCGTCCTGAGCAGTCCGGCGTAAAAACCGGCGACTTCCGCGGGAAGCGCTGTATAAGGCCTGCCTGGGCCGAAGTTGCTCGGGCGCAGCCCGCCCAGTGCGCTCAGCAGCGGAAGCAGGTCGTCCCGGGCGCGCGTGTTCAGGCCATGTTCGACGCGGTATTTTCCCCATGCCTCATAAAAAAGGCCGACCACCCGGCTCGAGAACAGGTCGATGAATGGCTTCCAGCTCTCGTCCCCGTCCAGGTTTGCCGTGGCGGCGCGCTCGGTGTCATGCAAGGGCAAAGTGCCGCTGGCGCCGAGCAGGCCGATGAATGTCGGTGTGATGTGAATGCGCGGCGTTTCGTCGCCATCCACCGCTTCGACTTGCATGCCTTCGATCTCGCTTGCCGGGAAAGCCAGCGACAAGCTGTTACGAAAGCGCAGCACCTGGCCAAACGCCTGGTCGTACGGGATGCCCTGCCGGCGCAGCGTCCGCACCAGGATATTCAGCAGTTGCGCAAACTGGTACCGGTACGGTGCCGCAGACAGGCTCTCGATCATGACAGCGGCATGCTGCCGCTTCGTGGTTTGCATCGAAACAGCTCCTCCCCGGATTGGTGCGACAGGATCACCAGCTCGATAAAGCTGTTCATCTGGACGTAGAGCGCAAAGAACTGGTCGATGACCTGTATGAACAGGTGCAGGCCGGCGCCGACAAAGGCTTCTTCGTCGATCGTCACGTGCACTTCGGTTCCGTGCGCCAGCGATGAGCCGCGCTTATGCCTTAACCATGCGGTGGCCTCGGCATGCTCAAGTCCGACGATACCGGCGATCTGACGTTGCGATACCGCCGATCCGGTGAAGTCGTACAAGGTCAGCATCTCACGCAAGCCGTCGGCGCCCTCCCTGGCGAGCGAGTGATGATTCAGCGTCAGATGCGAGATGAGGCGCCAATGCGCGTTCTGGCCGTTGGCCAGGCGGCAGGGACGCGTGGGCCTGCGAAGAAAACGTATCTTTGCGCCCTGTGCAGTGCCGGGGATGGACAGGTCGCCGCGGGCGGCGCCGGATTTCAACAGGCAGGGCAGGTCCCGGTTCGTGCATGTGAGGTCGATCGACAGCGCTGTCTGCTCGACCATGAGGGGTTCGCCATCGGCATCGACGAGTGCAATGGTTTTTTCATGGCCGGGACTGGTGGCAGCGAGCGTTTCGTCATGGCGCACTATCCAGTACCGTCCCTTGTGGGCATCGCTTTCGCCATGCCGGAGCGAATAAAAGGGGCGGAATTCGACCGACGAAAAGTCTTTTCCACGCTGCTGCACCATGTGAACCCGGTCGACCGAATAGACTTCATACGCCGCTGCATGCGTGGGATGGGCAAGCACGGCGTATTCGGCGGTCCGCTGGCTGAATCCGATCGGGACGCCAGCCTGCTTGAACAGATTGACGACAGGCGTGCAGCCGGAAAGCAGGTTCTGCGCCGACAGGCCTGCGAGCATCCTGGCCTGATCCGAACCCGGTGGTACGCCTGCCAACGCCAGGTGCAGCGTGAAGCGTGTGCAATCCGCAGGCAAGCGCGCGCGTAGCGCGGCCAGGTCGATGTCGACAAAGTTGAACTTTTCCGGGAAGGCGAAATACTCCGCAAGAATCCGGTAGGCGCGGTGCGAGCGGGCGTCGAACGGGATCAAGGCGTCATCGTCGGAGAACCCGGCCGGTGCGATCGGTAGCGCGGGGACCGGAACCCAGGTCCCGTCGGCTGCTGCCTGGACGTACGCCGATGCGGTGCGCATGAACAGCGTGTCGCGCAGCGCTGCACAAAACGACGAGTCGCCGTCGAGATAGACCCTCAGCGGGCCCACTATATCAGGTGGCATGGGTGCCGCAGCCTCGAACTCGATACCGATCGACGACGTTACGCCTGGCGGCAGCCTTGTCGAAGGCAATGCGCGGATGACGGCATCGAATCGGGCCGAGGCAATGGCGACCGGGGCGGGCGCAACATCGTACACAGTCTGAAAAATGCAGGGCACGCCGCGCACTGGTGCCGATTCCAGCAATGTCCCGCGCAGGACGTTTCCCGTACCGCCGGCAGTGCCCTGGGCCGATGGCAGGAAGCGCACGATCGCGCAGGAGGGAAACGGCCGAAGAAAGTGCGGGAACAGGAGATTGAGCAGCGCCTCCGTGAATTGGGGATAGGAGTCGTCAAGCCGCTTCGACACCCGGGCGCACAGCAGGGCGACCGACTGGATCAGGCGTTCGACATGCGGATCGTCGCAGGCGTCACCGCCCATCTGCAGCTTGGCCGCGACCTTGGGATAACGCTCGGCATACTCGCGGCAAAGCTGCCGCATGGTGACGAGCTCGCGTTCGTATTGTGCAAACAATTCGTCCATGGTGCTCGCCTAAGGAGCGCTGCGTACGCTCTGGACCGAATAGCGCTGCAGCGATGGCTGGAACATGGCATTGAAATGCATCGGTTCAGCCACCGGTGCGTTTTTCAGTTGGGCGGCAATCACGAAATCGACCCTGTTGATCGCACCTTTCCGGGGCTGCAGCGTCGCTGTCACCTTGTGCAGCCTCGGCTCGTGCCGTTCGATCGCCAGCCGGACTGCGGTGCAGATGCGCTTCTGGTCCGTGTCGCTCGTCATGCACATGCCCGCGAAATCGATCAGGCCATAGTTCACGACGGATGCGCCCACGTCAGGGTAGCTTGCCAGCACATGCGGGAGCAGGGCGGAACGGGTGTTGAGGAGCGCTTCCAGGTCGCGGGAGATGCTCTCCCGCCATGCATCGGCCTTTTTGGAAGGCGCACGGAATTGACCCTGCGGCGCGTCGTCATCGGCATCCAAACGGTCGAACAAGCCTGGTACGAAACTCTGCATGCTGTTTCCTTTAAGCCATCATGAAGCAGAAGAAGCGCCATTATTCTCTTCTTGCCGAGACTGAAGTTGCGCACTGTCAACAGTTTAATTTACGAGAAAAAGCAGTGAAGTTGATGCTGCAGATCAACAATTTCTGCGCAAGGCCGGCCATGCTTTGTTGAATCTGAACAATGCAAACCTGATCCGGGGAGAAAGCGATGAGCATGGGAGCGAAAATCTTGTGGTCCGAGGGACTGACGCTGGGGCCCCAGCATTTCCAGCGGCAGGACCTGTATCACGAGACACGGCTGCTCAGGATGGCGTCCGCTCTCAACCCCAACTTCTGGGGTGTGCGCTCGCTGCAATGGAACATGGAAGGACTCGGCCACAACCTTCTCGAAGCGCAAGCGATGTCGCTGATCTTCCAGGATGGCGAGGTCTACGACGCACCGTCAACCGACCTGTTGCCGCTTCCGGTCGACCTCACCCAGCTGCCCCAGGAGATCAACACCTTCACCATCCATGCCGCGCTCCCGACCATCCGGCCGCATGGCGCCAATGCGGAGGAGGGCGGGCGCTATGCACTGGCGGAGGCGGAAACGTCCGACCTGTTCAGCGATGCGGTGCCGATCGACGTGCCGTTTCTGAAAAAGCGCCTCCGGCTGATGACCCACGCCGAGCCGCGCGATGGCCATGTCAGCTTTCCCGTGCTGCGCATTCATCGCGACCCGCGCGGCGGCTTCGAGGCGGATCCGACCTTCGTTCCGCCCTGCGTGGCGATCAGTGCTGCCCGTCCGCTCCAGCAACTGCTCGACGGCCTGATGAGCGCGCTAGCGGCCAAGATCGTATCGCTGCATAACGCGCACCGGAAGACGAACGCGTCCACCTTCGAAGTGCATGCCGGCGATATCACGTCCTGGTGGATGCTCAACATCATCAGCACGGCGAATGCGTCCCTGCAGCACTGCGCGCGTTCGCGGGTACAGCATCCCGAGGCTCTGTACGAGAAGCTGCTCGCACTGGCGGGTGGCTTGATGACGTTCTCGGACAGGTACAAAACGCCGGATCTGCCCGCCTATGAGCACGCCGATCCAGGCGTCACGTTTGCACAGCTCGATGCCGTGATCCGCGACCTGGTCGATACCGTCATCTCGGCCAAGTACTTCACCATTGCGCTCATCGCCGAGGACAATCGCCGCACCCACTACAGGGGGGCGCTCGATGCTGCGAAACTGACGCCGGAAACGCAGTTCTGTCTTGCCGTGAGCGCGGACATGCCTGCGCTCGAACTGGTGGCGGCCGTGCCGGTCCGGTTCAAGATCGGATCGCCCGACGATATCGAGCGCATCGTTGCATCGGCACTTCCCGGCATCATGCTGACGCATATGCCGCAGGTGCCGGCAGCGGTGCCGGTCCGGCCGGATACCTATTATTTCCTGCTGTCGACCAAGAACGGGCTCTACGAAAATGCATTGAAGGCGCAGGCGATCGCGGTCTACGCCCCGGCCGGAATGCGCGATCTGAACATCGAACTGATCGCGTTCACACAATGAACTCGACAGCGACCGTCCGGTCTATGTCGTTGCGGGGCCGGTTCACGACAACCACCCCGTCAACCACCCCGGATGAAACGGCAACCCGAACAATCCGGCCACCCCATAGAACACCCCAACGCCGGTCGGCACCAAGGCGGCCAGCCGAAGCTGCAGCAGCGTGGTATGCGCCTGCTCCTGGCGCAGGTTGCGCGCCTGGTAGAAGGCCCAGTGGTCGATCTTGTCGGCCTGGGCCTGCTGCATGCCCTGCACGATGTTGTCGTCCTTGACCTTGCACACGCCCATGAAGGAGGCCAGCAGGGCCACCGTCAGGGCGACCTTGCGGTCGAGGCGGTTGTCGCCCGAGGGCGGGACATCGTCGAGGATTTCGTTCGGTTCCATGTATTCCCTGTTATGCCTGGGTATCCGGGACGTTCAACATGCCCGTGTGGTAGTCGTATTCGTACAGCTCGCCGTAGCGCCCCCACTCGATCGCCACTTCCAGCATGCGCTTGGCCTGGCCGGCTTCCAGCGTGTCTTCGAGCAGGTCGAGGAAGGGTTCTTCGGCCAGCGTGCCGGTCGCTTCTTCTTCGAGTTCGCGGTGGATGCGCGCCGCCAGCGGCACGTGCTTCAGCAGCTGGCGCCCGAACAGGGCCTGGCGCTGGGCCTGGCCGGCCTGGGCGTAGCGCCGGCCCAGCGGCGTCAGTGCGATGTCGCCGCGTTCGACGCGCGCCAGGCCGAGCAGGCCGAGCGCCTCGTAGGCCGGGAACAGTTCCTCGTCCGGCAGCTCGGTGTCTTCGGACAGCTGCGGCAGGTCGGCGCGGCCGTCGAAGGGGGCGCCGGCCAGCAGGTCCAGCACGTTCTCGATGCGGCCGACGTCGGCGTCCGGCAGGCGGTAATCGGGCAGGTCGGGGCGCGCCGTCCCTGCGCCGGGCGCCGTTGCGCTTGGGCGCATCGTCATCAGGCCATACACTTCGTCGACCAGCGCGCGCACCGCCGCCGAGTCGGCATTGCGCGGGCGCGGCAGGTCGATGCGGATTTCGTGGCGCACGCGGCCCGGGTCGCTCGACATGATCACGATTCGGTCGGCCATCATCACCGCTTCCTCGATGTTGTGTGACACCACCAGGATGCCGCGCGTCGGGATGCGCTTGCCGTCCCACAGGTCGAGGATGTCGCCGCGCAGGGTCTCGCCGGTCAGCACGTCGAGTGCGGAAAAGGCTTCGTCCATCAGCAGCACGTCCGGATGCGTGACCAGCGCGCGCGCGATGCCGACGCGCTGGCGCATGCCGCCCGACAGTTCGCGCGGCAGCGCGCTGCCGAAGCCGGACAGGCCGATCAGGTCGAGCATGGCGCCGGCGCGCTCGCGGCGCACCGCCGGCGCCACGCCCTGCGCTTCCAGGCCGAGTTCGACGTTCTGCTGCACCGTCAGCCAGGGGAACAGGGCGAAGGACTGGAACACCATCGCCACGCCGGAAAGCGGACCGCTGATCGGGCGGCCGCGGTACGCGGCCTTGCCGGCATCGAGCGACACCAGGCCGGCGATGATGCGCAGCAGCGTCGATTTGCCGGAACCGGACTTGCCGAGCATGGCGACGATCTCGCCGTCGGCCAGGTTGAAATCGACGCCGTCGAGGATGGTGCGCGGGGCGCCGTCGGCGCTGCGGAAGGCTTTCGAGACGCCTTTCAGTTCGATCAGATCGTTCATATCGTTTACTCCATTTCAACGGCTGCGGTCTTCGGCCAGCAGGTACAGCCTGCGCCAGAAGAAGCGGTTCAACAGCATCACGAACACGCACATCACCCCGATGCCGAGGGCGATGCGATGGAAGTCGCCGGCATCGGTCATCTGCTTGATGTAGCTGCCCAGGCCATCGGCCACCAGCGAGGTCTTGCCCCAGGTGACGTATTCCGCCACGATGCTGGCATTCCACGAGCCGCCGCTGGCGGTGATGGCGCCGGTGATAAAACTCGGGAACACGGCCGGCAGGTACACGCGCTTCCATTTCAGCCAGCCTCTCAAGCCCAGGTTGTCCGCCGCCAGGCGCAGCTCGGTCGGCAGCGTGGAGGCGCCGGCCACCACGTTGAACAGGATGTACCACTGGGTGCCGAACACCATCAGGGGGCTGAGCCAGACGTTCGGGTTCAGGTGGAAATGCACCAGCGCGTACACCACGATCGGGAACATCAGGTTGACCGGGAAGGCGGCCAGGAACTGCGCCAGCGCCTGCACCTTTTGCGCATACACGGGCCGCAAACCGATCCACACCGCCAGCGGCACCCACACCAGCGAGGCCAGGCCGATCAGCAGCATCACGCGCGCCAGCGTGATGCAGCCCAGGCCGACCACGCGCAGCGTCTCACCCCAGCCGACCTGCGCATGGATGAAGAGCAGGAAGCGCCATGCGCCCAGCAGGGCCAGCACCAGCAGGGTGGCGTCGACCGTGCGCGGGCTCAGTGCGAAGCGCGAGCGCGCGGGCGTAGCCGCGGCAGCATCCGCCGGCGCCGCGAACCAGCCCAGCGTGCGCCCGAGCAGCGCCCACACACGTTCGGTCAAGGCGCGGATCCAGACGCTGCGCCGGCCCCAGTCGAGCAGCCAGGATTGCTGGGCGTGCTCGCCCGTCGACTCCTCGAAGCGGAATTTGTCGGCCCAGGCCAGCAGCGGGCGGAAGAACAACTGGTCGTACAGCAGGATGCCGGCGAACATGGCGCCGATGGCCCAGGCGATCGCGCTGCCGTTCTTCTGCTCGATCGCCACCGCGATCCAGGCGCCGATGCCGGGCAGCTTGATGTCCTGGCCGGCCACCGAGATCGCCTCGGCCGCCACCAGGAAGAACCAGCCGCCGGACATCGACATCATCATGTTCCACAGCAGCGCCGGCATGGCGTAGGGCAGTTCCAGGCGCCAGAAGCGCTGCCAGGCCGACAGCCGGAACACGCGCGCCGCTTCCGCCAGCTCCGGCGGAATCGTCTTCATCGACTGGTACAGGCTGAAGGCCATGTTCCAGGCCTGCGAGGTAAAAATCGCGAACACGGCCGCGCATTCGACCCCGAACATATTGCCGGGGAAGAGGGCGATGAAGGGGGCGATGGCGATCGCCTGGAAGCCCAGGATTGGCACCGACTGCAGCACGTCGAGCAGCGGTACCAGCACTTTTTCGGCGGCGCGCCAGCGCGTGGCCACCACGGCGAAGACGAAGGTAAACAATAGCGCGCAGCCGAGCGCGCTGAACATGCGCAGGATGGTGCGCAGCAGGTAGTAGGGCAGATAGCCGGGGTCGAGCGCGATCGGGGTCGGCTGGCCCAGGATAAACGGGCGGGTCATCTGCATGGCGCCGTAGGCGGCCAGCGCCAGCAGCGCCAGCACCAGCGGCAGCAGGGCCCAGTCCCAGCGGTTGGGCGTGGTGCTCAGGAATGAGCGTCCGGTGCGGCCCGGGGTGAAAAGTTCGAACATCGGTACTCCGTCGGGTAACAGGTGCCTCGAGAAACCGTAGCGAGCGGAAGCAGTTTTTGACCGAGAAGCGCAGCTGTACGAGAGTACAGCGAGCATCGGAGGGCAAAAATGCGACGCGCAGTAGGTTTATCGAGGCGCCTGAACGGCATACCTTTCATTCGCTCTTGCGTGCGATGTGATTCGATTGTCGTGACGACACGGAGTCCGTCATCTTGCCCGTGCAAGACGACGGCAGGGAGCCTGCCTTATCTTGCCGAAGCGGGACCGGCGCAAGGCCGGCAACAACTGCCACTCGAACAAGTGCCCATGAAAGGAGGCTCCATGAAATCAAAAAAACCATGATAAAAGAGTCTGCCGCAATGCACCATTACCAGTTGGAAAGGTATGTTCGAAAACAACGCAACCCCGTCGATCATTACCTGATCGTAATATCACCCCCGGCGCGGCGCCCGTATACTTGGCGCTTTCTCCATGCGGGCCGCATGCTATAGTCGGCCGCGCCGTCCCTGATATGACTTTCGCCGAACCATGCCGAACTGCCTCGTGATCGAAGACGATGCCGAAACCCGCGACTACCTCGCCAGCGGCCTGCGCGCCGCCGGCTATGCGGTGGTCGCGGAACACAACAGCGAAGCCGGCGCGCGCCGCCTGCTGGAAGCGCGCTGGGACGTGGTGGTGCTCGACCGCATGCTGCCGGGCCAGGTCGACGGCATCGGCC
>Ga0308160_10002851_pt1 | contig 20180 bp, 24 predicted proteins | sample PhyFR1_FD_201036 | JGI IMG/M metagenome (GOLD analysis project Ga0308160, IMG submission 201036) | Phyllosphere microbial communities from UC Gill Tract Community Farm, Albany, California, United States - DLSLF.R1 | ecosystem: Host-associated > Plants > Phyllosphere > Unclassified | place: USA...
TGGGGTCCGTCAAGAAGACGTTGTTGTCAGCGCTTGTTCTGGTTGAGCAGCCGAGAGCGCGTCGCCGGGACGCATCGACAGGGCACTGACCTTCTATCCTAGGAGGATGTGACTGTACAGAGACTGATGCGTGACGGCTGTTTCTGGACTTCTGCTGATGTGCGGATGTCAGGTGGCGGTGCTGCCGTAAGTACTCAGATGAGGGAAGGCAATGGCTAGTGGCGCGCACAGGAAGTCAGGCCGCCCGCATCGGATCCGCACTCACAACTCTTTCGACCGCTGCCGCGACTATATGGGCGCGTGTTCGGATGAGTCTATAGCGCGAGAGAAAGTCTCGGCCGGGAGGGACAGCACTGTCCTGTTGCTGTCGGCCTGGCGAGATTCCTGTCGCCGTCGACTCGACGCGTCCCGACGACGACGGTCGACTGCGCGCCCGCTCTGCACCTTCGACCCTTCGACATCGACCTCGGCATTGTTCGCCGTCATCCTTTTCCTCAAGCCCTTCATCGCTCAGCTTGCAGATCACAAGCCCCTCCTAGCCCTTCCGCTCCATCGGTCTCCTCGCCGTCTGCTGCATTCCTTTGCCCTCAGATGCGGACCGGTGCCCCATCCGCAACGAGTACGCTCGCCTTCGTCCCCGAGCTCGCCCTCTCGGACCACTCGTCAGACCTCGCGTCGGAAGGCGAGGACGGCGAGGCCGCGTACAGCCTTGGCGCTGCAGACGGCTGGATTTCGGACGACGACGGCGGCCCCGACCCTGCTGCTGCCGCTGCCGCCGATTCATCGGCTGGTCCGAAGCCCGCCGACGTGACCCGCGGCAAGGCGGTCGGCCTTGAGCCGTGGGCGAAAGAGCGGTGGGATGATGCTGCGCTGTACGGTGCCTTCCTGGCCGCCAAGGAGGAGTACCTCGTGTGTCCTGCTTGCCTTATGACCGCTGCAGCTCATTGAGTTGACCAGGTGCCATCCTGTCATCCATCGCAGCTCTTCAACGACCCGGTCCAGCCCTATGCCCCGTTCGAGGTGCCGGACGATCTTCGGGCTCGTGCCAAGGTGAAGGGCAAGGACAGCTGGAAGGTGCGGCTCGAGCTCCGCGAGGCCGAAGCCCGTGCCGCGCTGGAGGCGGCTGAGGGCCCCGTCGAAGGCTGCGTCGAGCTCTCTGCCCTGTACGTCGGCTGCGTCGCCCCAGAACGCCTCGGCCTCAGACCGCTGATGCCAATCGCGCACCTGCGCAGGTGGTACACTCGCATCGGCGGTCGACCAAAGCCAGAGGAGGTGCCCCAGCCAGAGTCCAAGCGGAGCAAGGCGAGGGCTGCCAAACTGCGGAAGGCCGAGCAGAAGGCAGCTGCGCAGGCAGCCAAAGTCGCGGTCGACCCGTACGGCAGCGCAGCGACGGCGGGCAACGCGTCTCGTGCGCCCCCCCCCTCCCCCCCTCACTCAAGCTCGATTATCACAGACCTCTCGGCTAACGCGAGCTTGCCCATCTGTCACTACCTGCCCCTGTCCAGGTAAGCGCAAGCTGCCACAGGACACAGATGGCGCGGAGCCAGCCTCGCCTGAGGACTATACGCCGATGTCACCCTCATTCTCGCCCTCGCACACGCCTCTCTCGCCCTCGCTCACCGGAGCAGATCCCGACCTTCCGCCACTCGATGCGGTCGAGTCCATGGACGCCGACATGGGGCTCGAGGGCGCCCCTGAGGAGCTCGAGTGGGAGGGCCTCGTCGTCGCCAACAACCAGCTCGACCCGGCTCAATGGGACGACACCCCGCTCCTCTCGGCCTGGGAGCACGAAGAGGCCGCCTTTGCTGCCCGGCACGGCACGGGCAAGAGCTGGCTCACGCTCGCGACCGAGGCCGAGACGCTCAGCGTCCCGCTCGAGGACCATGTCGCCTCGCTCGAGGCTGCCCGGCTCGCTCGCGAGCATGCTCTGCCAGGCGTCGGTGCGTCCTTGGTCGGCCCGGAGGGTGCCGAGCCAAAGCCAAAAGTCGACAAGGTGGCCGAGCGCCATCTCCGTCGCTTTGCTCAGGCGTCCTCTGACGTTGCAAGCGCGAGTGTTGCGCCGTCGAGCGCGACTCCTGCCGATCCCGTGCCAGAGCTCAGTTACGACTGAGCTAGCACTGGGGCCTGGCCTGGATATGCATGGCGGGCGAGCCTGCTCCCTTTGTCTCTGGCCTGAGATGCAAGAGTCGTTGAAGAGATCGTTACGGCGCCCTCCAGCGCCCTCTGCCGCCTGGCCCAGCTCAGGCACCATACCGCCGGGGCCGTGCTCGCCTTTCTCGGCAGACCGCACGCACGCGCCTCACATCGTCCAGTCATCATCCGGGTCGTCGAGCGGCATCGACCGGCCATTCTTGCCGATATTGAGCGGGATATCGACCTTGTCCGAGACGTCCTGGTTGCGGGCGAACGCGCCCCGCTTGTCCTCGTGTGCGACGCGGTCGTCCTTGATCATCCTGCAGAAGGCGCAAGTCGGAGCAGATGCAAGTCGAACAAGGGTTAGCTGGACTCTCTCAAGCTGACCTCATGCGCGGACGGTAGAAGGGGCGGGGGGGGGAGTCGCCATGCGAGGGGGAGGGGGCCAGCCGCACAGCTCCAGACCCCCTCACACGCTCTCGACCGCAGATGATGGGCGACGCACTTCGAGTTGATCCGCGCATCCTCGCCCTCGACTCCAAGCACAGCTTGCGGAATTTTGGCCTCGACAACCTGCAAGCGAGGACGTTGAAGCGGGCGGCGGAGTCAGAGATCGCGCACTCAACTGGCCGATGTGGGCCCCGGAGTGCTCGGCCGGCATGAAAAGGGGACGAACGTATTGGTTGTCGCCTGAGACAGAGGAAGGGCGTGCAGTCAACGGCATCAGGATTGGTCCGATGAGGTGAGTGCCAGAAGCCGCAGGAAGGCTCACAGTGCGGGCAGAACTCATCGGCGTCCTCGTACAAGGTCATGTCCTGCCGGCGAGAGCCGAACGGGCGCGCAGGCGTCCCCCCCCCTCGTCTCGGTCAGTCCGTGGGTCCCTGCCAGGCGAGAGGGACGATCAGTTGCGCAGCGCACCTTTCGGAATGCCTTCTTGCACTTCTTGCAGAGGAAGATCATCTCCATCGTCCTTGCGAGCGGGTGATCTGATCGCTCGGCGTCTAGGAGAGCGAGCAAAGGGGGGTCGGTCAGGCGCGTCGCGTCGAGGATGTGTGCGAGCCTGACCCAAGCTCGGCCGGCCGGAGCCCGGCTTGCTCTGGGAGCGGGCAAGAAGCAAGAACGTACGGCACTCGGGGCACTGGCAGATCAAACCGACGCGCCGCTAGGTCAGCTCGAGAAGAAAGAGCGACCGAAAGGGGTTAGGACGGGGGGGACGTACGTCAAACCACTTGGAGCAGCACGGAGCTCGTACGGCGACCTGGGCGTTGAGGATGTGCTTGCTGGGAGGAAGGGCCCGAGCGTCAGTCTGAGAGCGCTCTCGAGTCGACTGCCTGGGCACAACGGACCACATGTCGACAAGAGGGGTGAGGGTAGGGGCAGACTGGGGGTCGTCGTCGTCGGAGAGAGCAGCAGCAGGTCGGTCGGTGAGCGTCCTCTTCTCCATCCAACAGCCATCCCCGCCCGCCTGCCCCTGACCACCACTTGCCCAGCCATGTCTGCGACGCCCTCGAAGCGTCCCCGTGACGCCTCCCATGAGGCTGTCCTGGACTCGCCGCTCAAGAACGGCCAGCGGCCAGCATCGCCATCAGCCCCGGCGCCGCCCGCAGCGACCTCAGAGGCGGCGGCGGCTCCTCCTCCACCCTCCGCCGCTGAGCCGCCATCAGCAGCGTCCTTCGATCCATCATCGTCGAGGACTCATGCCGTGAGGTCGATCGGAGCTGGTTCAGGGGCACCGGCTGTCGCGCGGCGAGAAGAGCCGAAGAGTGAAGACGAAGAGGAGGAGGTGGAGGAGGAGGAGCCGTATGACGACACGGCCGACCAGGCAACGCGGACCGACATGTATCTCGACACGGTACGCGAACCCCTTCTGGCTTGCTCTCTCAAGGTCATTGCCCCCCTCTCTCGTGACTGACAGCATCATGAGCGGATGTGCCCTTTCAGATCAACCGCGACCTGCTCGACTTTGACTTCGAGAAGGTGTGCTCGGTCTCGCTCAGCAACACCAACGTCTACTGCTGCCTCGTCGACGGAAAGTACTTCCAGGGCCGGGGCAAAAACAGCTGGGCCTACAAGCACAGCGTCAGCGAGGGCAAGCACGTCTTTCTCAAGCTCGACACAGAAGAGGTGCGACCTCGAACCGAGCACAGGTGGCTGGCCCGGAAGTGTCGCTCGTTCGATACGCGATGGCGGCGGCGCTGACCTACCCCCACCCCCCCTCGGCGCGGCTCCTACAGTTCTTCATCCTGCCTGACGGCTACAAGGTCTCGGATCCGTCGCTGCAGGACATCATACGCGTGCTCGCCCCGCGGTACACAAAGCAGCAGATCGCCGCGCTCTCGTACCTGCCCAAGACGCCGAGCTACGACCTCCATGGCCGGCCATACGTCCCCGGCTACATCGGCCTCAACAACATCAAGTTCAACGACTACCAGAATGTCATCATCCTCTCGCTCCTGCACGTCCCGCCGATTCGCGACTTTCTCCTCGCACCCGATAACCCTCTGCTGCAAGCCGAGCGTAAGCCGACGGAGCTTGTCAAGCGCTTTGCCGCGCTCGCGCGGAAGGTCTGGAACCCCCACCTTTTCAAGGCCCAGGTCTCCCCCCACGAGTTCCTCCAGGAGGTGACGGTCGCGAGCGGGGGCAAGTTCCAGATGACAAAGCAGGGCGACCCGCTCGAGTTTCTCGGCTGGCTCCTCAACCGGCTCCATCGCGATCTCGGCGGCAACAAGAAGGCCGGGTCGAGTGCGTTCGAACCCCTGCCGCACCCCCTGCCCTCCGTCGCACAAGCGGATGGCTTCTAGCTCTTGACTGACTCTCCGAGTCGCATGTCGACGATACAGGCATCATCCACAAGGCGTTCCAGGGCGACCTCCGCATCGAGACGCAGCAGTACGTCGTCAAGGCAGACTCCGGCGGCAACAAGCGGCCACAGTTTGACGTCGACCGAGGTACGTCTCGGACCTTGGCCGAGCACAGACGCTCACGATGGATTACCCCGCTGACCGCTTCTCGGTGCCTCCCTCTTTGCAGAGACCAAGACGGCCCGGTCGCCGTTCCTCTTCCTCGCACTCGACCTTCCCAAGCCGCCGCTCTTCCAAGACTCGGTCGAGAAGAACATCATCCCCCAAGTCGCGCTCGCGACGATCCTCGCCAAGTACGATGGCAAGACGACGCACGAGTTTGGCGACACGCTCAAGCGGCACAAGCTCGAGCGGCTGCCGCCTTACCTGATCCTCCATACCAAACGGTTCACAAAGAACAACTTTGTCGAGGAGAAGAACCCGACGATCGTCAACTTCCCCCTCCGAGGGGTCGACATGGGCGACTGTGAGTGCCTTTCCCTCCTCCCGGCTCCCCCTTTGTCTCTGCCTCGGAGACGCACATGACTGAGTCGGGCGTGCTCTTGGGACGCAGATGTCGACCCGCGGCCGTCGGACCCGATCGAGTCCGTCTACGACTTGCTGGCCAACATGCCTTACGAGTCGTCCGCGGCCTCGACGACGACCCAGACCGGCTCGGCAACAGCGACCAACCCAAAGAAGAAGGTCAAGGTGGACGAGGCAGATCGAGCAAAGTGGAAGGTCCACCTCCGAGCCGGCGGCGGTGGCGGGGAGGGCGAGAAGTGGTTTGCGATCCAGGGTGCGTGTCCTGCGAGCCCCATTGCAGGGACTCGTCTCGGCCCCAAAGACTGACGTATCTGCCCCCCCCCCCCTTCCTACTGTATCAATAGACCTCCGCGTCGACGAAGTCCAGAAGGAGATGGTCTTCCTCGGCGAGACGGTCCTTCAGGTGAGTCGTCTCTGGCCACCGCGCGCAGTCCAAAATGGGCGGTCGGCTGACTACCGTCGGGCTCGCCTTGCAGATCTGGCAGCGGCGCGACCTAGGACCGAGGGGCGATGGCCCGCAGTAGAAGGGAGGTGCCCGATAGCAATGAGCGTGCTCTCCCTTTCCATCTTCCGTGTCTTCGTGGCGGTCGTCAGCGTGAACGAGCAGCAAGGGCGGCTTGTGGGCGAGCAGAGCCGGCGCATGCGGGTCCTGTCCGCTCCCGGCCCGCGCAGGCGAGGGGGGGAAAAAGGAAGGGCGGGCGCGCGCGCCGCTCGCCCCAGCCGCTTTGCCTCGACGACCCCAGCAGCAGCCCTCCTTCGCCTCGACACCATCCACCTCGCACCCAACACCATGCTGTCGCGCTCTGCTTTCGTCCGCCCCGCTTCGCTCGACCGGGCCGTCCGCATCGTCCGTTCCTCGCCTGATCTGCTGCTGTGCCGAGCCCGGGAGGTCGAGCTGACCCTCGCCGTGTCCGCTCTCTTTGCCCCGCCGCCGCCGCGCCCACCATCGGGCCCGCTCTGTCGTCTCGACCTTGCTCGCTCACAGCCTGCGCTCGCCCGGAGCCTGCAGACGGCCGCTGACGCCAGCACGCCGGCGACCAAGGTGCCCGAGGACGCCAACGAGCTCGTGCGTCCTTTCGTCCGCCGGCCAGATCGGAGGCGGCCGGGGCCGTTTTGATCGCGCCCTCCGTCCTGGTTCTGGCCTCGCCGGTGCTCAGGCCTCGGGGCCGACTCAGAGATGTCCTCGGCTAGAGCGGGGCGTGCTGACGTCGCGGCTGGTCTTTCCTTCTCATCACTCAGTTCACGATCAAGCTCGATGACGAGTCGTACGTCTCGTCCCACGTCTCGTCTTCAGGGCGAAGGGCGCTCGAGACGCGCGCGCGCGCCCGCTCGCACTCAAGCTGCTTGGAGGCGTTGCTGATCGTCGTCCTGCAACCGCTCCTCTCTCTTTCGCTAGGTTCCACTCGTACCGCTGCGACCCGCCGTCGACGTCGGTCGAGGTCTCCAAGAACCTCCTGATTGACATGTACACGAAGATGACGACGATGCGCAAGATGGAGCAGGCCTGCGACATGCTCTACAAGGCCAAGCTCATCCGGGGCTTCTGCCACCTCGCCATCGGCCAGGAGGCCGTCTCGGTCGGCATGTGCTCGGCCATCGACGGCGAGGACCGCGTCATCACCTCGTACCGCTGCCACCCCTTTGCCGTCCTCCGGGGCGGAACCGTCAAGGGTGTCATCGCCGAGCTGCTCGGTGCGTCGCCGCGCTGGTGCTGGCCCCATGTCGGCCGCAGGACGCTGACTCGTCCGTCTTCTTCGCTCTCGCGCAGGCCGGAAGGACGGCATGTCCAAGGGCAAGGGTGGCTCGATGCACATCTTCACCCCGTCCTTCTTTGGCGGCAACGGCATCGTCGGCGCCCAGGTCCCCGTCGGAGCCGGCATCGCTTTCGCCCAGAAGTACCTCGGCAAGAAGGCCGTCACGTTCGCCATGTACGGCGACGGTGCCTCCAACCAGGGCCAGGTCTTCGAGTCGTACAACATGGTCCGTAAAGCTTGGCCCCGTGTCGTTCTCCGCACACCGAGCGCGTCTGACCCACACCCCACTTTTTGCTCCTCCCGCGGCCTCCAGGCCAAGCTCTGGAACCTGCCCGTTGTCTTCACGTGCGAGAACAACAAGTACGGTATGGGCACTTCGGCCGAGCGCTCGTCGATGAACACCGAGTACTTCAAGCGGGGCGACGTCATTGCCGGCATCCAGATCAACGGCATGGACATCCTCGCCTGCTACCAGGCCTCCAAGTTCGCCAAGCAGTGGGCCGCCGACGACAAGGGCCCGCTCCTGGCCGAGTTCGTCACCTACCGTTACGGTGGCCACTCGTGCGTCCTCTGCTCTCCTCTTGGCAGGCTGCCCGTCCTTTGACTTTTGGCGCCCACCCGCCCTTGGCTGACCTCTCTGTCGCCTCCTGTGCAGTATGTCGGACCCCGGAACGACCTACCGCCAGCGTGAGGAGGTCCAGAAGATGCGGTCGACGCAGGACCCGATCATGGGCCTCAAGAAGTCGATGATCGAGTGGGGCGTCGCCGACGAGGCGACCCTCAAGTCGATTGACCAGGCCGCCAAGAAGGAGGTCGACCAGGCCGTCGTTGAGGCCAAGGAGTGCGAGGAGCCCGACATCGAGGTCGAGTTCTGGACTGACATCTACTTCAAGGGCACCGAGCCCCCGTTCATGCGCGGTCGCGAGAAGGAGTACGTCGGCTGCGCCTTTAGCCTCTCTTGCGCAAGACGAAGCTGACCGACCCCCTTGCCTTTGCCGCGCCACTTCCCACCTAGGGACATCCACTTCTACAACAACTGATCGATACCCCTCCCCTCTCTCCCGGTCCTCTTCATCTAGACGCTGTCGCCCTTTACGTTCTCCCCTACCTCCTCGCCCATTCTTCATGCTGCTGCTCTCGACCTCTCACTCGGAGGGACAGGCATCATGCGCAGCCACAACACGATGGCCTACGCCTCTCTAGACGTTTTCTTGAGCCATCGCACGGGTGTAGAGGCAGAAGTCACAGCGACGAGCTCGCGCATCCAACTAAGCGGCGGTGCACGGAACTCCCGCCTCTTGGTTCTGGCGCTGGCTCGCCGGCGAGCGGCCGACAAAGTTCAGACGGTGGGCAAGTGGAACAGAGTCGTGCATCGTGCCGGCAATCTAGGTGGCCTCCGTCGACGTCGACGGCGCTTCGCCCGCCGACAGCTGCTCGTCTGCCTCGGCCCAGACGCGCTCGAGCAGGGAGTTGAAGCGCTCTGGCCACTGGTCGGTATGGATGGGAGGAAGGGAAAGGGAGAGGCAGAAGGGGCCGAGGTTGAGGGTCGTCAGCAGGCGACATCGGATGCTCCGCCTTGGACGTGCACCGGGCCTCGTCGGGACCGACCTGAAGATGGATGGCGTGGCCCGTATCGCTCCAGCGGACGATCTCGACCCTATTCGGTCGCCCGCTCCCCTCCTCCCAGTCGTCCTCTTCCTCGACCCCCATCCGCAGATGCTCGTACAAAAACTCCGAGTTGGCCACGTCGACCATCGCGTCGTCATCGCCGACGAGCACGCAGACCTTGGCGATCGACCGGCCGATTTGGGCAAGTGCCGCGGGAGGGACGTGGTGCGTCAGGCAGGCAAGCGACTGGCCAACGTTGCCGGAGAGCAGCTGCGGGCGGGCTGCGGGAGGCGGAGTAAGAGTATAGTAATGACAGCGGGCAGAGCGGTGAGCACCCACAAATTCAGGGAAGGGGAGACGAGACCTGGCATCAGTGCAGGAACGACAATGCAAGAGAAGTGAGGCGGTCAACTGACTGAGCGAGTAGCGATGAGCGTACTCTGCGAGTCGTGTTTCGCGGTTTGTCCGGCCCTCATCGTCGTTCGGGTCACGCTCATCGAGCCATGCGGGCGGGAAAAGCATCCTGACGGAAGGAAGGGTGATCAACATGTGAGGTGTCCGTGAGGAAAGCGAGGGCAACACGTACTCGACGGCGATCGTCATCCGGTCTTTTGGCGCGGTCGTCAGCGTCAGGCGACGCATCGCCTCGAACCCTTTGCTCGGCGGCAAGTTGCGCCAGAAGCCATGCCCGCTCGAGGTGACGGCGAGGGTCAGACTCCTGATGCGTTGCGGTATCAAGCGCGCGAGCTCCAGCGCAATCATTCCGCCCATCGAGAGTCCCACGACGTCGACCTCTGCCGCGCCCCGCCAGCCGACGTGGGAGAGGAGCGACTCGACGTCGGCCGCCATCGCGCTCGTGGAGTACCTCACAAACGGGTAGCCGCTGAAGCCCGAGCCGCGGTTGTCGAGCACAAGGACCGTGTACGTCTCGGGCTGGCCGAGCGCAAAATGGGCGACCTGGCGCGTCCACGAGAAGGAGGTGTTGGAGAGGCCCATCAGGAAGACGACGTGCTTCGGTCCGTCTCCGTGAAGCTCCTGCCAGAGAGACGGGAGGAAGAGGAGGAAAGCCAGAGGTGGTCAGCGTCCGGCCGGAGCTGGGCGGCCCAACAAAGAGGGGAGCGTCTGTGAACGGGCAGCCGAGGGGGGAGGGAGCCAGAAGCTTGCGATGGTGGGATAAGATCACCTGCGCCCGCCGAGCATGCCGAGTTGTCTCCGCAGCGCCCGTTGTCCCATCCGCCACCTTCCAGCAGTAAGACCGCAGTCAAGTGCGAGCCTCGCACGAGGGGGGGAGGGGGGACACGCACATAGTAGATCCTATGCCCGCCCTTGCCGGGCTCGACCGTGTGCCACCCCCTCTGGCGCCGGCTCGTCTTGGAGAAGATCGACTCGAGCGCCGCGAGTTCGGCTGCGTCTACGTCCGTCGCGTTGGCGAGAGCGCCGTCGGCTGCGACACGACTGTCGTTGAAGCCCGCCTCCGCCGTCGTCGCGGGCGGGCTCGCACGGTCGTCGCCTAGCGGAAGGACGGCAGTTCCCGCCGTCGGCGCCGGCCTCGAGCGGCCAAACGGAGCCGGGAGGAGCGCGAGTGCGGCCGCCGGCCAGCCGAGGAGGGACATGCTCGCTCAGAGAGGCAAGAGTGAGATGGGACAAGGAGGATGCGAGGGGGGATGGCTCGTGATGACGGGCTCGGCTCGTGGCTGCTGCTCGTGCTCGGAGGGAGGCGCTGTCGGCCGGCGCAGGTCTCGGGCCGAGCGCGGGCGGGGCAAATGAAAGGGCGTGGGGACCCCGCGCGGGTGCGGGACCGGCCGAGGCGGAGGCCGCCGTCCGCCTGCCCGGGTGCCCTCGCCGCTCGGACCGTCGGCAGCAGCATCGACGAGCGGCGGACGAAGGGCGGTCAAGGCAGACAAGCAGGGATGAGGCGAGGCGTACGCGCCTCTATTCGCTCAGCTGCTGCTGCCTCTTGTCCCGGGCTTGTGGCCGGACGGAGTGGACGACGGGCTCGGCGAGGAATAACACGCAGGCCGTCGGGAGTTGATCGCCAAGCGGTCTGGTGCGCCTGGCGCGCCGTGGTGACCGACAGGGGCGGGGCGGCCGGTGGGCCTTGCGAAGCTCTTTCGCCCTGTCTGCTGCACCCTCGACCCACCACCCACGACCTCCCTCTCTCCCTCCCTCCTCTCGCCCTACTCTCCTCACTCGATGTCCGGCTCCATGTCGTTCGTCCCACCGCCGACGACGACGACGACGGGCAACAACCCCGCGTCCATCAGCGCCCAGGACGACGGCCCGCACGAGGGCCAGACGCTCCTCTCGTCGCCCCGCTCGCCCGAGCTCGACGGATCGCCGACGCTCGTCCCTCTCGGCTCGGAGGACATTACCGGTCTCGGAGGCTCGCACTGTACGCTCTCTCTCTCTCACTCTCTCTTTCTCTTGCTCGATAAGCTGCTGGCTGGCGCGAGGACTGCCTGGCCTGCCCGTCCCGTTGATGGATCCGATCCCTCGCGCACGCTCGCGTCCGAGAGTTGGGAGGGGAGGCTTGGCTCGTCCGAAGCTCGGCATCGCCGGCCAGCCGAGCATCGCAATCGCCTGCCGAGGACTAACCGCCCTTCATCGCTCCCCTCGGAACACGACAGTCCCCAACTATGGCCTTTCGCGCTACTCGCAGGCCTCGAGCCTCAACAGCGAGCTCTTCACCGCCGGCGGTCGGTCCGGCTCGGCCATGGGACTCAGCACACGCTCGGCTAGCGGCCTCCTGGACGACGGCGACAGCGCAACGGGCGTGCGTCCCTGTCTCTCTCCCTCACGCTCATTCTCTTCTGCTACCCAGTGAGGCATCTACTGACTCCTCCCTCTGACGGCCTCGCACAGCTCTACGCCGCCCCGATCCCTTTTGGCAATCGAGCGTCGACCGCCTCGCCCCTAGGACCTAACAACAGCTCTTCGGGCGCCGAAGAGTATGCACTGACGGCGCCCGACTCGCCCTCGCTCGAAGCCAGCAAGGAGGGCTTTGACCTAACCTCGGCCGAGAAGTACGAGCGTGGCGCGCGCGCCTCATATGCGGCCGACCGCGATCGGGCGACCGGCGGCCGTGGCGGCGGCGCAGGAGGAGGCGGGCTCGGCGGCCTCTGGAGGAGACGCAAGTGGTGGATCGTCGGCGGCGGCTTGCTCGCACTCGCCGTCATTGTCGGCATCGCCGTCGGTGTCCCTGTCGCGTACGTCCCCTCTCCTCACTCGCTCCGCTGTTTTCCGTATCTATGGAAGCTGACGTCCCGTCTCGCCCCCCTCAGTCTCTCAAGCGACTCGTCTTCTACGCCCGCGGTCCCTCTCACGCCCGCCGAGTCTTCCGAGCGCGCCACCCGCACCTCCACTTCCGGCGCCGCCGCCTCGTCCTCGGCCTCGGCCAAGCCGGTGCTCGCCAAGTTTGGCGTCGCTGGCTCAAATGTTATCCTCGCCGACGGGACCGAGGGGTTCGCGTACGCAAACGACTTTGGCGGCTACTGGGGTTGGGACGCCGACCGGCCGTTCGACACGAATGCCGCTGGCCGCGCTCAGAGGTGCGTCCTCCCAGTCATTCTTCTCCCTTAGATTGCCGGAAGCGCCGCCGCTCGCCGACGGGAGAGCTGATCATGCCTTCTTTCCCGCTCGCCCGCCGCCCGCCAGCTGGTCGCCCGCGCTCAACGAGACGTTCACGTACGGCGTCGACCGGATCCGGGGCGTCAACCTCGGCGGCTGGCTCAACACTGAGCCTTTCATCGTACCGGGCCTCTACGAAAAGTACTACAATGCGACCCCCCGGGCTGTCGACGAGTACACGCTCTGCCAGGCGATGGGCGCCAACAAGGCGGCCGAGTTGGAGGAGCACTACAAGACGTTCATCACCGAGCAGGATTTGTGCGTGCCCCGGCCAGTATACACACACACACTCTCTCTTGTGCAGTTCACTGAACCGCCATCCGCCTGCCATCAGCATGGAGATTGCCGCCGCCGGCTTCAACTTTGTCCGGATCCCGATCGGCTTCTGGGCGGTCGAGACGGAGCCCGGAGAGCCTTACCTCGAGGGCGTCTCGTGGACCTACTTCCTCAAGGCGATCGAGTGGGCAAGGAAGTATGGCCTTCGCATCAACCTCGACCTCCATGCCGTTCCCGGCTCGCAGAACGGATGGAACCACTCTGGCCGGCTCTTCTCGGCTCCGCTCGAGGGCGCGAGCTTCCTCTACGGCCAGATGGGCATCGCCAACGCCCAGCGGACGCTCAACGTCATCCGCACGCTCACCCAATTCATCATGCAGGACCAGTACAAGGACGTCATTCCGATGTTTGGCATTTTGAACGAGCCCTTCTCGCCGATCCTCGGCCGGGGCCCGATCTTTGCCTTCTACACCGAGGTCTACGACATGATCCGGGGCATCACCGGCGTCGGCGAGGGCAAGGGCCCTTGGATCGTCTTCCGTCGGTCCCCCCCCCCCCTGTCTATCAGCGCCGCCCGTCCGAGACTGATGACCCCTCCGACCATTGCAGACGACGCCATGATGGGCATGGGCGCCTGGAACGGCTTTCTCGAGAACAGCGACCGCGTCTCGCTCGACAATCACCCCTACTTTGCGTTCGACACCCCGCCCCACACAGAGGCGCTCTCGGCCTTCCCGGCAATGGCCTGCAACAACTGGGGCGGCCAGTTCAACACCTCGTTCCGCGAGTTCGGTCTCACCCAGGGCGGCGAGTTTTCGTTTGCGATTAACGACTGCGGCCTTTGGGTCACCAACGTCGACGAGGGCACGCGCTACGAGGGCACCTACCCGGGCTTCACCCGGAGCTACGGCTCGTGCGACCAGTGGACCGACGCCACCGACTGGGACGCCGACCGCAAGGAGGGCTTCAAGAACTTTATCATGGCCGGCATGGACGCGACGACCAACTACTTCTTCTGGACGTGCGTCGCCCCGTGTCTCCTTTGTCGCGCCGTCGTTTCTCGATCGACCCCTGCTGATGACCCTCCTTTGCGTCCCGCCAGCTGGAAGATCGGCGCCTCTACCCAGTTCTCGCACCCGGTCAACCCGATGTGGAACTACCAGCAAGGGCTGAAGGACGGCTACGCGCCGACCGACCCGCGCGAGGCCGATGGCTACTGCGCCTCGATCGGCATCCGTAACTCAAACTGGGACGGCACGCTCGACAGCTGGATGACGGGCGGCGCGGGGGCTGGCGTCGGCGTCGTGACGACGGCGCCCTGGCCGCCGGCGTCCATGTCGAGCGTCAACGCCGCGCAAATGACGCAAATCCCTCAGCTGACGCAGACAGGCACGCCCGTCACACTCGCCGGCCCGTGAGTCACCTCCTTCGCGGCCCCAGTGCCAGGGCTCCCCCCCCGAGACAGTCGCGCTGACGTCTGCCTCCCTTGCTGCCGCCGACCTTACCAGGACCTACACTCAGTCGGACGGCACGGCCACTTACGACGCCGGCTCGGGCTGGGCCAACGCCCAAGACACGGCCCGGGCCTTTGTCAAGGTCGCTGGCTGCTCCTACCCAGACACCTGGACAGCCAACACGGTCGCGCCCGCCGCGACCGCTTGCGGCGCCGGCTCGATCCCCAACCACGTCGTCAAGCGGGCCGAGCCGACTGCCCAGCCACCCGCTCTCAGCCGGCGCTTCAGCCGCGAGCGCTGATCGCGGATCAGCCGCTCTCGTGTACCAGTACCATCAACAGCTCCCCCTCCTTCCACTCCCTTTGCTTGCCGCTTCGAGCCCGCCGCTTGCACTTGCCCCTCCGCGCCCCTGTAGCATGCCTCCCTCCCTCTTCCCCTTACCCGCTAATCAGCCCTCCCCCTCCATCCTCCCTCGCCAACGGACTACCGCCCGCACCTCTTGCATCGCAGGACCTTGACCACGCCCACGTACATCTCCACCTAATCCCGCTTGTCGCCTCTCCTTCCCTCCTCTCTCTTGGACGCCCCTCCCTTGCACAAGTCCCTCCTTCGTTCCCTCACTCGCTCCCGTCCTCCATCCTGTACCGCTCGCTCTTGCTCGAACCCATGCCTGCCTGCTCGTCGCCGTCTTTGCTGAGGAGATAGCCAGCCCCGGCCTCGCCCTGCGCCTGCACTTGCAGCCGGACTCGTCATGTCGTCAGATTTCGTCAATCACATAGCCCTACAGCACCCGTCGTGAGCGCGTCGGCCTCGCGCGCTCAGATGTGCTTGGCGAGCACGGCCTTGATCGTCGCATTGTCTCGCTCGAGGTGGTTGATGGCCGTCTGGGCCGTCTTCATCCGCTCGAGGATCGCCCCAGCCCGGAGCTCGATCGGGTCTGATGCAAAGAGCCGCTTTAGCCAGGCCGACTTGACTCCGTCGAGCGTGCTCAGGCTGAGGAGCTCCTCCTCGCACGCCTTGACGGCGTTTTCGTTCGACGCGAGCACCTGGTTGTTGAAGTCGATGCTCTGCGACGAGTGGAAGACGGGGTCTGTTCGCGGGAGAGACGACGCGGGTGAGCCACTACAGGTTAGCGACGAAAGTACTCACGACGAAAGCAGAGGACGCACCCTCGACGAGTCGACGGAAGACGGCGTGGTACATCTGGACGGTCCGAGACGAGACGAGACAAGACAGATGGGTCAGTCAGGGACAGCTGGGGTCAGTCGCAAGCTTGGCAGACGTCGAGGACAAACCGGCTTGCCCGGCCGGATCGTCGAAGGCCGGCCGTTGATCGACGTCACGCTGATGACCTCGGCGGCCTCGAGCCGGCGGAGCTTGTCCTCGGCACCCTTGAAGGGGAATGAGAGCAGGAGCGGCGAGTAGGCGACCTCGCCCTTGCCCTTGGCCAGCTTGGAGACAACCGTCCATGCCTGTGCCCGAGTCCACGGCAGAGACTTGGCCTTGAGCGAGTGAAGGGGGACCGGACGTCAGCACCCGGCTACACGAGAGGATCTCAAGCTCGACGAGAGAACGCACCTCCTCGCTGTCGTCGCCAAAGAGCGCCTTGCGAAGCTCCATCTGACTCTTGCTGATGATGTCGTCCATCGCGTCGGCAATCGTGAGCCCGGTCCGGACCTTGTAGACGAGACCCTCGAGGTCAGTTTGCCGGCCGCCGAGCGCGCCGATCAGGGCCTTCTCCTCGGCCGAGATCCGGTCCTTCGAGAGGCCCAGCCGCTCCGCGACAAACGAGAGCGCCGTCGCCGGGTCGGCATCGGCCAGCGTGATGGTATTCATCGGCTTTGATGACAAGGCCTTGTTGAGCAGCTTCGAGCTCGCGTTGGCATTCTCGCTGATGATGATGCACTGAGCGACGCCGGCGTCGGTGAGGCCTGCCGCCCAGTCGGCGATCGCGGTCCACAGCTCGTCCTTCTTGCTGCCCTTGGCGGCAAACTCCTTGAGGACGACAACGGGCAGGCTCGCAATGTGGTCCTTTTCGCGGTCGGTATAGTCCTTGGTTGCGGGCTCGTCCGTCTCGTTGAGCACCGATAGGAAGAGACGGTCCTCGTCCGAGGCTACATCGTTGTCGAGGAGCGGCTCGTCGCCATAACCTGCGGCCGAGATCGCCGTGTTAGCATACCTCGTCCTCTACAGGAAGCGAAGACGCTGGATCGCACCTAGTTCGCTCATGATGCCGTTACCGGCGAGGGCATCCAGCCGAGGGTCATGGTAGCCGAAGCGCCGGAGGCGCTCCTTCTCGACCTCCTTGGCAGCCTCGCGCGTTTTGGCAAGGCCGAGTTCTTCGACCTTGCGCGCACGCAGCGACTCCTCGTGATCACCCACCGTCTTGAGCGACGCCGTCACGACGTCGAGCACCTGCTTGACCTGCGTCGGGAAGTCGGTCGAGAAGCCGGCTGTTACGTCGGTCGGTCGGTCAGTCAGAGGCTGCCAGCGGGGAGAGCAAAGAGTGGGACGACATGCCCTTCTGGCCAATAAGACCCATCGCGCCAAGATCGATGAGATGGTTGAGCGAGGAGAGGAACCCGAAGATGGGCCTGTAAGAGGAGCAGACGTTGTCAGTCCGAGTACGGCTGCAACAGAACGGGACGTCCAACTGACCAGTAGCCCGTCTGCCGCGCAAGCTGCTGGATGACGGCCGCATCCGTCTTGGCCTTGGCCAGCGCGGCGCAGTCGATCACTAGAACCCGCTTCTGCTCCTCGCCGATGATCTTCTCGACGAGCGCCGTTTTGCCGCTCCCGTGCGGGCCGGCAACGACGATGAAGCCCGAGGGGTACTCGCGCAGCCAGCCCTCGGCCGTCTTTTCAGCCTCGCGGCGCTCCGCCCATGCAACGTCGCCCTCGACAGTTGCGCCCTTCTCGGCCCCTTCGCCGGCCTCCTGCTTGGCCGGGGTGGGCGCCGGAGGGACTGCAGGCAGGAGGAAGGCCGGGATGACGCCTTCGGCCAGCTCTCGCAGGCGTTGGATCGTCGGGTAGGCAGCGAGCGAGAAGCGGTCAAGGATCTTGGAGGACACCATGAACTCTCGGATCGGATCAAAGACGGTGTACCTGCGAGCGAGGGGGAGTCGGATAGGGGGCAAGGCTCGGTCGTCAATCAGAGGTTCCCGCGCGCATGCATCAGCCGCCAGCACGGCCTTACGAAAAGGTTCCGAGCAGGAACGCCAGGACCGGCAAGGCGATCCTTGGATGCGAGCTGATCCAATCCTGGACGGCATGAGCCTTGATCGGCGACTGGTACTCGAAGCGCAGCGTCGTCTTGGGCCCGTCCTTGGCGCCGCCCTCCTTGCCATCTTCGGCCGATTCGATGGGGACCGTGATTCCGTGCAGGCAACTGACGGCTGTTACGCTGCTCCGCAGACGTGAGAAGGACAGGAGCGCAAAACGCTGCGAACCGGCCGGCTGAGGCGTCGGCGGCGTCATGGTCGAGATGTGACCGTAGCGGCGGAGGAGGTCGTAGAGCGCCTCCTGGGGAAGGTCTGGCCCGGAGAAGCTGACCTTAACCTGCGATGCCGGGAAGCGATTCAGGTCCTGTGAGTTCAGAAGGAGAGGTAGCGGATGGCAGTGCTGGTCAGCGGGACATGCGGTTGAGAGCTGGCCAGCCAGGGGACGGACCTCGTGCCACGGCCGGCCCTGGACACGCCAGACACGAGCGCCGCCGGTCCAGTTCCAGGTCTTGACGCCGCCGTTCTTCTCGAGCGCCGTCCGGAGCCGCTTCTCGACCTCGTCCTGTCCGACGACGCGATCCGGTTTGCCCGATAGAACGGCCCCACTCGGCACGAGGTCGGATCGAGGTCGCGGCGAGAAGGCGTACGTCAGGAAGACGCCGCCGGCCTTGGGCTGCTTCTCGATCGCGAGCAGCTTGAAGTCGAGCTCGGGCGGGAACAGCGAGGGCAGCTGGTTGAACTGCTCGAGCAGGTCCTCCTTCTTGAACGAGGCGAGGAAAGGCCGCGGGCTGCAGCGAGGCGAGAGCCGTCGAGCAAGGGGGTCTCGTCAGCAGACGCCACTCTCGGGCGGCAAAGCTACACCGGCCGGACGCACTCAAACTTGCCCAGCTGGACGGGGAAGACGTTGCTGACGTAGACCTGGCCTTTGACGACCTCGCGCGGAGGCGCAGGGGCGGCAGCCGGGTCGTTCGAGACGATGAGGTTGCCGTCCTCATCTTCGACCCCGGTCGGCGCTGCGCCCGCAACATCTGACGTTCCGGTCGTCGTCAACTGCGATTTGAGCGGCAGGTTGAGCTCGGTCTCCTTCTCCTCGGGCTCGGGTTCGGGTGTCGACGAGTGCGGCCGCTCGACCGCTTCGGAACTGCGCCAGGCCAAGCTCGTCGCGAACGGCCGGGGCAGCTGCGAGGCGGGCAGGACGGGAAGCGTGTCCCTCCAGAAGGTTGTCGGCCGGGTTGGGCGAGCCCGAGCTCGGGAAGCGCGCACGAGAGGCAGCATGCCCGAAGGGTCGCAGATCCTCGAGGTAAGGGGTCACAGATCCTCGAGGTAGAGTTGTCAGGATTCTTGATGGTCAGGAGGCGAGGGGAGGCCGCGAGCTCGGCCACTCGGAGACGCGCGTCATGGTAGAGTCGTCGGAGAGTCGGAGGCAGATGGCTTGACCGCCGCCTGTCGTTGGGGAAAAGGACCACGCCGCGCGCCAACCACCGACACTCACAGACCAGCCGCTGATCCTTTCCTCCCTCATCGATAAGTACGCCACCCCACCCTCTCCCGCCTTCGCCGCATTCCTAGACGCATCGAAGGCGTTCGACCTCGTCGACCGGCCGACTTTGTGGACCCGACTGCACGAGCTCGGGCTGAGCAGCCGCGTCTTGGCCGCGCTGGAGTCGGTCTATCGGCAGGTAAGCCTCGCTGTGAGAGGCGACCACGGCGAGGCATCCGCCATCCTCCCGGCAACGCACGGAGTGCTGCTAGGCAACCCCCTATCGTCCCTGCTCTTCGCTCTCTATCGATCTGGGCGACTTGGCCCGCTCGGCGCCGCATGCTCGGCCACGCAAAAGCCCATCCTCTCGAGCCCTCGGGACCCAGCAGCAATGGCCGCAGCTGTTCGTGCCCTCGACACCCACGTGTCTCCAAGTCCACCAGTCAGAGTAAAGAGCGAACACCCGCCGCTCGGCTAGCGCACCCCGATCATGCACCAGGGGTCACCTCCCAATTAAACGTCGCGCGTCAAGCATTGCCTCTGCCACCGTAGAGGAGCGCGTTGTACGCGAGATTGATAAGGAGTAACCATATCTCTTGATCTTCCAACCCAGCCGAAACGGCGGGCTCTTGGTCTTCGTCGATCGATTCCTCGAGGGAACTGTTGTCAGATTGGCTAGCTGCCGCCTGGCTCTGCGCGATCAAGGGCGACATCCGAAGCGTGCACACGGCGGCCAGGTGTGCTGTAGACCTCTCGAACCTGATGGGATCGGCAAGCTTGTCCGTACAGAAGTAGGGGCATGAAAGCAATCTGAGACTCACTTTCGCGTACTGTACGCACACGATGAGATGTATGATCGGCTTTCCGGAACCTAATCAGTTAGCTCTCAGATTATGCACGTTCGGTCCGACAGAGCGTTACTCATGCATGTTGAGCAGAGGACGGTATAGAGTGAGCTACCTCCCAAGAAGTGGACTAAGCATAAGATACTCTAGGCACCTGTTGAGCAGAGGACGGTATAGAGTGAGCTACCTAGAGTAGGGGTCAGGACGTGTACAACAGCAGGGGCAGAGCGGGGAGAAAAGGGTGGGACTGACCTCAGTCACCAAGAAGTGGACTGAGGTCTCTACAGAAGGGGGAACAGAAGGGAAGCTTTGAGGGAAGAGAAAAGAGGAGAAACGCCGATGCTTCCAGCGCCGTCAGAACCGCATCGGCAGGCGCGCGGCCGCAACCGCCGCGTC
>Ga0308160_10002852_pt1 | contig 20177 bp, 15 predicted proteins | sample PhyFR1_FD_201036 | JGI IMG/M metagenome (GOLD analysis project Ga0308160, IMG submission 201036) | Phyllosphere microbial communities from UC Gill Tract Community Farm, Albany, California, United States - DLSLF.R1 | ecosystem: Host-associated > Plants > Phyllosphere > Unclassified | place: USA...
CCGAACAGGACCGTGAAACGACTTTGCGCCGATGATAGTGCTGCAACCAGTGTGAAAGTAGGTTATCGTCAGGCTAGTTATATGAAGAACCCCGTCAAGTGATCTTGGCGGGGTTTTTTGCGTTTGGCGTTCTGTGTCGTGGATAACCGTTTTCATCGTACGTGACACACTCCTTTCCTGTACCTGTTCCGTTTTGGAACAGTCGAATCGGTGCTTGCCCCGGCTGAGCTATGGCACGTCCCTTGCTCGTAGATGACTGTTAGTTGATCACGACGGGACATTCATGGAACTTCGCGCATCCATCCGGCAGGCTTTTGCTCCTCGTTACCCTCATCCAGAGCGGGTCTGCTGCCTGATTGCAGCCGCCGTGTTCGCTCCTTACGCAGCGGCCGAGCCCGAAAGACCGGAAAAACCCGAGGGCGCCATTGCGGTCGTCGAAATTGTCGGCGTCGCGCCCTTGCCAGGCTTGGGTATCGAACGCGACCTCCTGCCTTACCCGGTCCAGCTGGCTACCGAAAAAACCATCCGCAAGGCCGGGGGCGAGAATCTGGCCGAGTTCATGTCGCGCAACCTGACCGGCGTGAACGTCAACGAAACCTCCGGCAGTCCCTTCCAGAACGACCTGACTTTCCGCGGCTTCCGCGCCTCGCCGGTGTTGGGCAGTTCGCAGGGCATCTCGGTCTATCTCGACGGCGTGCGCGTCAACGAAGCCTTCGGCGACGTCGTCAACTGGGACATGCTGCCCGAGTCGGCGATCGGCAGCCTGCTGCTGGTCCCAGGCGCCAACCCTTTATATGGCCTGAATACCCTGGGCGGCGCGCTGGCCTTCACCACCAAGTCCGGCCTGACCCATCCCGGCGGCGAAGTCGAGGTCTCGGCCAGCGACTTAGGCCGGCGCCGCGTCGATGTCGCCTATGGCTGGCAGGGCGAGGGCGGCTGGCACAGCTTCGTCGGCGGCACCCTGTTCGACGACGACGGCTGGCGCGACCATTCGTCCGGCCACCTCGGCAACGTGCTGGTAAAAGTCGGCCGTTCCCAGGGCGCCACCGACTGGTCCGCGACCCTGCTGGGCGGACGCAGCCGCCTGCTCGGGAACGGCTTGCTGGCCGACTCCCTGTACGAAATCGAACGGCGCGCCGTCTATACCTATCCCGATACCACCCGCAACCGCCTGGTGCAAGGCACCCTGAACCTGACCCACCGCCTCGGCCAGGACAGCGAACTGAGCGCCACCGCATATGCCCGCAACAGCCGCCGCGACACGGTCAACGGCGACGTCAGCGAGGAATACGACGATTACGTCGAAGACTGCGAAGACGGTTTCGACGCCAGCGGTGCGCCGCTCGAGCCGGACGAGTGCGGCTTCACCCGGGCCGAAGGCGCGGCCCTGCACCCAGGCGTGCTCAACACCACCAGCACGCGCCAGGAAAGCCGCGGCATCAGCGCCGCCTTCAGCACCCGGCGCGGCGCCTTGCGTCTCGACGCCGGCATGAGCTTCGACCATAGCAAGGCCGAGTACGCCCAATACGAACAGGAAGCCTTTGTCACCGACGCGCGCGAAGTCATCGGCGACCCCGACGAGGAGCGCGAACCCTCGTCCTCGGTGGTCGGCAGTTCGCGCGCGCTGGGCATCTACGTCGCCGGCAGCTGGGCGGTGAACGCCGGCACCCAGCTGACAGCCAGCGCCCGCTTCAATCGCGCCAGCGTCAGCAACACCCTGACCAACGAACGCGGTGTCCAGCCGCGCGAACGCTTCACCTATACCCGCCTGAATCCATCGCTCGGGTTCACCTACCAGCTCGGCAACGGCGCGATGGTGTTCGCGAATGCGGCCCAGGGCAACCGCGTACCGACGGTCATCGAACTCGGCTGCGCCGATCCGGAAAATCCCTGCCGCCTGCCGGTTGGCTTGCAAGCCGACCCCTATCTGAAGCAAGTGGTCGCGCGCACGATCGAAGTTGGCGTACGCGGCCGTCTGTCCGGCGGAAATTACTCCATCTCCTTGCATCGCACCGTCAACCGCGACGATATCCTCTTCCTCAGCGCGCCCTCGCGCCAGGGTTACTTCGCCAATTTCGAGCGCACCCGCCACCAGGGCCTGGACGCCACCGTGGCCCAGCAGGTCGGCCCCGTCAACCTGCGCTTCGCCTACAGCTACCTGCAGGCCGTGTACGATGCCGACGGCGAACTGTTCACGGGCGCACGCAATGTCGAGGTCGAACGCGGCATGCGCCTGGCCGGCCTGCCGCGCCATAGCGGCAAGCTGGCACTCGACTGGACCGCCACACCGCAACTCAGCTTCGGGGCCGACCTGCAAGCGGCAAGCAGCCTGGTCACGCAAGGCAACGAGGATGGACTGATCGAGGACCTCGAGCCCGGGGACGAGCCGGCGCGCGCCGACTGGCGTGTGCGCGGTTATGCCTTGGTGAACCTGCGCGCCAGCTATCGGCCCGCGCCGAACTGGGAATTCTTTGCACGCGTGAGCAATGTGTTCGACCGCCGCTACGAAACCTTCGGCGCCGTCGCACCCGACTTGTTCCCGGCCGGCCAGCAGCTCAGGCCGCACGAGGGCGAGGTCGATGCCGAGCATGCCCGCTTCGTGGCGCCAGGCGCACCACGCACTTTCATCGCCGGCCTGCGCTATACCTTCTAATCAACGCCGGCCGGCGCGCCTGGCCGGCCGGCCATATCAGAACGTGTATTCGGCGCTGAGGCCCGCCATCCACTGGCGCCCCGGCGCCGCTTCGTAATAGCGCCGGTTGGTATCGCCCACGATCACCGAACCGACATAGCTGCGGTCGAAAAGATTATTCACGCGCAGGAATTGCCTGAAGCGCCAGCGGTCGATCGCCTGGCGCGCCTGCACGCGCGCATTTACCACGGCATAGCCCGGCGCAGCCCGTTCCAGGTTGGTGTCCTCCGGATAAAGCTTGCTCGATGCGAGGGCCTCGAGCGCCGCGCTGAAGCGTCCTGCCGGCTCGGCCCAGGCTAGCTCGGCATAGGCATTCGCGCGCGGCACTCCCGGCAAACGCTTGCCGGCCCCGACGTTGCCGAAGCCCGTTTCGTAGGTCGCGCGCAGCAGCGTCAGGGCGCCGCGGGCGCTGAAGCCGCCGCCGAACGAGGACTCGAACGACAGTTCCGCGCCGCGCCGCAAGGTCGAGCTGGCATTCCGGTAACTGGTGCGGCCGCCCCCTGCGCTGTCGACCACCATCTCGTCTTCGGTGCGCGCCTGGAACAGCGCCGCATTGATGCGCGTGTTCTCGCCGAGCTGGGTCTTGGCCCCGAGTTCCAGGTGCTTGCTGCGCGCCGGCGCCAGGTTGAAATTGAACCCGCCGCCGCCGTTCGAATAAAACAGCTCGTTCAAAGTCGGCGTCTCGAACCCGCGCGCCGCGCTGGCATACAGGTTCAGTTCCGGCGACAGCTTGTACAAGGCGCCCAGCACCGGCGTGATGCGGCTGTAGTCGCGCGCGCCGCTGTCGTCGCCATTGGCGAGGAAGCGGTCATCCACGTCCACCTTCAGGCTGCTGCGGCGCAGGCCGGCTGTCAGCACCCAGGGCCCGCCTGCCCACTCGCCCTGCAGGTAGGGATCGAAGTTCGAGAGGGTGTCCTTTTCCTTCCTGCGCAAGGCGCCTTTGACGCCGAATTGGGTACCGACGAAATTCTCGAAACCCTGGCGGTCGTCGACCGAGCGGCCGTATTCGAGACCGGCAGTCGTACTGAGCTTGCCGCCGGCCAGTTGGCGCACCGCCATCCACTGGAGCTCGAGGCCATAGAAGTCGCGGTCGAAATCGACTACGCCGCCGGAGTGCGTCGGCGGCGCCTGGAAGGCGCGCGAGAACGCCTGGTACTGGATGACTTGCCGCTTGCCCACATAGGCCATCAGGCGCAGCCGGTCCTGGCCGAAGCGCTGCTCGAAGGCGGCGCCGCCTTGCTGGTGGTCGATGCTCTTGCGCGTGTTGTAGCGCTCGGCCAGGCTGCGGTTCGGCACCTGGGTGTCCGTTGGATCGAGCTCGCCCGCACGCGGGTCGCGCTGGAAAGTGTTCCAGGTGACGCCCAGCGGATCCTGCGTGTCGTCCTGGGTCAGGCTGCTGGCGGTAATCGTCAGGCGGCTGGTCGCGGTGGGGCGTGTCGTCAGCTTGGCAAAGCCCTGGTCGCGCCGCGCCGCACTATGGCTGCGGTAGCCATCGGTATCGAAGCGCGAAGCATCGATCACATAGCCGATCTTGCCGGCCTCGCCCTGGGCATTGAGGTCGACCTTGCGCGTGCCATCGCTGCCGCCGGACACTGTGGTTTCCAGCGTCGGGCGGCCCTGGCCTTCGCGCGTGAACAATTGCACCACGCCGCCGGAGTGGTTTCCGTACAAGGCTGAAAACGGTCCGCGCAACACTTCGATGCGCTCGGCCATGTCGAGGTTGAAGGTGGCGGCCTGGCCCTGGCCATCCGGCATCGAGGCCGGAATCCCGTCGGCGATCAGGCGCACGCCGCGCACGCCGAAGGCCGAACGGGCGCCGAAGCCGCGCGAGGAAATCTGCAAGTCCTGGGCATAGTTCTGCCGGTTCAGCACCACCAGCCCCGGCACCGCCGCCAGCGCCTCCGACGCATTCACGCGCAGCTGGGCATTGCCGATGCGCGCGGCGTCGACCACGTCGATCGCGGCCGGGAAATCATAGCTGTCGTGTTCGATGCGGCTACCGGTGACCACCACCACCGGGACCGGCGCCGCATCCATGTCCGGTTCGGCGGCCAGGGCCGGCGTGCCGAACCCACCGGCAAGGACGGCGCTGCTTGCATACAGCAGGGCAAGCGGCTTGCGCCGCAGGGGAAGCTGGGCCATACACGTCTCCGATTGTTTTTGTACTTGACGAAGCAATATCTCTGCCATGTGACCCGGTGCGTGAATGGCACGGCCCTTGCATAGCCTGGACTCTGCACACGCCATGTGCTGCCCGCCGGGGAGCGACCCGTGCAAACGGCGCAGCACCTGTTCCAGATTAGGACAGCCGGCGCGGCACTGTTTCAGTTCTGGACGGCGCACTCGGCGCCAGTCCAGCCGGGGACCCTACAACATCAGAAAGAGGACGACATGAATCTCGCGGACATCAGCAAGCTCGGCGTTGCCAATCCCTTCAAGCAGCGTTACGACAACTACATCGGCGGCAAGTTCGTGGCGCCGGTGAAGGGCGAGTACTTCCCCAACATCACGCCGATCACCGGCCAGCCCTTCTGCGAAGTGGCGCGCTCCGGCCCCGAGGACATCGAACTCGCGCTCGACGCCGCCCATGCCGCCAAGGATGCTTGGGGCAAGACCTCGCAGACCGAGCGCGCCAACATCCTGAACCGCATCGCCGACCGCATGGAGCAGAATTTGGCCACCCTGGCCACGGCCGAGACCATCGACAACGGCAAGCCGATCCGCGAATCCACCGCCGCCGACATCCCGCTGGCAATCGACCATTTCCGCTATTTCGCGGCCTGCATCCGCGCCCAGGAAGGTTCGGTAGCCCAGATCGACCACGAAACCTATGCCTACCACTTCCACGAGCCGCTCGGCGTGGTCGGCCAGATCATCCCGTGGAACTTCCCCATCCTGATGGCGGTCTGGAAGCTGGCGCCGGCCCTGGCCGCGGGTAACTGCGTGGTGCTGAAACCGGCCGAGCAGACCCCGGCCTCGATCATGGTGCTGGTGGAACTGATCGCCGACCTGCTGCCGCCGGGCGTATTGAACGTGGTGAACGGCTTCGGCCTGGAAGCGGGCAAGCCGCTGGCCTCGAACAAGCGCATCGCCAAGATCGCCTTTACCGGCGAAACCACCACCGGCCGCCTGATCATGGGCTACGCCGCGCAAAACCTGATTCCCGTCACGCTCGAGCTGGGCGGCAAGTCGCCGAATATCTTCTTCGAGGACGTGATGGATGCCGACGACGACTATTTCGACAAGTGCCTGGAAGGCTTTGCCATGTTCGCGCTGAACCAGGGCGAGGTCTGCACCTGTCCTTCGCGCGTGCTGATCCAGGAATCGATCTACGAGAAATTCATCGACCGCGCCCTGGCGCGGGTAGCGGCCATCACCCAGGGCAATCCGCTCGACGCCGCCACCATGCTGGGCGCCCAGGCCTCGCAAGAGCAGCTGGAAAAAATCCTGTCCTACCTCGACATCGGCAAGCAGGAAGGCGCCGAGGTGCTGGCCGGCGGCGAGCGCAACACCCTGCAGGGCGACATGCAGGAAGGCTATTTTGTGAAGCCGACCGTGTTCAAGGGCCACAACAAGATGCGCATCTTCCAGGAAGAAATCTTCGGCCCGGTGGTGGCGGTGACCACCTTCCGCGACGAAGCCGAGGCGCTGGCCATCGCTAACGACACCCTGTACGGCCTGGGCGCCGGGCTATGGACGCGCGACGGCAGCCGCGCCTTCCGCGTCGGCCGTGCCATCCAGGCCGGGCGCGTGTGGACCAACTGCTACCACCTGTACCCGGCGCATGCGGCCTTCGGCGGCTACAAGCAATCGGGCATCGGCCGCGAAAACCACAAGATGATGCTCGACCATTACCAGCAGACCAAGAACCTGCTGGTCAGCTATAGCCCGAAAGCACTGGGCTTCTTCTGAGCGGAGCGGCCATGGACAGCGCAGGCAATCTGAACAGCGGCGTGGACAGCCAAGTGGACAGCGGCGCCGACGGCAGGGCAGGGGGCGCCGTGCCCGGGCGCGTGGTCGCCACGCCCGCCGCCCTGTCGCTGATCGGGCAATTGCGCGAACGCCACGGCCCACTGATGTTCTTCCAGTCCGGCGGCTGCTGCGACGGCAGCGCGCCGATGTGCTACCCGCTGGGCGAATTCAGCGTCAGCGACACCGACGTACGCCTGGGCGAACTGGACGGCGCACCTTTCTACATGGGCGCCGAGCAGTTCGCGTATTGGGAGCACACCCAGCTGATCATCGATGTGGTCGCCGGCAACGGCGGCATGTTCTCGCTCGATAACGGAACCGGGCAACGCTTCCTGACCCGCTCGCGCCTGTTCAGCGATGCCGAACTGGCGCGCTTGCCGGCCCCGGCCACGGGCGCATGACGCCCACCACGACAACAAGGAAACCATGAAAACGAAAGCAGCCATTGCCTGGAAAGCCGGGGAACCGCTCTCCATTGCCGAAGTCGACCTGGAAGGTCCGCGTGCCGGCGAAGTCCTGGTCGAGATCAAGGCCACCGGCATTTGCCACACCGATTACTACACCCTGTCCGGCGCCGACCCGGAAGGCATCTTCCCGGCCATCCTCGGGCACGAAGGGGCCGGGGTGGTGCTGGAAACCGGTCCCGGCGTCACCTCGGTGAAGCGCGACGACCACGTCATCCCCCTGTACACGCCGGAATGCCGCCAGTGCAAGTTCTGCCTCTCGCGCAAGACGAATCTGTGCCAGGCGATCCGCTCCACTCAGGGACGCGGCCTGATGCCCGACGCCACCTCGCGCTTTTCCATCGACGGCCAGCAGCTGTTCCACTACATGGGCACGTCCACCTTTTCCAACTACATCGTGGTGCCCGAGATCGCGCTGGCCAAGATCCGCGAGGATGCCCCCTTCGACAAGGCCTGCTACATCGGCTGCGGCGTCACCACCGGCGTCGGCGCCGTGGTGTTCTCGGCCAAGGTGCAGGCCGGCGCCAACGTGGTCGTGTTCGGGCTGGGCGGCATCGGCCTGAACGTGATCCAGGGCGCGCGCATGGTCGGCGCCGACAAGATCATCGGCATCGACCTCAATCCTGGCCGGGTCGAGATCGCGCGCAAGTTCGGCATGACCCATTTCGTGAATCCGGCCGAGGTGCCGAACATCGTCGACCACATCGTCCAGCTTACCGACGGCGGCGCCGACTTCAGCTTCGAATGCATCGGCAACACCACCGTCATGCGCCAGGCGCTCGAATGCACCCATAAAGGCTGGGGCCAGTCCTTCATCATCGGCGTCGCGGCGGCCGGGCAAGAAATTTCCACGCGCCCCTTCCAGCTGGTGACAGGACGCGAGTGGAAAGGCTCGGCCTTCGGCGGCGCACGCGGGCGCACCGACGTGCCGAAGATCGTCGACTGGTACATGGACGGCAAGATCAACATCGACGACCTGATTACCCACACCTTGCCGCTCGAGCGCATCAACGAAGGTTTCGAGCTGATGAAGAGCGGGCAGTCGATCCGCTCGGTGGTGCTGTACTAATCCGAACGCAACGAAAGGGAGAGGCAACCATGAACGATCCAGTGATGAGCGGCACGGTCAAGATCCATCCGGCCGTCGATAACGGCATTCCGGCGGCAGCGCCCGGCTTTGCCGGCGGCACCCTGACCTGCCTGTGCACCAGCAATCCGGTGACGGTCGAATTGAGCAGCCAGGTCGCGTACAACCACGTGTGCGGCTGCACCAAGTGCTGGAAGCCGGACGGCTCCCTGTTCTCGCAGGTGGCCGTGGTCGGGAAAGACAAGGTGAAAGTGACGGCCAACGAAGACAAGCTGCAGATAGTCGACGAGAGCGCCACCATCCAGCGCCACGCCTGCCGCGACTGCGGCGTCCACATGTACGGGCGCATCGAGAACACCGGCCACGCCTTCTACGGGCTCGACTTCGTGCACACCGAGCGCTCGCAGGAGCAGGGCTGGGCGCCGCCGGAATTCGCCGCCTTCGTGTCTTCGATCATCGAGTCCGGCGCGCGTCCCGAAAATATGGGCGCCGTGCGTGCGCGCCTGAACAAGATCGGCTTGCCGCCCTACGACGCCTTGTCACCGCCGCTGATGGATGCGATCTCGACCCATGTCGCCAAACAGCGCGGCGTGCTGAAGGATGCCTGAGCCTGTCTCGATGCAGGGCGATGAAGGACGATGAAAGACCGCACGGGACGCTGGTGGCAGCGTCCCGTGTGACGGATGACTGGAGACCCGAATGAAGCGATCTTTCCTGCCGTTGCTGCTTGCCTGCGCAGCGCCCCTGGCTGCGCAAGCCCACGACTATCCCACCAGCGGCCGCGTCGAGTACGTGCTCGAGTGCATGCAAAAGCACGACAGCAAGTACGAGTACCTCTACAAGTGCTCCTGCGTCATCGACCGCATCGCCACGCAGATGTCCTACGACGACTACGTGACGATGTCGACGGCGCTGCGCAACCAGGCGATGGCCGGCGAACGCGGCGCGCTGTTCCGCGATCCTCTTCCAGTCAAGGAAATGGCCAGCAAGTACAAGGCGCTCCAGGCCAGCGCCGACAAGGCCTGCGCCGTGCCCCAGCGTTGATCCATGGGGCCGCTGCTGCGCCATGGATGGCACAGCGCGCGCAGCGACTGTCACGAATCTGAACAACGGCAGGCTGGCAGCGGGCGGATCGGGAGGCGCAGCGGCTGGCACGCTCTGTGCTGTGAAGAAGGTGGGGCATCCCACCAAGTCGAGGTTTGCAAGGCCAGCGTAAGCGGCCGCCGATAAAAACCATAGGAGACTTACCATGTCATTCCCAACAAGACTCATCCGCTGGCTGCCGTGCCTGGCGCTGCTTGCCGGCCCGGTGCTGGCCGCCAACTCCGATGTAGAACAACTGACCAAGGACCCGAAGAACTGGGCCATGCAGTCCGGTAATTTCGCCAACCACCGGTACAGCGAACTCAAGCAAATCAACAGCAAGAACGCCAAGAACCTGCAGGTGGCCTGGACCTTCTCCACCGGCGTGCTGCGCGGCCACGAAGGCGGGCCGCTGGTGGTCGGCGACACCATGTACATCCACAGCCCCTTCCCGAACAAGGTATTCGCCATCGCGCTGGAAGACCAGGCCATCCGCTGGAAGTACGAGCCCAAGCAGGATCCCACCGTGATCCCGGTGATGTGCTGCGACACCGTCAACCGCGGCGTGGCCTATGCCAACGGCAAGATCTTCCTGCAACAGGCCGACACCACCCTGGTGGCGCTGGACGCCAAGACCGGCGCCGAATTGTGGAAGGTGAAGGTCGGCGATCCAAAGATCGGCGAAACCACCACGAATACCCCGCACGTGTTCAAGGACAAGATCATCACCGGCATCAGCGGCGGCGAATTCGGCGTGCGCGGGCGCATCACGGCGCACGACATGAACACCGGCAAGGTGGTGTGGAAAGCCTATAGCACCGGGCCCGACAACGAGCTGCTGGTCGACCCCGCCAAGACCATGACCTGGACCGACGGCAAGATGGCGCCGATCGGCCCCGATTCCTCGCTCAAGAGCTGGCAAGGCGACCAGTGGAAACTGGGCGGCGGTACCACCTGGGGCTGGTACAGCTACGACCCGGCGACCAACCTGGTGTACTACGGCACCGGCAACCCCAGCACCTGGAACCCGCGCCAGCGTCCCGGCGACAACAAATGGTCGATGACCATCTTCGCACGCGACCTCGACACCGGACAGGCCAAGTGGGTCTACCAGATGACCCCGCACGACGAGTGGGACTACGACGGTGTGAACGAAATGATCCTGGTCGACATGAAGGTCAAGGGCAAGGACCGCAAGGCCCTGGTGCACTTCGACCGCAACGGTTTTGCCTATACGCTGGACCGCGTGAGCGGCGAACTGCTGGTGGCGGAAAAATTCGATCCGAAGGTCAACTGGGCCACCCACATCGACATGAAGAGCGGGCGGCCGCAAGTGGTGGCCAAGTACAGCACCGACAAGAACGGCCCCGACTTCAACTCGAAGGGCATCTGCCCGTCGGCGCTCGGCACCAAGGACCAGCAGCCGGCCACCTACTCGCGCAAGACCGGCCTGTTCTACGTGCCGACCAACCACGTGTGCATGGACTACGAGCCCTTCCAGATCGAATACACGGCCGGCCAGCCCTATGTGGGCTCGACCCTCTCGATGTACGCGGCGCCGGGCAGCCATGGCGGCCTGGGTAACTTCATCGCCTTCGACGCCAGCACCGGCAAGATCGTCTGGTCGAAACCCGAGAAGTTCTCGGTGTGGAGCGGCGCGCTGTCCACCGCCGGCGACGTGGTGTTCTACGGCACCCTGGAAGGCCACATCAAGGCGGTCGACCACAACGGCAAGGAGCTGTGGAAGTTCAAGACGCCCTCGGGCATCATCGGCAACGTCCATACCTGGGAATACAAGGGCAAGCAATACATCGGGGTCTTGTCGGGCATCGGCGGCTGGGCCGGCATCGGCCTGGCGGCAGGTCTGACCAAGGGCACCGAGGGCCTGGGCGCGGTGGGCGGCTACAAGGACCTGGCCAAGTACACCGAGCTGGGCGGGGTGCTGACCGTGTTCGCGCTGCCCGACCGCTAGGCCTGCGCCTTGCCGCATCACGCGGCGGCGCCAGCGCTGCCGCGTACTTCGATGAACACCGGGCGCGGCGGCCGGCTGCAGGATGCCGGCCGCCCCACCCATGCATTGCCAGGAATCCAAGATGAAACCATTCATGAAGCAGGCGCGGATCGCTGCCCTGTGCTGTACCCTGGGCGGCCTTGCCGTACTCCTGCCCGGGGCCGCGCTGGCCGGCGATACCCCGCCGTACAAGGTTGACCAGGGCAACAAGGTCGACGCCCAGACCCTGAGCGGCTGGAAGACCTGGCGCGCCATGGCCTGCGAGCGCTGCCACGGCGCCGCCCAGGAAGGCATGGTCGGCCCCTCGCTGGTCGACAGCCTGAAGGTCTTGAGCAAGGACCAGTTCAAGCTCGCCGTGCTGAAGGGCCGCATCGAAAAAGGCATGCCGAACTTCGACGGCAGCAAGATGGTGACCGAGAACATCGACAGCCTCTACGCCTACCTGAAGGGGCGCTCCGACGGCGCCATCGAGCCGGGCCGGCTGCAGGAGATCGGCAAATGACGCACTGGCGTGCCGCCGTCGCCCTGGGTTCCCTGCTGGCCGGCCCCGCCATGCCGGTTGCGGCCCAGTCCGGCGCGGCCGAGGCGCCGGGAGCGGACAAGGTGCTGCGGGTCTGCCAGGACCCGAATAACCTGCCGCTGTCGAACCGGGCCGGCGAAGGCTTCGAGAACAAGATCGCCGCGCTGTTTGCCCAGCAGCTTGGGTGGAAGCTGGAGCACACCTGGTATCCCCAGCGCATGGGCTTCATCCGGAATACCCTGCGCGCCAAGGAAGAACACGCCGAGCGCTTCAAGTGCGACCTCGTTACCGGCGTCGCCAAGGGTTTCGAACTGGCCGCCAACACCCATTCCTACTACCGCTCCAGCTATGCCATGGCTTACGTCAAGGGACACGGCCTGGACAAGGTGCGTACGCTGGACGACTTGCTGGCGCTCGATGCCGGGCAGCGCAAGAAATTGCGCTTCGGCGTGTTTGCCGGGTCCCCGGTCACCGAGTGGCTGCTGCAGAACGGCCTGATGGAGCAGGTGAACTGGTACCAGAGCCAGACCGGCGACGCCGAGCAGTATCCGGGCGAAGTCGTCGAGAAGGACCTCGCCAGCGGCAGGATCGACCTTGCCTTTGCCTGGGGGCCGATTGCCGGCTACTTCGCCAAGAAAGCGCGCAATGCGCAAATCGTCGCCATTCCCCTGCAGTCGCGGCCGGGCATGAAATTCGATTTCGAGATCGCCATGGGCGTGCGCCATGCCGACAAGGATTTCCGCCAGCTGATCGACCGCCTGATCGACACCAACCAGGGCAAGATCCAGGCGATTCTCGACGATTACGGCGTGCCGCTGTCGGCACTGCCGCCGCCGCCGGCGTCGCCACCACCTTGAGGACACCATGACCTGTATCCAGCAAGAGCGCGGCGGGGACGCAGGGCTGCGGCAGGTCGCGTTCGCCCCGGCGGCCTGCCTGGCGCTTGTCCTGTTCGTGGCCCTGCTGCTGGCCATGGGGGCCGGCCCGGCGCTGGCCCAGCCGGTGTCGCCGGCCGAAGTCCTGCTGTTCGAAACCGACCACCTGGCGCGCACCAGGGCGCCGGCAGCGCTGGTCTACGATTTTCGCAAGGTCAGCAACATCGAACCCGGCTTCACCGACACGGTCGAACTCGACCTCACCCGAGAAAACGGGCACATGCATGCACGCCTGCGTTTTCTTTCCGGCGCGCGCAAGCGCGAACTGCCCGACATCGACGACGCCCACGGCAACCCGGTGCTGCTCGGCTTTCTCGAGAACGACATCGCGGAAATGAAACGCCTGACCGGCGGCTCCGCGACTTATTTCCGCAAGCGCATCCGGCTGGCGCTGGCGAATACGGGCCAGCTGGGCAAGCAGCCGTTCAGCTTCCAGGGCAAGACGCACGAGGGGCAGGTGGTACGCATCCAGCCCTACCTCGACGACCCGCTGCATGCGCGTTTCGAGGCCTATGTCCACAAGACCTATACCTTCATCCTGAGCGACGCCGTACCGGGCGGCATTTACCAGTTGTCCACGTCGCTGGGCAAGGCTGGCGGGCGGACCATCAATGCATCGGCCAGCGCCGCGGCGGGCGCGGCTGCCACACAGGCCGCGGCCCAGCAAACCGGCGGGAAGAGCGTGCAGGGCGGGCCGGGCGGGCAGGCGCAAGGACCCGGGGCGCAGGCACCAGGCACCGGAACCGGCAGCGCCCCCTCGATTGAAGAAACGCTTACCCTGGCCAAGGTTGTCGATCCGAAGCCTTAGTTCCGACGTGCTAGTTGCAGGCGCGATACGTCATCACCGGAGAACGCCATGGCACGCTTGAAAGTTCTGGCATTCGATTACGCCATCGCCGGCGGTCCGGGCGCCCGTGCAGTGCCGTGTGCGCTGGCCCAGCAGGGCGGCATGCTGTTGCAGGCCCTGCTGGCCGACCTGGGCGCCGTGCCCGATGTCGAGCTGCACACCATGCCGGCCCCGGGTAGCGCGGATTGGCCCACCGGTGCGGCGCCGGGCCCGGCGGCCTTCGGCGAACGCTTCGCCGACTGCGTGCAGGCTGCCGATGCCGTCTGGCCGCTGGCGCTCGAAACCGAAGGCTTGCTCGAAGGCGTGTCGCGCGACATCCTGCGCGGCAAGCGCATGCTGCTGGGCAGTGCGCCCGGCGCCGTGCGCGTGGCATCCAGCAAGCGCGAGATGGCGCGCGCGCTGCACGAAGCCGGCGTCCCGGCCGTGCCCACCTACAGTCCTCACGCGAGCCTGCCGGAAGGGCCGGGCGCCTGGGTCGTCAAGCCGGACGACGGCGCCGGCTGCCTCGATACGCGTTTGTTCAGCGACCGCGCGGCGGCGCTCGCCCATATCCGCGCGCATGCCGCGCAAGACTATGTGCTGCAGCCCTTCGTCGCGGGCGAACTGGGCAGCCTGTCCCTGCTGTGCTGCGACGGCAAGGCCTGGGTCTTGTCCTGCAACCGCGAGCGCGTGGCCGTGCGCGACAACCGCTTCCATTTCCTCGGCAGTACCGTGAACGGCCTGGTCGATGCGGACGGCGCGCTGGCCGCGCTGGCCCAGGGCGTGGCGGCGGCCCTGCCCACGCTGTGGGGCTATGTGGGCGTGGATTTCATCCGCGGCGCGCTGGGAACCCTGGTGCTGGACGTGAATCCACGCCTGACGGCCGCCTACGCCGGACTGCATGCCGCGCTTGGCTGCAACCCGGCGGGCCTGGTCATCGACCTCCTGCGCGGGCCGGCCGCGCTGCAGGCGGCGCCACTGCCGATCAGCCGGCGGCGCGCCGTTTGCGTCGACGTCGACAGCTTCGGCCAACCCTGAGAGCGTGTGAATACATCGCCATGGCTGCGTTTACGTCGTCTCGCCGTAAGCGCGTACTGTCGTCGACGACGCTCCGGTAGGCAGTATCCCTTGCCCTGACGATTTCTTCACACGCTCCGAGTATGGGTTGGCCAGCTTCCTATTTGATCACCACGCCCCAAGGCAGCTTGCCCACAGGGATGTCGCGCAGCTTGGTGCGGCTGGCTGTGTCGATCACCGAAACATTGTTGCTGCGCCCATTCGCCACATACAGCTTCTTGCCGTCGGGCGTGAGCGCCATGTTCCAGGGGCGTTGGCCAACCGGAATGGTGGCCACCACCTGGTTGCTGGCGGTGTCGATCACCGACACGTTGGCGTCGCCGCCGTTCGACACATAGACCTGGCCCCCGCCCGGATGGACGGCAATGCCGTTGGCGCGCAGCCCGGCCTTGATGCGCGCAACGATGGCGTAGCTGCCGGCATCGATGACGAAGACCTCGTTGGCGTTCTCGGTAGCGACGTAGGCGCGGCTGCTGTCGGGCAGGAAGCCGATGCCGCGTGGGCGCGCGCCGACGGCCACCTGGGCCACCTGCTTGCGGCTGGCAAAGTCGACGATGTCGACGGCGTCGCCTTCCTCTGCGCTGACGAACAGCAGGCGCCCGTTCGGGCTGAACACTGCGTGCTCGGGGTTCTTGCCATGTACGGGAATCGCAAACGCCAGCTTGCCGCTGCGGGTGTCGGTCACGGCGATCTCGTTCTTGCCTTCGATCGCCGCGACCACCCAGCGGCCGTCGGGTGAAATCGATACACCCTCGGGCGACTCGCCCAGGCTGACCGCCGTGCCGAGCTTGCGCGTGGCCAGGTTGATGACTTGCAGGCGGTTGTTCGGCTGGTCGCTGACGTAGAGCCGGCGCCCGTCGGCGCCCACCGCCAGGCCGCGCGGCTTGGTCCCGCCCGGCATTTCGCCGACCACCTGGTCGCTTGCCGTGTCGATCACGGAAATCGTGCCGCTGCCCTCGTTCGGCACATAGGCGAAGGGCGCGGCCAGGACGCAAGCGGGCAGGGCCGCGGCGCAGGCTGCAAGGCAGGCCAGCAGGCCGGGTACGAGGCGGCGGAAGGACGAAAGGATCATGCAGTCTCCACGGACAGGTCGATCGGCGCTGCACTGGGCAGGCACCGGCTTTCAGTGAAACAGCGCCTTGTCGGGATGCTGGATATTCAGGCGCTGCAGCTTGCGGTACAGGGTATTCCGGCTGATGTTGAGGTCGCGCGCGACGCCGCTCATGTTCCAGGAATGGCGCTCCAGGGCCTGCAGCAGCACATCGCGCTCGGCGCTCTCGAGCGCCGTCAGCGCCGGGTCCGCCGTCGCGCCCGGCACTGCACTGGAAACGGCGCCCGAAGCGATACCGGAAGCGATACCGGACGCGGCGCCGGAAGGCAAGGCCAGGGGCAGCGCGGGTACGGCGTCGTCGAGGTCGAGCCGGTACTCCGGCGGCAGGTCGCGCAGGCCGAGGACGTCGGTTTCGCGCAGCGCGATCATGCTGCGCAGCAGGTGGCGCAGCTGGCGCACGTTGCCGGGCCAGCGCAGGCGCTCGAGCGCGCCGAGCAAGGCGTCGTCGAGTTCCACCAGGCTGCCCTCGTCGCTTTCCTGGGCCGCCAGGTAGCCGATCAGGGCGCGGCGGTCGGCGCGCTCGCGCAGCGGCGGCAGGCGCAGGGTGACGCCTTGTAGCCGGTAATACAGGTCTTCGCGGAATTCGCCGGCCGCGATTTTTTTCGCCAGGTCGCAATGGGTGGCGCTGATCAGGCGGATGTCGAGCTTGACCGGGGCTTCGCCGCCGAGCGGCACCACTTCGCGCTCCTCGAGCACGCGCAGGAGGCGCGCCTGCAGGGTGAAGGGCATGTCGCCGATTTCGTCGAGGAAGAGGGTGCCGCCATTTGCCTGCAGCAGCTTGCCGCGCTGGCCATCCTTGCTGGCGCCGGTGAAGGCGCCGGAGCGGTAGCCGAACAGTTCGCTTTCGATCAGGGACTCGGGAATCGAGGCGCAATTGATTGCCACGAAAGGCTTCGCGGCGCGCGGGCCGGACAAGTGCATGGCGCGTGCGAATACCTCCTTGCCGGTGCCGGTTTCACCCAGCAGCACGGTAGAGACGTTGCGCTCGGCGATGCGGCGCGCCGTGGCCACGTTGGCGGCCATGACCGGGTCGCCAAATTGCACGGTGTCGAGCGCGCACGGCCCGCCCTGGCTAGCGCCGGCGCCGGAACCAGGGCCGGGCAGGCCGCGCGGCGCGCGGCGCACGCCGTTCCCGGCCACCGGCTGGTAGACCACGGCGAAGAAGCGCGCGCTGTTGCGCACCTCGAAGATCGGCACCGGATGGAAGGCGCGGCGCACGCTGCTGTCGACCAGGCCGGGGAAGGTGACGTTGAACAGTTCGCCGATGTCGCGGCCGGCGATCTCGGCCGGGCTGCCGAAGCCGAGCTGGAACAGGGCGCCGCGGCTGGCCGCCAATACCTTGCCCTCGGGGCTAAGGGCGATCGCGCCTTCGTGCAGGGTGCCGACGAATTCGGGGCGGTTATGGAAGCGCAGGATGTAGTCATGGCGGAACTGGTGCAGGAAGACCCGGTTCTCGATCATCTGCACCGACATGCAGACCAGGGCCAGCGTGTGCTGCTGGGCCAGGCGCGACTCGCCGGATGCGTCGAGCACGCCGACCAGCTCGCCCGCATGGTCGAAGATCGGGGCGGCGGCGCAACTGAGGCCGATATTGCGCGACAAATAGTGCTCGTCGCGGTGCACGGTGATCGGACGCCGCTCGACCAGGCAGGTGCCCATGCCGTTGGTGCCCTGCACGCGCTCGCTCCAGACCGCGCCCTGGGCCAGGCCGGTCTTGGAGGCGGCATGGGTGAAGGCCGGATCGCCAAAATAGTTGAGCAGCACGCCTTCGCGGTCGGTGAGCATGATGGCGTAGCCGGAGCCGGCGAGCTGCTGGTAGAGGTTTGCCATCTCGACCTTGGCGACGGCCTGGATATCGGCCAGGCGCGCCTGGCGCTCCTGCAGTTCGACCGCGGCGACGACTTCGGGCTCGGCGCAGGTGCCCGGGTCGAGCTGGTAGTCGTTGAGGCAGCGGATCCAGGACCGGGTGATCCGGTTGGCGCTGCCCAAATGGTCGTTACCGATCCGGCCTTGGACGACCGAACGGACGCGCTTGACGTGTTCAACGGCAAACCTCGACATGTTGTCTCCTGGGTCCGTAACTGGCGCCGCGCGCTGGCGCAACTGCCGTTATTTTATGGACTGTTTTTATATGCCCGACACCCTGACTCCGACACAGCATACACCTTGTAGTTACAAATTGTCCCGTTAGTTTATGCCGGCGATGGCGGCGGCACACGGGCATGCGGCGCAAGACAGACCGGGGTCAGGAAGACGCCGATCGTCGGGAACATCGAAGAGTATCGGTGGTCAGCCGCGCGACGCCACCTGTGCAAACTGTCAGGTTCTGGCGCTGCCGGCGCAGGAAAGGCTGGCCTTGCGCGTGCGTGCGCGGCCGTGACGCGGCCCGGCGCGAATCTGCGGCACAATACAAGGGCAGTGTTGTTAATCGAATAAAGCGGGAGACGCATGAATGAACAGGTAGCAAGGCGCGTCGTGCTGGTACGCGCCATCGAGACAGCCGACGCCGGCCATGCCGTGCTCAGCGAGGACGACCGCAAGTACGCCAGCCGCAGCGCCCGCGAACTGGCCGCCTGGCAGGCCTCCGACAGCAAGAGCGCGGTAACGCAAGAGCATTTCCTGCAGCAACGCTCCGAGCAGATCCTGAAGCGCCTGGCCGAGCGCACCCCGGCCTTCGCCGCCTTCCAGAAGCGCGCCCTCGGGCTGCCCGGCTTCTGGGCGGCCCTGCCCCTGCTGGCGCTGGTTGCCGGCGCGCTGCTCGACCGCATCGCCGACCCGCACCGTGTGGATTTGTTGTCGGCGCCGCTGCTGTTCATTGTCGGCTGGAACCTGCTGGTGTATGCGCTGTTGCTGGTGTGGGCCCTGGTGTCCAGCCTGCGCGGCGGCCGCAAGGCAGGCGGGGCCGGCACGGGCCTGCTGCGCCGTCTGAGCGTGGGCAAGGTGGCGGCGCCGCGCAAGCTGCCGGCTGCGCTGGCCACCGGCCTGGGCAATTTCATGGCCGAGTGGGCGCAGCTGAGCGAAACGCTCACGCGCGCCCGCCTGTCGCGCACGGTCCACCTGGCCGCCGCCGCGTTCGCGCTGGGCGCTGTCATTTCCCTGTACGCGCGCGGCCTGCTCACGCAATACGCCGCCGGCTGGGAAAGCACCTTCCTCGACGCCGCCCAGGTGCACACGCTGCTGTCCTGGCTGTTCGCGCCGGCCCTGGCCGTGTTCCCCTTCCTGGAAGGCTTTACGCTGGCCGATATCGAAGCGCTGCGCTTTGGCACGACTGCCGCCATCGATACCGTCGGTAGCGCGGGTGGCAACGCAGTCGGCACTGCCGGCACGGCGGCCACCGCGCTTGCCCATGGTGCCGGCGCCGGTGCGGGCGAACGCTGGGTCCACCTGTACGGCGCCACCATCCTGCTGCTGGTGATCCTGCCGCGCCTGGTGCTGGCCGGTATTGCCGGGCTGCGTGCCGGGCGCCTGGCGCGGCGCTTCCCGCTCGACCTCGAGCACCCCTATTTCCGCAAGCTGGCCGACAGCATCGGCGCCGGTACCCCGGCCGTGCTGCGCGTGCTGCCCTACAGCTTCACGCTCGACGAAGCGCGCGACCGCGGTTTGTGGGCCGTGGCCGCGATGGCGCTGGGCGCCCAGGCACGTGTGCTGTTGCGCCCCAGCGTGCCCTACGGCGAAGAGCCGAAGGAAGCCCTGCACGAGGGCGCGCGCGATGCCCGTTTCGACGACGCCGGCGTCACGGTGACTGCCGCCCTGTTCAATCTGGCCGCCACGCCGGAAAAGGAAAACCACGGCGCCTTCCTCGATTACCTCAGCCGCAACAGCAAGCGCGGCGTGGCGGTGTTGCTGGATGAATCGGGCATGCTCGAACGCGCGGGCGGCCAGGGCGGCGCGGACGTCCGCATCAACGAGCGCATTGCCCTGTGGCGCCAGTTCTGCAGCTTCCATGGCACCGCCGCCACGGTGGTGAACCTCCTGCAACCCGAGCGCCACCCGATCGAACTGGGCGCAGGCCTGGCCCTGCCGGAGCTGCGATGAACGAGACGCCGGTAAAAATCCAGTTCGCGCTGGTGTCGCATACGAATAACGGCAAGACCACGCTCGCCCGCACCATGACGGGCGTGGACGTGGGCGAGGTGCGCGACGCCGCCCACGTGACCACCTTTGCCGAAGCCCATCCCTTGCTGACCAGCCCAGCCGGCGACACCCTGCTGCTGTGGGACACCCCCGGCTTCGGCGACTCGGTGCGCTTGCTCAAGCGCCTGGCCATGGCGGGCAACCCGATCGGCTGGTTCTTGCGTGAAGTGTTCGACCGCTACCGCGACCGTCCGTTCTGGCTGAGTCAACAGGCTTTGCGCGCGGCCAAGGATGAGGCGGATATCGTGCTTTACCTCGTCAATTC
>Ga0308160_10002854_pt1 | contig 20177 bp, 19 predicted proteins | sample PhyFR1_FD_201036 | JGI IMG/M metagenome (GOLD analysis project Ga0308160, IMG submission 201036) | Phyllosphere microbial communities from UC Gill Tract Community Farm, Albany, California, United States - DLSLF.R1 | ecosystem: Host-associated > Plants > Phyllosphere > Unclassified | place: USA...
AAGGATCCAGCGTTCGTGTCGTTGAACCCAAACGGCCGCATACCGGCAATCATCGATCCGGCGGGTTCGGACGGGATGTCCATTGCGGTATGGGAGTCCGGTGCGATCCTCCTATACTTAGCCGAAAAGACGGGCCAACTCATTTCGGGCGCACCCGCAAAACGTTACGAAACTCTTAGCTGGGTGTTCTTCCAAATGTCGGCGATCGGGCCTGTTCTCGGCCAACTTGGATTTTTTTTGCAATGGGGTGGAAAAGATTATGGAGACAAGCGGCCTCTTCAGCGGTTCATCGACGAATCCACTCGTCTACTGGGCATCCTTAATCGACAGCTTGAAGGGCGCGACTGGATTGTCGACGATTATTCGATTGCGGACATAGCGACGCTTGGATGGGTAAATGCGCTGATCGAACAGTACGGCGCTTCAGACGTCCTCAAAATGAGCAACTTTAGGAACGTAAATGCCTGGCTTAATCGAGGACTAGCTCGACCAGCAGTAGAGCGCGGACTACGCATTCCTGCGAGGCCGTTATGAGCGTCATCGCGGCCTACTATTACAACAAAGGAATACGAGTCCAGAAACTCGCGCTTGACGAGCGCGTTGAGCTAGATCGGGATCGATCAGGATTCTGCTGGATTGCACTGCATGACCCAACCGCCGACGAGCTCCGCGCGATCGAAGTAACGTATAACCTCCATCCGTTGACAATTGATAACGCGATGCACCCACTATGCCCACCTAAGCTCGAAGTCTACAACGATGAGTTGTACATCGTCGCTCAGACCGCCGAGTTGGTCGGCAACCGGATCTGCTACGGCAAGATGGCTATCTTCACCGGTCATAATCACTTGATCACTGTACGGCATGGCAACGGAGGAGCGCTGGGCAGCCTTCGGGGACAACTAGAAGCTTCTCCGCCACTGTTAGGAAAAGGGGTCGACTACGTGCTGCACGCGATATTGCACCGCATCGTAGATCAGTATTTGCCAATTTTTGAGATGATCGAGGATAACATTCTCGGAATGGAGAAGCGCTCGCTAGACGATTTTCTAGGACGAGACGACGTCGCACACATCTTTCATATGAGATGCGAACTTACGCACTTCCAACGCACGCTCGGAGCCATGAGCGAATTGGTCAAAAAGCTGGTGCGTGGGCATTTTCCATGTATCAGCTCAGAAGTAAGCCCGTATTTTAACGACGTTGCGGACCATGTCGATCGGGTGCAGGGCATGGTTAATGGTCTGCTTCAGGTCGTTTCATCGGTCTTTGAGTTCAGTAGTCTTTTGGAAGCGCAAAGGACGGGTGTTATTACCCGCCAGCTCGCTGCTTGGGCGGCGATCTTAGCTGTGCCGACTGCCATCGCAGGAATCTACGGGATGAACTTTAAGAATATGCCGGAACTGGACACTGTCTATGGGTATTTCGTGGTGCTGGGTCTGATAACGCTGTCCTGCATCATTCTATTCGTCCGCTTCAGAAAGGCCAAGTGGCTATAGTCCCGAGCCGCGCATTACTTGCCATCGTTCGACGTGTCTGCCAACGTGAAGTACCTGTTTGAGGTTCTCAAGGCTGACTATAATGTCAGCTTTGAAATGCCATAAAGCGGGCTACCCACACTGAACATTTGCGTCTTCCTCAATCCAGAATTAGACTTGTGGGGTTGGTCCTTCGCGTTCCATTTTTTGGGGTGCCGAAACGCCTATCAGCGCCAGACCATTGCGCAGCACTTGGCGGGTGGCGACCATCAGAGCGATGCGAGCCTTCTTCAGCGCCGCATCGTCGACCAGCACGCGTTCGGCAAAGTAAAAGCTGTGCAGGTTAGCTGCAAGGTCGCGCAGGTAGAATGCGACCTGGTGGGGGCTTAACTCAGCCTGTCCGCGCGCCAACGTTTCCGGATACGCGGCCAGTGTCGCCAGAAGCGTGGCCTCAGTCGGCGCAGTCAGCGGCGACAGGTCTACTGCGCCGAGGTCAACGTCGGTATCGGTCCACTGTTCAAGCATCCTGCAGATGCGGGCGTGAGCATACTGTACATAATACACTGGATTCTCATCCGACGCTTTTAGTGCAACATCGACGTCGAACACGAACTCGGTGTCGGCCTTGCGCGAGATGAGGAAGAAGCGCACCGCATCGCGGCCTTTTTCGATGTCGCCGCCGCCGGACCACTCGATCAGGTCGCGGACCGTCACGTAGGAACCTGCGCGCTTGGATATCTTGACCTCTTCGCCCCCTTTCATGACGGTGACCATTTTGTGTAGCACATAGTCGGGGTAGCCTTGGGGGATGTCGGGATAGGCCGCCTGAAGGCCGGCCCGAACCCGGGCGATCGTGCCGTGGTGGTCCGAGCCCTGGACATTAATCGCCTGGCTGAAGCCGCGCTGGAACTTCACGATATGGTAGGCCACGTCCGGGACGAAATAGGTATAGGTTTCGTCAGACTTGCGCATGACTCGGTTCTTGTCGTCGCCGTAGTCCTCGGTGCGAAGCCACAACGCGCCGGCCTCCTCGTAAGTCTTTCCAGATTTGTTGAGCATGTCGACCGCTGCATCGACCTTGCCTTCGGAGTACAGAGAAGACTCCAGGTAATAGTTATCGAACTTGACGCCGAAGGCCTGGAGGTCTTTGTCCTGCTCGTTACGCAGATAGGCCACTGCGAATTTGCGGATCGAGTCGATGTCGTCAAACTCGCCTGAGGCCGCGACGGGGGAGCCATCCGAACTTATGATAGCCTTCCTAGCACTGAAATCGGTGGCGATGTCGGCGATGTAGTCGCCGTTATAAGCCGTTTCGGGCCAGGCGCTATCGCCTGGCATATGGCCGCGCAGACGCGCCTGTACCGAGTTTGCCAGCGTCTGAATCTGCGCACCCGCATCGTTGTAATAGAACTCGCGGGTTACGTCGTAGCCTTGCGAAACAAAGAGCGAAGCCAGCGCGTCCCCCAGCGCCGCTTGGCGCCCGTGGCCGACGTGCAGCGGACCGGTCGGATTAGCAGAGACGAATTCGATGATGACGCTTTTCCCCGCGCCCGCGTTGCTGCTGCCGTAAGCGGCACCCTGCTCCAGCACGATTTTGATCACAGATTGCTTAGCGGCCGCGGTGATGCGCAGGTTTATGAAACCTGGACCGGCAATTTCGACCGAATCCACCAAGCCTATACGGGCGGGGTTGGCCAGCAGCGCCTCGACCACCTTATTGGCCAGTTCGCGCGGGTTAATTTTTAGCTGCTTCGACAGTTGCATGGCTATGTTACAGGCGACGTCACCGTGGGATGGCTCGCGCGGACGCTCCAAGACAATGTCACTTACGACGTCGGTGCCGGCCAAGATGGGTGCGAGAGCGGCATGGAACAGTGCTGTGATAGCTTGTCTTTGTTGGGCGAGCATAAACAATTCCATATAGAGGTTGGTGTAGCTTAAAAGTGGATATTGATGCATGGCGATCCCGACATAGCTCTATCTTCGCGTTGGAATCGGCCCGACCAAACCCTCAAATAGTCTAGTGGTTTTGTTCTGAAATCAAATATTGGTAAGCGACAGCTCGCTCTTCAATGTTGTGCCACGATAGACAATATGGTTCAAAGCAACCGTCAGCACATCGTGTTTGAACCGGAGAGTGGAAGTAATGCGCCTCAGTACGCTGCGCAGTTGTCGAAGATGGCCCAAGCCCACGCAAAGCAGAAGTCCGGTAACCCAGAGGTTTCAGGCTCGCAGGAGTGATGAGTAAGTGCACGGCAACTTATTAGTGAAATAGGAACGGCGGATCAACAGATCAGCCGTTCCTCATCCTCCTAACGGACCCTTTTAGCTAACGAGTCACTTAGTCGCTCGTTTTGGGAGAACCCAATCCGGCCGAACATAGTGACAGGTATAACCATTCGGACGTTTTTCCAGATAGTCCTGATGTTCTGGTTCCGCTTCCCAGAAATCACCCACCATTGCGACCTGAGTGGCCACCTTGCCCTTCCAAAGGCCCGATGCATCTACGTCAGCGATCGTATCTTCTGCAACACGACGCTGCTCATCGTCAACGTAAAAAATCGCTGACCGGTAAGAACTGCCCGTATCATTGCCCTGCCGATCTGCTGTAGTCGGGTCATGAATCTGAAAGAAGAACTCGAGGATAGCCCTGTAATCAGTCAGTTCATCGTCGAAAATGATCTCAATCGCTTCAGCATGAGTGCCGTGGTTACGATAAGTCGCGTTGGGCACGTCACCGCCGCTATAACCAACCCGAGTTTCTAGCACGCCTAGTTGCTTGCGAATCAAATCTTGCATGCCCCAAAAACATCCCCCGGCAAGTATTGCACGATTGCGGCTCATAATTCCTCCACTTGGTTGAGATAGTCCCCGTAGCCTTCGGCCATCATGTTCGCGCGCGCGACAAACCGGAGAGAGGCCGAATTAATGCAATAGCGCAGCCCCCCTCGGTTAGATGGACCGTCCGTGAACACGTGACCAAGATGGCTATCGCCAAAGTTTGATCGCACTTCCACGCGATTCATGCCGTGCGACACGTCGCGTATTTCGTTAACGTTTGCCGGCACAATCGGTTTGGTAAAACTAGGCCAGCCGCATCCGGATTCAAACTTATCAGACGAAGCGAACAGCGGCTCGCCCGAAACGATGTCGACGTAAATGCCCTCCTCCTTGTGATCGTTGTATTCCCCAGTTCCTGGACGTTCGGTCCCGCTTTGCTGCGTGACTCGATATTGCTCTGGAGTTAGCCGTTTTACGGCCTCTTCCGTCTTCGCGTAAGTCATAGGAAAGTCCCTTCAGTTGTAGAGCTTGTTGTGGAGTGTGAACGATCAACAGTTGGTGGGAGAAATACCAACGATTGGCAGTTTCAATCCATAGGTTGTGGGACAACGTGCCCCCTTGCTTCAGATCATCATCTAACAGACTAGCACCCTCTTCCACGTGCCCGAAATTAGATGACTGAATCATATAACGAGTATATAGTAAAGCAAATCATTTTTTCCGGCAGGAGAATTCTCGATAGGACATACGGCTTCATCTCAGGCTTAGGTGTGGCCACTTACAGATGTGCGCACCGCGCTAGTGCGCTTGTCGCAGATCCTCCGACTTGCTTGCCGCTAAATTTGCCGCACCTCAGCCTTCCAATGTAGTCTCAACGATGCGTATGCATCCTTCCCGCAGGGAACACGAGCAAGAAAATTAGCATGCGGAACATGCTTCATATATGATTTAGTCACGGAACTGAGGGAAAAAATGCATAACGAAACGAAACCCGATTCCACGTGCCTTAAACATGACAATGCCGGAGAAAAAGGCTGATGTGGGGCGACGGCCACCTGCCTCATGTCTCAATGTACGCCGACTCACATAAAACGGAGCAGGAACTTTTGCTACGGTCCGCGTGCTTAACCGCGGCATTGTCGATCCTCGGCGTCTTGCTGGGACTAGTATCCCGCGCGCAGTCTCTTGTGTTCGACGGGATGTTCGACGCCATCGACACTGGAATGTCGTTACTTGCTTGGCACGCGTCGCGCCTCATCGGCCGAGGCGCAGACTGCCGTTTCCAATTTGGCTACTGGCACCTAGAGCCGATCCTTTCGCTGGTCAGCAGTACGGTACGGCTTTTCGTGTGCGCTTACGGATTGCTGGGTGGCGTTAGTAGCCTGATGAATGGAGGCCGGGTAATTCACTATGACATTGCAATCGCATCTGCAGCAATCAGCACCGCGCTGAGCGCGGCGGCGTTTGTATATATACACCGGCACAAGCGCGGGCTTGAATCCGGCCTGCTTGATGCCGACGTCCGGGGATGGCTTTTTGGGGCGCTGATGAGCGGCGGCCTTTGCACCTCCTTCCTGCTCGCGCAGGCCCTTGAGGGCACGAGCGCTGCATGGGTAATGCCCTACATCGACCCCGTCGTACTGATTTTGCTCACTGGCGGAATGCTGCCCTACCCGATCCGCGCGATCTACCGGGCAGGCCGCAGCATCCTGCAGGTGGCGCCGCGTGAGCTAGACCAGCAAGTGCGCGCTATCGCCAGCGAATTGGTAGCGAGTCACGGCTTTATTGACCATCAGTCCTATGTCGCCCGCATTGGCCGGGCTCGTTTTATCGAAATCGGATTTATCACGCCGACGGAGCACGCTGGTTTTTCCGTTGCTGAGCTCGACCTAATTCGTAGCGAAGTTGCTGCGAAACTGGGTGGATTGCGCACAGCGGACTGGCTTACAGTGTACTTCACGGCTGTCCGCCGCCGGAGCCTAGCTCATCCGTTGTAGCTTTCCCCGCCAAATTGAATTACTCCAAGTTAATCTGTCAGCGAACACAATTCTCGACCTAACGCCTCAAGATCGTCCGATTGACACCACTCTAGATTCCATCCACTGCTCAGTCCACAGCGACTGTAAAACGCCGGCTGTGGACTTACGATCGTCACGCATCGCCCTGACATTTAGCGGGTCGATACCGCAGAAGCTTTTCGAGGGCTGTTAGCGGCATTGGTCTTCCAATCAGGTCGCCTTGCGCCTGGTCGCAACCCGCATGGCAGAGCCATTCGTACTCTCCCACCTCCTCAACTCCTTCTGTTAAAACTGTAAGACCACACGCCCTGGCCAGTGAGAAGACCGCTTGAGCCAAAATCTTCTTCTTTTCAGTCAAAGGATGAATAAAGCTTCGATCCAGCTTGAGTTTCTTTATTGGCAGCCGTTGCAAATAAGAAAGCGAAGAATAACCCGTGCCAAAATCATCAATCGACAGTTGGACGCCCATATCTGCGATGGCCTTCATAGAATGGGCGCTCTCGTCGATATCCTGTGCCAGCACGCTTTCAGTAATTTCCAACTCAAGATTCTGCGCTGGAAGTCCTGTCACATCTAGAGCGTGGCGAACGATTTCCGGAAAGCCGGGATCGTTGAACTGACGCATCGAAACATTCACTGCTACATTTATAACGCACCCAGAGCTTGCTGCGATCGCCATAGTGTCCTCACAAGCGCGCATTAGCACCCAGCTCCCTAGCTCAACTATCAGGTTACTTCTCTCCGCAATCGGGATGAATTCTGCTGGAGAAATCGCACCGAGTTCCGGGTGGTTCCAACGGAGCAGGGCCTCTGCCCCCACCATTGCACCGGTGCCACAATCAAACTGGGGCTGGTAGAACACCCTTAATTCCTCCTTCGCGATTGCCCCTCTCAGGCCAGGCTCGAGCAGAGCTCTGCGCCGGATCACATGCATCATCTCCGAATGAAACGCACGTACGCAGTCCCGCCCTGCGAGCTTAGCGCGAGACAGTGCAGCTTCAGCGTTCACGACTAACGTCGCAGCTGCAACGCCGTCCCGAGGGAAGTTACAAGTCCCGATGCTCACGGTGATCGCTCTCACAAAATTACCGACAACAAATGGAGTGAGCAGGCTATAGACGAGCTCTTCAGCGAGGGGCCTAGCCCCAGTCCCCGCTACGAGGGGGGAAAAAACGAGAAATCTGTCTCCACCCAAGTAACCAACAAAAACGCCTGCACTCGCCCCCAGTAGTCGCTTCCCAACAGCTCTCAACAACTCTTTTGCACACGTAGGGCCCACAGCCTCGGTGATGACTTGAAAGTCGTCGAGATCTACCAGGGCAACGCCGATTTGGTGTCCGCAGTTGTGCGCTTGAGGTATGACTGCATCCAGTAGGGCGTGGATGCCTAACCGGTTCGGCAATTCTGTTACAGGATCGATTTCATAATTTAACAAAAGATCAGGACGCCGTTTCTCGAGCCCGAGCGGCGAACACAGAATTTCTGACGCAATTCTAATTAAACCAACGTCTCCGACACGCTGATCGATTTCGTGAGACGACACTTCAGCGGTGAGCAACTTTACCTTCTCAATACAATTACGCATATAAAGCTCCAACACCAGAGTGGTTGCGCAGCCGTCCACCAGCACCTGATGAACCGCGACATGGGCAAAGATGAGCAGCCGATTGACGAACTTCCATCTTGCGAGTTCAGACAGTGTTGGCAAATTCTGGCTGAGCCAACTTCAGCAGCCCTAGACAATCCACGCAACTACGTGCGTTGTGAAACTCACCCCGGTTGAAACGCTTTCCCGCGGTAGCGAATGCCTATGGGAAACCTAAACAAACACCTAGCAGATAGTTAGCAAAAAAAAGACGTCAAAATCAACTTCTTGGCAAGGTGCCCCCCCGCGCGGCGACCAGGTACTACCAAGGCAGCAACGCCAGCAATCTTTCAATTGCTATTAAAAGGCTTGGGTAGCGGACTGCTATCATTCCGGCAAAATCGGATCGATTGAAACCGCCGGATTCGTCTTTCTCGCTCGGAAACAACGAGTGAGCAAGATCCGGCAACTCGTGACGTCGGCGTTGCGATGAGTTCGACCCCAACGCAACTGACTTGTATAGACAGAAGCCCAGAAAGATCAGTTCAAGCTGTACTGAGCAATCGCTAGGCCAAAATGGGACGGTTCGGTGCAGTAAGAAAGTAATTTCAAAAATCTTCCAATAGGTGCATAATGCACATAATAAAAGAACATGTCAAGGAGAATAGCGTTGGACGAGAGACTGAGAACTGCAAATATTCTTGGAGCGATGAGTTTGGCCATCAGTGACAAGTTGCTTATCCAGCTGAAAGAGCATTCTCGCCAGAACGATACGTCTGCCTCGGCCCTAAACGTCATCGGTTGCGCAGAGGGGATCTCTAACGGCCAGTTGGGTAGCGCACTCGGCATTACGCACTCGGCTACGGTACGACTGCTAGACAAATTAGTAAAAAGCAACTTGGTTGAGGTTCGTACTGGCATGGACAGGCGGGCTGTTGCTATCTTTCTTACCGGCACGGGACGCGAACGTGTTGCCGAGGTGTTAAAGGGCCGATGCGAAATCTTGGGGGGTATAGTCGACCTATTGAATTTTGAACAGCGAAACCAGCTAAATTCGATTGCTCAAACCTTGCTAGCGCAATTCACAGAAGGTCCCGTCCACTCGATGCAAATTTGCAGATTATGCGATACGGTTAGTTGTCCTACCAATCGATGCCCAGTTCACATCAAGGCGTTCCCCACATAATTACGTTCTGCATTGCCCAAGCCTAGAGTTTGGCCAAGTCAGGCCCCTGTGGTGTATTTGGTCCTCAAACGGAGGCAAACTCGACTGATAGGCCGCCAAAACCGTTATTTTCAGCGTTCAAGTCAACTGGTTTTGGTAAATTTTAGTCTGCACTTAAGGTTGAAGCCCCGCTTCGCTTGCTGCGCGGCGCTGGCACCTGTATTCTTTCGTTATGAAGCAAATTCAAGAGAGAAATCTGATCGGGGCGGTCGCGTTGGCACTTGCAGACGAGATTAATCGAGCCTCTTCGTCTACCGCACCTGAAGAAGGTCCCGCCGCAGCAGCGCTAGCATTGACTCGTCATACACCTGGACTTTCAATACGCACCCTTGCAAGTGGCATAGCGCTGACGCATGCAGGCACAGTGCGCCTTGTTGACCGACTTGAGTCCTTGGGATATATCGAGAGACGGCTGCATGCGACCGACGGAAGAACTCGCTCGCTCCACTTGACGAGCGAAGGTGAAGATGCTTGCGAAAACATTTTGCGGGCTCGAGACCAAGTCATTTCACGTGGTATCTCCGTGCTAACCCGCGATGAGCAGAAGATGCTGGGGGCTTTAGCAGAACGCATGCTACGTGCGACGGTAGAAGACAAATCACATTCGTACAGAATCTGCAGACTTTGCGATTTCAAAAGCTGTAAAAATTGCCCTGTTGACCAGGAACTTGAGTTGCGCGAAGTCAGCGAGAGTAGAACGCACGCCTAACCGCGGAGCCTGCAAGGCTCCTCTATAGCTACTCTTCTCGCGAGCCCGCTCGGGCTTGCCTTGCAACATCCAGTTGCCCAAACTCGCCCCCCTCTCGCCATCCCTAAAAAAATACTCGAAGCGCTTCCACTTCGATGTGTTAGAGCGCTACGACGGCTATAATATGACTGAGTCATACGTTCACCTGCTGGGCCCCTGGTTGAAAACAGCAAACAAATCGTTAGCCAGGTTTCAATTTTAAACTGACTCATCAAAACATCCACTCGTAAAAAGGGGGCCCAGTGTCAGATTCAAATAAAACGCCACCGGTGCCGCAAGACTAAAAGCTACTTTATTGACGGTATGAGGCTGGGAGAAAAATTCCGTTGCCCCTGACCGAATCACTACCCTACAAAATTCAAGTGGCCGCGGCGAAAGTATTATGTTAGCTGGCAATTTCTGAAGATCGTATTATTAACGCTAGGAATGAATGCCCATATTCGTAAAAGCTGGACTCTGGGGCTTTCTCGCAGGAAGCGGACTTCTTTTTGGAGCCATCGCGGCCGATCTTCTTTTCAAAAAAATTTCCCATCGTTTCATCGCGGCGGTCACTGGATTGGGCGGCGGCGTATTGATTGCGATTGTGTCGGCGGATCTTATGCACTCGGCGCTTAAGGACGGGCATTTACTCTCGGCTATTGGCGGCGTCCTAGCTGGTGCCGGCATGTTTAGCTTGCTTAATTGGCGACTTGCAGTACGCGGTGCGAAGGATCGAAAGCGATGCGGAGGCTGCGTCGAACAACCCAAGGAGGCAGAACATAGGGGTAGCGGGATTGCTATTGCAGTTGGAAGTGTCCTCGACGGCGTTCCCGAATCGTTAGTCATCGGACTAGCTGCGGTAAGCGGTGACGGAATCGGGGCTACAGTGGTACTTGGTTTTTTCCTCGCGAACGTTCCGCAGGGGCTGTCCAGCGCCTCAGGAATGAAAACGGCCGGGCGTTCCCGTCGCTACATTTACACGATCTGGTTAGCCATACCGCTTGTCGTAGGCCTCGCCGCTGCTGTTGGAGCCCTCGCCTTAACATCTGCGACTCCCCAGGTTCCAGCGGCGATCTTGGCTTTTGCCGCAGGTGCAGTTCTGGCCATGTTAGCTGAAGCGATGATTCCCGAGGCTGTTCATGATGCTCCCCCCTTCATCGGGCTAATCACCGCAGTTGGATTTCTAGGTGCGTTCATGATGCTGAGTAATCATGGCTAAGGTAAAGGACCGTTCTCGCTCGAAAATTGCGTTAGCTTTTCTTTGTTCGTTTAGCTGTGGCCACTGCCAACGCTGCCACGTTTGCTCCACTTACCGCACCCGCGGTCAGCATCGGAAAATGCCGACTACTTCCAACATCCTGACGACGCATAGTGCCCGCGCTTGATCGGGCTAAGAGGCCTCGCATAAAGCAGTCGCGTCGGCCCCTCGATATTCGCCGCCCCCAATCATTCACCGTTATCGTGCTGAACCGCACAATGAGAAAGTTCCTATGTTAATTACATTTACATCCAAGGCAGCATCAGAAGTGACGATGTACAAGGAACACGCCAAACGCATTCTGGACCTGCTGGGCAAGGACATGAGCCGCGGCGTGATCACGGCAGCCGAAGCGCCGCAAGCGGTGGCCACGCTGGAAAAGGAAATCGCCGAAAGCCGCCTGCACACCGCTTCCGAAGACGTCAAGCGCGACGTCCATGCCCACCATGGCGAGGACGACGACGACACCGACCATGAAGGCATGGAAGTGGTCAGCTTCGCCACGCGCATCTATCCCCTGCTCGAAATGCTGCGAGCGGCTAAAGCTGGCGGAAACGACGTCCTCTGGGGCGTGTAATGCAGGTGCTGGTGGCGCCGTCGAGCCACCAGCTTGGCGCCGCTGACGGCACGGCCCTGTTCGTGTCAGACTACCTGCTGCCCTCGTCGAGCGCACGCGGCAGCATCGTTCTTCTGCATGGTCTTGGCGAGCATAGCGGCCGGTACCGCCATATCGCCCAATTCTTCAACGAGTGCGGCCTGTCGGTGCGCTGCTTCGATCACCGCGGCCATGGCCGCTCGCAAGGCGCACGCGGGGATGTCATCAACGGCGACCCGATGCTGCAGGATTGCCAGGTCGTCCTCGATCAGTTCGCCGCCCAGTTCCGCCAGCCTCCTTTTTTGTTCGGCCATAGCATGGGCGGGCTGTTCGCCGCGCGCTACGCCCTGTCCGGCCGCTCGCGCCTGCGCGGGCTTATTGTGTCATCGCCCGCCCTGGCGCTGCGCCTGTCGCCGCCGCAGCGCTTAATGCTCAAGGCGATGCTGGCGCTTGCGCCGCGTGTGGGCATTCCCCACTGTCAATCCGCAACTCCACTGCCGCGCTACAGCCTCAGCTATAAGAACCTAGCTTTCATGCACCCGTGACAGTTGATGCATCCGTGCTCAGGCGAATTGTGCGTCTTTACACGTGCGCTGTTGCCAAGCAACTTACGGGATGCGCTGACTGCCGCGCGTACGTCGGGTGCTAAGAGCCTATTCCAGTAGGCCGATTGCACGCTAGGTAATAACAGCGCACGCCAAATGAAGAAACCCGAGATAGGTTTTCGCCAGCTTTTCCCAACGAATCAGGACGCGACGGAATCGGTTCATCCAGCTGTGCGTGCGCTCGACGACCCAACGTCTGGCGCGAAAGCCGGCTTCCTGTTTGATCACGATGGCTTCTTCGCCGCGAGCACGAATATGCGCTGTAAAGCCAAACTCAGCGACCAACGCGCGCACTTCCTCGTAGTCATAGCCTTTGTCCAGGCAAAGTCCCTGTGGAAGCGCCGATGTCGGTCGCGGCCGGTCCAGCTTTAAATCTGCCAATGTCGGCATCACCAGCTTCATGTCATGCCGGTTTGCACCGTCAATCACAACAGCCAGTGGAATGCCATGCGCCTCAGTGAGCAAGCTGCGCTTGACCCCGCCTTTGCCTCGATCGGTAGGATTGGGGCCGATTTTTTTCCCCGCCCAAAGGGGCTTTGGTCATGGCGCCATCCAGTGATAACCAGGTCCAGTCAATTTCCTCCAGGGCGTCAGCTGCCAGCAGTCCCAGGCGCCAGAACTCCTCGAATACGCCCGCATCAAGCCATTCACGGAATCGACGATAAGCCGACGTGCTGGAACAAATGCCGGTGGCGTTGAGTGCATTCCATTGGCAGCCAGTACGGAGCACGAAAAAGATGGCATTCATTGCCGCCCGATCTGGGACGCGCGGATTGTGACAGCCCAATGGATGTGGCTTGCGAGGTGGTAACAGCGGCGCCATCTGTTGCCACAGTTCATCCGGCAAGCGCCATTCATCGTCCTGCTTGACCATACCCATGATGTCCTCCATCAGAAACACAGGCTTGGACAAGCATTACTTCAATTCTTATCCCTACTGGAATAGGCTCTAAGCGCACGACAATCATGTCACCAGGAACATTCGTCCCTGATCGGAAGCATGCAGTAAAGCCTTCTGCGACATATCCGTAACCCTGGAGTTGATCATCAGCTAGAGTAGGAAATTTTATTTCAGCAGCCGCTGCAGTGCCGAGGACGGGTAAATTTCACAAGAGCGACACAGGCGCGCCTTCGAAATGGCGACACAAGCTCCACCAGCGCTCCTGGTCAAGAATCTGAACACGCTAGCATGGTGAGGATCGATTTTTGTCGCGATTTCCACGGCAATACTATATGATCCAGACATACATCTACGCGACTCCGACAACCGGAGCATTAAATTAGTATGGCTGAGGAAATAAACATCAACACACCACAAGTACCCGCACGACGCTTCTTACGCTCTTTTGAAGCAGTCCCCTGGAGCGACTCAGCCAAAATTTGCCCTTGTTGTAATGGCGAGGCTCACGTGATCTTGGGCGGAATATTTGCACATAACGACATTCAAGCGGTTTATCTTGTAAGCTGGACAAGTGGTCAAACAAAGCACAGCCCGCATATCGACCTAATACTCGGGCCATGGGGAGCTGGTAGCCAAGCAGTTGCCCGCGTACTTATCGCGCTAGCCTATCGCGCAAAACCGCAAGGCGGTGAGTTCGTACAAATCGATAGCGTGAGACGCCTGGCCAATAGTCCCAAATATTGCGGCCGTGCGCTCAGCGCTGATGAGCAACTACCTCCACCGTTTGCGGACGAATTAACGTTATGTGTTGATGCGATATGGGGATCTGATCCATTCTTCGACAAGGCGCTTCCTGCATCTAGGTTCAGCAGTGGACAGGGCCGAGATTGCTGAACTCTGACAAAATCCTTCTCTATTAGTTTTAGACGTTTAGCAAGTTAGCGTGCCAAGTAAAAGGCAGGAAATCATACCGAAGTGCGAACGGCATTTCACATGGGATCACGAAACACTATTAACCAGAACGCTGTCGCCCAGCTGACAGAGCTGTGCCAGCTTTTGGGGATTGCACCGTCTGTGAATTGTTCAGTCGTGTCGGCCCACACCGATCTCCGTGGACGACATGGCCGGCAATCTCGATCCGAGCGAACGGATGCCATAGTGATGTTCGCCGGCCACGCAGACTATTCATTGCTGAGATAGCAATCGATGTCACTTCGAAAGACGAGTCCGAAGATCATCCAGCAACCACGTTCCGGCGGGGCGCAGAGCGTGAGTGCGTTTATGCGCAGCATAGATCGTCAACCCGTCTGGCGGCGTTGGGTCTTCGGCCAGCGAAAGCCTTTGCAACTCCCCGGATGAGATGAGTCCAGCCACCAGATGCTCGGGCATGCGGCACCATCCCAAGCCCGCCCTCACAAAGTCCAGCCGTCGACCGAGATCGACGAACCGCCACAACCGTGCGCTTGACAAGCCATAATCTGCGCTCCCGCCGTCAACAGGGTCAGAAAGTACTAGTTGTACATGCGGCGCAAGTTCGTCGAACGTAGCGGGATGATCGAGGGATGCCAGTGGATGCCCTGGCGCTACGACTGGGACCATTTTTATGCGCAGAAGCGGATAGGCAACGATATTTTCTGGAATCGACGGCAACAGCAGGCAGATTCCAATTGCAGCGGAGTCGCTCTGCAGCTTCCTCAATGAGCCGCCCAATCCTTCAGTCGAGAACCTGACGGGCAAGCTGGGAAAGGTCGCACCGAGAGCATACAAACTGTCAATAAAGGGTTCGGTCGGCACCAGTGGATCGATCGCAATCACCAACTCCGGCTCAAGACCTGCGCGCGTGCCCGCGGCCACCGCTTCGAAGCGAGCTACGCTGGCAAGAACCATACGCGCTTGCGCGACAAGAACCTTGCCGGTTGCAGTTAGCACTGGTCGGTGACTGTTTCGATCGAACAACAAGACCCCTTGCTTCTCTTCCAATTTTGCTATGGCCTGACTGACGGCAGACTGCACACGCCTGAGGTCACGCCCGGCAGCGGAGAAGCTACCCGTATCTGCAACTGTAACAAGGACACGCAATTCATCTAGGGTCAGAGTCCCGATCAAGTTTTTCCTCTTTTCTATCCATCACATAAATAGATCAACTTGATCATATTTAAATGTCTTCCGAAGGTTGTTGCGGAGCCTTATATTTTGCACATGCACTCTACTTATTTCACAAATCATGTCGGTGTTCCGTTATTACTGGGTGCGGGACCGATGCGCGCGACCCCGCACAAGCTGGATGTCTCTCTGCTGCGTTTTATGGCGCCCCTCGCCAAGGTCCGACGTATAATCTGGAGCGGCAACAGGCAGTGCGTTCTCCAGAGGGCAAAAACCCACGCGTTGCTGACAACATGCGCAATAAATTAGTTGCCGAAAAAATGAATATCAAGACACCCCTACTCCCTTTGCCCCAGTTTGAACCAGTCCCCTGGCGCGACTCAGTCGAAATATGTCCTTGTTGCGACGGTGAGGCTCACGTGACTTTAGGCGGCATTTTTGCACACGATGTCCTTCGAGCCGTTTATCTCGTCAACTGGACACGAAGCCGACCACAACATACCCCTCATATCGACTTAATACTCGGTCCTTGGGGACCTGGTACCCCAGCTAGTGCCCGTGTACTTCTCACATTGGTCTATCGGCCAGAACCGCAGGGCGGCAAATTCGTACGAATCGATAGCGGTAGACGCCTGGCCAACAGTCCTACATATTGCAGCCGTGCGCTCGCTGCTGATGAGGCACTACCTCCGCCGTTTGCGGGAGAATTACCGTTGTATGTTGACGCAATTTGGAAATCTGAACCATTCATAAACGAGGCGCTGCTCGCCTCTACCTACGATAGTTACTAAGGCCGAGGATAGTAAATTCATTCGAACTGTTACACAGATGTAGATAGTTTTAGGCAGTGAAGCAAAGCATGTGAAATCCGAAAATCATCCCAGCAAACGAGAGGACTAACATCACCTCACATAGTCGCCCTGACGACAACGGCAGCGGCATATTGGCACTCGCCTGAACCAAGTCTTCGTGGCGAGTTTTCTGTAAGGCTCATCACTGGCTCCAACGCACGAACAGTTGAACAACATTGTTGACCTGACGGTCCATGCCCTTAGCAAGCTTTCGAAATCCGAGCACGGATGCGCGAAGAATGATGCGATTGCTAATACGATTACAGCACGTTTGCAATGCCATGGCCGCCGCAGACACAGGTTAGCTAGCACACAGGAAAAAGTCTCCCCGCACTGTAATTCGGTGCAGTCCCTTGCTTATATGCGCCAATCATATACTATCGTGATGTTTACAGCAATCGTGTGTAGGCATCGTTTGCAGCACGCTCATGAGCTTGTACCGCCGTGTAAGGATGCTCTACCGGCGTTTCATAGTGAGCCCTCGGCAAATGTCCTACGGCATTTTGAAGGCCGAGATTGCCCTTTTTGCTTGGCCGTGGACGCTGCGCTCCACTGAATTGTCCTCCGGGAAAAACCCTTGACTGCTTGCACCGCCATCCCCAAGCCCCAGAACGAAGCTGCTCGGATAGCAGCTCTTTGCAGGTATTTGATTCTCGATTCGCCAACTGATGACGCTTTTGATTTCTTGGTAATCGTGGCAGCTGTCGTCTGCGATGCCCAGATTGCGCTGGTAACCTTAGTCGACGATGAGAGAGTATGGGTTAAATCCGCGGTAGGAATAACGTTCTACGAAAGCCCGCGAAACCAGAACTGCTGCTCGTGGGTGATCTTAAAGGACGGTCTCCTTGAGATACCCGATACAACGCAAGATGTGCAAACAGCCTACCTGGATATGGAAACCGGAGAGTTAGGCATCAAGATGTATGTCGGCGCTAATTTGATAACACATGACGGCTACTCAATCGGAACCCTGTGCGTCTTAGACAGGCGTCCATGGCATCTTACCGATCATCAGAAATTTTTCCTTGTCGGGCTGGCGAATCAGGCAATGGCATTAATTGACCTCCGCCCCCATGAGCGTTTGCTTAGCGACTCAGTCGAACGGCTTGAGCACCTCGACTCAACAGATGCGCTCACCGGATTACTCAACAGACGGCCGCTATTTGAGAAGCTAGATGCTGAAAACGAGCGATCCGGACGTTACGAGAGCCCGTTGTGCTTGGTGCTAATTGATCTCGACCATTTTAAAACGATTAACGATATGCACGGACACCAAGGTGGCGATGCCGTTTTGAAAGCGCTTGGAGATTTAATGAGTAGTTCAAAGCAAACGCTCGATATCGCGGCACGTTATGGCGGCGAAGAACTCTGTGTCCTTTTTCAATTTGCCGACAAGGCTCTGTATGCCGCGAAGCGAAATGGACGCAATCGAGTTGTTCTTGCATGAGGTTCAATTGCATGAGTTCCAAAAGAATCTCCGCAGCAGAGCTCTGAGAACCAACGGCTCAAGGACACTGCCCTTGTCAACGTCAGCCCCAAACGGACTCCATCAAAGCAGCGCCTATTCATCAATTTTGCTCGAGGAAGAGATGCCTAACGTCGTTGAACTATTAGAAGTATACGGTGTGCTAATCGTGTTTGGCGTCGTATTGCTCGCGCAAGGCGGCCTACCTGTTCCGGCGTTTCCCATCCTAGTCCTTTCCGGCGCTTCGGCAGTGTCAGGGGGCCTTTCCTGGCAAGCCTGCATCGGCGCCGCGGTTCTTGCTTGTCTCATTGGCGACTACCTATGGTTCTCGGCTGGCCGCTTCTATGGTGGACGAGTCCTTGGACTCCTTTGCAAGATATCACTCTCACCAGATATTTGTGTCAGCCAAACTGAGGAGAAGTTTTCCCGATTCGGTGCTAAGTCGCTGCTAGTCGCTAAATTTATCCCTGGTTTTAGCATCGTCGCATCCCCAATATTCGGCGCACTAGGAGTGAGTGCTACTCGATTTTTAGGTTATTCCATCGCGGGCAGTTTGCTGTGGAGCGCTTCGGGACTGGCGTTAGGTGCCTACTTCAGTCGCAGCGTAGGCGGGCTGCTGACAGTAATAAGCCAGATGGGCTCAACCGCGCTCCTTGGGTTACTTGCGTTGCTAATTGCCTTCGTTCTCTACAAATTCGTTGAACGGGTACGCTTTCGCAGTGGCATGGAGATGGAAAGAATTAATATGGCCGAGTTTGCTCATTTGGTTGATGCTGGACACGACCCGCTCGTCATCGATGCCCGAAGTGTAACGGCTCAACAACTCGTCAAAGCAATTCCTGGCGCTGTGAACCTTAATGCACACAATGCACCGTCGTTCATGGCAGGGCTCGACAAGGAGCGGCATTTAATCATTTATTGCAACTGCCCTAACGATGTTACGGCCGCGCGAGTGGCCAGTCAGTTCAGGGCTAGTGGCTTCAGCCGCGCTCGGCCCCTTAAGGGTGGGCTAGATGCTTGGCACGAACAAAGCAACTCCACGCCCACTTTGGCATAAGCACCTGACTCGGCAGATCCGCCAGCATCAGCAAGATTCGCCGGTGGCCCGGTTGTCCAAAAAGATTGAAGATGCATCACGAGGTTCGCCCAAAATATAGAGCAGATTGCGAATTACTGGAGGGAGTAACGTTTCGTACATAACGCGGTCTAACAGTTCTATCGGCTAGCTTGATGGTGCAATGATGGGCGCTGCATATTCCGTTGATTTACGGCGTAAAGTTGTACAAGCCTGTGAACGCGGTACGGCGTCACAGGCAGAAGTGGCCCGGCTCTTTGGCGTGAGCCGGTCATTTGTCGAGAAGTTGCTGCAGCGACGTCGGCGCACTGGAGCACTGGAGCACTGGAGCCCGACAGGAAACGGGCCGGCCGCCCAGCGCGGATCGATGCCACAACCTGCGCCCAGGTACAGCGTTGGCTACAAGAACAGAACGACCTAACCCTGGCTGAATTGGCCGACTGGCTGCAGGCAGAGTGCGGCCTGTGCGTCAGTGTGAGCTGCGTCTGGCGACTTATGCAGCGTCTGCATATGCGTCGAAAAAAAAGACAGTCCATGCCACCGAACGCGACGCACCGCATGTACTACTGGCACGCCAGCACTACCGCACGCAACTTGCCCCATACCAGTGCACAGGTACCTGATCCTTGTCGACGAGTCCGGCTGCAACATTGCCATGACCAGGCGTTACGGCCGGGCACGACGTGGTATGCGGGTTTATGACGCGGTACCGAAGAACTTTGGGCGCAATGTCACTATCCTCGGCGCCTTGTCCTGCACCGGGCTCATGGCGGTCATGTCGGTTGAAGGGGCAACCAATACGGCCGTGTTCCGTGCCTATGTCGAGCAGGTTCTCGTTCCTACGCTTGCGGCTGGTGATATCGTGGTCATGGACAACCTGAGCTCTCACAAAGTCAGCGGGATTCGGGAAGCAATCGAAGCCGCCGGTGCCGATTTGCTTTACCTGCCGCCTTATTCGCCCGATTACTCGCCCATCGAAAACTGCTGGTCAAAGCTCAAAGCGAATCTGCGAAAAACAAAGGCTCGCACACGGGAGGCACTCGACGATGCCTTGAGACAGGCTATCGAAAGCATCACCGATACCGACGCAAAAGGCTGGTTTAAGCACTGTGGCTATCCCTTACATTAATTCGACGACCGCTCTAGCGGTAGTTTGTTAAAGGCGGAGATAGAGGTTGATTCCGTCTCCACCCAGAAAGACGTTCATCAGGGTAGCCAGCTCGGAAGGCGGGGGCTTGGCGAAGCAGGCGCGCCAGCAGCGCGTGAGCCACTGCAGAGGCGTCAACCATGCTCTCACTGTTTCAACAAACTACCGCTAGGTCCGGGGCTTTCGTTCATGTGAAGAGGCTCAGGCGAGAAGGACTGCACTCGTCTGGAATTCATTCGAAAAAACGATTGCCTAGGGCTGACACTCAATATATGATTAAAGCATATATTTTCATATCAAGAAAAAGGTGTCAACAATGAATCGTTGGTTGTGGAACTAAACGTAACCCGCCTAGGTGGTCAG
>Ga0308160_10002856_pt1 | contig 20168 bp, 27 predicted proteins | sample PhyFR1_FD_201036 | JGI IMG/M metagenome (GOLD analysis project Ga0308160, IMG submission 201036) | Phyllosphere microbial communities from UC Gill Tract Community Farm, Albany, California, United States - DLSLF.R1 | ecosystem: Host-associated > Plants > Phyllosphere > Unclassified | place: USA...
GGACTACTCAGCAACGGCCAACAACGCGCGAGGATGTAATCGCCTTTTTTGATCAGATAGCGCTCCAGCCGCACTCGGTGCCACGCATCGTCCTGCTCGACAATGCCGCAATTCATAAGGGCGATGCAATGGATAAACAGCGGCGCCGCTGGGCTAAGCAGGGCTTGTATCTGTACTATCTACCGCCCTACAGTCCAGAACTGAATCGCATCGAGATTCTGTGGAAGCACGCCAAGTATTTCTGGCGCCGTTTCGCTGCCGTGAACGGGGCAGATTTACTCGACGAGATTCAATCCCTGATGAGAGGTTTCGGTAGCAAATTCACGGTAAATTTTGTCTGACTACTTAAACCCTTGACGAAATATCCCGAAAAAATAACCTGTAGTAAAGACGCAACGCTCTTATTCAGTGTGCGTGGAAAGTCGGCTGCCTTGCATGAATAGCATAAGGCCTATCGCCTTTGTGTGGATTGAGGAGTATCTTTTCAGTGTGCTCAACTGTCCGGGTCAGCATGCATGCATCCGGGATTATCCGCAATGCTTAACTGGTGTTTGTCGTTGCAGGTAAAAATTGTTACTGAATCGGTCGTGTGGTCTTAGACTTGCATTGGATCTACGATTATTTTGAAGCTTTCTCTAAGAGACTGTTTGAAAACTCGATACGGCCGAGATGTTCTTGCGCTCCTTCAGGCAAGCGCGCAATCGCCTGCTCCTTCATTCAAAAAAGTGGCACGAGATTGCGGTGAAGCGTGTTGCCCTGGAGTTATCAAACCGTCTCTAAGAAGGCCGAGCCACTGGTGGAGGTGCGAATGTCGTCTATTATTCGTAGCGCATGCCTTTTAGTGTTTCTAAACGGACTAGCAGGGTGCGAAACCCTTTATAACGCAAAGAACGACAAGACCGCGCAAGATGCCAGCAAGGCATTCGACGACGCAGGAATCGGCAAGGCGCTTGAAACCGAGCGATCCGTACTTATCAAAAACCAGGCTGAGCGCCAGGCGCTTGTCAGCCGCTCGCAGCTCGCCATACGGGACGAAAGCATCGTCAGGTTGCTTGACGGTACGACTGTCAAGTCAACATGGGACACACTGCAGTCGATGACCGATGAGCGCATCACCAAAATTGCAGGTGGCGCTGATATTAAACTGGGACCGAAATGCTTTAGTGGCGCAAAGCCAACCGACAAGTCTGGCGAAAGCAATAACACCACGGTCGCGGCGCAGTTGCACAATGCACGTTTTAATTTGGCCTCAGCACTCGAAAATGCCGAACAGAAGAAAAGTCAGATCGCGGTCCTGATGGCAGGTATCGAGGATCCTGTTGAACTTTCTTGTTCAAGGTCGACGGTACTTCCAGCACATCTGCAAGGTAATTCCGAATTGGCAGGAATGGTAACCCTATATGACAGCGAGTGCGCTACCGCCAACGAAATCACGAGCTGTTTTGCGGATTTGTCGAGTAAACAGAAAGGCCTGATTTTTGAGAAGAACCAGACAATCAATGAAATCGAGAAGTACAAGGCGCAAATCGCTACTGAAGTAAGTGCTGCGCGCAGGCATTACAAAGATCTTTTTAATCAAGCTGATAATAGCAAGCCTATGCCTGGGGCCGCTAAGCAATTGGCGGACAATCTTGAGGCGGCGCTGGCAGACCTCGGCAAAGCGCAGGAGAAAGTAAAGCCGGTGCAGTCGATTCCTGTTCTTTCCACTCTGGCAGAACCAGGTAAGCTGGCTGCGCTGACCGAGAAGGAAAAAGTACTTGATGCGTATATCAATGCTTTGTCTGGGAAAGGTGTCAAGAATGAAACGGTAGGGCAGCACCGGGTTTTGCTGGTTTCCAAACTCGTCAACAAAATTTCCGGTCGTCCAGCGCCGCCAACGGCCGGGATTCTGATGGAAGCAGAGTTCACACGACAGCAGATCGCGGCAGCACAGACGAGGACTGAACGCGCAGCAGAAGCCGAGAGGATCCTTCGGAACCAGTTGGGATACCTGCTGGATGAACTGGAGTTTCTACTTGAAAGCCAGGCAAACCTGACCCAGGCCACGCCAAAGTGTAGAGGCATGTCAATCTACACCGCCCTCGATAGCGGCACGTCAAACCCATGTAGCCTGCTTGCCTCAAAGGCGCTGCTCTCCTTTGCTGCAGCATGGACGGCTGGCCGCGTTCCTGTCGAACAAGGTGATTATCTGCTGATTGATCAGACTGAACTGGCTGCTCTCGATGCCTCCGAAGCGGCCCTGACACAGACCGAGGGCGTCGTCAGGACGGCCGTAACCCAGATAGCAGCCCTTCATGCGAGCGGCATCAAGCCGGAGCACCTTGCCGCCCTAGTGCAGGCGATCAGCCTGCCTGCTATCGCTGTACGCGTGAAGTGAGGCCATCAATGAAAAGAGTCATCAGAATCGTGTTTCTGGTCTGTGCCGCCAGCGGCCTTTCAGGTTGCACTTCAATGCGCCCGGAGCTGAAGACAGCAAATGACAACACCAGAGAAATTGGCCTGCTGATCCAGTCGATCAACGAAAGCACTGCGACCTTTCAAAAGCAGCGCGACGCAATCGCAGTATCGTCCAAGCTCCAGCGTAACAGCCTCGAGTCGCTGGCTGTGCGCTCTGAAGCAGACACTTATCGTGCGGCAGCTGCATGGCACGTCGCAGGGCAGACAAAACGTACGAACACATTTGCTGCGGTAAGGGAGGAGTCTGGCGGTCTTTTATCCCGTATCGAGGCGGAGCGCTCCCGCGAGGCCGCCCAAGCCCAGGCGCTGCGCGAGACACGTAGCGCTGTGGCATTCAAGAGCGCAAAGCTGAATGAGGCTGCGGTGGCTCTCGTTGAGTTGGGAGAACCCAAGTCGAGGAAAGAAAGCGTCCAGTTCTTCTCGTCTTACTTAATGGAAGTTCGGGAGTTGATCAAGAAAGACAGCGAGGCTGCGGCTGCTGCAGCGCAGGCTGCGGCTGCAGCGCAGGCTGCGGCAGCAACGAAACCAAAGGATAAGCCATGAACGATCTTTTCATTAGCACCACGTCAATAGGCACGGGGGCTCCAGGAACGCCACCAATGCCGACCTCACCAGGCAGCCTTTACCTGGTCGGTTTGCTAGCGAAACAGCAGGGTTTGACGGTTGCCAGGAACGCCCTAAATGCTCGTGCGGCTGTTGCCGATGCGGACGAGACCCAGCAAATCGGTGTGCAACTGAAAATGATTCAGTCTGACTACGTCAAGATCGATGCAATGATCACGGCATACCTGGCCACTAGTACGATTTATCGTGCTATTAGCAAAGAAGGCCTGACAAGAATACGTTCCATTGTCGAGCAACTACAAGGCTTGGTTGCCAAGCGTAATACTGTGACGGAAGTAATAATCCTTGTCACGCAACTTTTGAATGAATGGGATGGTCCTCCCAAGGCTGCAGCGAATGGCAGCACCGAAACGGCATCTGGCTGAATAAAGGCGTGATCATTGATGCCTACGAGGTCTGAGGCAGGCCAGGTTGTGCGCGCAAGTCTAAGCCGGTCAAGACGTTGCGTGAGGATGTGACTCGTTGCCGCAGTGGTCACGCACCTGGACGCCTGACCGCCTCACCGGCAACAGGACGTGTTGCTGGGCCTGGCCAGGCTGGATGAAATCAATGCGGATTCCCCGCCTTGCAGCCTAAGTTAGCGTTACGGCGCTGATGTATTCGGGGCCGTTATCGCAGCGGATTGCATTCGGTCTTCCGCGCCATTCAATGATTCGGTCGAGCGATCGAATACGTTCGGATGGCAGCGAGAAGTCGACTTCGATCGTGATGCCCTCGCGATTGTAATCGTCGATGACGTTAAACATCCGAATGCTAGGCCCATCGGCAAGCTAGTCATGCATGAGGTTATGGTGCAAATTATGGACGAAGGACAAGTCAATTGGCCCACAGACGGGTAGATCACGCAGCCAGAACAGCTGCCCAGATTCCAGGTGCTGGCCCTGTCGATACTGGCGCGGCTCCAGTCGATCTGATCATGCTCACGGAACCTTCTCAACATCGCCAAGTGCAACCTCTCCCGGACGCCTGCAGCTTGCCAATCACGCAGTCGCCGCCAACAGGTCATTCCACTACCAAAACCCAGCTCTTGCGGTAAGTCTTCCCATGGAATGTCGGTATGGAGCACGTACAAGATGCCGTCCAAAGCTGACTGGTCATCGACCGAGCGGCGTCGGCCGCCTTTTCACCTTCTCGGAAACTTCCGATCGGCCTTACTACCGCACCGGCGACATCGAAGCCATCTGATCGAGCATCGCCTTTATGTCCTCGATGCGAAGATGGCTTTCGTTTCGGAGTAGCTGTTTATAGAGCAGGGACTTGAAAGGGATCGCATCAACTGGGCGAATCGATACCGCCACCGCCTGACGGCCGCGCTGGAATGCGCGCACGAAGTAGTGCGACTGCTGGAACTCAATGTGCAGCGACTTGTCGTGCTTCGGGCCATGGCCGTCGAATTTGACTGATGAGAGTTTGTTTTCGAGCAGAGCCAGGGTCTGGTAGGCCTCCTGCACCGTCAGCTGGACGACGATCTTGCTGGACCAGTCAAACGTCTTCGGCCCAGAGCCCGACAGCGCGACAGCACCCTCGACGTTCACGGTGTACTGCCTCGTCGCGCGCGTCTGTGCTTCGGCGATGCATAGGGCTGCGCCAGTACTGACGATCTTGAAGCTGTAGTAAGGAGCGGCGCTGCCCACGTCCGAGCACGGTGCCGGCGCCACCGGCACCATGCCAAGCTCGGCCAGGTAATGCCGTGCGGTCGCGGCCCGGGGCGTGCGCTGCGCGATCGCGTCAAGGGCGTCGAAGAACCGGCGCTGCTCGCGGCACGCCGCGGCCACTACCTGGTCGACCGTGGAAGTGCTGCCGAGCCGGCGCAGCGTGTCGCGGACGGTCGGGTCGAGTACGCGCACGGTCGCTTCGATTTCGTCGCGTCGTTGGCGATCGCCGCCGGCAAAACCCAGCAGCGCGGCCTGGAATTGCTTGCCGGCGTGCGTGCCCGCCAGCTCGAGCAACTGGTCGCGCGAGACGGAGGGCAGCGACGCTTCGGCGAGGATGCGCGTGATTTCAGACAGCTTCATTTGACCTCTTCTTCCTCGGTTTCGCGGTTTCATACAGCTCGGTCGACCGCTCAAGGGCCAGGCCCAGGTATTCCTTCACGTCAGCCTTTGTGCGGCCGTTCTTCAATTCTCGGGCTGCGAATGTGTTGCGCAAGGTGCGGCCGCCGGCGCGATTGACGTCGAGCCCGGCGCGGACGAACGTCGCCTGGACTTGCCGCCAGAGTGTAACCTTCGACATAGGCTTGCCGGTATGGTCGCCCGGGAACACCAAGTCGCCCGCGAGGATCCGATTGCCCTTAGCATCTTCGGCCAGCCTCTCCACCAGCCAGCGGCGCAGCGCGTCGGCGCCGTAGTCGTAGACCACCGTTTCGTGCTCGTAGCTCGTGTCGTGCTTGTCTTCTGGATCGATCTGCAGGCGGATTGGGCCGTGGTTGAAGGCGTCGTCGACCTCGGCGATGTGCAGGCCGATCACCTCGGCTACGCGCAGCCCGCCGAAAAGCATCGCGGCCTGGGCAGCGTGGTCACGGCGGCGCTTCCACCCTTTTGGCAGCCGGCCGGCGCGGTTTGGGCTCGGCTGCTCGAAAGAGGGCAGGGCGGCGACGAAGGCGTCGACCTGGTCCTGCTCCAATGCTTCGGTGCCCTCATTCTTGGCGAGGTAGAAGTTGGCGCTGGCCAGCTTGGTCGCTGACGTTGCCGGGTTCGGCACAAGCTTCAGGTGGGCGTAGCACCGCTCCAGCAGGCGCAGGTATCGCTCGGTAATGTCGCTGTTCTGCTCGCCTCGGCGCCGCAGCTGGCTGACGAAGCGCACCAGATCCTGCTCGCCCACGTGGGAGAAGGGTTTCTGCTCACCGGCTAGCCACTTCGCGAACTTGGTGAACATGAAGATGTATATGGCGGCCGATTTCGCCGACACAGGCTCAGGTTCGGCTTCGCCCAGGCGGCGGCTGGTGCGCGCGAATTCTGCTGTCCGGACGAAGTCGGTGAACGAAGCCACCGGGTTGGCGTCCCACTGTTTCGAGTCGAGCATGTGCACCTCGCATTTCGGGCCGGAAGCGATGGCCAGGCGGCCGGCGCCGAAGGCGCCATCCAGCAGGGGGTTTTGAAGGGGTGAAGTGTCCCTATCATACCATATATGAAACTAACGAACATGCAACCTACTGTAGACCCAAGGGTAATGCCGCTGCCTGTGTCCGCCGGAACCGTGCCCGGTGGGACTCTTTTTGCTCTCTCCGTTCTTTTCGTTCTCTTCACTCTCTTAGCATCCGAAGGCGGGCGTCCAGGCGAAGGGCAGGGGATGAGTTGTCCGGAACGTGTCTGGAGGGTCGTCTTATTCTTAGAATATCTGTGTGTTAGTTTCATTTGCGGCATTGGCATCCGCATCGCCTGATCGAATTCAGGTCCGGGGGGATAGGTGACTTCGATATGATCGGTCGGCCCTCGAACTGGCTGCCGCCGAGAGCATGTGCTTTTTGACGGTGAATTCCCGAATGGGAAACTACCCTTCGCCATCCCTATACCGTCACCAGTTCGAACACAGCCATCGTCGACGCGACCGTGGACAACGGCGTCTTGACAGTTACCTCGGGCAGCGTGGCAGGAAAAGCTACCCTCAACATCCGTGACGCAAAGGGCGCGTTGGTCGTCATCACTGCGAACGTCAGCGGTGATTCGGCTGTCGCCCTCTACACGACCGCGCCGTCTTCGATTTCGATTGGACTGGGCGATGCTCCGTCGTACAGCATCCAAGGCGGCATTGCCCCGTTCACCGCAACCAGCAGCAATGCAGCCGTCGCGAAGGCCAGCGTCACCGGCAACACCCTAAACATCACTGGCCTGAGCACTGGCGTGGCGGATGTCGTTATCTTCGACTCGACCGGCGCCTCGGTGAGGGTCTCGGCAACCGTGCAAGGCGGCTCCGCGTTTGTGCCGCTTTACACGACCGCGCCCGAATCGATCACGGTAGCAGTCGGTGCGAAGCCGACCTACACAATCGCCGGAGGCGCGTCGCCGTACACGGTCACCAGCAGCAACGTGAATGTCATCACGGTGAGCCAGACGGGCACGACCTTTACCGCGACTGGCGTTGCCAAAGGCGTGGCCACGATCAACATCCATGACGCCAACGGCACCGCCGTGAACATCATGACGACAGTCGAGTAATCCGGCCAGGACGCCCATGCCTCCGGGTGTGGGCTTTCGTTCGGGGCCACGTGGCCCCGAAGCTTCTTTCTTCACTTGAAAATCCTGCAACGGGATACGCCCTACGGTTGGGGGCCACGTGGCCCTCAAGCCGTTTGCACCAGCCCCAGCTTCCTGCCATTCCTGAATCGAGAACCATGAAAACCAACACCATGCTAAAGGCGGCGTTGACCGCTGCAGTCTTCGCAACCAGCCTGGCCAATGCTGGAACCGTGGAGAGCGAAATCGCACGCAACGTCGCCCCTTACTGAACAACACGCCGATCGAGAAAGTCCTGCCGAGCGAGCGAGCTGGCCTGTACGAGATCCTGACCCCGCGCGGTCTGTTTTACACGGACAAAGCAGGCAGCTTTGTCCTGTTCAACGCAGCGATGATCGACACGAAAACAAAAGTGAACCTTACCGAGCGCCGGATGGACGAGCTGGTCAAGTTCGATTTCGCGGACTTCCCGCTGAAGGACGCAATCAAAACGGTCAAGGGCGACGGTTCGCGCGTGATGGTGACCTTCGAGGATCCGAACTGCGGCTATTGCAAGAAGCTGATGGGCGAAATCAACAAGCTCGACAACGTCACCGTCTATACCTTCCTGACCCCGATCCTCACAGCTGATTCGACGGTAAAGGCTAAGGCCATCTGGTGCGCTCCTGACCCGGCAAAGGTCTGGAACGACTAAATGGGAAAGAATGCACCGATCCCTGCACAAGTAACTTCTGCATGCGAAGCGCCGCTGGACCGCAATCTCGCGCTCTCGCGCAAGCTACACGTGACGGGCACGCCGGCCATCTTCTACAAGAACGCTCCAAAGGAGAAGGGTTTCGTCACCGCGGACAAGATCGGGGCGAAACTGAACTGATGAGCACGACGCACGTTGGCAGCGGCCGGACGACGGCCGCGTTGCGCCGCCGAGGCCTTGCCGTGTGCCTGGCCCTGGCCGCCTGCACAACACCATCCTTGGCACTGGCAGACTGCTTCGACGACGCCGCGCAGTATCATCAGGTGAACCCTTGGATACTGCGCGCGATCGCAGCGCGTGAATCCGGATTTCGACCGGCAACGGTGTCCCGCAACACAAACGGGACAGTCGACATCGGAATGTTCGGAACCAACAGCGTGCACCTGTCCGAGCTGGCTCGCTATGGCATCAGCCAAAACGACCTGCTCGACGGTTGCAAAGCCACTTATGTCGGAGGGTGGCGCTTGGGCAAAATGGTGAAGAAGTACGGAAATAGCTGGCTCGCGGTGGGCGCCTACCATAGCGAGACACCGACCTATCGGGACCGCTACGCTGCGCTCATCAGGCAGATCATCGACTTCTGGATTGCACAAGGCATCATGCGCCCGCAGTAGCTGCGAGCGCACTTGATCAGATCAGCGGCGAGCATGGGCGCCATCAGCCGCTGCCGCGCGCACGGCCGCCATCATGCCGCGCTCTTTGATATCGGCAGTAGTCTTGTCGACAGCCAGCACATACGACAGCCAGCCCAGCGTCACGGCCTGATGCATACGGTGAAATGAGAACATCGCCCGCTCGAGGTCTGCGCCTGGCACCACGGCCAGATAGACCTTGCTGTAGAGGTTCCACCAGGCTGCACGCAGGTCGCCTTTCCCGTTCAGCCATGCGTGAACGGAGCGCTTATCGGTGCCGGCGACATCGGTACCCCAGCCACTTGACACCGCCAAGGCAGGCCGCACCTTGCGACGGTGCATTGCGCGCAGCGCGGCCTGGCGGTCGCTCGCGGCAAAATCGACACCAGAAACTGCAGTAATACCAAAGTTCTTGATTCGCATGACATCCCTCGCTGTTTGATGGGCTGTAGGGACTCGCCCTTCAGCTGGAACCGCGCCGTATTGCGCTTATCCATGTAACAACGATAGCAAGGGAAAGTGGCGGCGCAAGTCACCTTCGCCGCCCTGAACATCACCGGCGCAAAGCGTCCCCGGCTTGCTTCATTACCTCTGCCTTTGCAGCTGGACTGAGCTTCGGATAGATCTGACTGAAAATCTTCCCGATCCTCGCATCGTCGATCCACGAAAAGCTTCCCTGGCAAGCGACGGAAACAATCCCTGCCATGATAAACATCCCAAACGCCACGTAACCCAGGGCTGCTCGCCAGTCACGCGCCAGCCCGGCTTGGATGGACTGGCGCCCGGCCGCCTCGCGCACCGCCTTTTTAAAGTGCTTCTCCATGGTTTCCGCGAAGGCTTTGCGCTCCACCGCCATTGCGGCCAGGAGAGCCCTTCTGTCGGCTGCAGCGGCATCTGCGACAGCTTTCCGGTCAGCCGCGGCCTGCCGTGCAGTTGCTGCAGCTTCCCCTACTGCTTGCCGCGCGACGGCGGCAGTGTCCGCCGCAGCGCCGCGTGCGTCTTCGACAGCGACCTGAATGCGTTTCGCTGCATCGGCAAACTGTGCCGCCGCCTCCCGGCTGGCCTCACGTATGCTGTGTGCCTGGAAGAGGGCGGCTACTATGATCGGGTCGTCATCCGCGCACTTCTTACCTGTCGTCTCAAAGACCTCGGCAGCCACACGACGACTTTCCTCGAGGTAACTCATTTACAAAGCGATTGCGTCAAGCTGGTCGAAAAGTTCACGACGTACATCGGTAAAACGTTGCCTTTGCGCCAGTTTGAAGTTTTCTTTTGTGATTTCGGCGAACGTCATTTTATTCCCGAGCAGGGTTGCGAAATCTTTGCCGTGCGTATCGGCCTCGCGCGCTGAAATATTTACGATATCGAGAATGCGGTCCTTATATTTCCGATAAAGGTTCGTCTCCGTGAAGGGCTTGCCGTTCAGTTTGACACTGCCGAAATGTGCGTTGAGCCAAACCACGACATCGACGTCAGTTGTTTCAAGCAAGGCTTCCAGAGCCACCAGCGTTTCTGTCAGTGAGGGGCCGCCAGCGATACAAGCATGAACCACCACACGAATACCTTCCGCCCTTAGAAACGGTTTGATAACTTCAGAGCAACATGGTTTAGGGCAATCACGTGCCGCTGTCGCGAGCAAGGCGGGAGAATATTGCGCGTATGATCAAAAGCGCGCAATCGCCTGCTCCGTCATTCAAAAAAGTGGCACGAGATTGCGGTGAAGCGTGTTGCCCTGGAGTTATCAAACCGTCTCTTAGGGCTTCGAAGGTTTTTACTTCGATAGCGTGGTTAAGGAATGGATAAAACATCGTCGCGCCGGTATCGACCACTGAAAATCCGTCGTGCGAAGCGAGCTTCTCGAGTAAATCATCGAACCGATCGCGGTCCATAAGCATCTTCTCGTTCGCGACATCGATATAGTCCACTTGCAAAGCCTTGTATCCCGCAAAAGTCGGGTTAGCAGGGTCCGTATCGGCGCAATACATATTGTAGCCTTTAGTCATGCCCCACTGAGCGATTACCCACGAGACGAACGACTTGCCAGCACCACCTTTGCTGGTCAGGACTAAATTGCAGATATTCATATTACCTTCCATTAAAATTCGGTCCAGTCCCTATCCAAGAGCGCTTTGCCCCTGTATTTGAACATCGTAGGTCCTTCCGACCCTTCAGTTATAGTAGCTACCTGGCCTGGGTCGCCTTCTGCAATAACGGGCGATAATTCGGCAGGTTTCGCGTTCCCTATAGCAGTCGGCTCTGGCCCATGAGACACCTCAGCTTCGGAAGGGATCAGGTTAGGTAGACTCGGTGCCGACCTTCCTTCACGTCGCTCTTTGCGGAGCTTGTGAAGCACTCGGTGGTAATAAGAGACGGTTTGATAACTCCAGGGCAACACGCTTAACCGCAATCTCGTGCCACTTTTTTGAATGAAGGAGCAGGCGATTGCGCGCTTGCCTGAAGGAGCGCAAGAACATCTCGGCCGTATCGAGTTTTCAAACCGTCTCTAAGCGAGCGTTATGTTAATTCCCACTTGCGGAAGCGCCGCGTGCATCACTGCGTGCGAAAAGCCCCTAGCAAGTCCATCCTCGATCTCTGGGAGCAGATCCTCCAGCCGGCGAAGCACTGACCTTTTGTCTGACGAAATTCCAATCGTTATCTGATTAACCATATTTGCTCGCAACACTTCCTTAATTATCGAACGGTGTCTCTTGTTAGTACCTAGTATCTAACTCGTGTCTATTCCGTGTAGATTCCGTGTCTACTTGATGTCTAAAGCGTGTCCAACCGCCTAGAAAGGTATATTCCGGGTCAATCTAAGGTATAAAAAAGGTACATTCGAAGTACATTCCGGGTACATGACGAAAAGGATAGCGGGGCTCTTTGTCGCCCCGAGAGTGATAGCGAGACAAAAAAAAGTAGGACTCGCGTTGACTCTTGGATCGCGTTACCCGTAGAATCCCTCCTGTCGCCCTGCGGCAATTCTGCAATACCGGGTTTCGAGTCCTGTAAAGGGACGGCAAGCCCTCAATACGCCACCTACGGCGTTCTCAAGTCACCAGCTAGCTGGTGCGCAGCTCCACCAGTCTTCAACCATCTCTAATCAGCTTTTCAGTTCCTCTGGAAATGAAAAGATTTTTTTCGTACGCCGCATCCGCGGCAACCTCTAAGCGGCCAGTACACTTGGCCCGACAATCCCGTGTCGGTTACGAGCAGCCCTAGGCTGCTTTTTTGACCACGGAAAAAAAAGTCGGAAAAACACAGAGTGTCCAGCCAACCCAGCAGCCATGCGGGATAGCGGACATTTAGGAACACTGATTTACCACGGAACGAAGTGTTTTCGACGAAACAGCCCAACACTGGGCCTGCGTCGATGCCTACGCCACCTGCACAGGGGCGAAGAATTCTCGTCACCACGATAGGGACAGAAGGGCGGATATCCGGGTACCTACCGGACACAGGATGCGCTGGCTACATGGCCGGGCTACTGCTGACCTCCGCGACGCTTTCGGGCGTGAAGTACGAAATCTTCCGGGTGCTAGCGCCACCCTAAACCTGCCGGGATGGCGGGACGCGCTGCGCAAGAAACTGCGTGAATGTTCGGGGCCTGACAGCTGTAGGTCAGGCGACCGGTTACCGGAAGGTGCCGGCGTGTTGTCGATTTGCCATGAAGGCGACAGCGCGAAAATAGTGTTCTTACGTTAGGGTCCTTCACCCCTGGCAACCTGATGTTGTGGTGATAGAAATACCAAGAGTAGCACGACAGCTCACTGTGCATTTTGTGAGTGTCCAGTGACCTGTCGTGCTATTGAAGTAACCAAGTGGAGATGATGAATATGACCGTTAAGTCCAAGTTGAACGCGATCCTGTCTGCGAATGCGCATAAGCGTGTGAATGGGAAACAGTCCAGTGAGCGAACCATAAGCAACTATGGTGAAACGCTGCACGCGATATTCAATATGCTGGCGGCCCTCGGCTATAAGCTGGAGGATCCAAAGAGCCTCAGCGAAAAGCACGTGAAGGCAGTAATGGAAGAAATGCACCGCCTGGAGCGCACGCCGAAAACCATGCAGGGTTACCTGTCGGTGTTGCGCATCTTTGCTGGCTGGATCGGTAAAAAAGGCCTGGTGAAGGATGTCTATCACTACCTGCCCCATGTCCCGCGTGACGAACTTCGCGTAAATACGATCGCACTCAAAAGCAAGAGCTGGGCCGAAATGGGCGTCGATGTTCAAGCGAAAGTCGAAGAAGCGAATGCACTCGATCCGCGTCTCGGCCTTATGCTTATGGCGCAGGTCGCATTTGGCCTCCGGTGTATGGAAGTTCTGCAAATGCAGCCTTGGAAAGTCGATAAGGGCGATAAGTTCGCATACAGGACGAAAGGCGGACGCCCGCGCGATATCCATATCGATACACCTGTCCAGCGCGCTGTCCTCGATTTCATTAAAACAAAGATCGGAAAGAACGAGCACCTTGGATGGAAGACAAGGCCTAATGGCGAAGCAGCTTCCTTAGCTTTCTCGCGAGGCCGCTATTATCGCCTGATGGCACGTCTCGGCCTGACCAAAGCCGTTGAGGAAGTTACTGGACACGGTTTGCGTGCGCAATTTGCTGAGAATGCAGCATTATTGCGCGGCTTAATTCCGATGACATTGGGAGGCACTGGTGGGCAAATGCCGCGTGACGACCTCGATCTGATCCGTCTGCAAGTAAGCGAGGAACTAGGCCATTCCCGTAAATCGATTACCACGGCCTATTACGGTAGTTTTGGTCGCGAAACGACACCTGACTCGCCCGGTCGTGCAAAGCAGATAATCGACGCATGCTTCAAGAGCTTTCCGACTAATCTGTTGAAACCGGTGGAGCAAGATCGTATGGCCCAATGCCTGGTGCTGAGCGCTGAAGTAATGGCACTCGGCATTTATGATGACCCGAGAAAAGTCCAGGCGCTGTGGGAGCACCACAGCCGGCGCCACGCGATCGACTGGCTGCCGCCGGCTAGCGGATCCAATCTTGCGTCGTTAGAAGCGGCTGCGGCGTCCCTCATCCGTGCAGGCGGTGAAGGGTCTGGTCAGGTAGCCGCATAACAAAAAGCGCCCGGGAAATTGTTCACACGGGCGCTTCTCGTTTGGAGCGTCGATTATTATGCGGCGATCGCGAGCGAGCCTGGTCGCTGGACCAGTTCAATTCTCACGGTGCGCAGCGCCGACAGCTCGGCATTGGATGGATGCCGCGCAGACGGCCCGCAATGCACGAATCTCACGCACGGTGAAGTTCGTTTCCTCATTAAGGTGAATGATCAGCCAGGACGGCGGGTCAATCTTCGCGCCGCGGATCTTGCACAGCAGGGGCGGCGTAACGTTCAGGCGCTTCGCCAACTGGCGATCATTCTTCACACCGAACACGCGCTGCAGCGTGTCGAGTAAATTGCCGGGGTTGTAGTGGGGATTTCCGTCCCTCGGGGAGCTCATCATTACTTGGTCCCTTACGCGCGGAAACGACGGGTTTGGCTTTCTTGGCGCTGCTGGGCCTCCGTCGTTAGAACGGTCGTCGGTCGGATCAGCAGTCGAGCAATCCCGACCGGATCACCCGTTTCGGTGCAGTAGCCAAAATCCCCAGCAGCGATACGCGCCAGAGCCGCGCGCACCTCGACCAGCTGGCCTGCGTCGCGTGCGCGGGTATTGAGCACCAGGCGATGTTCCTCCTCGGCGCTGGCGCGGTCGACCGGATCTGCGCTGGCGGCGCCGGTTGCAATCTCGACGTCGGCGCGGCAAGCCTTCTCGATCAGGTTGGCCTCGAGCTCGGTGAGGCGGGCCTCGAAAAATGCGAGCTGGTCCGCATTCATGTATTGGTCGTCGGGCATCGCGCGTACTTCGGCTTCGGTGAGGACGCTGGCCGTGTGGCTGGCCATGGTGGCGTTGCCGCGCCGCGGCTGGGCGATGTGCAATTCGGCGTGAATCATTGGTTTCCTTCGTGGGATGGCTGGATTGCGGTTCTTGCAATCGATGTGTCAAGTTTCCCATGACGTTTCTACCGAACTGGAAACTAAAGCTAGGAAAAAACAGGGGCTTTTTGATTGCCGTAACGCAAGTTAGGCGCTGGGCCTGAATAGAACTTCGGAAACCGCAGTATTCAGGCTTGCACGAGACAAACTCAGTGCCACACTTAGGAATCGACCACGACACGACAAGATAGCTATGACCGACACGCACGCGGTTTTGATCACAACAGGCGGCAAGGCCACAAGGTACTCGACCGAATTCCAGACTTCGCCCGAATACCAGCGCGCTTGGCAAAAAGTCTTGAGGGACGCCTACGGTCATGCGGAAGCACGTTGCGCGTGCCGCGGCGTTGCCGGCCCGAAGCGCTTGGCCGTGAAGTACTACGAGCTCGGGGATTCATACGCTTTGGCGAAGTTCGCCTTGAGCGGACACGAGCATGCGGCTGACTGCCAGTACCACAGCACAGGGCCGGGAGCAGGCGGCGCGGACGGGAGCGGTGCTGGCGTGTTGGACGTCCAGGCAGATGGAAGCGTGCGAATTCGGTTAGAAATTGGCATGACCGTGCGCGAGAGTGTGGACGCTACTCCAGCGCCAGCGGTGCCGGACAAGCCTGAGCGTCAGGGATCGAAGCGCCAAGCCGCGATCAAGCTCGCCGGCCTGCTGCATTACCTGTGGGACGTAGCTACTCTCAACCAGTGGCGGCCGTACTGGAGCGGCAAGCGAAATCCCCGACAAGTGTTCTGGCGACTCAACCAGGCGGCGGAAGACGTCCACGCAGGCAGCGTCAAGCTGTCCGAGCAGCTGCTCCTACCAGCGACATCGCCGGACGGAGCAGAAGCGGTGCGTAATCGGGCACGTGTGCAAGGTGCGCTGCAAGGGAAGCGGCGCATGCTTATCATCGCGCCGCTGGCAGTCCATAACGCCGAGCGTGAGGCTCGGATGGAAAAGGACCTGGCCATATCGGGGTTCCACGGCATCCCGAAAGCCTTTGTGTGGCCGGGCCAGTGGGACCTGCTGAAAAGGCGGTACCGCTCGGCAGTAGCAGGGTGGAAGAGCGGCCAGACAACGATCGTGATCGCCCAGATCGAGGTAAGGGAACGTGAGGGTCGGCAAAGCGCGAACGTCATCGACGCGGCCCTGATGGCTGTCTCGCAGCACTGGATCCCGACCGAGTCCAGTTACGAGCGCGTCATAGCAGAGAAGCTGGTGGACGAAGGACGAGCGTTTAGCAAACCGCTGCTTTACAACCAGGCGGAGGACGCTGTGTTTCCAGATTTCGTGCTGACCGACTGTGCCGGCGGTGAAGTCCCGATGGAGGTTTTCGGGAGAAGCGACGAGGACTACTTGAAGCGCAAGAGGGAGAAAGCTGCCTATTACGACCGGCAATATGGCGCTGGAGGGTGGTGGAGCTGGGACGCTACAGGGGGAGATGCAATCCCGCCATTTCCGGCGTTGGCGAAAGCAACCGGCTGAACGTGAAAGTTACTTCGGCCGGTTCAGATGCCTTCGTAGTTCGGGCCGCACGGATTCTCTTTCGAGTGGAACCAAGCTTCCTCAGCGAATTTGTCTGCTGCTTCCTTGTCGCTGGTCAGGCCACCCAGAGCGATGAAGCCGCCGATGCCGATGACGATGTTGCCGATGTTTTCCATTAAGAAGTTCATGTTTTGCTCCGTGTCGTTTGTTGTCGTGAAGTACGATTTATGAAACCATTTTATGCCGAAATTCCAACCATGCAACCCACGCAACTGACTTCGAAACGCTGCCCGATCCTCGGCATAGGCGCGCTGATCGCAATCGCGGCCGCTGCCTACTTCATCCTGGCGCCATCGAAGCCGCTCGTGTTGACCCCGGACGTTCTGGCAGGCGTCACCCCTGCAGATACGTTCAAACGAGTGGCAGGCGACGGGAAGCGGCCGCTCCACCTATTCATCAGCGTGGATTGCACTTTCTGCCGCCAGATCGAGCCAGAGGTGCAGAAGCTGGAGAACGTGACCGTCTATTACCACCTGCTACCTGGTCATAGTCCGGCCGCGCGACAAGAAGCACAGCATGTGTGGTGCGCACTCGATCAAGCTGGTGCCTGGGCATCGATAGCCGGCGGCGGCGCCGTAACGGCGTCGAGCTGCAACGACACTGCCCTGGACAGGAATCTCGCACTTGCTAAAGGACTTGGGATCGAGAGGACGCCGGCGATAGTGTTCGCAGACGGGAAGGTAATGACTGGAGCGCAAAGCAGCGATGTGCTTGCGCGTGGACTGCTGAGCAGCGAGTTCAGCAAAGGCAGGTAACGAACCGCCCATGAAGAAAGCCGGCCATCAAGCCGGCTGGCGCTGCCCTACGATCGCGTCGACGTGCCAGCCTTGCACGAAATCGCAGCCCACCGCACGTGCGAATTCGTAGAGGGCGGCCGTCTCCACACCCTCCGCGATCGACATGATGCCGGCGCTGCGCCACTGCTGGACAAAGTGCTGCAGCGTACTTGCCGCGTCGGCCCGGCGTGCGCACGTTTGAAGGAACACGCGGTCGACCTTCACCGCCGTGGTTGGCCCCAGCTCGTACAGACGCTCGATCGAGTCCCTTCCGGCGCCGAAGTCGTCGATCGCGAACCGCACACCGCGTTCGATGAGCGAATTGACCTTCGCAGCGATCTGTTCGCGCTGCGCGTACTCAGCGACGGATTCGCTCAATTCAAACACCACGTTGTTGCATGTGGCGGCCTGCACCAGATCCTCCACAGGTGCATCGAGCAGCCCCTGATTCGACAGATTGACGAACAGCAGCAGGTGAGCGCGTGGAACCTATAGGTAGCGCACCAGGGCGGCGTCGACGTCGGTCCAGACACACGGATGCGCGCCGCGATACAGCATCTCGTAGCCAACCACGCTATCGCCGCGCAGCGACAGGATCGGCTGTGCCTCGAAGCGGAGCGCCCTGGAAGCATCGGCCACCGACGGCACGAAATAGTGTGGGTTGCCGCTCAATCTTTTTGTCATCGTACTTTCCGCCATCAGCGAGCCTTTCCGCATGCGTTTTTTAGGCATATGGGAGTCCACTGAAAAAACCAAAAGGTTTCACTGAGGAACCACTCCCTGAGCCGCCTAAAATCGCGGCTCCACTGGAGAATAAAACATGTTCAATTCGCCGATCGCCGCATTGCAGAGCAAATTAGGGCACGATTTCACAAATGCACGACTTCTACTGTGCGCCCTGACGCATAAAAGCTTCGACGCAAGGCAGTCTGAATCGCCTGATTCGCAAACATCGACAATCCGCGCACACCGCGCGTATGAAAGCGATCTGCGCGAGTTCATAGCCTTGACTGGCCACCGACACAAGGATTTTCAATCTTCGTGCCAGTCGCCCGCGTCATCAATGCGCACAAGGTTTAGTTCCTGCTGGACATTGCTCGTCATCGCTCAGCGGGATGGCTGAGTTCGGAAAGAAGGGAAGTGAGCTTCTCGATATCCAGCGGCTTGGTCAGATGATGGTTGAAGCCAGCGGCCAGGGAATTTTGTTTATCGTTTTCCTGGCCATAGCCGGTGACGGCAATCAGGACCGCATTGGCAGTACCAGGCCGTGCGCGCAGCCGCCGTGCCAACTCATGCCCGTCCATGTCAGGTAAGCCGATATCAAGCAGGCACACATCGGGCAATTCAATGCTGGCCCGTGCGAGTGCCCCCTGTGCTTCATGCTCGACAAGCATTTGGTGGCCGGATGCTTCCAGAAGCATGCTTAACATTTCTGCCGCATCCGCATTATCGTCGACTACCAGAATTTTCAAGGGTTTCGGCCCGCTGTGTACATCATGGCGCTGCTCGGCTTGAACCGGATCCTCATGCATGCGTGGCAGGACTACGGTGAATCGGCTGCCCTTGCCTATCCCTTCGCTGGCAGCGCCAACACTTCCTCCATGCAGTTCAACCAGGCTTCTGACCAGCGCAAGACCCAGTCCCAAACCGCCCGAGGCGCGGTCTGAGCTGCGTTCGGCCTGCGTGAACAGATCGAAAACCTGCTTGACCAGCTCTGGCGCCATGCCGATGCCGCTATCCTCAACCTCCAGCAAGAGATGCGTTACCTGCACTTCAATTTTTAAAGAAATATTGCCGCCTTCGGGTGTGTATTTGGCAGCATTGTTAAGCAGGTTTGCAACGACCTGCACCAGGCGCATTTCGTCCCCGAAGACCACCGGCATATCAGGTGGCATATGCAAGGCCAGATGATGGTGCCTTGACTGGATCACCGGGTTGGCCTGCTCGACCGCATCGGCCACGACACGACGCATGTCCAGTGCCCGGTTGTCCAGTTCAACCAGGCCCCGTGTTACCCGTGATACATCCAGCAAATCATCAATCAAATTGGTCATATGGCTGACTTGTCGGCTGATGATTTCACTAGTCTGCCGTACGCGCTCCTGGTCTCCCCGGGCGATCTTCAGCAGTTCGGCCCCGGCGCTGATGGGTGCGAGCGGATTTCTCAGTTCGTGCGCCAGCATCGCCAGAAATTCATTCTTTCGACTATCCTCAGCCTTTAATTTTTCGATGGCTTGCTGGCGTTCCTCGCCAAGCGTCTTCAACTCTTGAATATCGATATTCACCCCCTGGAGTGAATACTGCGCGCCGGCCGATTCCTGGTACCAGAATGCACGCGCGGAAAACCAGCGATATCCGCCTTCTTTCTGTTTCATCCGCATTTCCAGGTGTACGGAGTTACTGGGACAAGCGGCATAAGCCCGCTCGAACTCCGTCTTCACCAAGGTCTGTTCATCCGGATGAATGAAGTCCAACCACTGGCTGATGGATATACTCGTATCGTCGCCACGGTAGCCCAGCAAGGCGATGAAGTTCTTGCAGATATCGATCTGTCCGGTCGCCGGGTGCCATGTCCAGGTTCCCGCGTTAGCGGCGAATAACACGCGCCGCGTCTCTTCCTTTTCCTTGACACAGCGTTCGAGCAGTTTATGGTCAGTCAAGTCGACAGTGATCTTGGAGTATCCGACATGCTTGCCAGAATCATTGCGCAAGGCGGTCAGCAAGACTCTTGCCCAAAACACGCTGCCGTCCTTGCGTTGTCGCCAGCGCTCCTCCCGGAAAAATCCGTTCTTTTTCGCTTCCTGCAGATTATGCTCTGCCCATCCCGATGCCTTATCCTCGTCTGTGTATAGCAGTGAGAGGTGCTTGCCGATGGCATCTTCCGCGGTAAATCCTTTCATTTCCTCGGCTGCGCCATTCCAGGTTTCAATGATTCCATTCACATCGAGAAAAAATACGGCAGCTTCCTTGACTTCTTCAATCATCAGACGCGTCAATTCCGCCAACTGGTTTGCAGGAAGTGCCGAGACCATATAGGGTTTGCTCATGTTTCCACGCTCTCGATCGATAAGAAGTATGCACTCTACATCTGTAGCGATCGCCGACGTATCGACTGCAGGGCAATTCTGCTTGGCAACATGTACCTAAGAAGGAATTATTACGACCGGCATTATCGGCTTCCGATTGCTGTCATTAGGAAAATGTGAAGTCTGTTAGCGGCT
>Ga0308160_10002857_pt1 | contig 20167 bp, 13 predicted proteins | sample PhyFR1_FD_201036 | JGI IMG/M metagenome (GOLD analysis project Ga0308160, IMG submission 201036) | Phyllosphere microbial communities from UC Gill Tract Community Farm, Albany, California, United States - DLSLF.R1 | ecosystem: Host-associated > Plants > Phyllosphere > Unclassified | place: USA...
GCTGATCATGATGAACAGCACCGGCAGCGTGAAGTAGTTGTTGTGGACGCTGCGCTGCTTGCCGCGGATGCCGTAGATGGGGTCGGGCTTTTGCCCGGCGCGCATCGCGTTCACCATCTTGCGCTGGCCGGGAATGATCACCATCGCCACGTTGGCCACCATGATGGTGCCGATCATCGCCCCGACGTGGATGTAGGCCGCGCGCCCGCTGAGGAAGTGGGTCAGCACCCAGGTGGCGCCGACCAGGAAGGCGAAGATGACGGCGCCGAAGGCCAGGTCGTGCTTGCCGAGCTTCGAGCGGCACAGCAGGTCATAGACCACCCAGGCCACTACCAGGCTGCCCAGCCCGATGCCGATCGCCTGCCAGCTCGAGAGGTCGGCCACGCTGCGGTCGACCATCATGGCCTGCGCATTGAAATAATAGACGATGGTGAGCAGCGCAAAGCCCGACAGCCAGGTCGAATACGCCTCCCATTTGAACCAGTGCAGCTCGGCCGGCAGCTCGGCCGGGGCGACCATGTACTTTTGTGGGTTGTAGAAGCCGCCGCCGTGCACCGCCCACAGCTCGCCGGCCACGCCCTTCCTGGCCAGTTCGCCGCCGGGTGCCGGCGGGCGCAGCGAGTTGTCGAGCCAGACGAAATAGAAGGAGGCGCCGATCCAGGCGATGCCGGTGATGATGTGCAGCCAGCGCACCAGCAGGTTCATCCATTCGAGGCCATACGGAAGCAGGTAATCCATGGACATCCTTTATCCAGTCACGACAAGCGCATTACAACAGGCGTATTCCATAAGATAAGCTGCTTTCCATTTATTCAACATGAAAAATACCGTATATTGGACATAAGAACACGCATATACACATCACGATGTCCAGCCTGCCCCAGCATCTCGACCTGCACCTGATCCGCATTCTCTACCTGCTGCTGGTCGAGAAAAACGTGTCGCGCGTGGCCCTCAAGCTGAACCAGCCGCAGCCCTCGATCTCGGCCTCGCTGCGTAAGCTGCGCGAGCTGACCGGCGACCCGCTGCTGGTGCGCGGCGCACGCGGCATGGTGCCGACCCAGCACGGCGAGAGCCTGCTGAAGCCGGCCAAGCGCATCCTCGACGAGACCGAGAGCCTGTTCATCAAGAAGTCGCCGTTCCAGCCCGAGGAAGCGGCGCGCACCTTCCGCATCGCCGCGCCGGACTACCTCGACACCCAGTTCCTGCCGAACGTGGTGGCGGGTCTGCGGCGCGGCTCGCCCAACAGCCGCGTGACGCTGCACCATCTGGGGCCGGGCACCGATTACCTGCGCATGCTGTCGGACGGCGAGATCGACCTGGTCATCGCCAACTGGGAAGAGCCGCCGGCGCACCTGCACATCTCCAAGCTGTTCGAAGACCCGATCATCTGCACCATGCGCGCCGACAGCGCCTACGCCCGCCGTACCGCGAGCGATGCGATGACGCTCGAGGATTACCTGACCTTGCCGCACGTGGCGCCATCCGCCATGCTGCCCGGCTACCACGGCGTGGTCGACGCCTTCCTCGAACGCCAGGGCCTGCAGCGCAAGGTGGCCGTGGAGTCGCCCTACTTCGGGCTGATCCCGTACATGCTGACCCAGACCGACCTGGTGCTGACCACCGGTCGCCAGTTCATCCGCTTCTATGAAAAGACGCTGCCGCTGAAGAATTTCACGGTGCCGATCAAGTTCCCGCCGATGCGCTTTTACCAGTTGTGGCACCAGCGGATGCACCAGTCGCCGGAGCACAAGTGGCTGCGCGACCAGGTGACGGCCGCGGCGCGGGCATTGGTCAAGGCATGATGCGGCCGGCGATATGGGCGGCATCATCGCCGACATATAAATAGAGAACGTGGTCCGGCTATCATCGGATGCTGTTATCGGAACCTCCATCATGACGACTCTTTCGGATCTGAACCGCCTCGACACCGCCGCCTTCGTCGGGCGCCTGCACGGTATCTACGAGCACTCGCCGTGGATTCCGGAGCGCGCCGCCGCCCAGCGCCCCTTCGCCAGCCTGGCCGCGCTCAAGCTGGCGCTGCAGGATGCGGTGTCGCTGGCCAGCGAAGACGAACGGCTGTCCCTGCTGCGCGCCCACCCGGAACTGGCCGGCAAGGCGGCCATTGCGGGCGAACTGACCATGGAGTCGACCGGCGAGCAGGCCGCCTCCGGCCTGGACCGCTGCAGCCCGGAGGAGTACGCGGCGCTGCACGAACTGAACGCCGCCTACAACGCCCGCTTCGGCTTTCCCTTCATCCTGGCCGTGAAAGGGCCGACCGGCCAGGGACTGACGCGCCAGGCCATCATCGCCACCTTCCGCCGGCGCCTGGGCAACGGCGTGCACGACGAGATGATGGAAGCGCTGCGCCAGGTGCACCGTATCGCCGAAATCCGGCTAAACGGTTTACTCGGTATCCATCTCGAATTCGGCCCCACGATCATGGACTGGGCGGAGCAGCTGGGTGCCATCAGCGATGACGAGGATGGCCTCACCTGCGCCTACATGACGCCGGCCCACCAGCGCACGGCCGCGCAACTGGCGGACTGGATGGTTGCCGCCGGCATGCAGGTGACCATCGACGCGGTCGGCAACGTCGTCGGGCGTTACGCCGCGCCTCAAGCCGATGCGAAGACGCTGATCACCGGCTCCCACTACGACACCGTGCGCAATGGCGGCAAGTACGACGGCCGCCTCGGCATCCTGCTGCCGCTGGCCATCGCGCGGTACCTGCACGCGCGCGGCGAGCGCCTGCCCTACCACCTGGAACTGATCGCCTTTGCCGAAGAAGAAGGCGTGCGCTTCCGCTCCACCTTCCTGGGCAGTCACGCGGTGGCCGGCCGCTTCGACCTGGCGCTGCTCGACACGCTCGATGCCGACGGCACCAGCATGCGCACTGCATTACAGCAAGCCGGCCACTGGTCCGGCAACCTCGCTGCAGCCATCCCTGCCATCGCGCGCGACCCGGCCACCCTGCTCGGCTACGTCGAAGTCCACATCGAGCAGGGTCCGGTGCTGCTGGAAAAAGGCTTGCCGCTGGGCGTCGTGACGGCCATCGCCGGCAGCTCGCGCTACCTGCTCGAACTGGAAGGCCTGGCCAGCCACGCCGGCACCACGCCGATGTCGATGCGGCGCGATGCCGCTGCAGCGGCGGCCGAGATCGTGCTGCTGGTGGAAAAGCGCTGCGGCAGCGGCAGTTCGCTGGTCGGCACCGTCGGCCAGCTGGCGGTGCCGGACGGTTCGGTCAACGTGATCCCGGGCCGCTGCCGCCTGTCGCTCGACATCCGCGCCGCCAGCGACGACGAGCGCCTGGCCGCGGTGCGCGACGTCTTCGACGGCATCGACGGCATCTGCGCGCGCCGCCGTATCGGCCTGACAGTGGAAAAGCTGCTGGAAGCGGCGGCGGCGCCGTGCGCGCCGCGCCTGATGGACCAGCTGGGCGAGGCCGTGCAGCGCGCCGGCCTGCCGCGCTTCGACCTGCTGTCCGGCGCCGGCCACGATGCGATGGCGATGGCGGCCATGACGGAAGTGGCGATGCTGTTCACGCGCTGCGGCAACGGCGGCATCAGCCACAATCCGCTGGAGACCATGACCGCGGACGACGCCGACATCGCCGCGCGCGTGCTGCTCGACTTCCTGCGCAGCTACCATTGACGCTCTCCTGCGCTACAATCTCCCGATCACGAAACGGGGAGGTGACATGCAGGACAAGACGCTACGGGTAGGCATCATCGGTTTCGGGCTCGCGGGCCAGACCTTCCACGCGCCGCTGGTGCGCTCCACGCCGGGCCTGCAGATCACGGCGGTGGCCAGCAGCGGCCCGGACAAGGTGCGCGCCGCGCTGGGCGACGCGGTGACGGTGCTGGCCGATGTGCGCGCGCTGGCCACCAGCGAGCTGGTCGACCTGGTGGTGATCGCCAGCCCCAACGCGACCCACTTCGAGCTGGCGGCGCTGGCGCTCGGCGCCGGCAAGCACGTGGTGGTCGACAAGCCGTTCACGGCGACGGTCGACGAGGCACAGCGCCTGGCGGCGATGGCCAAGGCGCGTAGTGTGCTGCTGAGCGTGTTCCACAACCGCCGCTGGGACAGCAGCACGCGCACCGCAAAAACACTGCTGGACGCCGGCACGCTCGGCACCCTGCGCCACGCCGAAATCCACTTCGACCGTTTCCGTCCGCAGCCGCTGCCGCGCTGGAAGGAAGAAGCGGCGGACGGCGGCGGCACCTGGATGGACCTGGGGCCGCACATGTTGCACGAGGCGCTGCATTATTTCGGCTGGCCGCTGGCGATCCAGGCCGACCTGGCCTCGCTGCGGCCGGGCAGCCGCGCCGACGACTGCGTCCATGCGCGCCTGCGCTATGCCGACGGCCTGCGCGTGGACGTCGCCGCCAGCATGCTGACGGCCGCGCCGCGTCCGCACGTGGCGCTGTACGGCACGCGCGGCAGCTACGTCAAGCAAGGCCTCGATCCGCAGGAAGCCACGCTGAAGACCGGCCAGTTGCCGGGCGATGACGACGCGGCCTGGGGCATCGACAGCGAACAGGGCATCCTGTCGCTCGAGGAGAACGGCGTGGTGCGGGGCTCCCCGATCGCCACCAGGAACGGCGCCTACCAGGAATACTACCGCCAGGTGCGCGACGCCATCCTGGACGGGGCGCCGAATCCGATCCCGCTGGCGGACGCAATCGCAGTCATGCAGTTGCTGGAAGCCGGGCGGCGCAGCCACGAGGAGCGGCGCGAGATCGAACTGGGCGAACGCGCGTACCCGGTATAAGACGGACAAGTCATCCATCCATTCTGGCGCACGGACGCACCATTGCGGTGCCCGTGCACGAAAAGCGGGCGCTCGCTTCCATGCGCCCGCGCAGGGTGCGCCCGCTCACCAAAATGGAACGCTTATTGCTACTAAAAAGTGCTCAAGCATTTTGCCTGCACTTTTTTAGGAACAGTATTGCATGGAAGCTTATAAAAGCGGCGCCGACGCGCTGTTCATCCTGCTCGGCGGGATCATGATCCTGGCGATGCATGCCGGCTTCGCCTTTCTCGAACTGGGAACCGTGCGCCGCAAGAACCAGGTGAATGCCCTGGTCAAGATCCTGATCGATTTCGCGGTATCGACCATCGCCTACTTCTTCGTCGGCTACGGCATCGCCTACGGCGTCCACTTCTTCGGCGCCACCGACACGCTGGTGGCCAACAACGGCTACGCGCTGGTGAAGTTCTTCTTCCTGCTGACCTTCGCCGCCGCCATCCCCGCCATCATCTCGGGCGGCATCGCCGAACGCGCGAAGTTCCAGCCGCAGATGGCGGCCACCGCGCTGCTGGTCGGCCTGGTCTATCCCTTCTTCGAGGGCATCGCCTGGAACAAGCGCTTCGGTATCCAGGACTGGCTGGCATCCGCCTTCGGCGCCCCCTTCCACGATTTCGCCGGCTCGGTGGTGGTGCACGCCGTGGGCGGCTGGGCCGCGCTGCCCGCGGTGCTGCTGCTCGGTGCGCGGCGCGGCCGCTATGCCAAGGATGGCCGCATCGCCGCCCACCCGCCTTCGAACATCCCCTTCCTGGCGCTGGGTGCCTGGATCCTGATGGTCGGCTGGTTCGGTTTCAACGTGATGAGCGCCCAGACCCTGGACAAGATGAACGGCCTGGTCGCCGTCAATTCGCTGATGGCGCTGGTGGGCGGCACCCTGAGCGCCTTCCTTCTCGGCCGCAACGACCCCGGCTTCGCCTACAACGGCCCGCTGGCCGGCCTGGTGGCGGTGTGCGCCGGCTCCGACCTGATGCATCCGCTCGGCGCGCTGGTCACCGGCGCGGTCGCGGGCGCGCTGTTCGTCACCACCTTCACGCTGGCGCAGAACCGCTGGAAGATCGACGACGTGCTGGGCGTCTGGCCGCTGCACGGCCTGTGCGGCGCCTGGGGCGGCATCGCGGCCGGCATCTTCGGCAGCCATGCGCTGGGTGGCCTGGGCGGCGTGTCGCTGCTGTCGCAGCTGTTCGGCACCGTGCTCGGCATCGCCGTCGCCGGCCTGGGCAGCTGGCTGGTGTACGGCGTGCTGAAGGCGACGGTCGGCCTGCGCCTGGATGCGGAACAGGAATTCGACGGCGCCGACCTGGCGATCCACCGCATCGGCGCGACGCCGGAACGCGAGACGACGTTCCAGTAATCAGATGGTGCGCGCTGCCGCCCCGGTACGCCGGCGCGCAGCCACGTCGGCGATGCGCGCCGCCAGCGCACCGGCATCCACCGGCTTGGCCAGGTAATCGTCGAAGCCGGCCTGCAGCGCCCTGTCGTGGTCGTCCTGGCGCGTCAGGGCGGTCAGCGCGATCGCCGGTATCCCGCCGCCGGCGTCGATGGGACGGCGGCGGATGCGGCGCATCAGCTCGAAGCCGTCGATGTCGGGCATGCCGATGTCGCTGACGATCACGTCCGGACGCTCCCTGTCCAACAAGGCCAGCGCCATGGCCGCGCCGGACGCCGCCAGCGTCGCGGCGCCGCACTGGTGCAGGATCTGCCCGATCACCTCGAGGGTGTCGGGCGCGTCGTCGACCAGCAGCACGGTCAGGCCGGACAGGTCGGCCAGCGCCACGGCTTCGGCAGTGGCCGTGGCGGCCGGCGCCGCATCCGGGCCCGCGCCCGACGCCGGCGCCGCCAGCGGCAGGCGCAGCGTGAAGGTGGTGCCGCTGTTGTCGCCGGCGCTGTCGACCGCGATGCTGCCGCCGTGCAGCTCGACCAGCTGCCTGACGATCGCCAAGCCCAGTCCCAGGCCGCCGTGGCGGCGCGTGATCGAGGCATCCTGCTGGCGGAAGCGGTCGAACACGTGCGGCAGGAATTCGGGCGCGATGCCGGTGCCGGAATCGGTCAGGCGGATCAGCGCATCCTCGCCGTCGCGCACCAGCACCACCTGCACGGTGCCGCCGCCCGGCGTGAACTTGACGGCGTTCGACAGCAGGTTCCACAGCACCTGCTGCAGGCGGCCCGGGTCGCCGAGGACCTCCCCGATATCAGAAGCGAGCTCGGTGCGCAGCGCGATCTGCTTGGCCAGCACCGCCGGCTGCACCGTACCGAGTGCCGCTTCGATCACCTTCGCAAGGTCGACCCGCTGCACGTCCAGGCGCAGGGTGCCGGAGACGATGCGGCTCATGTCGAGCAGGTCGTCGATCAGCTGGCCCTGGGCACGCGCGTTGCGCTCGATGGTTTCCAGGCCGCGCCGCAGCGTCGCCTCGTCCTTCACGCCGCGCTGAAGCATGCCGGCCCAGCCGAGCATGGCGTTCAACGGCGTGCGCAGCTCGTGCGACAGGGTTGCCAGGAATTCGTCCTTCATCGCGCTCAGGTGTTCGGCCTGGTCGCGCGCGGCGCGCTCGCGCACCAGCAGCTGTTCGCGCTCGGTGGCGGTCACCTGCGACATCACGAGAATGCGCGCGTTCGCTTCCAGGCGGGCATCGAACACGGATGCCATCAGCGCCATGCTCAGCACGCCGAAACTGGCAATCACGACCAGCGTTGCCAGTCCGCCGTGCTGCGCTCCCGTGCGCGCGGCCATGCACACGGTATCCTGGGGGAAGCTGGCCGCCGCCATGCCGGTGTAGTGCATGCCGACGATGGCGAAGCCCATCACGATGGCCGCTCCCACGCGCGGCAGCCACACCCACGGCGTATTGCGGCGCAGCCGGAAGGCGATCCACAGCGCCAGCGCCGAGGCGCCGATGGCGATCAGCACCGACAGCGCGAACAGCCAGGGATCGTAGACGATGCCGGGCGCCATGCGCATCGCCGCCATGCCGGTGTAGTGCATCGCATTGATGCCGGCACCCATCAGCAGCGCGCTCAGCGCGAGCCGGATGCGACCGAGGTCGATACGGCCGACCTGCCACAGCGCCAGGCCGGAGGCGGCGATCGGCAGCAGCAGCGACACCACCGTGATCGGGGTGTCGAAGGCGATCGGAATCGGCAGGCTGAAGGCCAGCATCCCGACGAAGTGCATGGCCCAGATCCCGGACCCCATCGCAATCGCCCCGCCCACGGTCCAGGCATACCTGGCGCGGCCCTTCGCTTCCGTCACGCGGCCGGCCAGGCTGAGCGCGGAATACGAGGCGACGATCGCGACGAAGATCGAGACCAGGACCAGGGGAATATCGTAGTGCCCGGTCAGCATCATCCACGCGCGAAGTCACAGACCGAATTGGTCTATTACTATTATGCAACAACCTCGTCCGGCGCGGGTCGCTCAATCGTGCGCGCGCCGGCTTGCGCGCCTGCCCCTGCCCTGGCCAGCATCGCGTGCAGCAGCACGTTGCAGCCGGCTTCCAGGTGGCCGGGCTGGGCGTCCTCGATCTCGTTGTGGCTGATGCCGTCCTTGCAGGGCACGAAGATCATGCCTGCCGGCGCCAGCCGCGCGACGTAGATGGCATCGTGCCCGGCGCCCGAGACCACGTCCATGCTGGAATAGCCGAGCGTTGCGGTGGCGGCACGTACCGCGTCCACGCAATCCGGGTGGAACGGGCATGGCGGATAGTAGGACACGCGCTCCAGCTCGACCGCGAGTCCGGTATCCTGCCGGGTCTTGTCGATGAAGGCGGTAATCTCCTCGTGCATGGTGTTCAGCAGGTCGTCGCTGACGTTGCGCAGGTCGATGCTGAACTTGACCTGGCCCGGGATCACGTTGCGGCTGTTCGGGAACACCTGCACCATGCCGACCGTGCCGCGGCCGTAGGGCGGGTAGCGGTTGGCGATGGCCACCACTTCCTGCATGATCATGGTGGCCACCTGCAGCGCGTCGCGGCGCAGGTGCATCGGGGTCGGGCCGGCATGCGCTTCCATGCCGCCCACCGTGCAGTCGTACCAGGACAGGCCCATCACCGCCGGCACCACGCCGATCACCTTGTCCGCATCTTCCAGCACAGGGCCCTGCTCGATATGGGCCTCGAAATAGGCGCCGATCGGATGCTCGCCCGGGGTCTGTTCGCCGGCATAGCCGATGCGTGCCAGTTCCTCGCCGACCGACTTGCCTTCGGTGTCACGCGCCGCGTACGCCGTCTCCAGGCTGAAGGCGCCGCAGAACACGCCGGACCCCATCATCACCGGCACGAAGCGCGAACCTTCCTCGTTGGTCCAGAAGGCGACTTCGATCGGGGCTTCGGTCTGGATATTATGGTCGTTGAGCGTGCGGATCACTTCCAGCCCGGCCAGCACGCCATAGTTGCCGTCGAACTTGCCGCCGGTGGGCTGGGTGTCGATGTGGCTGCCGGTGACGACCGGGGGCAGCGCCGGGTTGCTGCCTTCACGGCGCATGAAGACGTTGCCGATCTGGTCGACGGTGACGGCCAGGCCGGCGTCGCGTCCCCACTGGACGACCAGGTCGCGGCCCTGGCGATCGAGGTCGGTGAGGGCGAGGCGCTTGACGCCGCCCTTGTCGGTGGCGCCGATGCGGGCGAGTTCCATCAGGGAGGTCCACAGGCGGGAACCGTTGATGCGCAGGTCGTTCATGGTGTTCTCCTCTGGTGATGGGTTAACGCGTTGAGCCGGCAACAGCGGCGGCACCGGCGGCGGCACCGGCCGCACTGAACGCCGGCCGCGCCACATACCGCCCGGCCCCCTGCTCCGCCCGCAGATCCCCATCCGCATACACCAGCTTCCCGGCCGCCAGCGTATGCGTCGGCACCCCGCGCACGGTCCGTCCTTCGAACACGTTGAACCCGCCCTTCGAGTGCTGCGTCGCGGCAGACAGGGTGCGCATCGCCAGCGGATCCCATACCACGACGTCAGCATCCGCCCCCACCGCCACCGTGCCCTTGCGCGGGTACATGTTGAAAATCTGCGCCGCATTGGTCGAGGTCACGCGCACGAATTCCGACGGCGTCAGGCGGCCGCTGTTGACGCCGGCGTCCCACACCACCGCCATGCGTTCCTCGACCCCGCCGCAGCCGTTCGGGATGCGGGTGAAGTCGTCCGCGCCCATCGCCTTCTGCTCGGCGCAGAAGGTGCAGTGGTCGGTCGCGGTCGTATGCAGGTTGCCGCCCTGCAGGCCCTGCCACAGCGCGGCCTGGTGGTGGCTGGAGCGGAACGGGGGGCTCATCACGTGGGCACGCGCGTAGGCCTTGTCTTCACTGCGGTAGACGCTGTCGTCGAGCACCAGGTGGCCGGCCAGCGCTTCGCCGTACACGCGCTGCCCCCTGGCGCGGGCGCGGGCGATGGCGTCCAGCGACTCGGCGCAGGACACGTGCACGATGTAGACCGGGGTGCCGAGCACGCCCGCGATGGCGATCGCGCGGTTGGCCGCCTCGGCTTCCACTTCCGGAGGACGCGACAGCGGATGCGCTTCCGGCCCGGTGATGCCCTTCGCCAGCAATTCCTTCTGCAACTGGAACACCAGTTCGCCGTTCTCGGCATGCACGGTCGGGATCGCACCCAGTTCGAGCGCGCGGCGGAAGCTGTTCACCAGCGTCTCGTCGTCGGCCATGATCGCGTTTTTATAGGCCATGAAGTGCTTGAAGCTGTTCACGCCGTGCTCGCGCACCAGCGTGCCCATGTCGGCGTGCACCGATTCGTCCCACCAGGTGACGGCCACGTGGAAGGTGTAGTCGGCCGCCGATTTCTGCGCCCAGCCGCGCCAGGTGTGGAAGGCATCCAGCAGCGGCTGCTTCGGGTTGGGGATCACGAAATCCATGATGGTCGTGGTGCCACCCGCCAGCGCCGCCGCGGTGCCGGTATAGAAATCGTCGCTGGTGACCGTGCCCATGAAGGGCAGCTGCATGTGGGTGTGGGTGTCGATCCCGCCCGGCATCACGTACTGGCCGCCGGCGTCGATGACGGTGGCGTGCGCCGGCGCTTCCAGGTCCTCACCGACGGCGACGATCTTGTCGCCGTCGCACAAAACATCGGCGCGGAAGGCGCGGTCGGCGTTGACGACGGTACCGCCACGTATCAATACGGTCATGGACTTCTCCCCATCAGGTTTAGTCGAGCGAGCGGGCGGGGTTCATGGCTGGCACTGCGCTGCCCTTCATCATCAGTCCGTACACCACCGCGGCAATCGCGATGCCGACGAACCATGCATAGGTATACAAAGTCTTGAAGCCGGCGCCGACGTTCGGGAAGGCGTCCGGGAAGGCCGCGTTCAGGAAGCCCGGGATGTTCGGCAGCACGCCGGCGACGAAGGCGACGAGCGCGGCCATGTTCCAGCCATTCCGGTAAGCGTAGATGCCATCGTCGCGGTACAGGTGGTCGACCGCGATCTCGGTCTTGCGGATGAAGTAGTAATCGACGATCAGGATGCCGGCGATCGGCCCGAGCAGCGCCGAGTAGCCGGTCAGCCAGATGAAGATGTAGTTCTCGCTTTTTTCGAGGATCTTCCACGGCATCATGACCAGCGCGATGCCGGCGGTGATGTAGCCGCCCACGCGGTAGGAAATGCGCTCCGGCGACAGCGCCGAGAAGTCGTAGGCCGGGCCGACCATGTTGGCGGCCAGGTTGACGCTGGCGGTGTCGATCAGCAGGATCAGCAGCGCCACCAGCACCGCGATGCCGGTCATGCGGCTGGCCACGTCGACCGGGTCCCATAGCGCCTTGCCGTACAGGACGATGGTGGCCGAGGTGACGGTGACGGCCAGCGCCGCCAGCAAGGCCATCGGCAGCGGCAGGCCGAGCGACTGGCCGACCACCTGGTCGCGCTGGCTCTTGGCAAAGCGGGTAAAGTCGGGGATGTTCAGCGCCAGCGTGGCCCAGTAGCCGATCATCGCCGTCAGCGAGGGCCAGAACACGCGCCAGAACAGGCCGGCCTTGGGGCCGCCTTCGACGAATTGCGAGGGCTGGGCCAGCAGCGGACCGAAGCCGCCGACCTTGTCGTACACCCACCACAGCAGCAGGAAGCAGATCGCGATCTTCAGCGGCGCGGTATAGGTCTCGAGCTTGCGGATCGAGTCCATGCCATGCACGATGAAATAGAACTGGATCGCCCAGAACGCCAGGAAGCAGCCCAGCTGGCCGGGATTGATGCCGAGCCACGGCAGGTTGGCGCCGCCGATCGGGCTGCCCGCAGTGCTGCCGAAAAGCACACCCAGCAGCGTGTAGATCATGCTGCCGCCGAACCAGGTCTGGATGCCGTACCAGCCGCAGGCGACGACCGCGCGCATCAGCGCCGGCAGCCGCGCGCCGCGCGTCCCGAACGAGGTGCGCGCCAGCACCGCGTACGGGATGCCGTACTTGGTGCCGGCATGGCCGATCAGCAGCATCGGCAGCAGCACGATCACGTTGGCAAAGAACACCGTGAGCACCGCCTGCCAGGCCGACATGCCCCCTTCGACCAGGCTGGCCGCCAGCATGTAGGCGGGAATGCTGATCACCATGCCGACCCACAGCGCGGCAAAGTGATACCAGCGCCAGGTGCGTTGCGCGGCGCTGGTGGGGGCCAGGTCCTCGTTCCAGAGGTCTTTGTTGACAATCGGGTCGGTGTTCATTGGATCAGTTCCTACGGTTGCGGTGTTCAGTGTGCGTATTATCGTTGAACGAGCAAAAGCAATGCCAGGTCCGCGACACGGAACCGCTGCCTCACACTTCGCCCAATGCTACCTCCGCCCGCGGATTCCGTGCGTCCTGCGTCCAGTTCATGGTCGGCTTGCCGGTTTCCTGCGGCACCATCGTGATGCACCCTTCGACCGGACAGGTGATCTCGCACAGGTTGCAACCCACGCATTCGGCGTCGATGATCTCGTAACGCCGCGCATTTCCTTCCACCAGCCTTGCCACCGCCTGGTGCGAAGTATCTTCGCAGGCCACGTGGCAGCGGCCGCACCCGATGCACTTGTCCTGGTCGATGTGGGCGATCACCTGGTAATTCATGTCCAGGTATTTCCAGTCGGTCGTGTTCGGCACGGCCTTGCGCGAGAACGCGGCGATGTCGGCATAGCCTTTCGAGTCCATCCAGCGCGACAGGCCATCCTTCATCTCCTCGACGATGCGGAAGCCGTGCAGCATCGCCGCGGTGCAGACCTGCACCGATCCGGCGCCCAGCGCGATGAATTCGGCGGCGTCGCGCCAGTTGCCGATGCCGCCGATGCCCGAGATCGGCAGCTTGGCGGTGAGCGGGTCGCGCGCGATCTCGGCCACCATGTTGAGCGCGATCGGCTTGACCGCCGCGCCGCAATAACCGCCGTGGGTGCTGGCGCCGCCGACGATCGGATACGCCACCATCCGGTCGAGGTCCAGGTGGGTGATCGAGTTGATGGTATTGATCAGCGAGACCGCATCCGCCCCGCCGGCCAGCGCCGCCCGTGCCGGCGCGCGCACGTCGGTGATGTTGGGCGTGAGCTTCACGATCACCGGCAGCCTGGTGGTCATCTTGCACCAGCGCGTGACCAGTTCGATCAGGTCCGGCTGCTGGCCCACGGCCGCGCCCATGCCGCGTTCCGGCATGCCGTGCGGGCAGCCGAAATTCAGCTCGATACCGTCGGCGCCGGTGGCCTCCACCAGCGGCAGGATTTCCCGCCACGGCGCTTCCTCGCACGGCAGCATCATCGACACGACCAGTGCCCGGTCCGGCCACGCTTTCTTGACGGCGGTGATCTCGCGCAGGTTGATTTCCAGGCTGCGGTCGGTGATCAGCTCGATGTTGTTGAAGCCGATGACTTCGCGGTTCTTGCCGTGCAGGGCGGAGTAGCGCGACGACACGTTGACCGCCGGCGGGTCCTCGCCCAGCGTCTTCCACACCACGCCGCCCCAGCCGGCCTCGAAGGCGCGCACCACGTTATAGGCCTTGTCGGTCGGCGGCGCAGAGGCCAGCCAGAACGGATTCGGCGCTTTGATGCCGCAAAAATCGATGCTCAGGTCGGCCATCATGCCCCCGCTGCGAATGAAGTGGATGAGGTGGATTGGATGTCGCCATGGATGGCCAGCGCAGCCATCTTGCCGTGCTGGACAGCCTGCACCGTCAGGTCCTGGCCCGGCGCGATGCAGTCGCCGCCGGCATACACGCCCGGCAGCGCGGTGCGGAAAAAGGAATCGACGTGGATCTTGTCGCTGCGTGGGTCGCGTTCGAGCTCGCGTGCGAACGGATCGCCCAGGCTGTCGCCATCCATGCTCTGGCCGATGGCCTTGAACACGGCGTCGGCGGCGATCTCGATGACGGCGCCGGTGGCGACCAGGCGCCCCGCTTCCATGCGCGTTTCCTCGAAGCGCATGCCGCGCACCTTGCCCGCGTCGTCGAGCAGCACCTCGAGCGGCGCGGCCCAGGTGCGCATGTGGACGAAGTGGTTCTTGGCGATCTCGATCTCGTGGCCGGTCGCGCTCATGGCCTCGACGCCGCGCCGGTACACCAGCGTGACCTCTTCGCTACCCAGGCGCTTGAGCTGCACCGCCATGTCGATCGCGGTATTGCCGGCGCCGATGACGATGGCGCGCCTCGGCACCGGCAGCGCGGCCAGGTCCTGCGCCTGGCGCAGGGTAGATATATAGTCGACTGCGGCCGACAGGCCGGGCGCATCCTCGCCGGTGAGCCCGAGCCGGCGGCTGGCTTTCAAACCGATGCCGAGGAACACGGCGTCGTAGCGGGCATGCAGGTCCTGCAGGTGCAGGTTGACGCCCAGGAGATGCCCGTGCCGGACCTGGATGCCGCCAATCGACAGCAAGAAGTCGACCTCGCGCTGGGCAAAGTCGCCCGGCAGCTTGTACTTGGCGATGCCGTATTCGTTCAGGCCGCCGGATTTGTCGCGCGCCTCGAACACGACCACGTCGTGGCCCAGCATCGCCAGCCGGTGCGCACAGGACAGCCCGGCCGGGCCGGCACCGACCACGGCCACCGTCTTGCCGGTGCCGGGCGCGCGCTGGAACGGGTGGGTATCGAAGTGGGCCTTGTCGATGGCATGGCGCTGCAGCAGGCCGATTTTCACGGGCTGCCCTTCCGCATCGTTGTTGCGCACGCAGGCGTCCTCGCACAGGATCTCGGTCGGACAGACGCGCGCGCAGGCACCGCCGAAGATGTTCTGCTTCAGGATGCCGATGGCGGCGCCCACCACGTTCTGGTCATGGATGTTGCGGATGAAGCTGGCGACGTCGATGCCGGTCGGGCAGGCGCGCGTGCAGGGTGCATCGTAGCAGTACAGGCAGCGGGCGCTTTCGATGGCGGCCTGGCGATCGGTGAGCGGCGGGGCGAGGTCGGTGAAGCGTTCGGCCAGGGCGGTGTGCGTGGCCGGGGCTGCGGGGAGGTGCTGGAGTGACTCGATCATTCTGCATCCCTTCTATATTTTTGCGACGTCAGCGGGTGTTATTTCATCTGTGGGAACGCAAACTCGGCCCCCGAACTCGCAGCGCCGGTGCCAGGACTGGGCCACCGCTGCATCACCGCCTTGTGCCGCGTATAAAACCGCACGCCTTCCGGCCCGTACGCGTGGTGGTCGCCAAACAGGCTGCGCTTCCACCCGCCGAAGCTGTTGAAGGCCATCGGCACCGGCAGCGGCACGTTCACCCCGACCATTCCCACCTGGACCTGGCGCACGAATTCGCGCGCCACGCCGCCGTCGCGGGTGAACACGGCCACGCCGTTGCCGTATTCGTTGGCGTTGATGAGGGCCAGGGCGCTGCCCACGTCCGGCATGCGCACCACGCACAGCACCGGCCCGAAGATCTCTTCCCGGTAGATGCTCATCGACGGCTGCACGTGGTCGAACAGCGTGCCGCCCACGAAGAAGCCGTTCTCGCGGCCGGCCACCTGGTAGCCGCGGCCGTCGACCACCAGCGTGGCGCCCTGCTCCACGCCCTCGCCGATCAGTTTTTCGATGCGCTGTTTGGCGGCGCTTGTGACCACCGGCCCCATTTCGGCGCCGGCCGTCATGCCGTCGCCGATCTTGAGCGCGGCGGTGCGCTCGGCCAGCGCTGCCACCAGCTTGTCGCCGGCATCGCCGACCGCCACCGCCACCGAGATTGCCATGCAGCGCTCACCGGCCGAACCGTAGGCGGCACCCATCAGCGCGTCGACTGCCATTTCCATGTCGGCATCCGGCATCACCACCATATGGTTCTTGGCGCCGCCCAGTGCCTGCACGCGCTTGCCCGACGCCGTGCCGCGGGCGTAGATATATTCGGCGATCGGGGTCGAGCCGACGAAGCTGAGCGCCTGGATGTCCGGGTGGTCGAGCAGCGCGTCGACCGCCACCTTGTCGCCCTGTACCACGTTGAACACGCCGTCCGGCAGCCCGGCTTCCTTGAGCAGGCGCGCATGCAGCAGCGACGGCGACGGGTCGCGCTCGGACGGTTTCAGCACGAAGGTATTGCCGCAGGCGATGGCGACCGGGAACATCCACATCGGCACCATCACCGGGAAGTTGAAGGGCGTGATGCCGGCGACGACGCCAAGCGGCTGGCGCATCGACCAGGCGTCGATGCCGCGCGCGATCTGGTCGGTGAACTCGCCCTTCAGCATCTGCGGAATGCCGACCGCAAACTCGACCACCTCGATGCCGCGCGCCACCTCGCCCTGGGCATCCAGGAAGGTCTTGCCGTGCTCGCGCACGATCATGGCCGCGAAATCGTCGGTGTGCTGCTGGCACAGCTGCAGGTATTTGAAGAGCACGCGCGCTCGCGCCAGCGGCGGGGTCGCGGCCCAGGCCGGGAAGGCGGCGCCGGCGGCGCGCACCGCGGCGTCGACGTCGTCGGCATCGGCCAGGGCCACGCGCGCGCAGGGTTCGCCCAGCGCCGGGTTGTAGACGTCGGCAAAGCGTGCACCGCCGCCCTCGACGCCGCGGCCATCGATGAAATGCTGGATCGTTTCCATATCTACCCTCAGTCCAGGTTCTTGAGCACGTCGCGCAGCTTGCCGAACAGCTCGTCGATGTGGGTTTTCTCGAGCACCAGCGGCGGCGACAGCGCGATGATGTCGCCCGTCGTGCGGATCAGGACGCCGTCGGCGAATGCCTTCTTGAATGCAGAATAGGCGCGCGCACCGACCTTGCCGGGGATTGCTTCCAGCTCGATGCCGGCCACCAGGCCGATGCTCCTGATGTCGATCACGTGCGGCAGCCCGCGCAGGCTGTGCACGGCGTCTTCCCAGTACGGCTGCATGCTTGCCGCGTGCTCCAGGATCTTCTGCTCCCTGAACACCTCGAGCGTGGCGAGGCCGGCGGCGCAGGCCAGCGGGTGGCCGGAATAGGTGTAGCCGTGGAACAGCTCGATGCCCGCCGGCGCCTCCATGAAGGTGTCGTGGATGAACTGTTTCGAGAACACCGCCCCCATCGGCACCGTGCCGTTGGTGATGCCCTTCGCCGTGGTCATCATGTCCGGCTCGACCTCGAAATAGTCGGCGGCGAAGGGCGTGGTCAGGCGCCCGAAGCCGGTGATGACTTCATCGAAGATCAACAGGATCCCGTGCTTGTCGCAGATCTCGCGCAGGCGCTTCAGGTAGCCCTTGGGCGGCACCAGCACGCCGGTGGAGCCCGACACCGGTTCGATGATCACGGCGGCGATGGTCGAGGCGTCGTGCAGCGTGACCAGGCGCTCGAGTTCGTCCGCCAGCTCGACGCCGAAGTCCGGCTCCCCGCGCGAGAACGCGTTCTTGAGCAGGTTGTGCGTGTGCGGCAGGTGGTCGACGCCAGGAAGGAGTGGCCCGAAACTCTTGCGGTTGGCGCCGATGCCGCCCACCGACAGTCCGCCGAAGCCGACGCCGTGGTAGCCGCGCTCGCGCCCGATCAGGCGGGTGCGCCCACCCTCGCCGCGCGCCTTGTGGTAGGCCAGCGCGATCTTCAGGGCGGTGTCGACCGCTTCCGAGCCGGAATTCGTATAAAAGACGTGGCCGAACTTGTGGTCGGTATAGTCCATCAGCTGCTCGGCCAGGTCGAAGGCAGCCGGGTGGCCCATCTGGAAGGTCGGCGCAAAGTCGAGCTGGCCGACCATCTCGCTGACCGCGGCAATGATCTCCGGCTGCCGGTGGCCCAGGGGCACGCACCACAGGCCGGCGGTGCCGTCGAGGACGGTGTTGCCGTCGACGTCCTTGTAATACATCCCTTCGGCCGAGACCAGCAGGCGCGGGCTGGCCTTGAAGTCGCGGTTGTTCGTAAATGGCATCCAGAAGGATGACATTGATTCAGGTCTAGTTTCGTTCATTCCGAACTCCCCATTGTTATCGCCAAAAGATTTACCAGTTGGCAAAATCATCATGCAATAATAGTCAGCAGTACCACGGCGGCACATATACACAACCAGCGAAAAGCGGCCAACCGTACAGGCAGCATAACCAGTACAGTTGGCCCGGGTCGCACCGATTCGCACTGATGGAGTGATCATGGACGGCACGACGGCAGGCGCAGGGGCAGGCACAGGACCGGCAGGCGACAAGAGCGGGCCGGGCTGGCCGGTACTGGCCATCGACCGCCAGCGCCGCGGCAGCCTGGTCGACCAGATCGTGGCCGCCATCGCCGACATGGTCAACCGGCGCGAGCTGCGCGCCGGCACCAGGATGCCCTCGGTTCGACAATTCGCAAAGTCGAACGGCGTCAGCACGTTCACGGTCGTCGAATCCTACGACCGCCTGCTTCATCTGGGACTCCTGTCCTCGCGCCGCGGTTCCGGCTTTTTCGTGGCGCGCGGCCCGGATGCGCCGCAGCAGCCGGCGCTGGTGCCCGCCGGCGCGGCAGTCGTGGACGCCCTCACCTCCGATTTATATTCCGGCCAGTCCGATGCGCTGCCGGTCGGCGCCGGCTGGCTGCCGCCCGAGTGGTACGGCGAATCGACGCTGCTCGACGCCGTGCGCCACGCGATGAAGATCCCGGCCGGGCGCCTGCGCGGCTACGGCCATCCGCTCGGCTTTCCGGCGCTGCGCCAGCACATGGCCAATACGCTGTCCGACGAACTGTTCGCCCTCGACCCCGAGCAGGTCCTGCTGACCCACGGCGCCACCCACGCGTTCGACCTGATATTGAGAACGCTGACCCGCCCCGGCGACGTCGTGCTGGTCGAGGATCCCGGCTACAGCAACCTGCTGGCGCTGGTGCGCCACCATGGCTGCGTCGCGGTCGGCATCCCGCGCGGCCCGAACGGTCTCGATATGGAAGCCCTTGCAGTGCAGGCCGCGGCGACGCAACCCAAGCTCATGTTCGTCAACACCGTGCTGCAGAACCCGCTCGGCACCTCGCTGTCGCAAGCCCAGGCGCATCGCCTGCTGGGCCTGGCCGAGCAGTTCGACTTCTGGCTGGTCGAGGACGACATCTACCGCGAACTGGCGGCGCGCGGCGAGGCCTCGCTGGCGGCGATGGACGGACTGCGCCGGGTGATCCGGATTGGCAGCTTTTCCAAGACCCTGTCGCCGGTGCTGCGGGTCGGTTCGATCTGCGCGTCAAGCTCCCTGATCCCGGAACTGGTGCGCGTAAAAATGCTGGCCGGGTTGACCACCTCCGAAATCAACGAGCGCGCCGTGCTCGACGCCGTCAGCAGCCGCGCCTACCGCAAGCTGGTCGAGCGCCTGGTGCTGCAGCTGGACGGTGCGCGCGAACGGGCGCTGGAGCGGCTGCAGGATGCCGGCCTGGTGCCGCTGGCGCGTCCGCGCGGCGGCCTGTTCGTCAGTGCCGCCTTCCCGGCGACCCAGGCCGGTGCGCCCCGCAGCGGCCGCCAGGTGGCCGAACACGCGCTGCGTGCCGGCATCCTGCTGGCACCGGGCGAGTTCTTCAGCTTGACCCCGCCCGACCATGCCTGGTTCCGCTTCAACGTTGCCTACGCCGCCGAACCGCTGCTGCTCGATTTCCTGCGCGCCCAGACCTGATGGACAGGACCATGCCCACGACTCTCTCCTCTCCCGGCACCCGCCTGCTCAACCGCGACAAGGTCGAGAAAGCGATCCTGCACGAAGCCGTGCGCCTGTTCGCCGAATGCGGCTTCGAAGGTACGTCGATCGCCACCGTGGCCGAACGCGCCGGCCTGTCCAAGCAGAACCTGATGTACTACTTCCCGACCAAGCAGGCGCTCTACCAGCGCGTGCTCGACAACGTGCTGGACGACTGGCTGGCGCGCATGGCCAGCCTGGCCGATGCCGGCAAGGACCCGGCCGGCGTCCTGCGTGCCTACGTGGCAGCCAAGCTGCGTTTCTCGCGCGAGCAGCCGCTGGCCTCGCGCGTGTATGCGCTGGAAGTGATCGGCGGCGCCAAGCTGTACGGCGAGCAGATCCGGCGCCGCGTGGTGCCGCTGCTGCGCGCCGAC
>Ga0308160_10002858_pt1 | contig 20165 bp, 24 predicted proteins | sample PhyFR1_FD_201036 | JGI IMG/M metagenome (GOLD analysis project Ga0308160, IMG submission 201036) | Phyllosphere microbial communities from UC Gill Tract Community Farm, Albany, California, United States - DLSLF.R1 | ecosystem: Host-associated > Plants > Phyllosphere > Unclassified | place: USA...
CCTTCCCCCCCGACATCTCCCGCCCACCTCCGACGTCGTTTCGCCTGGCTCTGACCCGTCGTCCCATGGGTCCCACGCGCTCGTCTGGCGGACAGGCAGATGATGCCGCCCTCCTCAGCCGCGTCGTCTGTGTCGGCACCCGCCTCAGCCGAGCCGGCCGTCGAAGCCGACGCCTCCCCTGCCTCCCCTCCCGAGGGCGCCCGATCGCTGCCACCGGCGGCCTCCTCCTCCTCCTCGATGCCGCCAAGCCCATCAAGCCCGGCCTCCGGTTCCGGTCCAAGCTTCTTCGTCTCCCCGCCACCGGGGCCGACGAGCTCCTCGACCGAGGCGGACGGCAGCGGCAGCCCACCCTCCTCGGCGCCGGCCGCCGCCGGCATGGCCGCGCAGCCCACGCGCTCAGCCTCCTCCCCAGCCGCCGCCGCCGCCGCCCAGTCCTTGACCGCCGGCCCGTCGTTGATCCCTCGACCCAAGGCGGCGCCGACGTCATGCTCGCCAACGACCCCTCCCGGGCCCCCCTCCTCCTCCCCCGCTCCTCCGGCCGCCGGCCGGCCCCCCTCCCCCGTCCGCCCACCGACCGCCTGGGAGCGCTTCTCCAAGCCGGCCGCGCCCTCGCGCCGGAGGTCGAAGCGCGTCTCGGCCGACGGGTCGCTCGTCGGCCGCGGGCTGGCTCGGGGGCCGGTGGGCGAGGGGGAGGTCGAAGCGCTGGAGGCGAGGGCAGGCAGGGGAGCCAGCTTACCTCCCCCTTCGACGGCGAACATGACGACGACGACGACGACGAGGGGTGCCGATGAGCAGGCCAACACATCCCTCCGATCGAGCACGCTCGACCCGGAGGGCGCTGCGCTCATCGGAGGTGGAGAACGGGGTTCGACCCCAACCCCTCCACCTACCTTCGCCAACCTCGGTCCGCCCCCGCCCGTTGCCGCAGGCGGCGGCGGCGGCGGTCGCCGCGTCCGCAAAGCCCGGCAGGCATCGTACGAGCTCGGCCTCCGAAGCGGCGCCGGCGGCTCCGCTTCGGTCCCCCTGCTCGTCGGGCCCCTCGGCGTCGTCGTTGGGGTTGGCGAGTCGCTCTCGCCGGCGGCCGAGATGGCAGGTAGCCGGGGCGCGTCGCCATCGATCGAGGAGGGCTCTCGGCCGGCCGCCGTCGCCCACTCATCCTCTGTGGCGGCATCGTCGTCGTCGTCGTCCTCCTACGCCGCCGACAACGCCGCCGCGGACGGCCAGGAGGCGACCTACCCTCCGGCGCCGCTCCTCCGATCGCTCACCTCCCCTTCTGCCTGGTCGGCCGAGGCCGACTTTGCACGCGACCTCCCTCCCTTCGGGTCGGGCGCTCGGTCGCTCGATGCCGACGCCTCCTCCTCCAACGGCGACAACAGCGATGGCGAGGACGGAGAGGGCAAGGGCGGCCGCTCGCACTCGCACTTCCACGAGCTCAGCATCGGCTCGGACGGGGCCGAGGGCGCCGGCGAGGATGCCAGTAGCTTCCCTTTGACCGCTGCCGGCGGGCTCAACGGCATCAGCGGCGGCCGAGCAACGACGCCCAACGGCGGCGTCCGCCGCAGCCGGCCCTCGTCGACGACGACGACGACGATGTCAACCGCCTCGTCGCTCACTAGCCTCCATGACGCCCTGACCCAAACCGACCGGCTCAACGGCGACCTCTCGCGCTCGCTCGCGGCCGCCCGGCGCGAGCTCGAGGCCCGCGCGGCCGACTATGAGCTCCAGGCGGCCGAGCTGCTCGCCCGGCTGGACGAGCTCAAGGGCGAGCTCGCCGGGTCGCGCAGGGAGGAGAAGGAGCTCAGGCAGAGGGAGGCCGCTGGGCTTAGACAGATTGCCGCCGTACGTCCCTTCTCTTCCCTCCCCTCCCCGCCCTGCTCCGCTCTTCATCCTCAGGTCGGCTTGCGCTTGCTGACCGCTGTCATCGACCCCCGACGCCTCCTCCCCCCTCCCCCGTCCACCCTCCCTGCCCTCGCCCGCGCGCATCTAGTTCGAAGCCGAGATCGCCAGCCTCCACAAGGCGCTCGACCGGGCGAGGGCGTCGCACTCGGCTCTCGTCAAGGTCCACCACGAGCAGATGCAGGCGACCGAGCGGCTCCGGAACGTCGTCCGCGAGCGCGATCGCGAGGCGCTCGACGCGAGGGAGACGGTCGACGGCCTCCGGGCCGATGCCGACAAGGTGCGCGGCGCCTTCGCTGAGGCCGACTTACTCCCCCCCTCTCCCTTTCTTCCCCTGGCGGCTCTTTGAGGTTGCAGGGGAGCTCTCGACCCTTTCTGACGTCGTTCTTCCGCTCGCCGACCTCTGCAGTGGGCCGAGGACCAGCGCTTCCTCGAGTCGACCCAGGCCCGGCTGCTGGCCGAGCTCGACCTCGCGCGAGAGGCCGAGACGTACCTCGAGCAGCAGAAGGTCGAAAACCTCAGCCTCAAGGAGACGATCAACCGGCTCCGGGCCGATCTCGACGAGCTCCGGCTCGCCACCGCCGCCGCCGCTGCTGCCGGGGGCGGGCGAGCCGCGGCCTCGGGCGGCTCGGCCGTGGGCATGTCGCGGGGGCCGAGCGGGCTCGGCGTCGAGGAGGGCACGCTCGGCAGGAGTCTGGAGAAGGAGCTCTTGCGCGAGCTGAGGGCGGCAGGACGGGAGGGAGGCTTCGGGGGGAGTGGGGTGATCGACGACGACGACGACGACGACGACGACGCCGCCAACGCCGGCGAGGATGACGACGGCTACATCGAGACGTTCATCACGACCTCGCGGCGAAGGGTGCGTTTCTCTACCCGTTCCCCCTGACACTCGGTACGGCCGGCGGCTGACAAGCCCTTTTCCGCGCGGTGGCACGTCGACTGCACTCGGTTCGACGACCCCCCAGATCCGAGGCGAGCGCCCCTCCTCCGCGCCCAAGGTGACCGTCCTCGAGCAGGCGCTCCGCGCGTTCGAAGACGTCGGCACCCAGGTCGAGGTGGCCCCGGCCCCGCCGCCGAAGCCGGCCGGCGTCGAGCTCAGCGTCCAGACGGACGAATCGGCCCTCGCCGGCTTGCCGGCTTACAGCCCGCGCGAGTCGATCGATGCAGGTGCGGTCGTCGTCTTCCCCTCGCTGTTCTAACCGCAGGGCACTGAACCCGTGCGAGCCGATTGACTGCAGCAAACACCGACGACGACGACGAGGAGGATGCTCTAGCCGCGGACCTCGCCCTCCGACGCAGGCAAGGCCTGCACCGCAAGAGCCGGAGCGCACCCGGCCCCCGCGCCGGCGCCGGCGCCATGCACTCGCTCTACAGCTCGCTCCAGCAGGCTCCGGGCCGCCGTGGCAAGGCCGAGAGCGAGGCCGACCGGCAGGATGCGGGCGTCAGCTCGCTGGCTGGCTTGCTCGGCCAGCACGGCGCGGCGCTGACGGCGCTCGGTCTCGCGTTGTTCATCGGTGAGTGCACGCCTCGACGTGCCGCCTGCTGCTGCTGCTGCTGCTGACGCCGCCTCGTTCGTCGGATCGCCCAGCCGGCCTACAACTCGGCACGGCTCACGTCCCCTTCGCGGCCGGCGGCCTCCCGACCGACGGCCGAGCCTGGGCGACGTACAACGACCTCGCCCGCACCCAAGGCGCCGGCATCGGCTTCAGCCCGGCCGGCTCGAGCCCCATCGGCTGGGTTCGCGAGCTCCTCGGCCTCGGCGCCGCGGCGGCGGGCTTGACCGCTCGGGTGCCGACGTGAGCAGTAGCGGGGCAGGTCGAGACGGCCAACCGCCCTCGGTTCCGGCATACCCACAGCGCATCCCCGCTCCTCGTTGCCACCCCTCAGTCCCCGCCCCTTTTCCCCTTGACGACCGCCCCCTTCCCTCGGATCGCCCGGAAATCTGCGCAACGCATCTCACGACCAGCCCTTCCCTCGGGCCAGACACTCCTTCGGCTACCCCTGTCCCGCTGATTTCCCCCCCTTACCCTCTGCCTATACCCCCCCCTTCTTACCTGCTGCTTTGACGACGAACATCTGTGCTCTCATGTGTTGAGGATAAGGGTCGTTACGAGCGAATCGGGAAGGGGGGGGGCAGAGGGCAAGCTGGACGAAGGGGAGGGGGGATAGTACGAAATGCGCGGGAAAGGGGATCGAAAGCGGTCGGGTGTGTGTGTGTGTGCAGAGGATCACGGGCGGGAGATGCGGGTGCGAGGGGGAAGGAAACAGGGCGGGGGGTCGTCGCAGTGGGGCGTGTCTGTTGTGGAGAGAGGTCAAGCAGAGGGGAGCGGGCGATCGAGGCTCGGGGTCGGTCTTGAAAGCGGCTCATGGCGTGAGCGCCGACTCAAGCCGCGAGCCGGACCTCGACCACCTTTTCGTCGATCGAGAAGACAATCTTGCTCCGGGCGTTGCGCGGTGGCGGCGGCGGCGGCAGGCGCATCTGTTGCGGCGGCGGCGGCTGGCCGTAGGGCTGAGGCGGCATGCCGTGCAGCGGAGGCGGGCGCATCATGCCACCGCGCTGGGCCATGCCCGGCGGCGGCGGCGGTAGGTGGCCGTAGCCGTTCTGCTGCGGCGGCAACGGCGGCTGCTGGCCGTAAGGAGGGTAGTAGCCTCCCTGCGGCTGCTGAGGGGGAGGGGGCCGGAAGGCCATCCGCTGCTGCTGCTGGACCTGCTGCTGATGGAGGTGGGCGGCCGAGTGGGCCGTCGACGGCGGCGTGTCGGCAAACAGCAGGCGGATATTGGAGCCCTGGATGACCTGCGTGAAGACGCCGGTGTTGACGTTCCAGATCTCGACAAAGTTGGGGTCAAAGGCCATGACCCAGGGGTAGTGGAGGGCTGGAGAAGAGGAGGGCCATGTCAGCAACACAGGCAGCGCCGAAGGCTCGCTTGAGCGGACGCACCAAAGTTGGTCGGCAGCCCCTCCCAGGTGAGCTTCCAGCGAACGTCCTTCCGGTTGCGCGGGCCGCCGACGCGCCAGCCGTTCTTGTCGACGTAAAAGGCAAATTCTGAAGGTCGACAGAGGGAGTCAAGGTCAGCTTCTGAGAAACAAGCAGGCGAGCACAGAGAAGCATCGACGTACCGTCGTAGCACAGCAGAAAGTCACCCTCGACCCGGTAGATGGCGATCGGCCGGACCGGGCGCTGGTTGTCGCGCTTGTGGACGAGGTCGAGGTTGGGGTCGGCCGGGTCGAGCAGGCCCTGCGTGTCGAGCGTCTCGAGATCGACGATCTCGAAGCCCTTTGTGCAGCCGACGCAGAGCTTCGTCTTGAGAAAGTGGATCGAGCTCGACTCGGTCGGGATGTAGAACTCCTTGAAGACGCGGAGCGTCTCGTTGCGGTTCGGCTTGAGCTTGGAGAAGGCGGCGCCGCCTTGCTGCTTCTTGCTCGCCGGCGCCTCGACCGGGTCCATCGTCTTGATCGTTGTCGACAGCGGCGACGACTTGACGATGCAGACGAGCTGGCGGCCGACGCAGAGACCAGCCTTGAAGAAGGTCGTGTGCGACGAGATGCGCTTGCCGCGCTTGAGCGCGGCCGTCGGATCCTGCAGGCTGAGCGACTCGAGCGGGAACGTCTGGACCGAGCGCTCGGCGAGGACGATGAGCAGCGGGAACGGATGCTCGAGGACCTCGACCTGGGTAACGTCGAGCAGCGACACGACGAGCGCCGGCTTCTTGTCCGGCTCGGCCAGGTTGGAGAAGTAGACGCCGTCGTCGGTGCCGTAGATGATCTTGTCGCCGCCCACTGCGAGGATGCAGGTCAGGACGTCGGTCAGTCGGCTGGAGCCGAAGCAATCAGTGAGCGTAGCAAAAGAGAGACGCACTGTAGGGGACAGCGCAGTTGACCTTGAAGGGGCCGACGACCGAGGGCTCAAGCGGGTGGAGCTCGATCCGGCGGTTACGCTCGCGCACGAGCTGCTGCTGCTTGTCGATCGTCTCGAGCCACTTTTTACGCTGGACGTGCGACTCGTGCCAGAGCGTGAGCGTGTAGCCGCGCCGGCCGAGGTAGTGGAACGTGATCGAGTAGCCGTGCTTGCCCTCCTTCTCAGGCTTGGCGTTGGGCGCGGCCGAGGAGCCCGACTTGCCCGTCGCCGTCCGGTTGAGGAGTGCCTTCGGCCGGATGCCATACTTCGTCATGTTGTACTGCTCGTCCGGCGTGACCATCGTCAGCAGCTCGAGCGGGATCGGCCGCTTGTAGAGTCGGAGCTCCGTCTCGGTCTTGCTGACGGCCTTGTAGCGGGCGAGGACGAGGACGTTGTCGAGGAGGTAGACCTCGAGGTCGGCGCTCTCGCTCTGGGTCCCGCCGCGGCGCTTCAGCTGGCCCTTGTGGACGAGTTCCCGGGCCTCGTCGTCAAGGCGGAGTTCCTGGGGAACCATCGATGAGGGGTTGGGTCAGCTTGGGGCGTCGCTTGTTCCGGCGGCGCGATCGATCGACGCACCTGGCTCTCGGCTCGCCGAAGCTGCGAATCGAGCTGGACGAGGTCCATCCGGCTTTGCGTCTTGCCGGCGGCCGTGTTGACCTTGTCGAGCCAGCCGTTGAGGAGCTCGATCACCTGCGGGATCCACACGAGGTCCGGGTTGCCCTCCGGAGTCACCTTGAGGATCGCCTTGAGCAGGAGCGGGTATCGGCCGAGCCGGGTGGTCGGCTTGGTGAGGAAGCCGTTGAGCTCAATCTTGCGCGACTCGGGCTTGCGCTCGACCTCGTCGACGAAGCGGACAAAGTCCGGGTTGTCGAGCTTCTCCTTTTCAAACTCGTGCTTGCCGTACGCCTGGTGGCCGCCATAGTCGACAAACGGCTGGAAGAGGGGCACGCGGTCGAGAAAGATGTCGCCGACCGCCTCGACGACGGGTTGCGAGCGTTGGCGCTTGGTCAGCTGGTCGGCGAGCGACGAGTTGTTGGCGAGGATCGTCGAAACGTTCCAGAAGACCTGGGTCGCAAACGCCTCGCGCCGCTCGGGCGGCTGGATGACATCGTTTGTCCGGAGCGGCTTAACCCAAAACTGTTTGGCGGAAAAGAGGAGGGGGGATCAGGAAGAGTTTGAACGGTCCGCTAGCGCGCCGGAAGGAACGCACGTCGCGGAGGTATTCCATGTCCTTGACAAAGTCGCGTTCGGTGAAGATGAGCTCGTTGATGGCCTCCTGGCGTTTGCGCTCCTCGTCGCCGACGCTGTCGAGGACGGCCTGGCTGACGCCGTTGGCCCAGAGGCCCGGCCCGCCGTCGGCTTGCTCCTCGTCGTCATCCTTAAGCGAAGCGGCCGAGGCCACCTTGCGTAAGCCCGGCTGGGGCTTCATGTTGAGCTTCTTGGCCTGCTCGATCCGGAGCGGGCACGAGATAGAGTAGCAGAGTGAGGTGGCCGAGCATGTCGGCGAGTAGCAGGCCGAGAGGAGCGTGAAGACGCCCGAGGGCAGGTCATCACCGTCCTGCGGCTGGATAGCCGAGGCTGCGGCGAGCTGCTGTTGGGCCGCCGACGGGTGATTGACCGACCCGGGCGAGGTCGGCAGCGAGGCGGACGGGTCATGCTGGACCGTCGTCGGCAGCGACGAGATCGACGACCGTTCGCCAGCAGATGTGAAGACGGACGGCGAGCGCGAGGGCGCCCCGGACGTCAAAGATGATGCTGCGAGCGAGTCTGTGATCGAGCTTGAGCCGTCCTCGCCGTGCGAGCCGTCTGGCGTCCCTCCGACCGCGGGCGCCGAGCCGCCGAGCGCAGCCGCAAACGGCGCGTTGGGGACGATGACCTTGCCCTTGAACTGGTAGAGCTCGTTTGTGCTGTCGCGCAGCCGGTGGTCGTACGTGACGTCGTGGAAGAACTTTTGAAAGTCGAGCGCCCGGCCGAGGAGAAGGGCGAGATTGCGGTTGTCGGTGTCGAGCAGGGCGCAGAGGAGGTCGACGGCCTCGCGGCCGTCAAACGCATCCTTGTAGGCGAGGCCGTCCTTGACGCGCTCGGTCAGCGTGAGGCCCGACCGGAAGGCGTCGGCGACGCGCGAGAGCAGAGCCGGGTAGATCCGAACCGGTCGTCGGGCGGCACGGACGATCGAGCCCGAGCCACCACCGCCGCCCGAGGTCGCCGTCGTCCGAGTCGAGCCGCTGGGCGAGGGAAAGTTGTACGACGTCGGCGTGGGGAAGTTGGGCCCGCCGCCGCCGGAGCCCGAGCCGCCCACGCTACGGATCGAGCCCGATCGGAGCGAAGCAACACCGCCGTCCCGGCCGGCCGAGTGCTGCGACGAGAACGAGGTCGACCGGTTGGCATAGCCGTGTCCACCACCGCCGTAGCCGCCGTGGCCGTTGTAGAACGACGGCAGCGAGCGGGACGAGTCGACGGAGTCGCGGCCGGTCGAGCCGTGCGAGGCTGGATGCGGCCGGCCGCCACTCATCAGAGGCGAGTCGACCAGGTGATGGCCAGAAGACGGCGAGGCGAGACTCCGCGCATCGGAAGGGAGATGGTAAGACGACGAGGTGTCGATCCGGGCAAGGGCTGGACAAGGCGGCCAGTCAGCGATGTGTGCGAGAGGGCACCAAGCTCGAGCATCCGCCGCAGACTCACGAGCAAAGCCGCCGCCACCGCCACTCCGGGCTGAGCTCTCGCTTGGCGTGCGGGTATGTCCGCTTCGGACGCTAGCGGCGCTTGAGTACCTGCTGCCGACGCTCGGCGGGCCGCCTCCGCCGCCCGTCCCTGGCCCGTTGCCCGAGTAGTAGCCGTCGACCGAGTAGACGGACGAGGCTGCGCTCTGGACCCGACCGCGCGCCGAGGCCGAGGACGACGTCGCGCCGCCCCCGCCAGCGCCAGCAGCCAGGTAGCCGAGCTCAGAGTCGTCCATCGCTCCCGGCCGGGGGGTGATCATGCCCCCGACGACGACGGCACCGGGAGGTCCGTCGTTGCCATTGGCCGCCTCGGCCTCGCGCGAGCCTCGCCGGCTGGCCGGGGCTGAGTCCCAGTTGAAGCCGCTGTCCTCGCCAAAGTTCTCGAACGCGGGTAGTTGGAGCGGGGCCGGTGCTGCCGAGCTGCTGCTACCGTCTGGCCCGCCGCCTCGCGCATGAAGCGACTGGGCGCGGGCCGAAGCGAACGAGCTCGGAGGTCCGGTCGACTGGAACGGTCGGCTGGGCGGGACAGGCGAGTATGTCGGCGGAGGCGGCGTGCCCAACTCTGAGATCGTCGGCGGGAGCGGCGACGAGCCGGACGAGGACCCTCCACCCCCGCCGCCGCCGCCGCCAATCTGAGCCTGGTACTCTTGCGCAGGCGTCAGGCCGCTCCCGGTTGGACTACTACCGCTCGCCCCGGGTGCCGAGAGGGAGCCATTGCGCGAGTAGTAGCCGCTAAGCTGAGCGGCCGGGGCCGGCATCGGGTAGGCGTGCGAGGCTTCCGACCAGTCGCCGCCGTGAGTCGAGCTCGCGTAGCTCCGCATCGAGCCTTGCGTCGGTCGGCGCTCGACCTGGGCGCCGCCGCTCGAGCCCGTCGTCGAAGGCGCATGGAGCGAGTAGGCCGACGAGGCGGCTGGATGGGGCGCGTGTTGCGGCTGATGCTGGTAGGGCCCCTGCTGCTGCTGCTGCTGCTGCTGTAGCGGGTTGATGGACGACGTCCGCCGCGACCGAGGGTCGGCCGGCGGCAGGTAGAGTGAGGACGAAGACGGCGGCGGGGCCTGGCCGTACGGACCGGGCTGAGCGGCCGGATAGCCGTGCGGAGGAGGCGGACGAGGCCCATAGGGTACCGGTGGCGGCTGCAACAGGACGGGACGGGAAGGAGGAGGAAAGAAGGGGGATGGGGAGGGGAAGAGGTCGACGACCGGTGACAAGCGGGCACGCGAGACGGCCGGGCAGGGGGTGCGAGGCAAGGTCAGCGGGAGCCGCTCGAGCGGGAGATGCATCGTCAAACGAGCAGGGGAGAAAAACGAGCTGCTAGATCGAACTGAGGAGGCGGTCGGTGAGGCGTAAGGTGAGAGGAGGACGCAGTGCGAGCTCGGCCTTGCGGCGTCGAGCGAAAGAGGTCGAGGCGAAGCCCCTCGCTTCGGGCGGTCAAGCCGCTCGCCGACGCCCCAAACCGGCCTATCCGACACTCTAAAGGAAGGGCGGCCAGGGAGGCGAACGCCAAAGGCCAGAGAGACGGAGCGAAGAAGACGTAAGAAATGGGGAAGGAAGGCTGGACATACCGCGTACGCTCCGCCGTAAGCGCCGCTGCCGTACGGGGCGGGACCTCCGGCCGGCGCCGGCGGGCCGACATGGACGCCTGGCGGGAGGCCGACGCCGGCCGACTGGGCAAAGTGGTCGTACCTTCCCTCTGCCCTCGTTGGCGGATAGCCAGGCCCTACCGGCGGCGGCGGCGGTGAGGGCGTGTAGGTGCTGCCATAACGCCCGGCTCCGTACGCCGCCGCCGCCGCTTGCTGCTGCTGCTGCTGGCCGGGCGCGTTGACGTGGTGCGTGTTGCGTCGGCCAAAGATTTGCGAGAAGGCCTCGTCCCTCGTCGGCGGGGGCGGTGCCGGCTGGCGAGGGTGGCCTCCGCCGGCCTGGGAGGAAGGCGCGCCGTGCTTCTGGCGCGGGCCGGTCGGGCGATGGGCCATGGCCTGGCGGGCCTGGCGACGGAGGGAGGGAGGCGGGCGACGGCGGCGGCGACGGCGGGCGGGGGCGGAGCAGGGGAGCGGCAGCCGCGAGTCGCTCAGTCTCCTAGTGGCTCGCTAGGACGAAATATGAGACGGGCGCGCGAGATAGCCCCAGATGAAGGGAAGGGTCTTGTCTGCGGGCGAGGGAGTCGGGGCCCGGCAGAGGGTTGGGAAAGGGTATAGGGTGGGCAAGCAAGCGGCGATCTCTGCTGGCCTGGCTGAGCTCGCCGCAGCGACGCGCGCGCGCGACGACGGCGGACCGATGCAGGGCCGACTCGCCGAGCACAGGTTCCCTCCGCCAGCCCTCGCTCCCTGTCGCCCTTCCCTTGACCCCTCCCACCCCGTCAACTCCCCTCCCTTCCAGCACCATGTCGTCCCTGCCGCCGCCCACACCCGAGGCCGTCCAGCTCGCGCTCCTCCAGACGCTCGACAGTGCGCCGGACGGCACGCTCGCCGACTCGCGCACGCTCGTCGTCGACGGCAGGCCGATGACCGACGCCGCCGACCAGATCCTCGTCAAGGCCGCCGTCGACTCGCTCCTCCGGCGCGAGGTGCGTTTGGCCTCTGATCATCTGGACGAGGGTCGCCAGATAGAGGAGTTCAATAGTCAGGAGCGAGGGGCAGCGAGATGCGACGGCGGACAGGCAGTCGGCCGAAGGCAGCCTGCTGCTCGACGTCCTCCGACTCCGCTTGCCCAGCCGCTCCTGCTCCTGGCCCGGGCAGGCTTCCTCAACCCTTACTGGGTTGCGACGTTGGATCGACGAGCCTAAATATCGCTGACCATTCGTGCCTTCTCTCCGCCGGCCTTCCCTCCGCCGCTTGCTCGACCAACTCTTGCTCTGCTCCTTGCCTGCCGACCCCTCGTGCCGCGCCGCCGACAGATGATCACCTACACCCAGCAAGAGTCGTTTGTCTCGTCGCTAACGGCCGACGGCGCCGCTGCGGCCGAGCACGGCTCGCCAGAGGCCCGGGTCTGGGCCGCGCTCAAGGATGGCGGCAAGGATGCTAAGGAGCTCCAGGTCGGTCCCCTTAAGCTGTCGGACTTGCTCGAGTGAAGGGGCTGCGGGCGGGTGAGCTCGTGATAAGTACGAGCGGAGGACGACCGAGCCGGCCGTCTCGCCAGCGCCGCGGGTGTGCGCCACTGCGGTATCCCGCTTCAGCTGCGATCCTGCGCAGATGCGAGGGCAGCTCTAACCAGGCAGGCGGCGGCGGCTTTCAAGAGCAGAGGTCGGAAGCTGCGCGGAGGCGACGGCTGCTGTGGCTGACCTCCGGATATTGCTCGCCCTTCCCCTCTTAGGCCCTCCTCGGCGAGACGGCCAAGCTCGGCCAGGCGACGGCGATGAAGAAGAAATGGATCGGCCGCGACGGCGCCTCATTCGTCCAGGCCGCGCCGGCCATCACCGACGAGACGGCCGAGGCGCTCCGGCTCGTCCAGGCCGGGTCCGCCTCTGTTGACGACAAGGTGCTCGCTGACCTCAAGAAGCGCAAGTTCATTAGCCAGAAGAAGTTCCTCTTCTTTGCCGCGGCCAAGGGCGACAAGTTTGCGACGACGGTCGTCAAGCAGGCGACCGACCTGACGGCCGAAATGCTCACCTCGGGCGCCTGGAAGGACGCCTCGTTCAAGGCCTACAACTTTGCCGCAGCCGGCACGGCGACCGAGGGCGGCTCGCTCCACCCGCTGCTCAAGGTCCGCGAGGAGTTCCGAAACATCTTCTTCGAGATGGGCTTCAGCGAGATGCCGACCAACAAGTTTGTCGAGTCGGCCTTCTGGAACTTCGACGCGCTGTTCGTGCCCCAGCAGCACCCGGCGCGCGAGATGCAGGACACGTTCTACATTCGCGAGCCGAGCGGGTCCAACCCCCCGCCGGCCGACTACTACCGCCGGGTGGCCGACGTCCACGAGAAGGGCGGCTTCGGCTCGATCGGCTACCGCGCCCCCTTCTCGGATGCCGAGTCGGCACGGCTGTTGCTCCGGACGCATACGACGGCCGTCTCGTCGGCGATGCTCTACCAGATTGCCAACCAGCCCGGCGGCTTCAAGCCGTGCAAGATGTTTTCGATCGACCGCGTCTTCCGCAACGAGACGACCGACGCGACCCATCTCGCAGAATTCCACCAGGTCGAGGGTGTCGTCGCCGATTACGGCATCACGCTCGGCGACCTGATCGGTCCGTCGCCGCTTAGAGAGCCCTTCCGTCTGGCCCAGCCGGCTGATCCCCGCCCCACCCCATCAATCGCTTCAGGTTTCATGGAGGAGTTCTTCAAGAAGATGGGCATCGAGAACCTGCGCTTTAAGCCGGCCTACAACGTGCGTCTCCCTCCCCTCCGAGCGGCCTGATAGCTGTCTCTGACCGTGGCCTCTCGTCCCGCGCCGCCCCCGCCGAATCCAGCCCTACACCGAGCCCTCGCTCGAGATCTTCCAGTACCACGAGCAGTTGGACAAGACGATCGAGATTGGCAACAGCGGCATGTTCCGGCCCGAGATGCTCGAGCCGATGGGCATCCCCAAGGGCGTCCGCGTCCTCGGCTGGGGTCTCTCGCTCGAGCGGCCGACGATGGTCAAGTGCGTCCTACCCCCGCCCTTGTTGCGCTCTCGCCTGCCTCGCCCCCTCGTGGCGGTCGCCGTGCTGACGACTCTTCTCTCTCGCGCTCGGCCAGGTACAAGATCAAGGACATCCGGACGCTCGTCGGCCACAAGGTCGACGTCGAGGGTGTCAAGAAGGCGGCTGCCGTCCGGCTCGACAAGGGCGTCGTCTCGGCGTAGACGCGGGGCAGGCAGCAATCGAATGACATAGACGTCGACCACCGCCGGGGAGACGAGGGTAGGCAGGGGGCGCTGGCTCGCCTGCGTCGACATGCACGGAGAGCGCGCAAGGAGAGACCCTGCGTGGCAGCCATGTCACTTGGTCGCGGGCGGCCATGACAACCGCGTAGCGCGGAGCAGCAGACTCCCCGTCGGAGAATTTGGGGATGCCCGTCGTTCTTTAGCAGCAGCGTGCGCTTGCGACACCGCTCTGAGCGCGGGCGGTGATGGCGACCCGGATTCGCCTGCGACTCCGACCGACTTGATGGACTCGAGACGCCCCAAGATGCATGGGCGCTGAGGGATCGCTACCGCATCGGCTCGGCCTCGTCGTCCAACTTTGGCTCTGCCAGCCACGCCTCGCCGTCCTGAGCGCTTTCGGCCTCGAGCTCACTAACGAGCCGGCCGACGGGGCTGTTGAGATCGAGAGGCTCCCACGCGCTGGCCTGGCCGAACTCGGCCCCGAAGCAGTCGGCGAGTAGCGCCATCGCCTCGGCGTAAGCCGTGTCGGAGTCGCCGGTCGACCGGATCCCAGCGGGCGACACGGATGAGGAAACGGATACTGCAGCATGCTCCTCAGCGGCGTGCATGGTGGCCGCCGACGACGAGTTGAGTCCGCTCGAGGAGCTGCTCGTCCCGATCTTCGCGGCAGGCAAGTGGAACTCGGAGAGCGCCGTCGCCCGGATCGAGGGCAAACCGCAGGCGGTGATGTGCGCGAACCATCGAAGCGGCTCGGCCGTCAGGTTGAGTGCGAAACCGTGCGTCGTCAGCCGCTGGCGAATGTGGATCCCAATCGAGGCGATCTGCGATGGGCCGGCAGAGGATTGCTGTCAGTCGTCGTGAAGGCGGGACGCGCAAGAAGGCGCGGCGCGCAGGCAGGAGCCCGACCTTGGTATCGACGGTCGGGAAGACGCCGACGTGGTCGTCCGGATGAGGCGCAAGCACCGGCCGGCCGATGGAGGACTCGATGAAGCGCTTGAGCACGCGCTGGACCTTGTCGACGTAGCACTTTGTACTCAGCTGAGGCCAGGGAAGCAGGCGAAGCGCAGCGCAGCGTCAGCGTCAGAGCCTCCGCGTCTTTTCCTCCCGACAGCCGCCGACCGTACAGCGAGTCCCACTGACCTTCATCTGACCGAGGTCAGCAACGAGGTAGCCGACGACCTGCCCCGGGCCATGGTACGTCGCCTGGCCGCCTCGTCGGGTGACGGCCCAGTCGGCGCCAGCTCGGGCGAGCCGGCTGGCCTCGCGCTCGACCCGGTCGAGCGAGGCCTGGGTCGAGTCGCGCCGGCCAGAGGTGAAGGTCGGCCGGTGCTCTGGACAGAGAATTGAGACGGTCAGAGGTCAGACGCCAGTACATTTGGAATGTCAAGGAGCGACCGTACCGAGCAGGAGGAGGACGTCGCGCCGAGCGAGCTCGCCCTCAGGCTCGGTCTTGCGCGCGGCCGACCGCAGCGCAAAGATGGCGTCCTGAAGTCGCAGCGTCTGGGCATACGGCAGCGGCCGGCGGAAGACGTGAACCGCCAGCGGCAGGGGCGATTGGATCCCGGGCGGAGGCATGAAAGGTCGATTGAAAGGGTGTGGTGGGCAAGCGGCAACGGGCTGACTGGGATTGGGCTGACCGACGATGCCGCGCTGACGCGCCGCCGCGGTCACATGAGTCCTGCCGGTCGACACGCCACTTGCCATCGAGCGCTCTCGGTATTAAAGCAGCCAACTCAGCCGTCTTAAGGCCCGTCGTCAATAATGGTGTCAGAGGAGTCGATCCATCTCCCCAGCCCCCCTTCGTCCCTCCGCGGGTTATGTTGGCATGAACCCGGCCGCGCGCTGCCAGAATGCGGCCGGTGCGCGGCTGAAGAGCGACAGACCGCCGATGACGGACGCGACAGTGATCAGGCTGGCGAGCAGGGTAAAGTAGAGAGCCCAGACTGCGACGATGGAGGTGCGTCAAAGATGGATCGAAATTAGCTGCTTCTGGTTTCGGTTTTACTGGCGACGATTCGACGCTGCTACGCAACGGTATCTAGAGCCGCCGATGAGTTCTTCGTACTGTGGTGCAGACAGCGACGAGTCAGCGAGGTTCCTGAAGGTCCTGAGCGATCAAAAGGGGATGCAAGGGGAGCAGGGGCGTAGACAAACTTGGGCGGCATCGCTAGACTCGGTCCTGCCGAAGAAATACTCGTCACAGACGTCGTTGACGACAAACGACTCAATGAGCGCACCGGTGAAAAGAACGAAGAAGCGAAGGGCCTCGCCATGTGCGGCGAACCAGAGTCCGATCATGAGGCCGACCTGGTAGAAACAAACCAATCAGCTCCAAACGGTCCATTAACGAGGCTGGAACCCTTGATCAACAGGGGGACGCGCAGTGCAGACGATGGACGCGATCGGTTTCCAGTCGTTGATGAGCGCGAGCGGAGCGAAAAAGGCCAAGCCGAGAAAGATGGAAGCCAGCTTGGACACTGGGATATTGAACGCGCAAAGCTTGGGCGGCCGGTGGCGAGCGGATCAGAAAGTTGTTTCACGGAGCAGACTCTTCCGGAAAGTAGATGTCAGCTAACGATCAAGATGCCGCCGATGACCTGACCGCCGACGTAGCCAGCGAGGAGCGTCACAACCGCCTTTGATGTCCTGACCGCCTGCGTTGCTGTCTCTGGCGGGAGCCCTCTGGCGTACGGGTTCGGCTCGGCTTGGAGGAGGTTGGAAAACTGCGTTCGGCCGCCGATGTTGGGATCCTGGCGAAGCGCAAGAGGGCCCGAAAGTCAACGCTGATCCGAGGGCTGGTACGATGCGCGTAGCAGTGACGGACGATGCTGATCCTTGATAAAGAGCCATGGCGAGGGCACGCATGACACGAGACCGAAAGGTCACGTCAGGACCGAGCTTGTAAAGCAGCCTGGGAGTCTTGAAATGAGAGGACCGCACCAAGAGATGCGGCCTCCGCAGGCGACGCCGACGGCAGCGTGCAGGGCCTCATGGAGGCCGGTGACGAGGAGCTTGTGCGCCGCGATGAGGTCGCTGCACCGGGGCGGGGGCAAGAGAGATGTAAGCGGCGAGCTCATCGCCAGGATCAAGGCGCTCACCGATGTAGCGATGAGACCGGTGTGAAAGTCGAACGCGATCAGGGTTCCCAACGCAGACAGGGGTGATAGACGGTGAGGAACGGACCGGGTAAGTGGTAGGTGCCACAGGACGAAGCCGAGTACACTGACGACGCGTGGAAAGGAGGGAGTGTCAATAGAATTTAAAGTAACAGGAGGGAGCCCTTCATCAAGTTCGGCTCGACGCTGGCCAGCAGCCGAGCGCTTGAAGGAGGACAGCCGGCTATGCTTACAAGCAAAGGAGGAGGGCGACGATCGTCCGCACGTCACGCTCGTTGCAAGGGATGCTGGCTGCTGCGATGGTCACACGGGAGACAAGAGCAGCGCTGACTGTCGGCATGCTCGATATAAGCTATGCAACGAGGCCAGCTGTCGAGGAAGCCGCGGCGACTGAGGGGGCGACGACGAAGTCGGGCCTAGCCGTCTGCGCGCGATTGAGCAGAGGTGAGGCTGGGTCAGGCTAGTGCGGCGTCAGCAGGAGCAGAATCTACTCTCTATCTGCAATAGACGTGCAGTAGCGATGACCGAGAGCCGTATGAGGTGGTGGTTTGTGGGTGGGGGAGACGACGGCCGGACGCCCCCCTGTCGAGCTTGGTTGAGCGGAGCGGAGTGGTGAGAACGACGGTCGTTCGGCCGGGGAGCGTCCGATGGCTCGCCTCCCAAACCCAATCCACTTCAGCTTCTCCGGTCAGCGGTCTACTCTAGCCCGCTCTCTCGGGCAGCTGGTGGCCAACAGGCAGGCCCTCTCGTCGCCAGAGGGATCAGAGGATCGTGGGGCTGCTGCGCGTCCGGTTTCTGCTCGCGACCGCCAGCCGACCCGGCCAGCGTCCTTGCCCATCTGCCTCGCTCATCCCAACCCCGACCTCAACTCGCAACCCAAACCCTCTAGAGCACCTCTATCCTGTCTCTCCTTCTCCCTCTCAATCGGTTGCCCGGGCTTCTTGCTGCCCAATCATGTTTGCCTCGGAGCTCAAAACCATCCGCCGGCTCGGCGTCCGCGGCGTGCGTCCTCCGGCCCCCCTCTTTTCGCTGCCGCTCGTCCGTCTCGGGCTCGCTCCGCTCAGCTCGGGCATCAACGCTCCAGCTCAGCTGGCTCTTATGCTCCAGTATACGGCTGTGTAGGCTCCGGCTGCTCTTGCCGAGCTAGCAAGGCGCTGTAAGAGCTAGAGGCTGTTGCCTTTCCATCGGTCACTGACCAGGCTCGGTTGCTCGGCGACCTCTTCTCTGCCGACCCAGTGCCTCCAATCGGTCCTCAATCTGCTCGTCATGCTCTCATCCGGTGCGCTCCTGCAACCTTCCTAGATCTGTGCTCTGAAAGACTTCCTTATTGTCCGGGATTAGTTCTAACCTTGCAAGTGCCGCCGGCGCTCGTCACACCCGACTGACGCGTGCTCTCGCGCCGCCCCTCTCGCTCTCCCACGACGCGCGTCGGCCGACCAGGCCTCATGATGTGGAAGACGCTCTCCCTTGCGACAAACTCGGAGTCGCCTGTAGTTGTCGTCCTCTCGTGAGTTCGCTGCTTTCGTTTGGCGCAGACCGCATCGCAGGCGGCGCGCAGGCGGCGCAGCTTGACGCTTTTGAGGTCGCCAGCGCATGCCCTCCTTCCGCCGACGGGCTGCTGCTAGCAGCCTCGCTTGCCGTGCTCTTCGCGCAATGCAGCTGACGCCGGATGCGTTCTTCTGCCCCTGCAGCGGCTCGATGGAGCCTGCCTTCTACCGGGGCGACATTCTCTTCCTAACCAATCCGGCTACCGAGCGCTTCACCGTTGGCGACATCACCGTCTATAAGATTCCTGGGGCCGACATCCCGATCGTCCACCGCGTCATCGAGGCACATGACCTGCCGTCCGTCCTCGATCCTTCTTCGAGCCGTCGACGCGACTCGTCCGACAAGCTGACGCCCCTTGCCCTGTCCGTCCTGCCAGCCCGTCTGCCAGTGCTCTCCCCGACCAACTCCTCCTCACCAAGGGCGACAACAATACTGGGGATGATGTCGACCTCTACCGCGGCGAGAAGTGGCTCCGGCGTTCCAACGTCGTCGGCAAAGTCAGAGGGTACGTCCTTTCTGCGGGCCTCTGCGTTAACTCGGTCCTGGATGGGCGCGCGTCTGCCTCTGGAACGGGTGACTGAAGTGCCTTCTGCTTCATCCAGCTTCCTGCCCTACGTCGGCTATGCGACCATTGGTCGGTCCGCTTCCCTCTGCCCACCTACAGTGGCCTTGGGCAATCGACACTGACGCCCCTTGATCCAACTGCCTGCTTCTGCATCGTGTGCCGCAACCCTGGACGTCCTCATCTCAGCGAGTCAGTGTCTCCGGCCGACGGCTCGAGTTCGGAGCCCTTGGGCTCCTTGCCTGGCTCCATCCCAGTGACCTTGTCTGCGACTAACGACGTCTTTCCCTAATCCTTCCCAACCGCTCCGAACTGCTCTTTTCTTCGATCAGTGGTGCGACCTCTTCCTTTCCGCTCGAGCTCCTCTTTATACGCACCGAGCAACTGACCTCAATCTACCGCCGCTCCTCGTCTACCCTCTACGCATCCTTCAACCTCACCCGACCGACCTGCAGAACGACTTCCCGCAGCTCAAGTACGCCCTGCTCGGCGCCGTCGGACTCGCCGCCGTTTTCTCGGGCGAGTCCTAAGTGCTTTCTTCATCTTTGACTTTGGGGTGCATCGGGAAGGGCGACGCGATGACGATGTCCTGCGACAAAACCTGCGCGCCCAGAGTGCCCTGATGCAAGGGAGCTTCCCACATCAGAGGAGGGTTTTCATGCAGGTATGGAGTGCGATGTAGCGTGCAGAAAGGAGCGAGCCTTGCACTCAGAGGCGGAGCAGCAGGAGCGCAGAGATGTAGGGTAAGGGTGATTAAGTATGGATGCTTGCTCCGGGATAAAGGGAAGGGTAGGTAGTGGAGGTGGTTGGAGCTGGCCCCGTGCGCCGATTGACGGGCCAACTCAGGTCCGCCAGAGTTCTTGAACGTACTTGCGCGGGATGAACTCTTGCGGGCTGAAAGGAGCCGGATGGGTAAGAGACGCGGACTATCAGTTCAGCTGGCCGCATGGAGCGAGCAAGGGGGAGCACGCACTTTGCCCGGTCCTCGGGTCGGGGTGGGATGGCCTCCCAGATGGCGTTGATGTAGGCATTGCCGGTCGCGGCGGCAACGGCAATGTCGCACTCCCTCCAGTTGTCGAGCTCGACGCTCCGGACCTTGGAGACGTGCGAGCCTAGGCTCCGGTGGACACCCGAGCACTCGATGCACATGAAGCCGACGACAGGCGACTCGTTGAGACCGATTGTCGCCCAACGCGGGTTAGGCCGTTCGCAGTCGAGGCACCGAGCGTTGGCCGGCTGAGCAGCGATTGAGCGGATCGTCAGCACCGGCGTCGGCGGCGGCGTATGGTGCGGATGCTCGCTTCCTTCGCTGACGGCTCGTCGGTCGGCTGAGCTTCCGCCGCCATAGAAGCGACCGGGAGGCGCCGGCTGGCCCGCGACAGGGCCGAGCGAGAGGTCGGGGCTCGACGCCGCCGCGAGGTTGGTCACGAAGCGGTCGATGTGGAGCGCAATGTCGTCCGTCAACAGGCTAGGCGAGCGTGAAGGGCTGGCCGACGACCGGTCACTGCCGGACGACTCGAACGAGAGGCGCGAGGGCGCTTCGAGTGGCGGCAGGAGGTGCCCGCCCGCAAACGGTTGGGTCGGCGTGCCCATCGGCGAGGCCGAGATGAAGTTGAGCCGGGGTCCGTCGGAG
>Ga0308160_10002860_pt1 | contig 20143 bp, 15 predicted proteins | sample PhyFR1_FD_201036 | JGI IMG/M metagenome (GOLD analysis project Ga0308160, IMG submission 201036) | Phyllosphere microbial communities from UC Gill Tract Community Farm, Albany, California, United States - DLSLF.R1 | ecosystem: Host-associated > Plants > Phyllosphere > Unclassified | place: USA...
ACGCCGTCGTCGAGTATAAGGCGACGCACGGCATTGGCGATGCGGGACTGAATTATTTTCCAGCGCGTGTCACGCCGGTTCTTGCGAAAGCCAGCAATGCAGAAATGCCGGTGCTTCCCTTCCAATATCAGCGCCTTTGCCACCAATGCAGGGATGTCAGCTGGGTCGTTTTGACCGTCACCGTCCATCGTGACAAGAAAACGCCCGGCAGCGTAACGCGCGCCGGTCCACAGCGCTGTGCTCTGCCCAGCACTGTGCGCGTGGCGAATCAGCCTCGCAGGCGTGCTTAATTGCTGGCAATGTTGCAAGAATACAGCACCGGTGTCGTCGGTGCTTCCGTCGTCGACCAGTACTACTTCATGGGGAAAACGACCGGCGAGGGCGCGATGAATCTCGTTCACCAGGACCCCGATGTTGCCAGCTTCATTCTTCGCTGGAATTAAAACTGAGATCAGCAATGCTTGCTTGTGGTTTGTTTCATCACACATGTTATTTGATCGTCTATGGAGAGAATTTTTAGGTCAAAAGTCGATTAGGGTATGAATGAATTGATCTTATATTTATCATCGCAGCATTCTGCACTAGTGTCGTTAAAATTATGTTAAATCATACGAAGAGCACCAGCTTGTGTGACTAACGACCGCACTGGCATTGCTAGCATTGAGCCGGATCGATGTTGCTGCACCGAAATTTGACCTACTTTCCCCAGCAATTCGCAACTGGATCTGACCCACGCGAATAGCGTAATTCGACCTGGCTTGTCGGCTGGAGAACGGAGTGATCAACGTGGCCCTACTAGGCACAATTCGACGCTGGCACATTCGTGGCCAGATTCCACTGCGGCAGATCACTAGAAAGGCTGGGCATCTGACGTAACACCGTCCGGCGCTATTTGCGTTCGGAAACCACCGAGCCCACCTATGCGGAACGCCGTATAGCGAGCGGGCTAGACAAGCATTCCATGCAGTGATCAGGATGGCTCAATGCCGAGACGAGCAAGCCGCGTAAGCAACGCCGTAGTTTGAAGCAGATCCACGCGGACCTGAAAGAGCTGGGAATTTAGGGATCTTACGACCGCGTGGCAGCATTTGCCAGACAGTGGAAGAAGGGTCAAACCCAGTGGGTTAATTCATCGAGCAAACGAACACAATTACGTCAACCGCTTAATCAGCCATCATTTAGGTTTACATGAGGTTGCATGCCATGTCGAATTATGGGGAAATATGGCAAAAGAGTGCACGAAAAAACACCCCTGCATGAGGGGTGTAAGGGTTGTTGCGCATGTCCCGGTAGCGTTAATGTCTCAACTATGTATCTATAAGTGGGGGTAATAACACCGCGCCAGCCCTCTCAATGCCGCTGCCGGCTCGTGGCGGGCTTCGGGTGCTGCATTGCATATCTAGAACTAGGCTCCTGGCCTATCGCGGCCGCTCGGTGCAGCGTAGCAGGTTGCCAAGCTGGAAGTCACTGACTGTCACGACAGGCCCCACAAGACCTAAAGCAGCCGCTTACCAGTCCTCGTACCGGCCTAAGTTAGCGTTTCCTTAAGCCGGCGCAGACTATAGTGGCTTGGTACAGCACTCGGGAGATTAGGCTATTCGTACGTAGGTTTTTCCATTCAAGACTCGTTTCACTTGATCCACGTCTTTCGCCCCGATGCGGGTGTAGATTTCCTCGGGCGTGTGGTAGTTGGCGAGCTCACGTATTGCCTTGACTTGCACGACGGATAGGCGCCCGTCCCGCCCGCAAATCTGCGCTATCGCCCAGTTGTTGTCCTTCCACTTTTCGGCAACCCACGGCGCCGGTAATCCCAAGCGTGGATGGTCATTCAGCCACTTATGCAAAATCTTATCGCGGTCATCGGGCAGGGGAACGGCGCCTTTCGGAAGCAATCCGTTTTCGCGAAGGTAGCGTAGGCCGCTCTTCCCGCCCGGCACCATATTTAGCCGGCGTTTATCATCCCAATGGCCTTCCACCAGAAACTCTTCCGCCTCGTAGAGCTGCTCCAGATCGTCGGTGATAGCCATCACCTTGTGGTGCACGTACGTAAGACGTCCACCGTCTTGCTCCTCTCGAAATCGACGATGGAAAAGCAATGGGCTGCCCGTCCCAATTGCGCGACGGTGCTCGGACCAGCGCTTTTGCCAACTTCGGGTGGACACACCAACATAAAAGTACCCATCGTCAGGGTGCGACGCACCAGCGCCGAAGATGTGCTGGTAGAGGACGTATGCGCGTTCGGGGTAGTGCTTGGGCGATAGTAAGAAAACTGCGGGCACCGAAAATACAAGGCTAGGGATCCTAATCGTGCTTTCGTCAATCTGCGTAGCTCCGCGCATCGCCGCAGCCAAATACGCGGGGTCAGTAACAACTTCCACCGAAATCGTCGGCTGGATAGCTAACTCGCCTTCGCGCAAGGCGCCGAGTCCGTACTCTGGCTTGTGGTCCACAGTTCTATGCCCAGCCATGAGCTTCTGGAAGGGAGCGATAAACCCCTGGCGGTCGCTCATGAATATCATGTGAACTACGGGTATCACCTGGCCTGGCGTGAGCCGAAAAACACCGTGGGGATTCGCAGCCACCCGCGCCCATTCCAACCCGTAGTCGGAGGCCAGTATGAAGTCTTCAAGCAATTGCTCAACCTCGCGACGCCGTCCAATCATCGACTTCGGCGCCAGATGCTCCCACCAAGCCTTGTTTAGCTTCATCGAGTCACCTCCTATTCTTCAAGAGCCGCCAAGGCTAGCGCATTATTGATGTCCCGTTTGGGATCCAAACTTACACGTCTATAGCGCCCACTCCCAATCCAGCGCCAAACAAGGCATCGACTTACAGGGTATCATCGCACTCTATCTGCGCTACCATCGCGGTGATCAGAGCTTAGAACATGCTCTAGGCCATTGAGGCGAACAGCGGCATCTGGCCGAAAGCGCTCTGCCAAGCTTCATGCTCGTCGATAATAAGTAATGGCTTGTTTGCAATATTCTAAGCTTGGCCGGTGCTCAAACATAGACTTTAGCGAGCCATGAGGGCTCTGATGGCCTATGTTGTGCGCCTTATTCCAAAAGTGATACGCCTGAAGAACTTCGAAGCTTCCAATATGATTTATACGTAGATGTTCCTCAATCGAATTGACTGAATTTTCTACAACGCCAAGCCACTTCTTGAGCCTTACATCAGACAATCTCTGAAACGAACTAGGTTGATGTGCTTGTTCAATAACCTCTTTCGCGAGATTACCTTTCATATTTGGGTCAGCAGCATATGCGGGAAATTTTTGATCCTCATCGCCCACGCGACCAAATGCATGTCCAACTGAATTACGCAGCCGCCGCAAGTTATCTAACTCCGTAGCTTGAGATTGGAAATAGCTGGGAACCATCCCGAAAATTCGCTCGTAAGCCGCAATTCGATTAGGCCACGATCCTTTTGTCACCGACATGACATAAGCCGCCACGTCTGGAAGAGATGCTGCTTTTAAGAGCTTAACGCCATCAACTGAACGCGAGGAACTCAACAACACACCAGGGTCGGATCTGAGAGCTAGTGCAACAATTCTGCTTAAATAAACTTCAAAATATGCGCAAAGGGAAACAGCGCATGACAAATGGACCCAGTTGTCGAACGTCGTATAATGCTCATACCAATCACCTAAACTTAAAGCTCCTCGTGTGGTATGTTTGGCTGAAGCAAAAGCGCTATGGGTCGGTGCAGCAGCTCCATAGGTACTCGCCAACTTCGAGGCGGCTTTTGATCCTACAACATGTGCCCACCACATATCGTTAAGCTGAGTGTGATGAGCCTTGAAAATTCGGTATTGCCAAGTTCTACTCCAAGGACTGGTCCAACGATCAAATTTCATAAAATTTGCTCACTTCTCACGCGGCTGGGCTTGCCTGCCACAGATTTATAAAAAGCGTAAGCAAAATTAGTCCGGGTCGGCGGCAGTGCTAGAATTTTGCAGATCGGTGACTATTCTATATTACTTACGCCCATTTAGTCCGCTATTGGCCCGGGCCGTGTAAAAACGCATTACCGTGTAATCGAACCCGGCTGGCTAAACGTTGAGGAAGTATCTCACATGGATCTGGCTGACAGTTTTTACACAGGCTGGGCCGGTAGCAGACGGTCGGGCCAGCATAGCAGGTTGCCAGGGTGAAAATCTCTCAGACTGTCACGAACGTTCGCTACCAGCCTGAAGCGGAAATTCGATGAGGAAAGCCCGATGGCGTACAAATTGGATTTAAACGTCTGCTACCTGGCAGGTAAGTCGCGACTGGAACCAATGATGGTCAATGACTTGGACCCACGGGTCATTGCAACGTAAAGATCCTTGGCGTCCAGTGTGTCAGCGTCAAGGATGACTGCATGCTCGTATTCCAATCCCTTCACCAGCAGCGTTGTGCCGATGAGCTTGCGATGGCTGATCGGCCGTCCTGTATGCCTCATGTCGCGCTGGTACTTGTTCGCGGCCTCCGTCAGATTCGACCCAACTTCATCTATGTGAATCTTCAGCACGTTGAGGAAACGATACAGCAGATCACGACGATAGACAGACGTCTCAGGATTGACCTTCAACGCCAAGAAGAAGGCTTTAAGGTGAACACTTGTTGGACTGTTCAGGTAGGCATTCGCTGCATGTAGGACCAAGGGGTACTTGGTCGCTTTGCTTTGCTTCGCTACATCGCCCTTTTGAGTGCCAGCAGTCAGAGCTTTTGCGACACCGGTAAAGCACTTCTTGGCGAACTTTACCGCCAGCAGGAAGCCCGCCTTGGTAGTCTTAGTAGTACCGAGCACCTTGACAAATGAATGAAGGGCCTTGCCTTCAACTTCTTCAATGGAAGAGAACCGTCCACCCAAGCGCAGTGCCAGATCGTGAGTCTTGTTCTTTGACTTCTGATCACCGCCATGCAGGGCAATCACGCTTTCATTGTTTCCCAGCAGACCCATGAGAGAGTTGTATTGCTTGTGCGCGAGGAACTCGGGGGTTGTATAGGCGCGTTTCACGCACTCAGGCAGGCCATTCGAAAGATTAATCTTCTGACCCTGTTCCAGCGTCTCTCTTACCTTCTTAAGCCAAGCTCCAAGCTTCGGATCACCGGCCATCTTCCAACGCCACGGCGTTTCTAGCTGACCGAGGCACGTGAAGGTCGGATATACACTTACAGCCCAATCAATGGGCTTGTCATCGTCACCACCAAAGTCAAATATGGCCTGCATAGGATCGCCCAAAATTCGGCAGGGCAAGAACTCAGCGAAGGCGCATACCAAGGAATGCTGTAGATTAGAGCAGTCCTGATACTCGTCCACATAGACGCCGGCATAGGTGGCAGCGACAACGCGGCGAACGAACTGCTTCGCGAGCAAGCCTGAACAGCACTCGTAGAGCTTGTTCCACTGCTTGCTGGTAGGGTGCTCTGCTTTCCACCCTGAGGTCTTCGGATAGGCGAGGCAGAGCCGAAGTGACCAGCTCGCAATCGTGTCAATCTTGTACTTGGAAGCAGGTACACCAAGATTGTTCATCTTGGTCTTGATGGAGTTAACACCCGCAAAGGTGTGAGTCAAGATGAGCTGCCGTTTGTTAGCAGCTTTTACGGCCATAGCGATGAGATGCGTCTTTCCATAGCCGGCCGGTGCTATCACATACCCCTTGGTAGTGAAGTCGTTGAGCTTGAGAGCCAGTTCCTCAGACATGCTTTGCCCAATTCCAAAGCTGGACGAGCTTAGTGGCTATGTCCTTCTTCGAGAAATCCACATTATCGAAGGCAGGGCTGATAGCCTGCATCCACAAATCGCCACGGGTAATGTCCTTAAACCAGTCACTGCCTTTCGCTGCATTTCCGATAGCAAGTCTCAGTTCAGGACTATCTACCCATTTGGCAACGTTTTCATCAAGTGGCTTCTTATACCAAGAGCGCACGTTGTCGTAAACAGGCAGACTAGGAACAGTTTGGGCGAGTAGCACACTTGCAATCACACTGATCCACGGCAAGTCCCGAAACGCTCTTTGCTCCAATGAGAGCTTGTCGGTCCACACGTGGACCGAAATGCCCCGACCTCTCAACTCAGCTTCATGAGCAGGAGAAAACTGTTTCTCTGCATCCCCGTCAGCTACAACGCAGACGTCATAACCGAGCAGTTTGAAGGCCTCCGCCAGAGCTTTGATCTTGCTTGCCCCACCTGCATTCAATAAGGACACGCCGTGATAGGAGAATGGATCGTTGCCCTTACCAATCTGATAGTCGTCATAGCCCCTCATGAACCCGACCTCGGTAGCGCCCTCACAGACGACGACTTTCTTCGACAAGAACGCTTCGGCACTAGAGCGAATCCTTCCTTGCGCCTCGTGAGCCGCCAAACCTTCGCAGTAAGCGGGAGTGATCCGCACGACACCTGCCTTGCTGTGAACGATGTACAGGTCATTGACCGTCAGTTCCCGCAGGACTGTGGGCGAGTGCGTGGTGAGGAAGTACTGGCCTTTCTTGTCTTCTCGCACGTGTTTGATGAGCCGAGTGATTCGGTGCGGTTCCAAGCCGAACTCCACCTCGTCAAACAAGGTGATGTGCCCTTCTTCCAGGCCCATTTTCTGAATGCCACACAGCAGCATTCGCCGGGAGCCTAGACCTAGCTGACGAAGAGGAATGTCACCGTCATGGAGGGCCAGCCCGCCAACCTTCAGGTTGATAGACGCCAGATCGAGATGAGCCTTGTAAGCGTCCGACACCGGCACACCCAGCAACTTCGCGATGTCTTGAGACTTCTCAGCCGCCGCATCGAAGTTCTTGAGGGTGACAGGTCGGTTCGCATCCAAAGAGGCTCTGGCCGTACGGGAGGCGGTTGCTAGCAACTCGTTTAGACTCTGTGCCTCAGTGAGCTTCGCCAGCGCCGTGCCTGTAGCCCATGAAAACTGTTTCTCGCTGTAGGCACCAATGAGGCCGACACTGACCTTGTTCCTATCGCCCTGCTTAAACGGAACACCGTCAGGGTGACGATCACAGACAACCATCCACTTGGGCTCAAGATCTTTGTCGACTGTCAGCCGCACGGTTAGGACATTCTCCAGGTGATCTTCCGGCTCATCGGTGAGCTTGAGGGCTGTGGAATCCCAGCCACGGAGGTACTGACCGTATTTATCCAAGGCGCAGAAGGCTTCGGTCAAAGATCCAATAGTGATTTCTATGACGATAGAGTCCGCTACCTTGCACTGGTAGAAATCGGTGTCACTTAGGGTAAGGTTCCACTGGGGATAGAAGGCATACCTGATGGCTTCAAGGATAGTGGATTTAGAAGAGTCCCCTTTGCCAATTAGGCAGAAGATGTCGGCGTTGGGAAGGCTCCAGTCAAGCTCTTTCACGCCCCGATAGTTATTGATCTTTATTTTTCTGATTTTCACTGCGCCGAGTCCTTCAAACATGCATCTATGGAAATGAGCGATTTCATTGATTGCTTGACTGTCTCAATTTGGCCGAACCCGGCCATTCAGAGTTATACAGTCTACTCGGGATGTTACACCTATAGCAAAGAATTGGATCAGGGGCCTTTTGATGGCAAAGCGAACTCCAGACCAAATGTGCAAATATTACATATTTACTAGCATAAGGTTAGATGGCTGAAAAAAAGACCGGGTTACGGGCCCGGTTCTCATAAATTGATTGGCAAATATTATATTGAACTCACTAGCATATGGCTCGGCGTACCCGAGCAGCAGCTGGACAGTTTCTACATCCTGGCCTTGCTGGATCAACCTCGATGCCATCGTACGCCGGCCACTGTGCAGCGACGGGAACAGCACGTCCTGCACCTCAATTTGCGCGATCTCCGTTACGCGCGTGCCGGCTGTTAGACCGAGCAGTAAGACCAAACAGTCTCGCTCAGGATGTCTGCTGGTGGCCGCCGTGACGCGGAGAAGATGACGGATTTGCCCCGGCTGAAGCATGGTGGCGTTCCGCTATTCTGTCGGCGCGCGTTGCCGTCGGTAGGTCGAAGCAAGAGCGGGCCTGCCAGCAGACGGTACAGGACTCAGTCGGTGAACGCATACGTCTTGTCCGCGATCTTCTTGAATATCTTCCGAGAGCACAAGCTGGTGATGACGCGCCCGGCAATATCATTAATAGTCATGCCGAAATCCTGCGGCACGATGCATTCCTCAATCCAGCCAGCGATTCGCTGTCGCGTGATCGCGCTGTCGTCACGGCGCGCATTGAATATCACCAAGATTGAGCCTAGAAGGAGTTCAAGCTCCCGCCCGTTGTTTTCGACGCTTGCACGAGGGTCGAACAACTGGTTCGTGCCCGCGATCTTCATCGCGACATTCCGAATCGACGACAAAGGGGCGGCAAGGGCAACCTCTTTCCCCTCGAGCAGATCGTAAGCCCAGTGGATGGCGTCCGCGTTCAACGCGTCCGAGGAACAAGGAATGCAAGGCTTAAGAGGCGGATGTGGTGTCATACGCGCGCATGCATTGCAGTACTTGGGCTTGGCTGAATATGCCAAGCGATTCTGCGTCTGATCGATACCATAGACACGCGTGTTCGTCAGCATTTCCAGCAAGATGCCCCACAGTTGCGCTTCCGAATTCGGCCAGTTCAACGTATCCGTCAGCCATCCACGCCACGCGACTGAAAACGCAAACGTGCATCCCGCAACCTCATAGGACTGGCTCTTATCGGCATATTTCTTGATGACGTTCGATATACAGGCGGGCTCGCGCTCGCTGAAATCTTTTTCGATGAGTTGGGGCCGGTATTGCTCGATCTTGTCTTTCAAGTAATCCAGCCGGATCTGCGTCGGATCAGTAAAACACTGGGCGCGGTGCCACAGGACAATAGCGAGTGTCGTACATCGGCCCAGCGCGCAGGCCAGGGTGTTTCCATCCATGTTGACATCGCCGAGGATGATCACGATGGGGGCTTCCATGCCCCGGAAAGCGGCAATCGTCGTGACTTCGGTATCGGGGAGTATGAAGTCGACATTGAATTGGGATAAGACGACGATGTCGCGCGCCGCCGCACCCGCACGCGTAAGCTTTTCAATTTGGACTTTCAAGCTTACTTCGAGGTTTTTGACGAAATACTGGCCGAGCGCTATGTGTCTATCGGTGCGCTGGTTGACGATTTCACGCCTCACCGGGAGTATTTTCAGGATTTCTTCGGTGACCGACCAAGGATTGCGGTACACGGCATGCAGATAATAGGCTTCGGCGCCATACATCGTTTCCAGGTATCGGTAATCCACACCTTTTTCCATAGGCGAAAAGACTTGGTAGTGATCCGCAAAGATATATTTCTTTGCATTTCGGAAATGGTGCATGAGAGCCGCGTGGTCGGCCTCGCTCAGTCCTTGTGCCTCGTCGACGATTAAGCAGTCATAAGTTGTATCAACGCTCGACATCAGGTACTTGTTATAGTCGTCGAATTGGTGCCGTTGCGCTTGGTCCTTGGACGCATATTTGTCGCAATAGGCATGAAATGTCGACACCATGATTCGTTCACGATCTGGCACCGTGCAGACTTGCTCTGCAATACGGGACGCGATTTTCTTATTCTTGAACAGGAAGGCGACACGCTTTCCCGCTGCCGCATACGCGGTCGCAACGGCACAGGCGATGACGGTCTTGCCTGTCCCTGCAAAGCCGGCGGTCACCCAGGCATCATGCTTCAGACATTCCTTCACGATATGATGCTGGGTCTGGTCGAGTTTTAGCCAGACTTCATTGTCGAAGGCAATCTTGCGGGCGAGCTCGTTATCGATGATTTCTTTCGGCCAGACGGTGGCTATGAATCGCTCGATCGCGTCGGAAAAATCGTCTCTAGCGGGAGAAAGCGCCGCGCGCCAAAATCCAAATAACTCGAGAACGCGTTGCTGGATGCATTGCTCGTGCTTGGGTAGAAGGATGATTCCTTCCCGCAATTGGGTCTCGCCGATCGGGAAATAAGCCGATGCGAAATCCGGGGTGTCGAGCTGGCTGTTGCCGATGTAAACAGCATAGCCAACCGGGCAGGAAATCTGCTTTTGTTCGAGGAAATCGATGATCGTGAACGCGTTGTTCTTGACCTGATCTAGCGGATCGATGACGTGGCGATCCTTCGCATGTACGAAACGGGCTCCGAAGGGTTGATAATCGCCGGTCTTGACCTCAATGCAGAGTATGCCGTACTTAGGATGCGTAATAACGAAATCGGTTTCGCCCGTCAAGTTCTTTTTGTTGTTCCGAAAAATTTTGATGTAGCGGTTCTTTGTTTGCGAAAAAACGCGATTTACACTCGCCCGAAGCCAAGGGCAGGAATGGACGACCGTGAATTCGTCATCCAGCGCAGCCAGCGTCTTGAATAGCTTGTACTCGCCCGCGCTCTTGAAACACGCATCTTTCAGTTCAGGTAAAAAAACTGCCATGTTCACACTCGACTGCACAATGGTTGAGGGGGCATGCGGTAATCAGCGACGGGAGCCCTTCAATCGCTTCCGTGCCTCCCCATCTCGGCCGGTAGACCGCTTCCTTTCCGCTATTGACGACCATTGTGGGACATGAAATTTCCCTTAGTCAAGTTTTCAAGAAAAGCCCTGCCGTCGCTGTCGTTTATCGCAGCGATGATCACGCGCTGCGGCACTTCAGTGCAAGGGCCGAACACCGGATGGAAATGGCGAAGCACGTGCCTCAGCGTTACCCCTCGAACGCGGACAGCGTCGGGATCGAGATTGTCGGCGCTGTAGTAGCGGCAGAAGCCAGAACTCGGCTGAGAAGATATCCGGAACAGTGACGAGACGTCCCAGCTTTAGGTGAAACGGTAGAGCAGTGCACGGATTTTAAGCTGAGCTATCAGGAAGTCCGTGAGTACGTCGGCAAAGCTGCCGAAGTCGCCGAACACGACTACTTTCAAATGCTCGACTGGTCGCCCTGCTATGCGAGCGGGGAGATCACCTTCAAAAACGGCATCAGGGGTACCTGGGCGATCCAGCAGTATCGCGCCGGCTCGCTGAAGCTAAGCAATGGCCGAACCTTCTATCTGTACTGTCCGCAATGCCAAGCTAAAGTGTTCCCGTCTGCGGGTGAGTAATCAGGCCGCTGCCGACTCGTGCGACGTCGCGTGTGGCGCGAAAGCCTGTTAAGAAACCACTATGCCGCCTGAACATCAAGCGATCACACGCCCCTCGGAACGCTGACCTTCAGCTCGTCGGGCAGGAGCGTATCGGGCGTTGCCTCAGTTCATACTTCATCCCAATCCTCGTCCATCATGTCCAGAATCCGCCCTGACTTGATGTCTAAGGCCAAACTTAGCTTATAAATGGAGGTAAGCGTAGGCTGCTGTGTGCCCAGTTCAAGCAAAGAGATGTACTTTCTCTGCAGACCTGCTTTGAAGCCGAGCTCCTCCTGGGTCAAGCCTGCTGCCAATCTCAATTTTCGTAGCACTTTTCCGAAAACTAGCGCAATGTTCTGTTCCACGCTCCCCCCTTTGATGGGAGGGAACAGTGGGATACCAGCCAATCTTTGTCTTCCCACTATTGTGGGAATTTTTGGATACCCTTATGATTGTGGCTTTTTCACTATGCTCGTCTCGTCAGCCGGAAGGCCCGTCCTCGCCACAATGATCAAAGACTTAGTGGAAGCCCACCCTAAAGTCTTCCGTGGGAAGTATCCTCAAGCATCTCCTACCATTCCAATTGGATGGCACACGTTATTAGATGAGTTTTGCCTATTACTTGAAGCGATTTGTGACGAGTATGAACTCTCCAGCCTACAGTTTCATAGAATTCTTAATGAATCCGGCTGCCTCATCCTAAACTTTGATTTTTGTTGTAAGCTTAGCGAGCGAAAGGCCCAGACCATCGAGGCTCGCGTCTTTGCGCTAAGAAATCGCAGCTTTTTTTCTTGTTCCGTCTGTGGCCGTTTGGTCGAAACTTTAACAGATCCCGTTCTTTGCAAAGTACACGACAAACTCGATTAGTATTTTTCCTATGTATCATCTACAAACAGGCTCATGGTTCGGGTTTCTTCAAGACTTAATCCGCAATCATAATTGAAAAATATTGTTCCCCTACTCTGTTTTCTCTACCTGCATCTTAAACCGTTAAATAAGCATAGGCATGCTACCTAGTCATTTTATTTTCCTAGACACGGAGTTCACGAGCTTCGAATCACCTAAACTTATCAGTATTGGGCTGGCCGCTTCTACTGGTGAAGATTTTTACGCTGAAGTCCCATTTTCGACCACTTCGGTCAGCCCCTTCGTGCGCGACGTAGTGATACCTCTGCTTAATCAGGATTCAGATGCATATTGTCAATTTGATGAACTAAATGTTCGAATTAGAAACTGGCTCACCGTGGTTCGGACGGGTGTTGAGATCGTGCTTTGTTTTGATTCGGAGTATGACGAGATCTTGTTCCGAAGTATCTTCGACGGATATCCGCCGCGATCCCTGCGCTTCCGCAATGTCGATGGAAACATCAATGAGCTCTTACGGCACGAATTTCATGTGAAGAATATGCTTCCAGAACATCATGCGTTAAATGATGCCATGGCGATGCGTTATGCTTTTCGAGAGTCACTACATGGACGAGCCAACACCTAGCCTAAGATGACAGGCCTGCGGAGGTCCGGTGACTACTAGCAAGCCTAGCCCGACATACGAGCGCTAAATGTATGGGGCGGAAAATTATGATATGACGCCGATTTTCGAATTCGAATAAATGGTGATAGCATGCAGGCTGATCTGACCCGGTACCACTTTGAAAGAGTGCCTGAAACTTTCGACTATATCTGAGTGCACGGCGTCTATTCCTTAAACGCATCGCAATTATAAGCAAACGAAGTAGAGGGCAACGCAGCTAAATCGCCGGAAATTTGTTACGCTTTTCTTAATCGATTACCAATCGTTTTCTCCATCATCTTACCAACCCGCCATTATTTCTCAGTCGTTAACAAATGCGCCACCTTGCCTTGTTGTGCAACTGCTTTGCGCAGTCGTGATGCAGCAGCACGCTCCCTAGCCGCTTCTTCCTCAGCCTTGACACGGGCTTGGAAATGCGCCATAGCTTCCGCCTGATATTTTTTCACTTGAGCTGCTAATTCCGCTTTGTCCGCTCGCAGCCTTTGAATAAGCTCAGTATGAGTCGTGGGTAAGGTATTTCTTCCTCCCTTGATCTGCTTTATCAATTCCCTCACCCGCGGGTATCGGCAGCCCGTCTCAACGGCAATGAGAGTACGTGCTCGGCCAGCCTCCAGCGCCACAGTGCTCACATTAACTTTGAGGACTCCTTTCGTTTTCTGAGCCTTCAACTTCTTGTGTTTCGGCTCACCGTCTTGAAGGCGCTCAATTGCATCGAGAAAATCCTGTTCAATAGGATCAATCGCAGGTGCTTTGATCTTAAGCTGAGGCATACGTTTCCTCCACCATTTTTGCTACGCGCACATCCAACTCTTTCAGATCCACATCAAATTTTCTCAGAATACTTCCAGCCTGGTTGGCACGAAACTGAATAACGCGGAAATCGACCAAATTCACGCCTGCAGCTTGGTTTAATTTTATGGAAACCCAATTTCTTACGTAGCGATCTGCCCAGAATGGCTCATGGCTCTTATCCATAATTGCGCATGCACAGCCTGCGCAAAGGCTCGGCTCACGGGTTGCGGCATTCGGCTCTTTTCGGACCCAAACAGGCGTTTGAACTGTGTCATGACAGCGCATTTCGCTTATGCGGGTTGGGCAGCAAGTTGCGTGAGGTGAGAAGTACATTTGCAATTGATTTGCGTTTGCCCATTCCACCACATGTTGCCATTTCTCGGATGTTGGAAGATTGGCGATTGCTTCACGCAATATTGTTGTCGCAGCCTCCAGTTGTTCCCCCATCCTCCCCGCGAAAGCAGACCGCCCAGTCACCATTTCAAAAATCATGCTATTACGTTTTTGGCGAGAAACAGAACTGAGCGATTCGACCAGGAGCGGGTTCTTGCCAATATACCCTCCTTCAGTCATGGCCAAGCTGAGGTGGTGGAACTGCATCTGGATTGCCGGCAACAAGCGAGAGTCGCACGCCAAGGTGTAATTTGCCCAGGTCTTGCGAAGCATGTGGGATCTAAAAATCATTCCTTTACTCTCGCGCCACTGTATTAGGTCGTTATCTTCAGACTTGTGTAGACTCTCATCCGGCAGCCCCGAAAGGTCAACCCAGTTAGCAATGAAGCGCTTCATTGCCACGTACATTTTGGCCGCATGCATTGCGCCAAGCTTATTCACTTTTGTTTGGAGGGTCTCGCCACTTTTCGACGCCAAAATGAGTCTTTCTGTTTTAGCGTTATCTCTCCAAGGCTCGTAAATCCTATTTAGAATTACAAGTGCACGTATCGCGTGGGGTAGTTCGTGCGTCCCCTTAGGGCGCATACCTAAAACCCAGTCCACCTCTCGTGGCAAACCAGCTTCCGTCTTCGACAGTACAGTGCGAATTACAAACCATTCATACAAGCCAGTACTACTCTCATCGATACGCACCCCTTTCGGCAACCCTGTGACGTCATCAAATCCGGCTTGAATCCCGAGCAGCTCTGAAATTCGCATTCCTGACATAGCTTGAATAGTGATTACGCAAGCCTCCCGCACAGCTTCGAACAGTCTTCGCAACTTAATTTGCGCATCACTCGATATGCCAGTTTTTCCAGTTGTCTTAACGTCGAGCGGCCGGTGCCACGGTTCAGTATCACCTTCTAGAGTAGAGAACCGAAAGTTGGCCATAAATACGCTCGCCCTGCGACGCCTAGCGTATTCGCCCTTTCCGGCCAATTGAGTTCTCGTACCACCTCTACCATTATCAACGATAACAATACCTCCCTCGTCCGGATCGCGTACAACGTCGAGTAAGCGAATAACGTCTTCGGCAGGCTTTCCCAGGAACCACGTTGTCTTGTTTAACAGGGGAATTGCCACCTCGTCGGGTAGCGGTTTGATCCACCCCAGAGCCTTAGTTGATATTTCTCTAGCAATTTTCGCGGCACCGTGCCCAAGGAATGGGTGACTGGATAATGATCGAATACCCATCCTTGCTAGAGCTAACCGCTCGTTCCAGAGGTCGTACAGCGGCTGCAACGCAACCCTAACTGTAGACTCGCCAAATACCTCGGTATCTAAGACTTCTGAAATGAAGCTCGGCAAGTCATTCAAGTAATGATCGCAAACCGCACTTGTCAACTCGAATGGCTCGTGGTACCCCTCCTTAACCATCCAAGAAATGAGCCACTTGAGCGATGACTGAATCGTTCCCAAACTACCAGGAGCTGGTGGACCGCCTGTCGCAGGCACTTTTAGTCGAACCAACACAAGTACTTTGGCCCAGTGAAGCTGCTTACTATGCTGGGGTTCAGTTAGCCGTGAATCGTCATGCAGCTTCATGCTCCAGTTGATCGTGCTTGTGGACTTAGCTACGCCCGGCGTAGGATTGTATTCAAACCACTTGTTGTCCTCGAACAGACTGTATGTTGTAACCTGCAACTTACACAGCTCGGCATAGGTCAACTCATGCAGTTTGGTCGGCGGACAAACATTCCCTATTGGTTGAGACAAATATTTTTCTAACGTCATGCTAACCAACCAAAGGCAAAGTAATACGAATGTTTTTAGACTCTTCCAAAACTTCGTTAGAGATCAACGCTAACAACGCACGTAGATCCGTCAAGATAGGGGCCCATCGCTCCAACCAGGTTTTTGCGTTCATTTTAGGTTGACTCTTAAAGATCGCCTGCTCTAAGGCTGAGTAATACGCCACGCTTGTCGGATCGTAAGGACGCGCGGCACCCAATGGGCAACCAGGGCATGCACCATAATCTGCACATAATCTACCGGGTTGTTGATTTGGCCGAGGAGAATCAAGCGGATCAAGGCAAATGAAACCGGGAGTGGCAGCTCCCATATCTTGGGCACGCTCTAAACCCCGGGGGTCGATGACGCCTCCACTAGTTATCCAACGTTCACGAAGTAGGATCACCTTTCCGATTCTCTCCCGATAGCGATTACGCACACCTGAACTCGTATAGTGAGTCCAGGTCGTTATCGGGTTGCGATGATTCCCTACCTTTTGCGCCGCCTCTAATCCGCCATCAATCATCTGAACCATGTCAATAATAGTGGGCCGCAACTGTCCGAGTGAAAAGCATGGGAGTTGATGAGCGTTAATAAATCTTCTTAAATTATAGCGCCAAGTAATATCACCCGACGCTACGTCATTCCCACCTCTGTACGAACCAAAGCTGCACGGAGCTTTGCCTCGCACCTCTGGAACATAAATAAACACTCTGTCCGCGTGCTCCCTATTCACCATAGGCCTGATGCGCGCGCATATCTCATTGAGACAATCTAGCAAACGATGGAGACTTAGCGATTGAGAAACGCTACTCGCTGGATCGAGGAGTCGCACCAAGTCGCTTGAAGCACGCCCTTTGACACCCACGATTTCGACTGCTGGCGTACCAGCTCGGTCTATGTCGCGGTTTATGCATGACCATTCCAACGTCAAGACCGTGTCGGGATTAAAGACGGTGCAGATCGTCAAAAGAATAACAAATGGTACCAAATCGCGTGGCGTCGGCTGAAAGAAGCTGGATACTTTTCGTTGCGTATGGATATACTTAATCGCATTAGCCAACGTCTTGTTTCCCCTAGCAATCGATTCCAAATCGGGAACGATATTCGGGAACATTGCATCAATTTCCGCCAAGCAGATGGCGAGGTCAGCGTAGTCGTTCATACTATGTTGTGGTTGTCGACTAGGCGATGCCAAATCTCCGCGTCCCTCAACGATCATTTGCCTCCCTCTATCCCATCGTGCTTGTATTTTAAGCACCTCAATTTCCGCACTGCGCATGATCTGCAATAGCGAGTCTAAGGAGAGAACTTCTGTCGGCTCAAGTGTCTTGCTCACTCCGACGACGCCGAACGGTACACGTTCTGCTATGCGTCGCGCTTCAGCAACCCACTGCCCGGATTCTATAGCTTCGAGAGAGATTCGCACCGCACCTAGTGCTTTCCCTACTGTTTTCGGGTGTAGCGGCTTTCCAGATGAGGGACGCAACAACCATTCTCTAAATCCGACGAGCAGCTCATCACTAATATCACTTGGATGAATATGAGCAAGATTGGAATCACGTAGATAAGCCAGAAAACCACGTCTGATGGTTCTAAACATTTCGGAGCGCGAACTCGGCGCCCGCGTAGCCCCGGCCATAAGAAAAGCATTCTGAAACATCGGTTTCAGGTTAGGAAAATCGAGCAAAAAACTAATGTCATTCCTATTTGGTATTTCACCCCTTGCACTTGGAAATATTGCAAGTAGAGCGGCATTCCCTGTTTTCGGATTTACACTATTCTCAACGCGAGCTTGAATGAATGGATTAGGGTTTCTGCTTTGTTCAGCCCTCGAAAGGGCTTGGGCAACCACACTTGCCGCGGCAGACAGCTTCCTATTGGGTGCGTTGAGAGAGTTAGATGAGGCCACAGTTCGTCGTCCTTTCACAAACCAATCAGCCTACGCACATTCAGAAGGCCCGGGCGATCAGTAAAAATCTCGACATGAGCCAAATAGGTATCAATTGTTGTGCTTAAATGGGAGTGTCCAAGCTGGGCCTGAATCTTCTTCCAAGGTTCCGGATTCCCGCTCGCCACCTCGGCGTGATACATTAAGACAGCGCAAGTGTGTCTGAGGTCGTGGTAACTGTGCTTCGGCACCTTGTCATGGAACACTTCTCTCGTCTCTGGGATGATCTTTTCCACTGTCTCTACAAAGCCGAGCGCAATACACGCTTCACGCAAGACTTTCTGAATAGCGTCCTTAGAAATCGGCTGTCCGCGCCGAGGAGACTCGAAACGTCCAAGCAGTAACTGAATCGGCGCCCTGCGCGGTCGGCCTTTCCAGGCGAACAAAGCCTCGGCACGCTCACCATTAGTATATTCAATCACATCGAGGACTAGCCAGGTAGGAATCGCCACTTGTCTGACCTTGTTGCCTTTTCCGCAGACAATCAGTTTAAGATCCACATAGGGAGAACTTGGATCGGGATTTAAACTGAGAAATTGGAGGGTAGTGAGCGATATGACTTCGGATAAGCGAAGTCCAACTACCCACCCTAGATCGCAGATAAGCCTGTCTCGTGCCGCTCGCCTATCGGCCTGACGATTTGCAGCCTGCGGACCCACATGATTGAGGAGGTTCGTCAGATCACGCACCATCAACGGGTGAATGACCATATTTGGACGCGATTTAGGTAAATCTCGATCTTTCGCTCTTGGCAGACTTACTGATCGATTATGCGCAAAAGCATCACGATCGATTTCAATATTCGCTACGACTTCCTCAACGTAGCCATCAATGTCCCCCGCATACCATCCTTTGCGTCGCGCAAAGGCGTAGAAGCTTCTGACAACCGACATTGAATCTGAAACGCCTTGGACGCGATAGTGTCTACCAGTGCGCGGAGAAATACTGGAAAGGTAGGCGTCGCGATACGATCGGCGATCCTCCGCACTGGCGTCGAGCCAATGCTTCCCCATGGCTTGGAGAAACTGAAACCAACTCTTCAAGGAGTAGGCTGCTTTGGACCACGTATGAACGCTTGGAGTACTTCCGGCGGAAACATATCGATCCCATAGAAAGCGCGTCGGCTCCTCAAAGAGGGTAGTGTCCCATGGAGATTCTAGAAAGAGCGCTGGCTGGCCCGCTTTGAGCTCTGCATGACTTCCATCATGCGCCAGCAAGACTATTTCATTGTCCAAAAATGTGTTCATGCGCCAAATCCCATCGTGGCACAAGCATAAACACAATCATTCAATAGAGCAATAGCTCAGCCCAGTCGTTTTTAATGCCGAACGGAATAGATGAACAAATCTAATTGTCGAGAAATAGTGTGGGAATCAAAAAATTTAGCCGTCCTCGCCCCATGAAACGCGTCAGTCTCACCTGCTCTTTTCAAGTCGACATTTCGTGCTCGCAACCCCGGTAGGGATTGAGCGATACGCTGAACGGTATATCGGGCGACGTGTTGCGCGACAGGATCGTCTTGGCGAACTCGTCAGTGACCACGGTCTTGAACGCAGCCGGCTCACCGGCCGACCCGGCAGCCGATTCAGAATCGGCATCAGACCAGCCGTCGTCAAACCGCTCGCGACCGTTGACCTCATAGCGCCCCTGCAGGTTCGACACCGCGCCACGCCCCTTGCGTGCAACGCGCGGTGGCGCCAGCATGATGTGTTCTTCTACCCGCTCGCGGCGGATGGGCTCATCGGTGTCGATCATGGCCGCTGCTCCATACTGTATGTTTATACAGTATATTACGCCGCTACCCTACCAAATTCAAGACGCACGCAAGCCGCTAGTTGTGCGGACGCGCAAAGGTCGCCAGATAGTTCACACTCGTATCGCCGCACCATGAGGCCCGATGCAACACCGGCAGGTAACGCATGCCGCGCAAGTCGATTCGCTGCAGCCCGGCCCCGGTGGCTGCAGCCAGCATCTCGGCGGGTTTGACGAAGCGGTGCCACTGGTGTGTACCGCGCGGCAGCACGCGCATCACGTACTCCGCTGCCACGATGGCCAACAGATAGCTCTTCCAGCTGCGGTCGATCGTCGACGCCAGCAGCAAACCACCGGGCGCCACGCGCCGAGCTACCTCTTCGATGAAGGCGTCGGGGTCGGCCACATGCTCGGCCACTTCGAGCGCCAATACGACGTCGAAGCATTCATCGGGCCGCAGGACAGTCTCCAGTTCGCCCAGGCGATAATCGACTACCGCGCCGCTGGCGTCGGCGTGGCGTTGCGCCGCCGCCAGGTTGCCGGGCGAGGCATCGATGCCGACCACCTGCGCGCCACGCAGTGCCAGCGGTTCGGACAGCAGCCCGCCGCCGCAGCCGACGTCGAGGATGCGCAGGCCCGCCAGCGACATATCGGCACGGCCGAAATGCGACGCCATACACGTCAGAAGATATGCCTGGCGCAACGCGTTCGTGACATGCAGCGGCCGCATCGGTCCGTTCGGGTCCCACCAGGTGGCGCCGAGTCGGTCGAAGCGGGCGATTTCGTCTGCAAGCGCGCTCATGTCTGGTCTCCGCTCGCAGCAGCGGTCACCAACGCTGCCAGCGCGCGGCCGGAGCGCCAGGCGCCTTCCACACC
>Ga0308160_10002861_pt1 | contig 20143 bp, 20 predicted proteins | sample PhyFR1_FD_201036 | JGI IMG/M metagenome (GOLD analysis project Ga0308160, IMG submission 201036) | Phyllosphere microbial communities from UC Gill Tract Community Farm, Albany, California, United States - DLSLF.R1 | ecosystem: Host-associated > Plants > Phyllosphere > Unclassified | place: USA...
CCGCTACTCAAGACGGTCGACTTACCGCATACCCCAACACCTGGGGAGTGGATCCGAGCAGAACGAAGGAAGGTACCTAAGCCCAGTGATCTGGACCACGTTCGCCATGTTCAACAGAGCTCGGAAGGATCATACACAGCACTCCATTCACACGGAAATTGGATGGGAACATCTGAATATGAACCTACCTCCGCGCCCGTCTGCCCCGCAAGCCCATGGTCGATCGATTCGGGGATCGAAGTGACCCCTCCTCGTCCTAGTCACCATCAAAAACCCTCTCGATCTGCTTTTATCCCTACCAACGTAGCCGGTCATGGACGTGGTCGATCGACGGACCGATACACGCAAGAGGAGGAGGAGAATGAAGATGAAGGGATGGTTAGCTATGTTCAACCGGATCAGAGGACGATTCATGCGATATTCGGGTCGGGTGCGGTTGGACATGTCGGAGGGATGATCCCGTACGGACGGAACAAGGAAGCGTTTCATCGTGAGGAGGTGACGGTGGTTTTGGGAAGGGGAACGGGATATCCCAGGCGTGCGCAGGTCAATGACGAGGGAGTGCAAGAGGAAGAGGGAGTTTGGGTAGAGGTCACTAGGTGGTGTCCCGGTGGAGATGGCTGTCAGGAGCATCAGCATGGCGACTTGCCACTTAGCAACCGCGCGGAGTCGACGCAAGGGAAAGTGGGATTTCAGAGGAGCGGTCGGAGTTGGAATGAATACGGAGAGGCCGTTATTTCTTTCCCGGACGTTATCATTGAGCCTTCGCATCCAGGATTATACCCTGAGCCATTTCATTACTCCGAAGAGCAAAATCCAGCCATCTTGGTCAAACCCTATCATCCATCGATCTACCCACCCCAGCAAATCAACGCTTCAGGACCTCTCCCATTCCCGCCAAACTCATGGTATATCAACACGCAACCTCTACCGATCCACCCTCTCGCCCTCATCCTCCTTCATTCACCATTCCGTCCTCCCCGATGGATGACGTACTCCGCCTTCTTATCTCTAGACGAACACTACTCTCAACCAGATCCCATGCTCGGTCGAAAAGGATGCTGGAAATGTTCTCTCTGCGGGACGGGGAGTCGGATCCCCCTCGGCGCGGAAGAAGAAGTAAAGCGGCGAGCGGTAGAGCTTAGCGAGCTTGGGTTGAGAGATGATGGAAATTTGCTTCGGGCGGCCGTACGACCCGGTGAGGGAGGTTTCGAAATGGATAGGCAGGAGCAGAGCGAGTTCCCGGCTGCCGTAGATATTTTTGTCAGGAGAGGCAGGGCTAGGGGGTGGCCACGAACCAAGGGGAATCTCTCAGCCACACGATATCTTTCCATAAACGATCAAAACAATGGCACCGAGGCTTTAATCTCGACGAACGCCCATTCTGAGTCGCCGTTATACTCACGACCAGAACCTGCGCGCAATCGAGACCGACGAATCAGCATGCAGGTCGAACCTTATAGGCGAGTAAGGGAATCCATCGTCCCGGACGCGGATCTCCTTCGGCATGAACCATACAAGGAGATTTGATCGATCGAAGATATACTGGCACAAGGAGCTTTGGGTGAGCGAGGGACCTGCAAGGCAAATTTTTGCGCTGCACTATACTCCGAATCTGCGTCGAGACAGGATGCTTGGACGATGTACTAGTAGACTATAATTATGCCTTACAATCTATGCAACATTTACAGGAACACCTCTGATCACTAGAATATACAGTACGAAACTCAAGGTGTTTGAAAAGTCACGGACTTGGCAAACCGATTATAGTCGTTCAGGCTGGCATGTTGGGTGGCTGATCATATCCGGTTATGACCGGAGGGGGGTGCCAGTAAGGATCATTCATGTGGGACAAGAGGTCGACCGAGAACCTAAAACCCGGAAAGCAGATGTTAGCTCGTGAGGGCAGATCGAAAACCCGATCGCAACTCACCAATCATGCGATTCTTCCAACAGCGCATCGATAGTAAGCGAATCATCAAACCCCATCAGGTCAACGTCCAACGGAAAATCTGGCGGTTGCCCTCCAGTCTGATGCAACCGAGCGGCAATCGCATCTGGCGTAATTTCCATCCGTGCAACGTTCGGCGAGTTCTCTCGCGTGGCAACTCGAGTCGGCGCGACCGAAGATATGCGCAGAAGACTAGCGAAAAATTTCGCTTGATAGAACGCTGCATTCTGGCCTCTAGCGAACCGCTTGCATTCTCGCGCAATGTCACGGAAGACTAGCTGCACCTGCTCAAGAGTGGACGGGTCCATTCGATTCATGTGCTGTGCAACATCGGTCACACGATCAGTAGATGGTTCGTGACGTGTTTCGACGACGACAACTCACTCTTGCCAAGAACACCCCGGCTTGTGCTGCTCGAAAGGTGATGATATCGGGTGCAAACAGGATGACCTCGTTCGGGCTAAGGTCGGTGATGATGTACCTCAACATCTGCACGGCGATGGCTATCGTTCGTCCTAGAGTCCTTAGATTCTCATGGTATGGCAAGAAGCGCCTGTTGTATTCCTCAAACTCGAACTCGAAATTGAGTGCGTAGAATCCGCAGATTGCTCGTGATGTGGGATGGAGCCTGGCCGGAGCTGCATCAGATGTTATTGTTCGTCAGCCGGGATTTGCCATAGGAGCATCAGCAGACTCACGATTTGGTCCAAGCCACAATTCCTTCCAAGCTTCATGCTCTCGGTTGGCGTTGTATAGGATATACTTGAACGTCATCCCTTGCGTCGGGGAAGACATGGTCTCAGGATTCATCCTGATCGTGTTGATAAGCTCCGAGAGATCGCCGTGCGTTGACGAGGCTGCCAGCATGACGTCAGCATAGCAGTAAATATCTGGATGATCAGAGCACCAGTCCGTCGTTGCATGTATGGCGCCGGGCAGGACCATTCGGTGACCTCGTCCGTGCAACAGAAACATCCTGCGTGGAAGCTAAATCAGTGCTCATTCTCCGCCTCGGCTTGACGTGCCCAACTCACGTTCGGTCGAAAGCAGTCAACTGCCTGAATGTCCTTTCGCCGTTCTGCACGGATGTCATTCATAATCAGGAATCGAATCATCTCTGAGACCCTGTTTGACATACCAGGATTTCTCGAGCTTGAAATTCGTCTTCTGGCAGCGGGCCTTTACGGGTTATGTCTAGTCCTAATTCCAGAGCGACACTGAGAGACACAACGTGCTGCACATCAACCAAAGCCCACGAAGATCATCCTGAAATTCGATCACTCACCGTATCGCATAGCCAACTCGCAGCCAGCTTCCCTTGTCGTTGGCTTCTTTCCACACGCTCAACATGCTAAGCGCTTGACACATCCCTATATGCGCATCTCCTCTTGCGAATGCAATGCCCAGCATGTCGTTTGCCCTTTTCCGCAGAGGCTTGTAGATCTCAGGCATATAGACTTGAGCGGAGACCGCCAAGACAGCAGTGAACAGGATCGGTGAAGTCCTCAAGGTATATGCCGGTGAATGCAGATCAGGATCGAGCAGGGCCAAGTAGGTATTTAGCCGACTATGGTACTGCTCAAAGAGGAATGGCACGTCGACTGCGGAAATCAGGCCAAGGGTAACAGGATCTTCCATGCCTTCTTCATGCTGATCCTCATGCGGGTCCCCGAGATCATGTCCTGCTTCCAGTGATCCACCCTCCTCCATTCTTGGATTCCGGTTGTTTGTTCCACTCAAAGCGGTGGAATAAGACCCCTCGATCGTTCCATAGGCATTAGATTCGCTCCGTTTCCTATTCGCTTCAAGCTGAACTTGATCATCCCATCTCATCCGCTTCCGCGGCCTCGCAGACTCCCCAAACCCCCGGGCGTCCTCATCATCGCCGCCATGCATAGACCTGCGAGAGCGACCTTGCGCAGCGTATATTGCCTGGGCATCTTTGTCGTGACCTCCACCCGCACCATGAGGAAAGCCGCCCTGGTACCCTTGTGGACCAAAGCCATGCGGAGAATCGTCATACCGATCATCCTCGCTCGCTCGCCTATCATGATCAGCAGCTCCATACCGGTCAGAGGGAACAAAGTCCCTCTCGATCAGCTTTCCATCCCTCCGATCTCGTTCTGCGCTGATCGGCGTCCCACTGGTCATGATCGATCCATTGGCGTCTTTGCTCATGACCTCCAACATGGTCGTCAAGGCCATCGGATATCGTTGTTTCGATCCAGCGCTTGGGGAGACTCCTCTGAAACTCGATTTACCAGGCATGTTGAATAGCGGAGAGGCGTAAGAAGGGGTATCATAGTGCGAGAATGACCGAGTTGAGGAAGCTGATCCTCGAGTAGCAGGCGTGGTACTAGACGCGCTTTTCAGCAAAAGGTCAGATGGACGCTCGGATTGCGGCATAGGACCGATATATCCTGGACCTCCGTTGTGACTGAGATGATCACCCACCAACGCATCGAGTTGGTTCGCAGCGCCAACGACCTGAGGGTCATTCGTGATCGATTCGAGATCCGTGCGCAAGCTCGAGTTGAACTCTCCGCTGCCTAGACCAGAGGCTCCTATTGATCCAGGAAAGCCATTCGAACCCCCGCTATTCAGTCCGAACCCTGATGCTCCGTACCCGCTAGGTCCAGCTAGATTTGGATCCACAGGATTCACTGAAAAATTCGTCAAAAGGGGATCGATATCATGCACAGCAGGCGGTGGTACAGCAGGGTAGGCCGCTTGAGAACTACCTCCTGGTCCACCGAACGTCCGGGTCCGAGTGTTCGAAGTGTCATAATCCGACCAACTGAACGTCGGAGGGAGTATTTCTGGTCGACCTCCCGATTTCGACAACGATGAGACTTGTTGCTCTCCCATCTCAGAATCTGAACCCGACACCTCGTCGGAACCCAAATCGTCCCGACTTTGACTATAATCTCGCGACGCTTTACGCTTCCTTGCTGCAGACGAAGATTCATCTTCGTCGTCTTCCCTCTTCGCCGACCGTCTACTCTGATTGACGGAGGTAGCCTCGACCAGCTTGACCCCAGCGGCGGAAATTTGACCGTTCTTGCCCAGAACGGGTTGTTCAGCACGTTCTTGACCGGGTTTGATAGGTCTCCGTTTAGGTTTGTATATACAATCTAAATTGAGCCGACTGCACCGTTTGCAAGGATCGAGAGGAGCCGCATCTGGATTGGCGAACAAGCACCGTAACTGATCCGGTCGGGAAATCACGATCATCGTATCAGTCATCTCGCCGGCCGGGGTCAAAGTGATCCCGAGCTACAGGGTATATGGCTTACCTTGATGTTCCTACACGCCATACAGGCGATCTTTCGCTTCACCTTGGCATCCCCATCCTTGCTATCCGCTGCATCGTCACCATCACCTATGAATCCTGGACCATTATTCACGTCCGTCGTCGTTGTGTCCACCGAATCATCGCGCTTTGGGGATTTCGATAGGTGATGATGGTCGACCGATCGACCGGGAAGCAGGTTAGCCGAAGGTCGGCGAGAAGAAGCGTTTGACATCAGATCGGTGGGTTTGAGATCAGTGTATCCTTATCCCAAACCTGGCGGATATTATGCAGGAAGATGAAATCGACCGAGGTTGAGCGGGTAGAAGTTCGACGGGACGGTGATCGATGCCTTGCCGGCGATGGGAGTGGCACTTTCTCGAGCTGACGTTCTCACGGGACGGGCCCGGCAAGAGGTTTCGAAGAGGATGGAGCAGAAGACTATAAGCCTCGATCGGAAGGAGATTAGGGTGATAAGATATAAGCCAAAGATTGTCGATGCCGATCGATATCAGATCATGACGTCCTACCAAGCTACTCTGATACAAAAAGGGAGCTGATTTGAATATGGATGGGATCGAAAATGAACGACGACCCACAACGCCGAGAGAGGCAGGCAGGCGCTCGCTCACGTAATCGGGCAACTAGGCGCGAGGAAAAATTGGGAAAAATTGCGAGATTTCAGGTCGATCTCACCGATGTCTCGTCAGCGTCACCTCGTTGTCGACCGGGACTCGTCATTGAGTATCTTAAATGCCTTGGGAATACCCAAGACTTATTTGTGTCGACATATCCTGAGGACCGTTCGATTCACCAGGTCAACCTCGTACAAAATGTCGCAAGTGAAAAACTTGGTCGGCTCCGGCCGGGAATGCGCGCGTCAAGCAAGAACCCGATCGCCGGTCATCGCACACATCATAGAGTTACCGGTCATCGTGCAGCAGTCATATATATGGCTCGGTCGATCGAGAACGAGCTGACTACCAGGACTATTACAACAGGACGACTCGAAAAGACTATGACGGTCGAGTTGATCTGGTACGACAGGAAAATATCACTGCGCATAGCCGTACGAGAGAGGTCATTTCCTCATTGCTGTTGTTCCTTCTTCGCAGAGTTGTTCGCAGGAGCAACAGGGATCCTGCTAACATCGGCACCTTCGTTGTACTGCACAATCAAGAGGGAGGGAACACGATATTAGACTAGGGTCTCAACTGATTATTGCAATCCCGACAATGCGTAAGGGAACTCACCCATGGCTCGGGAACAATCTCTCTCACATTTCGCATGAAAATCTTTGCGACCCTATGTACATCAGGTCGCTTGTCCATCAGTCTCATGGAAATGATCCAACACATGAGCCATTGTTATACTCACAGCTTTGTGGTCCCCTCACTGACTTGGGCCACCTCACTGACTTGCTTGAGCGAAGGCTTCAACCCGAACAAGGTGATGATGAACCAAATCGCACCAGCCGCCACGGAGATGGGCGATCTCCCGTCGACAATCCCACTCGTTCCACTAAACGCCCTCTCGATGATCTCCTTTGCGTTTCCATCGTCCTTTGGTCCTAGTCCCAATCGAGAACAGAATCGAGGTAAAAGATCCGCAGCGGCTTGGGAAGGGAGGGCGGTCTTTTGGATGACGGTCTTGTGCTTTCCCGAGATAAGATCGGCTCTCCATTGTTCCGAGATGGCTTTGACGCTGTATCCCAGGTCTTTCTTCCTAATCTGACAGACATCACAGACTTCCTTCATGGTTCGAGAGAGACGGTTCTCTTTGCAAGCAAGGTAGATGCACGTTCCCGCCACCGCATCCGCTCCACGAGCACCTCGAGCAAACTTGTGCTTGTTCCCCTCCAACAGTCTGACCTCTTCAACTCGCAAAAAGATTTGTTTGGCCGTGTCCACGATCACACGGGAAGTGAGCTGCATCTTGGCGCAATATTCTTCAATCTTGTCGAAACCCGTGTCCCGTCGACCAGCAGCTCCTGAACCGATGACGGCTCGTTGAGTCTTTTGCAACATCCGAGCGATACCAGTTTGACCATCTCGGAAGTTGATCTCGGTGCTGAAGTCTTCGATACCCTCGAGGGCTTGATTGTGGGAAGGACCGGCACCAACACGAGATTGATCAGGACCTTCATCGTTGGCAAAGGTCTGGACACAGCAAGCACGTAAGTAGACGGCTCGACCCGGACAGTACCCTGGCACTCACTCTCCCTGCATAATAAGTTCATCAGCTTCCAGCTTATTGCAAACGGCCTGGCTCCCGCGGATTACTCACATTCACTCCTCGTGTCTACCACTCTGTCTCCCAGGACCAGTCCACAATCGGAACAAACCTTTCCACGCACGTTCATAATGAGCTTTGAAGTCTGACACTCAGCTATCGCAGAGCTGCGGGCCTTACCAGATCTCCATTCGCGGTCTCCTCGACAATGTTAGGGGGATCTACTTTGCAGTTCTTGCAGATCAATCGAACATTCAGGTCTTGTCGAAAGGGTTGCTGTGGGACAACGAAAATGATCGAGATACGTAGAGATTCATTAAAAGATAGCCCTCGATACACTCCGAAAGACGGCTGGATATGTGGCCTCGCCAAATCACGCCGTCGCTCACCTTAGTCACGGCTCCCTGAGGAGCACCGTTACCGTAAACTTGGTTCCAACCGGATGCAGCAAGCGAAGAGCTGGTGACAGACTGGGCCATCGCTTTTCGAGCGATTGCGTTGGCCATGTTGGGCAGATAGAAAGAGAATCGAAAGTCTGGATAGCTGGGCGAATGACAGGTAGGTGGCGAATCAAACGGTCACGTAGTAATAATCGCTTAGATCCGTCAAAAGACTGCCGGTTGGGTGTACGATATGCTCATATTATCATGGTTTGGCATCATCAAACGATCATGAGTTACACTCACTCGAAATAATCCAAGCTTTTGCTTTCCCTAACTTCCGAGGGGTCGCCTTTCGCTCTGGTTTCGAGTGTTGTCTAACTTGCTAAAACAGTCGGAAAGAGATGGAATCGAGAAAGGAACGCTGATCCGCAAGTTATTTTCTAGCGATCAGGTTGTCTTGAGCACCTCTATAAGACCGAGTGAAGGTATAAGTGATTAACAAATGCCTTGAAGGAAAAGGAGAAAGGGGCTCCAGTGAGGTGTAGAGTGAAGGATGATTGGAGTGATCTGGTTGTTTCTATCGAGGTAGTCGACCGCCGGAAGCTTATCAAAATAAACCGCCTGATGAAACAGTCGACACGTCACGATGGCCGGAAAACTTCAAACATGCTAGGTATACTCATCAAGTCGCTCATACGCATGCAAATTGTGTGGTACAAAGTTCTGTCCAGTGTATAGAAGAGAATCATTTATCAACTGCTGCCTGTCTGCCTATGCGATCAAGTAGCCTGCGGTCGTCCATTCACTCGTAGGCGAGACCACGTCCGCGTTTCTCTGTACAATCCGAGGCAATGTCAGCGCAACGCATATATGACACGAGACTTTCTTTCTACTCCTTCACAAGGTTCATCACTTACTGTAAGATATCTTCTCGATCTGCCTCGTCAAAGTCGCTCACGGTCTCCCAAAGCTGGTCAAACTCGACGTCTACAGGATCCACCAATGCATGTTCAAGAGCGGCCGTTCCATCGAGGCCCTTCTCGTCGCTTGATCTGTTGCGAGCTGGATTCTCCGAAGGAGACGCAGGTGATGTTTTCGTCGACGAGGATGACGTGTTGTGCGGTATTGGTGTGGACATGACTGAAGTGAGGCCAGCGCCAGCTTTCAGCTTGCTCACTCCTCCTGCTGCGGGTCGGTCGGAGGTTTGGGGAGGTATGACCGTGCGTACACCTGGGATAGGCAATACCCACATCCCCTCTCGTAACCGCTTATGTCGTTCTCGGTCTTCCTCCATCCGACGTAAAGTGTCGCCGCGGGAGAAATTCGTCAAGGACGAAGGATGTGGTCGTTTTTTCCCGTTGGGTGTGGTCGTACTGCTTGGACCATCATTGGCGATGGTGGGACTGTGTAACAACAATCATGCAGACGCTCGGTCAGATCAGCTGTGTTCGTATAGTTCTAGTGTAAGGGAGCTCCTTACGCAATTCTGCGTTGTTCGAGCTGTTCTACGAGTTGATCACAGACGTCTACAGGTATCGTTCGTTTGTTCCGGAACGACTCGACAATCTATACCAAGCAGAAGGCGTGCCGAATCAGTGTCCTGTGTCTCTCTCCTCCAATCTCAAATTCGGCCGAGCTCACCTGCTTGGTGCTGTGAAGGTTCAAGATACCTTCCTTGTTTTCAGGCACCACCAGGCTGACCAACTTGATTACGTCCCGCCCAAGCAATGCTGTGTAAGGAAAGTCCGTAGTCGAAGACGATGAAGAAGATGGGATGAGAGTTGATGTCGTCTGAGGATCGCACAGCGTGTCGAGGAAGTACAAGATGTTGATTCTCGTGTTCAGTGAACCCTATAGATTCAGAAGAAGTTGTTAGCTTTCAAGCTAACAATTATTGAGCATAGCGATCTCATCTCTACCTTTCCGCATTCTTCTACGATGCAATCCCAGAGATCTTCGCCGCACTTCCGGCCGTATTTCAAAGCATACGAGACCACTTTTTGAATGGATTGCTGGGAAGCGTTGAGATTCCGTAGAAGTCCCAGGAATTGGAGCCGAGCTTCGAAGGGGTCGAAAGACATGCCGCTTTCCTTTGATCCGCGAATTCTCGATGGTAGCGAGCACTATATTTCCTGTGCGAACACTTGCTTGGCGAAGCTCCTACTCCTGAATCGACGCTTTCAGGTCGAGCTGATCAGCTTGAGTTCATTGCAATTGTTGGATGCTATCCAGTCAAACGATCCCAGAGGTGGAGGTCGGGGGTTGTTGCATAGCGTGGACTTGCCGTCGACCGTGAGCTTCCCTTGAGTTCTGCCAGATGCGGAAGCTACGTAACATATGGACTTGGTTCGTCTATCGCATATATGGCTTTGCCCATGGACTACCTACCTCGTCTCTGAACAAAGACTATTAACGACCTCGAAAGGCCATTGGACATAGCAACCGGTCTTCGCCTGGTGTCCCGCGGCACTTCAGCGAGTACCCAAAAAGTCAACATCGCCGGGTTCGAGTTCGAAACTCTGAGGAGTGTTATTCTTACTTTTGACCTATCTCGAACATCGACATCTTCCTTCCTTCCGTGTCACGGCAACCCTGAGTGCTGGGCATTGGCCCTAGGGATCCTTCGACTACGATGTCAGAAGAGATGATCAAGTACATGGCGGAGGAGGTGGCGATGGATGGTTCTTTGGGTGAGTGCGGTTGCCTTTGACCTATAATGTCAACCTCGCGAATAGCCTCGGGCAAAAAGATGTCTCGCCGAGGTCGAATCGAACCCCCAACCCTGTGTGTTAGAATGAAGTTGAACGAACATCTACCGCTTCTCTTTACTCGTGTCTGTCCGAAAATGACCACTGACTATACCTATCGATATGTCCAGGCTCTTCGCCAAGGCGTTTTGTCTATCTCCTCGGGCAAGATACTTCTCCCATCCACAATCGACCGACGGGTGCCCCTCCGCTCACACCTGAGTTGTTGCGGAAGACTGCAGTCTATGTCTGGCGTCAGCTAACTCAAATCGAGGGGTACCGAGTCGTAAATCATCGCGATGTCCAGAAGCGGCTGGTTGAGACCAAGGATCTTCTTGCTAGCGTGGCCAAGATCGAACCGGATAGAAGGAAGCTGAAACTGAAAGCTGAGAAGAACGAAGCGGATGAAGAAGTCGCTGCCGAGGTGCTCGATGACGAACATGATCCTGCGGTCCAACTTTCTAGGGAGTTGAATCCCGTACGGGTGAGAGGCATGAATAACCGGCCGAAAGAAGAGCTCCTGGAGCGGGTCTATCAGGAATCGCAAGTCGATGAAGAAGAGAAGGGAGATATGAACAAGTTGGAGGAGGTCTGGGGCGAGGACATTTGCATCATGGCGGCGCCTGAGGATATCAGATTGGCGTTGACGGGTACTCGACTACCGGTAAGTGTAGAGACACCCCATCGATTGGCAGATTGACAACGCGTCGACAAGAGCTAATGATCCCGACGTAGAACCCGAAATTTTCGATCACGATTTGTGCTGCCTTGGAAATGGTGTCTCGATCTCGCGGAACCGGTGTGCACATGGTGGACATGGGGGCTAGATCCACCAATAGTAGCTCAAAGGCGAAGCGTTTCGTACAGACGGCTTTCTATGTCGTCAAGATTTTGGTCGAGGCAGGTCTTGTGTGAGTCGACACGAGGTCCTGAAAACTCGTTCCGAGCCACAAGCTTATCCGCGCGTCCGTTCATAACAGCGTCAAGCTCAAGGGAATGGAGATGAACAGGACCGCGAGCAACATTGTCCACACCAAATATCTGGAACAAAACCGCAATTTCTTGGCGCGGAAGGTATATCTATCCGTCCGAACCAGGCCGGAAACGGGCCAGACCGAAAGGGATTTGACCGAGATGGAAACTCTCGGAGGTACTGTTCTGGCAATCGATGACAAGACTCGTTTACCGATATTCCCCAAGTTTGGAAGGAGCGAGTTGAGGGTCAAGCCCTTCATGAAGGCCAGGTTGGTCACTCTGCTCCGAGGTGACCTATGGCACCATTTGATCGAAAACAAGAACTTGCTTACGACATTGGTGAGCCTCATCTTGCATCACATCAGCAGCATGCTCCTTTCCTGATAGCAGCCATATCTGCCTCCGACCCATCGTATACAGGGCTTCGAAAGCTATCCTACTAAAGCCGATCGCAGGCTCTTCCAGCGCTTCGTCGTGCGATTTATCACAGAAGGGTTGTTGGAACGCGTCTCGGTACCTAGCGCGTACAGACCAATAGCACATTTCTGTCTCAGACTGACGGAATTTCGACCGACTCAAGACGAAAGATTGGAAGAGCAGAAGATGCCAGAGCTTATGAATGTCAGGCCGGGACTGGACGGGGAAGGCAACGAGGACGATGATGCCGAGGCCGTAGCGGAAGCCAACGCTCTGGTGGAAGGCGGCTTCACAGAGCACGACTCCATCCCGTACATCACGTTCGACCATACCGTTACGAGAGAATACGAAATCCTCGAGACGATTCGACAATCCGGAACTCGTGGTCAAAACTTCGAACAACTCGCTGAAACGCTCCTCATGGACAAGAAGGTACTGGAGACGGTCTGCAGTCGATTTGAGACTATCAAGGACGGTTTCCCGCATCTCTCGCAATATAATCTTTACGAGACTGCGGAACGGCTTCAGCGACTCAATCAGGTCAGGTGGTTGACTACTCTGGAATATGTTGAGCACTGCAAGCAGCTTGAGGTAGACCCTTTTCTGGGACCAGGAGAGAAGGAGGCCATGCAAGAGATTGGCAACTTCAGAGACATCGGCGACCTGAGTTTCTACAGAGACTGGGAGCAATATACTGCAGTTCTCGCTGGCGGCCCTGTGCCCAGAGTTTTAGGTATGAGCAAAAACAAGAAACGTGTGGGGAAGGAGGATGCCCCATTTGTTCGAGGACGACCGCGGAAGTGGGTCAAGATATGGGATCTCGATCGGGTCTTGCAAAAGAAGATCAAGGCCATCGAGCTTGCCGTATCAAAGAATATCCCTGAAACTTTACTTTGGAACAAGGATACCAAGCTCCTTTTCCCCGTACCGGACGGTCAGCTCGAGGGCTTTGGTGCGATCACGCCGCCGGAAGGATGGGATGATCCGACAGGTGGGGCGTTGGGGAGGTCTCGAGCTCACTGGCTAGCTATAGCCGAAGGTCGGGATCTCCCTTCTGTCGATACCCCTCAGCCGCCAATGGAGAAACCTAAAAAGGTGAAGAAACCTGAAAAGGTGAAGAAAGAGAAGGTCAAAGAGCCAAGAAAATCCAAGAAGAGAGCTCGGGAGCCCACTGGGGAGAACGAAGCGGTTGAAGTAGATGTCCCAGGGGATCCGGCCGTACCGATCGATGTGACAGTAGGGAATGTGACAGTCGACGAACCCCCGAAGAAGAAGAAGCGTGCAAGCAAAGTCGCAAAGAAAACACGCGCCAATGTCAAAAATAGTGACATCACAAAAAAACAGTCAGACAAAGCTACCGAAGCTGTCATGATGACGGATGCAGCGCTCAGCTCCGCCGCAAGCGGTCCGCCAATTGAGCATGTCGACGAACACCAGGACGAGGCGCCCTTGGGAGAAGACTTTAAGCCGGAACCTGCTTCGGTTGACCAGACGATGTCTTGTCAAGAACCGGTAGCCGCACCAGCGTCCGAACCACCCTTCCTCTCTCCGGACAAGGACGTATCTGCCTTGGATAAAGTTCCGTCTCCAGCCCCGGCCGTAACACAGATCGCCGCACCTGATGTTGTCATGGATCAGCTTGATCAGGATGACCGACTACTACGACCTTCTCAGCTCGAGACGGTGCCTGAAAGCAGGAAGAAATCGGAACCACAGGTCGAAGTGGCAGATCTCAAAGCAGCGCGAAAGCGAATTCGCATTGATCACGCTTTCGAGATGCAGATCAGAGAGATTCTTCGTTACGTTGCCGAATCGGGCGGGATAGTTCAGGGAGGTAATGCCTTAGTGAGCAATATGGAGCTATGGGCCCGCACCGCTAAATTTGGCAATGGCATGCCCGAAAGAGCAATTCAGTCACGGATGGCGTCTAGAACGATCAAGTCTTACATGAGCAAGATAATCGACGCTGGCCGACTCAACGGTTCCAGGGTGGCCCTCCCTGGACTAACCGCTTCGGAGCGCATGTGCCAGATCCTTTGGCTGCCTGACCTGCCAGAAGAGCAGGTTACAGAATATATCAAGGAGATCAGCCGTGTGGGATTGCCCAAACCCAGTTACAAGATCGAAGCCATAACCGCGCATGTAGCTGGATTCAGCAAGCCGGCCGTCAGGCCAAGAGGTCCGTCACAGCGACAACTCACTACCTGGAAAGCTACACCGGAACAACTACATACCCTTGACCCTGAGGATATGCGAGCTGCTTTCCGCCAGGACTGGCGACTGTGGCCGCAGGTATACGGTTGGCAGCCTGCCCTCGGCCGGCGACTTGAAAAGTTCCACCAAATCTTGTACGAAGCTGGACGTACCAACGGTCTCGCGACACCTGAGGGCGTTTGTGTAGCGAGAGACGAGCTTTTCCTCCGATTGGATGTCGCAACCACATGTGAAATATTCCCTGTCGCCGACAATGATGAAAGGCTGCTGGATCTCATCCAAAGCGGGGCCGCCCGTCACACCAAAATACAAGACCTCGACGCGGAGCTACAGAATGTGGTCTCCGCTTTGAAAGGTCGCATGAAGGGGAAGGTCAATCGCTTGATCACAGCTCTGGTCTCGATGGGCTTGGTACAAACACGCCAACGGTATCTGCATAATGTTGCTGGAGCGGCGGAACTTGGCGGATTCTACCCAGGTCCAGTGGAAGAAGCCACCTACTTGTTGATCGCTGACAGCGGTCCTGTTGTGGATTGGAGTCGTCAAGGACATATCAGCACCTCCGGCTTACCTGTCGCGACAATACCTCTAGTCACGAAGGAGGATATCAATACCTTTTGGTATCTCACTTGGTATCTGGCGGTGTCGAAGGAAGATGACGCGGCAAAAGAAAGACATTTGCAAACACGCCTTGGCGCAATAAACCCCCGGACACAGGAATCTTTGGCTGCCTTTGAGCCATCGACGACCTCAACCTTGAATTGGCAGCTTGCTTCAGCTCGTGCGTGGCGATTAGGGTTCGTTCTTAGCGAGACTCAAAAGAGATACCTGCAATGGCTGGTGCACAACCAAGAATTGCCCGACGATTTTGCTCAAATACAGTATCGCGGGCAGTTGGAGGAAATAGCATATCGCTTATTCGCGCCTGTCATCGCCACGGAGAAGTATCTCAATAATTGCCTAAGTCATCAGCGTAAACGGAACCAAACGGCAGCTCTAAAAGAAAAGATACAAGAGGAAGACGATGTTCTGCGAGAAGCTATCAAGCGAAAGATCGAAGAGCGGCAGTTGCGACGCGAACACAGCTGGAAGGAATTGGTGTCTAAAGCTTGCGCCAGAACTGGCTGCCCTGACGACGAAAAGCTGAATGAGTATTTGGAGGCCTTTCACAAGAGATATCTTCGAGACCCCGAATCTTTCAATACTACCCAATTTTTCGAAGTAGTAACCAATTTCAATTCTGGCCTCCAGCGTCGCAATGGGCCATCAGGCCGTGCCATGTTCGTTTCTAACGTTACTCCTGTCACCAAAGCGCCACGACAACGTACGCATTGGACGCCTCCGATGGAGGAGCTGGCCCGCGATGCCTTCGTCGTCATCAACCATCGGCAGAAGCTCGTTCCGACTGACGCCACAACAAAGTCTACCGTGACTATTGCTTGGGGGAAGGTGTTTCCTCATGTGGCTCCTTACAAGATCAGACGTAGAGTTAATGAGTGGATGGGCGAGTCAGCTTCAAATGCGGAGTTCATGAAGCATCTGGCTCTCGAATGGGAAAATATTCATGCCACTCTAGGCCCGGATGAGCTGTCTGACCCTGATCCGACCTCGCTCGAGCACTTCGACGTGCTCATGTACATCAGTATACTGCGGCAGAACGTGAAGAAGAACGCCTTGTAAGTCCTGGCCCTCGTGCGTGGTCTCGGTGTTACAGACTGCTGATTCCCTACCGATATCGTATACAGGTTGCAACGAGCTAGAGATCCTGAAGAGGGAGACGCGGAATACTTACAACCCCTGGCCAACGATCTTGAAACTCTTGAGGCGACTTTCGCGGCAGAAGAGTCGATGTTGACTGGAACATACAACGGCTTCCATAACTTTTGGTCGACGAGGGCCAGCGAAATGGCAAAGGAACGAGATGTCAATTCACAGAGTGCGCTGTTGTCACTTGGAGGTACAGGAACACGGGTAAACGCTTCGAAAGAGGATGCTTTATTGGAATCGGCTGCCAAGGTGAGTAGAGGGATTTTCATTCCTCAAGACTGGTTGATGCTGACAATGTGTTGGTCCTTTGCATGCAGCTTATCATTTCGACTCCAGCCATAGGATACCGAGAGGACCAAGCAGATATCTTACTGCAGAATTTCACTACGCAGCGTGTCGACCGCAAGTTCCGCCGCATGATCAAGGATTCGGTATTGGCTAAGAGTGGTCAGAGGGCCATCACAGGACGAGGCTTCCGTTATAACGAAACGTAAGGCAGTGGCACTGCCTCCAGCTGCGATTGTGGCTCAAGTTTCTTGGTCCGCAGGTACAACTCATTCAAAGAGTCTCCAATCGAATTGCAGGTCTACGAAGATAGTAAAGGGATGAGAGACCTCGAAGTTGACGAGCTTATGAAGTGGAACCCCATTTGCCAACCTGGAGAAGTTGCGGGATACCTGGAAATGGTATCTGCTGGCAAATTGACGGCTGCCTTCGACACTTATGCCGTCGATGAGATTTTAGAAGGATGGGCTGTCGCTTGGGGAGCGACCAGGAGGATTGGTGAGTCTGCTCGTTGTCGAGCGTGTGATGTTTAGTGCTTATTTGGTACTCGTTCTCCTCGCGCAGATGATGAGGACATCGAGTTGGATGTCGTCTTCCGTAAGGTCGATGCAGTTCTGCCCAAAATCTTGTCTGGTGGGACAAGTGATGTGGTACCCACGGAGGAGCGCGTTGACGACGTGATGATCGTTGAGGAAACGACGGAGCGTGCACGCGCACTGATACGCGATAGTGGACCGAACGGTATCATCCCGGCGGACCTTGCAGTACGTTCTTGGCGGCTTGTCGGTTATCATGGTGAATCATTGCTAATCGATAAGTCCAACGAATTGCAGCAAAAGCTTGAGAGTGAAATTCCCACTGTGATGGCCATCCTTGTCGATTTGGTCCGATCCGGCGGAATCGAATGTCTCGGTTGGGAACATGGACGAGTGGTGCATAAAGATCACCTCGAAGCGTGGGCTCTCACCTTTGGCAGTCGAGACGCTCCGCCTCCAACGATCAACAATGGCGTTCTCATTCCGAATCGAGCCGAAAGGCACCCACGCCGAATAGCCTATCAGTGGCTCGATATCTACGGCGAGCAAAATGACAACGAGTGGCGGCTCGCGTTGAATGCGGTCTTTGGACATGTGGTCATGCGGCCTGGCATCAATGAGGTGAGTCCTGGAACGAAGGGCGGATGAAGTACGATTCCAGCTGACTTCCAACCACCGTCGTCTCTCAGAACGTTCTTCGAAGTCAACTCGGCAAGCTGTTCTCGCGACACGAGCTGAATCGACTGGTCCAGCATCTACTGGATTCTTCTCACTTGCAACGTTTCTGCGGAGACGCAATGATCCAACCGAGATTGGGACTAGCCGTGGTCGGCCTGGCATCATCGGAGGATGAGAAGTATATCACATACTTGGCAGACGGAATCATGACCTATGTTTGAGAGATTGTGGGAAACCTGTACGGCCGGACTTGATACGAACTGAATGTCAGAAGAAGATTACGAGGATCAATGAACCAAGAGTTGTATACGGGAAAAGCGTAATGATCGTTCGTGTAGTCGTAAACATGATAAGCAAAAGACATTCAAGTTGTACATGTGGGACGTCCCTGCGGGCTAGCTGCGAAGTGCTGTTGGTGATCGTACACATCAAGCCGTTGTGTCCATCGATCGACTCGAGTGCTTTGCCTTTTGCGCCAAATAAAACTCGTCAATTACAGATGGCCATGCTCCTAGCAGTCATCACCCAAACAAGATCGCGCCGCCCGTCAACCTTCCAGATCTCTGAGCCTTTCGAAAAACGCAACGACTCACCCTCCTCATCGTAATTCGAATAATCCGGCTCGATCGTCCTCGCAAAATCCACAAACAGCCCCCAAACGTCCTTGCTTACGGGCTTGTTCCTCTGCCGCATGAAATCCAGCCAATCGTCAAGGTCGGTAAAGGTCGATTCGGAAGAGGCCGAGGAGGATTTAGGATCAATGTGCGAGAGTGCCGAGGGTTTCGAAGCCAATGCGGGTGGGAAGAAGACTTGCCAGAATGAGATTGCTGCGTTGATAGAGCTTCGTCAGCTTGAGTTTCGGGTTTTGTCACGGTCATGGTTAGTCTCACCGCTATCGAGAGCCAACACCCTGGCTCCGGGTTGCAAGCTCATCACAAAAGCATGACCGTACACCTTTTTGAAATATTCTGGGTCCTGGTTCAGTCGTTTCCTCAGCCGAGGTAATTGAGCTTTCATCCCCGGAAGCGATTCCACACTGTACCGACGGGGACCAAATCAAAACCCCTTGAGCTGACCCGGAACCCTTTTCGTTGACCCGGAAAGAGACTCGATGACTTACGAAGAATCAATCTGTCTCCAACCTTTCACCCAACCATCTTTAGGCCATTCACCAACGACCTTGGATCCCAGATCCGCAGCGAGACAGAACAAGATCGGGTCCTACGTAAGGGGCGAATCATCACGTCCACGAGAGCTCGTCAGCTTGTGGCGGTTATATCGGCGAGGAAAGACCGATGATGCATCGGCTACTGACATTCTCTGGATCAATCTCTAGATCCTCACAGAGCTTCATTGTCCCCTCGATCGTGATCAGATTAGGTGTCGAAGCATCTGCAGATCCAGATTGTGAAGCAGAGTCGTGAGATGTTCGGAATGCCATGACGAGTGAAACAAGGAAGCATGACCCAAAGTGTTATAGAATATGATCAGCCTTCGTCTCTCGAATCGGCCGCAATGCCACATCCCCTCCTCCATAACACGCTCTCCATCCTCCCGGATCTCCCCATCATCCGTCCGCTCGTCATCGACCTCCAGATTAAGAAGACACGAAGCAAAGAATACAATCGAAAACAACAAACTCACCTTTATACCCCTCCCAAATATCACCCAATTTCTTCTCCGCCCCTTTCCCCCCTCCTGCCCCGGATGAAGAAGAAGAAGAAGCGTTGAGTGCGTTTTGTTGCGCTGTCGGGTCGGAGTAGAAGTAGTCGATTGCCTAGATTGAGCGAACGATCAGGATTTGGACAACGAGACAGTAGAGGGAAGATATGATGGTCAGGAGGGAAGGAAGGAGGCTGGAGGAATGGGCAGGTACTAACTCGCTCGAGGTTATAATTCGATTTTTTCAACAACCTCGAAGCATCTGATGACCTGTGTGTGTGGGTATCGCAAGGTTGAGAGTCATTGAGTGGTCAACTTTAAGACGAATCGATGAAATGTTGTTTGTCTTGAAACTCACGTAGCTCCCGTGATGCTCTTGAGCTGGTTGGCGAGGGCTTCTTTGTCCTTGTTCGACTTGCTCGACTGAATCAAGTTGTTATCGTTCCGTATCACAGTGGTGGTGGCATTGGGAAAGGACGAGGAAGAACAAATGTCAAGAGAAAGCAATGGATCAGTCACGAGAAGCGAACGAGTACAATTCGGATGATGAAGCAAGAGAGAGAGGCAGGCGGAGACTCTCACCATCGTAGCGGTCGTCGAAGGCTGTGGGTTGATGAGGTTGGCTAAGTACTGAATGGTTGATGATATATTTCCCGGGTATTGTTTCTTAAACTTGAGATGTGGGCAATGATCGATTCAGCCAGCAGCGACAATTGAAGTTTTGAACAGTAGTGCGACCAAGGGTCAGGTTTATCTTTCCAGTTGTCGACGCATGAGGTCGATGAAATCGGTTGAATCGGTGCATGGACCTCTCGAAAGCAATCGTCATCTCTGGTCCATACGCTGCCTCACGAGCTCGCGGACATGAGGCTAGTAGATCATGTCCGTATCATTCCCCTAATCGAGATAAGCTTCCGATCACCGGTAGAGTAATCCGGATGTATAAATTAAATTCCCACACTTGCCTTCGGTTTTGGGCGATCTCACCCGCTCAAACTCGAGAA
>Ga0308160_10002862_pt1 | contig 20137 bp, 16 predicted proteins | sample PhyFR1_FD_201036 | JGI IMG/M metagenome (GOLD analysis project Ga0308160, IMG submission 201036) | Phyllosphere microbial communities from UC Gill Tract Community Farm, Albany, California, United States - DLSLF.R1 | ecosystem: Host-associated > Plants > Phyllosphere > Unclassified | place: USA...
CACTTTAGCGCAATACCTCGAGACCCAAACAACCCGTACCCACGCACCTACTTCATCCAATCCCCACCCCAACTCCAACTCCAACTCACACTCCCTAAATCGACCATATACCCAACTCCAACCTCACCACAACCAAACCTCGTACTCGAGGATGTTACCAGGGGAAGAAGAGGATGATCTCTTGTTGAACGATTTGAGTTTAGGTGGGGTGGGGGATGATAGTGCGTTTGCTGTGGATCCGGAGGAGGAGGACGAGAGGAGGTCTGGGATGAGCAAGGTTGGGGAGCGGGGGATGATGGGGGCTGGAGCTGGATCTGGGAAACCCTCGTCGAACCACGACCAAGCGTCGTCAGACCTGCATGGGACGAAATTGGAGGTGGATGAACCGATTCGAAGGAGAAAAGGAGGTAGGATCTCGTTATTCCCTACGAGGAACCCATCACACGACAATTCCGATTCCGACCACGACCACAACGACCACGACGATCACAACGACGACGACGACGACCACACCCCAACGCAACAAGATCAACTCGGGGACACCGAGGATGATCGGATGAACAAGGATCAAAAGCTAAAAGAATCTCTGTGGGAGTTGAAGAAGATGGTCGGTGTTTTCAAGGGGTTTGAGGATAGTTTAAGGTGTGGGATGGAGGGGAATGAGGTGGGTCTCCGTTCCATCGCTCGCCTGTCGCTCCGGGGGGAAAGAGTCGTTTGCTGATCGCTTCAAGGGGGACAATCAATTTTGTTACACGAAACGATCTCACAGCGACTGGCGATAAGAACATCGCATACGGATTCTCTACTCGATTCGTATATCCGCTTGTTGAGCCAGACGGAACATACCAAGAAATTGGTCATGAATGAACGATGGCTCGGAGTGAGCGAGGTGAGTCCCCCGTTCGGCGTGCACACCCAGCAACCCCCGATCTCGGTCAACTGATCACCATCATGCCTCGTCTCGCCTCCGCTCGCCTCGCCTCGACAGGACATCCGAGCGATGCAAGAACAAACCCGACAAGCTCGGATCGAGATGGAAACCCAAGCGCGTCTCGATCGAGAAGCGTCCGATCGGGCTCGTCGATTGGCTCTAGAGGAAGAAGAGAGGGCCGCCGAGGAGGAGAGGAGGAGGGTCGTCGAATTGGAGATGCGTGAGAGAGGGGGTGTGGCACGAGGGAGAGGAGGTGTGGGGAGAGGGAGAGGCGTTCCGGGGGCTAGAGGGAGAAGTGAGTGTGCGGGTTGGAATGGATGGGAGAGAGTGGGGAAAGCTGATACGTGCGGATTTTTCCCCTCCAGTTGTGAGCGGGGCAAGACCACCGGGCGGTACGACGACGGGAATGACGGGGACGGGGATCAGGAAACCTTCTGGGACCGTTCCGAGGCGGTAGTAGGTTTGGGGCGAAGCCGTGTATTATGATGTGGGCTTAGGGAGGGCTCAGCAGTTGGGGGCAGGTGCGGTGTTCATAATTCGTAACTCGATGTTTGAGAATGTCGATGGTTCTTGTATGAAGCTCGTCGTGGCCATCGCAATATACAATTCGACCATCCGATACCCTACGAGAATCATATGACAGGCGATGATGCACAAGAGCGCTTTGTGCCAGAATGGATCGAGTTCGTGTTCAGAGAGTACCGTAACCAGGAAAATCCATGATCTGGGGGACGATCTCTTCGGTCCTTTAAAATTGCGACAGCACGTCGTTATTGACATCCCTTTGTCGACCAACGCCAGGACTGAGCAAGTCACGTTCTTATGGAGCAGTTTCTGGCAGATGATATACTCATCTTGATACACAGAGCTTTTTGCGACTTGTCGGAAGTGTTAGGCGCGTCGGGCACTTTGGTCCAATTTCGCACTTTTTCAAGGATACTGGACCCCTTGTCGCATGGCTTCAAAGGGGATGAGTTCACAAACATCAGTCGGGCCGCCCTCCTTCAAAGGCTGAGGAAGTTGAGTTGGAAGGTAGGAAATCACTAAGTTGTACCGGAACAGATCCTGGGCCACCACGTTTCAGATATAAACTAAAGCCATTCCGGCCCCTTCAACGCACTTTGTCGCGTCAAGAATCGAAGGCCCTTGTATTTGGCCATTCCACTGTCATTGATCCTGACCCATCTTGCGCCTTGCGCTTGCTGAAAGAAGACTAAGGTGTTGTTTGGCAAGTTGGCATGCTCGATCGGAGCATACGTCAATGGTGCTATTAATCCTGAAATACAAACCATGAAACAACATCATACATGTACTAGATCATTTGGAAAAATAGTAGTGTCCGTGATCATCATTGACACCTATGACCACGACGAGGGATAACCGGTCAACACATCCCATCAGAAAGCTGCTCGGTCTGCCCAAGACAACCCTTTCTCATGTTTCAAGAGGTCTCGTCTCACGACTCTCGATCCCTCCCGCTCGTCAGAAAGACATGGTCTTTGGGCCTGGAGTATAAGAACGAGTTGTTTTTACAGGCAAACATCTGGGCCTGGAGTATAAGAACGAGTTGTTTTTACAGGCAAACATCAAGTCTGCTTGACGTATCCACTTCCAACTCCGTGGTCCCGCCCGCGATACCTGCCAATCGAGTCATAGAGCATTGCGCCGATGCTACTGGGGGCTGAGGATCAGCTTTTGAGGCATCAGATCGGTCAGACAGCTATGAGACGACAGTATTGAACGAAAGCTTCACCCCGGATCGAGTTACGGCGCGAAATCAGCCTATGTCCATCCCATTGATTGAGATGACGAAGCTACTGCTCACTAGCATGTTACTAGACCGCAGCTCCGTTCCGAACGACAATCCATGCCGTGAGAGCGATCAACGCTCCTGGGATCGCATGAAACGCTCCTGCAGCCCATGTACCGCCACGTGCAATGTAAACACCATCCGTACCGGCCACCAGCAACCCGATCACCGCCAAGATTGTTGCAACTTCCATCCATTTGCGTTGGAACGAGAAGATGAGAAGGATGATGCCCGTGCCAAGTTGTCGGACGCTCATGAGCGAGACATATGACTTGGCAAGGCCATGTTGAGCGGTATCATCTGAGCGTGACTGTATCCGAGAAGGATTCGTCCCGAGGGGAAGACCGAAGAACTTGGAAAATCCGACGGGGTCGACAATGCCTTGGAACCCAGTGTACGTGGCTAAGATTGCAAACACAACGCTGATTGCCTTGAAGACGGGAAGGAAGGAATCCATGATCTCGATCCAGCAAGGGCTGACGAACTGGCAAGTGACGATCTCGGTCGTGTTGTAGTGACAAGGGAATGTGAAGATTGAATCAACGAGGTATAGAGAGGTTGATCACTCGAGGCGCTACGGTGTTGACTGCTCCCTTGAATGAACCCCGGACTTCGCGAACCCGGGAGTGCGTCGCATGGCGCTGGCCAAGTCGAGTCGAGTCACGTGATCTCTTCGAAATGTCCGCCGCGGCGATCATCGCTACCATCTCGACATGCTCAGAAAGGTTTGAGAGACAATAATACACAGAGCCGAGAGATACCAACATCGTTACGATAGGATCGGCTCTCTCACAGATAAGCACTACAATATGGAATCTGGTGAGTAGTATGACCTTATTTCTGCTCTAATTGATAATTGATTTTGTGGCCTGTCACAGCCGTCACACCTACCAATCAAACCGAGGTCCAGTCCAAGCTGGCCTCTCTTGCCGCTCGGCAATCGAAAGGAAAGACCAGCGATCCCAAAGCGCTTACTAAAGCATCTTCCAAGAATGCACGACTACCGGTGATCATCCCTACGACGTCTGCTGGATCTCCTTCATCGACGTCGAGGCAGAAGAGCAGCAAGAGCAAGAGAAAGGGGGAGAAGATGAAGGAGAAGGCTGTGGGCAAAACGGAAGCTTTGACCAACAAGGTACAACAGAGGGAGAACCGAAAAGTCAGTTCGAGCTGGCTATGTGTATGTCGAAAGCCGGGGTGACGAACGCTGATGGATCACCTTGTTCTGCAACTGTAGTCACAGAGGGAACGGGCCAAGCGGGCGTGGGACTAGTTCGCCGGGAGCCGACTTACGACAATACCCCTAGGCAGATCCCAATATCGTTTCTGACACCAACATTAGCATCTACTGCCCACCACTAACGACCTCGATCTCGTCCACTTCCTGCTGCCTTCGAGCCACCTTAGGTTAGACACCTTGTAACTTGGCTTACCGGATTTTCAAATGTATGTATGATTCACAAATCGAGCCAAGACCTGCAATGCGTCCTGGTACCGGCGACTGTAGCTGCGGGAAGCGTTGTGATCAGCTTGCAACGGCCGGGAAGATCGAAATTGTCAGAAGAGACCCGCCCGGCTCTTAAGCCAGACTTGCGAGGGCGACGAAAGATTTGCCCAGCCGAGTATATTTTGGATAAGCGATACTTCTTTACGAGCCTGAGTTGAGCTCAATGGCACTGCTTACGGACCATCCTGAAGTCATGGTGTAGCGATTGGTCAGGCTATCGGTTGGCAAACCCCTCCGTGATTAGTGCCTGTGAGCGACTTGTGTGCAAAGCCAAGTTTTCGTCCTGGTCCGGCGTGGGAGTGTGACACAGAGACGTCCAGAGGTAAAATCGCATGTCCCGAAACTGGGCCGCTAGATGGACGCTAACTCCGAGTCACGCATCAGGATGGACTTTGTCATGTGATGATTTGCCAAAGATGGAGCCAGTCGCAATCTCGGAATGGGGATCAAGCAGGTGTATGTCTTGATACGGAAAAATGAGATACAGCTCCATAGTTTATCGTTAAGAAATGCATTATATTCGTTAAGTTCGTTGACCATCTTTGACAGACAGCATGGCGTCGAAAACCTATGATTATCACACGTCACTTAGCATCAGACCGGGAGAATCGAAATGCTCCAGCAGACTGACTGACCTCATCTATGATCGTCATTATGATATGCAAATTTAGCAGTCTAATCTGCATCGCTCCAAAGACTTGACGGGCCGCTCGCTGAGAGTTGCTTCTTCCGATCATATTCGCCGCCACGTCTGTCGCGAAAAAGGGTCAATCGATTTTCCTTGATCAATAGACATCCATCGCACATACCAGGGATAAAAGCCTGGATCTTCCGACCAGCGTTCATCTTGGACTTGTTCTTTTCAGCGTCCGTGCGAGGTTGCGTCGAGGGTTTGCGTTGACCATCTTGCCATAATGTATTCTGAAAGGCTTCCAGATACTTTGCAAAAGACGTTTCAGACGTAGCCGTGTTGATTCCATCGCGAACCTTGCTAGAGAGTCCAAAGTATTTCTGCCATCAGAGCCTGCGGCCTAACGAGCTTTTTACGTTTTTACTCGCCGTTCAATCGTGCTTCCTAGCAGCTGCTGCATGACAATGACGAGCGCCTGTTTTCTCAACCAATCACCGTTCTTAAGCCCGAAGATCTCAACGAGGAAATCCGTGATAGGGGTGGTGAAGACCGTCTCTTCCACTATCGCCTGGGGTTGAGCTGATGGCTTGTACTCGGGAGCTCGATCCATCGGTTGGCCGTCCACGGCAGGAAAGGGGAATGCTTCCTTCTCGCCGGAATGACCATCTGGTGCCGGGGTCCGCAATGCCCGAAGTGCATACGGACTCAAGACAGAATTGCCAAGCTCCAAACCATAGTTTCCTATTTGAGTGACGCCGGCATCCCATGCTTCTGCCATGTCTACAGCTTGCCTGCTCAGTTTCTCCGCCATCACGTCGATCATAGAGGGCTTCAAGAAAATATCGTCGAGCGAGGAGGTGACTTGATGATACAGATTTTTTACGAGGTTCGGCGATCCGATGACGATATCGTCTGTAACATTGAGAGAAGCTGACCTTGACGGGCCAGGTGACTTTCCTGCTGTTCCGCTCAGGTTCACCCGGCTCTGTGAAAGAAAGACCTTCAAGGCTGAATGTTCACATGCAGCAGGTATCGCAAGAAGGCTCTATGATCCAGGCAACAATCAATGACCCGCGTCATTTCGGTCGTTGGAAAGTAAGGTCACTCACTCTCATGTAGTTCTCTAGCGCAAGACGCCGCCCCTCCACGAAAGTGTCGGTCAGTTTCGGCAAAAGCTTTTTTGCCGGAACATCGAGACCCTTCGCTTTGATCTCGGGGCCTACTCTGTTCGACCCTTTAAGCGCGTGCTGCAAGTCCCAGAACTCGTTGTAGCGCCTCGCCACTGCCCATCCTTGCAGGAGTTCGCCCTCCAACGAATACTGCTGTACCTCAACCACGTATCTGACGATTTGTTTGCCAGCTTCTTCCGCCAATATAGTCGCATTTGGGATGGACAAGCGTGTCCTCTCGGGGTCAAGCCGATAATCGATCTCTTGCTGTTCATACTGCATCTTGCGAAAGCGAGTCGCCCGCAACTCGCGCCGAAGGTCGCGCTGAGAACGTAGCAGCAAATTGAGCTCACTTTCCTTGCCCGTCAGATCGGCTGTTCGTATCATCTGGTCCAGGATGTGATCCTGCTCGTCGAGCTTGATCAGCGTTTGGGCGAGGCGGGCAATCTCGATGCTAAGTTGAGCGTCAAGAACAGTCAATTCGACTCCCTGCCTTCGCGCTGAAAGGAGGTCGGGTTCCGCAGACGCCGGCGGTACAGAGCGCGAGGTTAGAGAACGGAAAAGCGAGTCTGTCCTAGGCGCTTCATCTGAGTTATCGAAGACCTTGCGATTTCGAGGTTCAACGAAAGACGGCTGAGCCAAACGACTCCGCCCTTCGATGCTCGCTCTAGAACCAGTATCGACAAAGAATGTACGCGAGGATGACCCAACATCAGGTGACCGTATTGCGGAAGGAACAGCACCGAGAGGATCCCAACGATCATCCCAGTCCGACGGTCCATAGCTCGAGCTGGACATCACATGTGACTTGCTTTCCATGCTTGCACTCAGTCTACCGCCATCGATTGGCAAAGGCGCGTTCCTCGACTGATCATCGCGATCGATGATGGATGTCAACGCGGCCTGTATGGCCTCCATTCTCTGGACCTGGACAAAATCATCGTCTAGCTCGGACGGGAAACGCCCACGCTCTGGTGCCTGAAATTCCGAGTCATCTTCGATGGCAAACAGAGCGGACCGACCGTCTTGATTTTCCGGCTCATCGTCCCCAACGAGGAAGCCAAGCGCTTGATCGGCCCGGGAAGTGGCCGAGGGGGTGGCTGAGCCACTGTAGGGCATCGTCCGCCCGATTGTCCAGGATCGCGCTCGAGGCAGCTCACGATGGCTCGCCCCTTGCGCTGGAGGAGAGGCTAGCTCCTCCTTGTTCGTCTTCGATGGGAACGAACCGAAATGTCTTCTAGACTTGGCAGCCAAGGGCGTAGTCGGAGATGATGGCTCAAGTTCTCCTTTGTTTCGCCCACCTCCAAAGCCCACCAACTGATTCAGCCAGCGTGACTGTCCCGATTGACTTGGCAAAGGAGGAGACAAAACAATTGGACTCAGAGATCCTTGTCTCATAGCGGCGACCTCGTTGTCTGAGGACCTTGATGTCACTGCCACCAACTTGTTGCTCCCGAGTTCCACTATATTGGCGCCCTTTTTAGAAGCTGCCTTACTCAGATCAATGACAGCCTTCCGATACAGATCTGTCCGAACGAAGTCCTGGAAATGGTCTTCGAGCATGGTCTCGTATATATCTTTTTGGGCTCGGAATGTGGACTTTCTCGCTTGATCGAGTATGAGAGGTAACATCAGGGCCTGGCCAGGTTCCGGGTTGACTGCTGATCGAATGCTCTCCAGTAGCTTGCTCCGCAGCGGAACCGGTTCGGCGGTGACATTGGGATCAAGGAACATCGACCATATCATCGACACGTCCTCCTTGACTGTCTCCAATGCGTCTCCCTCGAGCCTTTGCATTGATCCGGACATCCTATCCAAGCCAAGAGCCTCGTCATCGTCTGACGAATCCACTTCTTCCAAAGGATTCTTAAAGCTCTCCACTGTCAACCAAAACTGTACCAGCCTGGCCTGTTTCCTTCTGTCCATGAACTCCATGTAGAAGCTCAACGGAGAGGGATTTGATAGGACATCCCTCAAAGACGGTGGCTGTACTATACCTTCTCTAAGTCCCAAGCCTAGTCCACCGTCTTCGCTAGCATGTCCCTCCGTGGACGAGACCCCCATCAACTTCGCCACCTTTCGGTCCACCTTGCGCTTGGCTGCCTCTAGGCGGGCCAAATATGCTTCTAGCCGTTTGATTGTGTTCGGCAGTTTTTCCTTCCCCTTAGGCCCGATGACTTCCGGCATTGCCTCGGTATTCAACTTCCCCTTCACTCCCCGAATCTCTCGCTCGACGTCATGCCTCAATCTCTTGGCTTCCGTGACATTCTGTATCTTGCTGATCGACCTAATGAATCCTTCAAACGCTCTTGTGTCAGTGTTGATTGATATCGACGTTGGGTTGCGTTCTTTATCCCCCTTCCTTGGAGTTCTCTGAGGTGAGTTTGGATGGACGTCCCGAGCGTCGGTCGTCCCAATGGAGATGATCGGGAGTGACGATCGTTGACGAATAGTATTGCCTGTGACTGGCTGGGACGCTGCGGATTCCAACGCTGCTCGGAGCTGATTGACTTGTTGCCTAGCAACAAAAGAAGCGATTTTGATGAGTAGCCTATTCCGGACGCCTGCATATTCTCTCACATTCACCTTTCTTGCAAATGGCGATCGGCCTGCTGATCAAGCATCCGATTCCAGAAATCCGGGTCTGCCAGCATCTCTACGACTGGCAGCAACACCGCACATGTAACCACCTCCCTGACCACGATCCGTACCGTCTCGCTCTTTGTTTCAACATCCGGTAGTACGACATCCAACAGCTTCTCTACTTTACGTCGCAGATGGGCTTCGATGCTGGGTATAGGGTTGGGTAGCGAAGGCGCTGGCAGAGACTCATGCAAAGGAGCTTTTCGATGTGACTGCAAGATCGGAGCAGGATCTACCGTCGATCCTTTGCCTAGAACATCTGATCGATCGTTGCGGTTGATCGCCGGAAAGAAGAAAGGCTCCACTTGTCTGTAGTCCTTCATATGTTTTGTTACGTGAGGCAGGATCTTGTTGACCATCAAGTGAGGTATATCTATCCCATTAAATCTTGTCTCCAAGTTCAAGGTAGTTTGCAGTATGGTCTGATTCAATGCCTTTGGGAATGCTGGAGATTTTGATATCCGTGAGTACCAAGGCAGCACGAAATCTTGTTGGATGAGAAGCAAAACTTGATGTAGACGGCCTTTTGCCGTCCCCTTGTCCGGATCCACCGTGTACGTTGAGTCTAGCTCTTGCGTACCAAGGTGGTCGTTCCAGTCGATCCGTATGCCGCTCTGGGTCTTCATCATAGAAGCTTGGTGCTCGCTAGCCCGTGTGCGCAGCTTGCGAAGAGCCTCATCGTAATACCACCTCGCTGCCAAGCTTAGGCCCAGACCTCCTATTCCCAAAGCCCCTATCCAGATCGGAGCCAGGAGCAGAGTGAGCCAGATAGGGGTCGACCTTAGGCATTGGAAACCGACGGCTACTACTGCTATACCGACTGCTATCCGGAATCCAAAAGTGGCGGCCATCGTCCCAGACCTGATCGTGGGATTCGGATCAATCAAGTCTTTGTTGCTGATGTCACGCCTATTGTTCATGATCGGCGTATTCCGTGCTCCTCGATGGCTCGATCCAGGAAAGCTTCAGCATGACCTATACTCTCGGTCTGGAGCTCATGATCCTGTAGCCCTGAGAACGGATGCCGATGCCTTGCAAGCGTCACTCATGAGCAGGGAGGACATCTGATTGCATGCTCTGGTTGATGAACCGATATCTCCTTGCACAACCTCGGTCACCACGCCCCCGCGACACCGGTCGAGGTGGAAATACGCAGCTCCCTCTTCAGAGAAGCGGGGTCCCCGAAGCTCGTCGCCGAAGTTCGTCATTCATCGTCATACATCTCTTCAATGGGCCAGGTCTATCTAGATACATTCCATGTGGACAGACAAACAACGCCCGATCGGTTACTCGCTACTCTGTTCACGAGCACTGCCGACCGCCACGTCTCACGCCATTCAAGCCTCGAGGATTCCCATCTCGCCCCAACGGTCGCAAAGGAGCGCAACCCCACCACCTCCCTTCCTCAAATCCCTTAGATCAACCGAATCAATGAGATCGTACTCTTTGCCGAACGCCACGTAGTGCGCGAACAACGAGTTCCAATGGGCTTCGAGAGAAAGATGAAGGATGTCGGGGAAGTGAGAGTGGTAGATGTGCGAAAAAATGCGGAAGAGCTGTTTGTAAATGTGTTTAGCGGTGCTTGGGAATGAGGGAGCAAAGTCACGACCTGCAGACGTGAATATCAGCTACTATCCTCCTAGCCTCGTACTATCTGCCGAACACCAGCATCGGAACTTACCACTCTTGGTAGGGAATACCCCCTCATCGTCAATCAACCTTTGAACCCAACTCATCACATAATCGATATACGTGGGAGCAGGCAACGAGACCGGTCGCTTGTTCTGGTCCGGCCAGGTAAAGTTCAGGCTGTTCCGCAAGATGACATATATGTCAGCATACGCGATTCATGCATGAGCAGAAACCATGATAAGACTCACTCGCTTGCAGCTCCCATCTTGCTACAGCTCTGGACTGTACAGAACTCGGAAACAACATCGTAAAAGTGGTTCAGATTCTGGTAAAAGTCAAAGACTGTTACACGTGACCAGGTAATCAGCAATTGCGTTGCACAAGCTAAAGCAAAGATATATCCGTCTGGTACGCACCATTGATAGCCACCCATTCATTCACATCCACATATTTAGGCGGGGCCACAATCGTCTTGAAGCTCCCCTTCACCAGAGCAGCCTTGACGAACGGTTGACAGAGGTAAAGAGGTTTCTCTTGACCTTGTTGCTCGGACCCTTGGGATCGTTGGTCGTGCGGGGATGACATTTCGGTCGGCGTGGTTGGTTGAGATGAGAGGGGGTTCTGAGAGTCTTCAGTCGTCGGTGATCGTTTTGGGGCTCGGAGGCGGCTGTTGTAGTGGGGGATAGGTGGGCGGGGATACGGATGGATGATTTCGACATATCGACCGTGACAGGATCAGGGTGAGAGTCGATGATGGATAAGAACGATTTGGATGAGTCGCGGCCGAAACGATATCACCATCCATCCATTCGAGCAGAACAAAAAGAAAGTCAATGTGTCAGTCGCCGGAAATCAGACTAAAGCATTTGGAAGCCGTAGCACTCACCCAATAGAGTTCAAAAAGCCGGACATCTACTCTAGACCGTTCTTGGTCAGAGCGTAGGGGAGAATGGGATCAACGATTTAAGAATCGTTTATTATCCGATTGAGGTTCGTTTGCGATGAAGGGTATGGCTCGGCGTAGCTCCTGATCAGACGTTTCGTTGAGTGCCGTGTGTCTGAGGATCTCGGACTATGCTTTGTATCGTGACCAGTGAAGTTTTGCAGATATTCCTTCCTTTCGAACAAAGAGTCGAGACGGAGAGATAGAGTCGCGTGAAAGAAAGCACAGGTCCAGGGGGTCGTCACCGTAACAGAGGTCGTCGTATCGTTTCCAGAAAAAATGAGGTCGTTTTCGAGTGATGAAGATCGATTGGGGGGTTTGAGATGTTTGCAGATTATCAAACGATAACGCTGAAGAGCTCTCACCGTAGCTAGTCCTATCTGAGCAGTTTGCTGATGGGATCGTTCCGACGTCGGAATGAGCTCCGGGACCTGGTCGCTGGCTGTATGCGTTATCGATGACTTACAAATATCTATGATGCGTTGTTGCGCTGTTGCTGCGTCATCGCATACGAGGGAGAGGAGACCCGACCGAACGAATTGTTGTACGTTTGATAAAAGCGCCGTTCACTATAGCTATGACAATGACATACACCGCAACTGGGACGTTTCCTCGACACACTGTTGTGACAGCCTCTCGGACCGTTATCATCCTTCTAGGTTTTGCGCTGTTCAATTTCGGCGAGGAGGTACACCACACAGAACTATGTCGTTCCAACTATACCTGCGTCCGCACCCCCGGACGTTCTACTTGATATCCTCAACCCACGCCCTGTTATTCAAGCAACCGGATGGTCAGATACATCAAACACTACATTCGAGTCCCGATCCCAACTCCGCTGTAGTCGAGTTGCTAGATCTAAGCGAGGTAGATCTGGCCGGGCTGATCAAATGCAATTCTGGAAGATTCATTGGAGGTGTTCTTGGTCTGCTTAGTTTGCCTATCGGTGAGTTTGATTTGATCGAAGCTACACAGATCCTTCTTAGACTGAATTTTAATCATACCCGACACCTGCTAATCCTCAGAGGCTGCCGGAACATCTGAAACCTTTCTCGTCCTCATCTACTCATCCCTTACTCTGCCGCCCATCATCCCCTCTACCCACCTTACTCCCTCCAAAGTCTTGTCTGTGGAATTCCACTCGCTATCGTCGTCAACATGGGACGACCCTTTTCTTATCCCTCCGACCGTAGGCCCGGGCGAAGAAGCGTTTGAGGATGACGGGTACTACGCTTCAGCTTTTGCTCAAGGTTCATCCCATGCCAACGGGAATTCCACCCCAACTTCCACCACGCCAAGCGGAATGGTTCCGCCTTCAAATCCAGCAGAAGGGATCAAGAAGATATTATCGGGAGGTACTTTCTACTTTCCCACGAACGGGGACTGGGATATGAGCCAGAGCCTGAGAGAATGGGACTGGAAGCGCATGACCCAGGGGGAGACAGAGGGCGTTCGTGGAGGGTGTTTGGACGGGATGGACGAGAGGTTCGGTGAGTGCGATGCCCCGCTGTGGTATTCGAGGTGATCATAAAGGGCTAAACTATGGGGATTTTGGGGCTAAACTTTCAATGATTCGGATGGAGTAGTCTGGAATCACAACATCCTGCAGCCGTTGTTGCGTTTCCGTCAATCGCTTTTACCCGCACTGCGATCTCACTTGGATGCTCAGAAATTCCTCGTACCTCTCATCCAAGGTTTCGCTAGCGCCGTGACCCTCAATCTCCCCTCATCACGTTCGGCTGGATCGAAGCCTAGCAATCTGGCCCTCATCAGTCGACTGGGATGGAAGCGTGCCGGAGCAAGATTCCGTACCCGTGGCGTGGACGACGATGGCAATGTCGCCAACTTCGTTGAAACCGAGACTATCTTGGCCATGGACCAAGTGGTCATGTCCTTTCTCCAGATCCGAGGAAGCGTGCCCCTGTTCTGGGAGCAAGTCGGCAATCAGACATTTGGGCAGAAACTCCAGATCACTCGCTCTCAGGCGGCTAGTCAGCCGGCTTTCGATCGTCACTTCGTTGACCTGATCGATCGGTATGGTTCAGTCCACTGCATCAACTTGCTTGGTCAAGGCGAGAATGAGATGATTTTGTCTGACATCTACAATGCGCACATATCTTCACTCTCGAATACGCTGAAGAACGCCGAGCGCACCATCAACCCGTTGACAGGGGATTCCACGGACAAGCTTGTCGCGCTCACCGCATACGACTTTCACGCGAAGGTTAGGGTGGCAGGGCACGATGTCATCAAGGAAGATTTCGGGAAGCGAATCGCTGAAGTGGTCGACACGAGGGAGAGGTATGGGTGGAATGTAATCGATCGGGAAGGAGGAGAGATGATTATGCGTCAAACTGGGGTATTTAGGGTCAACGTAAGTGCCTGACCAGTGTAACATTATCAGGCAGCGAGCTGACAGGGATCGTCAAATAATTCGGGCCATCGAATGCAGTGTCTCGACTGGTCAGTGATAGAGAGATCAATGACTGGTCTTACCTCATACTGATTGGCATTGCAACAGTCTCGACCGGACGAATTATGTCGAAGACGTCTTTTCCCAATTGACCATTTCAACCTTCCTCTCGTCTCTGGGTCAGTCACAAACCTCTGTCTTTTCGGCGACATCGTCTATTTTGTCCGCCCATCGTGGACTTTGGGCAGACAACGGCGATGCCCTATCAAAGATCTATGCTGGTACGGGAGCGTTAAATACAAGTGTAACAAGAAGCGGGAAGAGGAGCTTTGCTAGTTTGATCAGTGATGCCAGCAAAAGCGTTGGACGAGCCATCCAGGCAACGTTCAACGATTCGGACAAGCAGGCCTCTATCGAGCTGTTCCTGGTATGTCCCGAGGACTTTTGCTAGCTTTCCATAGTGGCTGTACCTAACGGAGACTGTTCCGTAGGGCATCATGGCTGGACAGAAGCCTGTCAAGGTATACGACCCCATCTCGAGCTCGATCCATGAGGCTCTCGCATCAAGGCTGTCTGAATACTCATCACCCAGGCGAGTATCTGTATTTACGGGGACATGGAATTTGTGTGGGAAGCCTCTGAGTGGCACAGTTGAGGACTGGTTGTTTCCTGAAGGTAGGTTTGTCTAGACAGTCACACGTGATCCAAGCTGATGCCTCATAAGCTGGGCCTGCCAATAGATCAGCAGCCGTAAGTCGTATTGAATGTCGCGAACCTGTTTATAGCTTGGCGAACAGCTTGATCTCTATAGGTGCGATATATACTCGATCGCTTTCCAGGAGTTGGTCCCTTTGAATGCGCAGCAAATCTTACAGACGGATCCAGCGGCAAGGTTGGTTTCCCATTAGGAATCGCTCGGGCGCTATGTGGACGCTGACGGAAATCTGACACGTAGGCGCAAATGCGAAGCGATCTTGACTGCAGCTTTTGAGCAAGAGTGCGGCCGAGGCGCATACATCTTGCTGAGAAGCGAACAGCTTGTCGGCACTGCAATCTTCGTCTATGCCAAGGCGGATTTACTCCCTTCGATTTCCCGTGTCGAGGGGGCCTCTCTAAAGGTCAGCTCTCGTGCTTTTGTTGTGCGATTGCCAGGTATGGTATTCATCTTCATTTGCGGTTCCAGACTGGTTTACGAGGGATGTCGGGCAATAAGGGTGGCTGTGGGATCAGAATGGATCTAGACGACACTTCCATTTGCTTGATGACATGTCATCTGGCCGCGGGACATACGAATGTTGCCGAGCGGAATGCCGATTATCACACCATCTCGTCAGGTCTGACGTTCCAACGTGGTAAAACCATCGATGATCACGAGTAAGCCGTCCAGTTAGTGCGTTTGTTTTGCTTTAGTGACTGACCCGGGTGAACACACAGCGTTGTTATTTGGGCCGCTGATTGCGTCAGTAGGATTCCTGACCTTTCCTTCCATTGCCTGGCTCAATGACTCTCCTTTTAGAATTACCGAATTGACCTAACGAACGAGGAAGTCCGTTCGACTGCGCTGGAGGGGGACATACAGACTCTTTGGGAGGCAGACCAGCTCAGACTCGCTATGATGCACAAAGATGCTTTCGTCGGCTACGAGGAGGGCAGGATCGCATTTGCGTAGGTCTTCGGGCTGTGACAGTACGCGATGATGTTGTGGCTCATCTCCTCGATGATGATAGACCGACTTATAAATTGTGAGGTGACCTTATCGTGAAGATTCGCGCGACGATGCTCATAATTTCCCTCGTAGCGATGTCGGCACCGATAATTACGATACCAGCGAAAAGCAAAGGATACCGGCTTGGACGGGTGGGTGCACGCGATCCGCTTCAATCCCGGATACTTACTGACGGATCCGGTGATAACAGACCGTGTATTGTGGCGGGGTTCTCGAGTGCGTCTACTCTCGATTCCTGCTCAAATTTGATGACTTATCCACTTCCTATTCCATTCTGTAGCTTTCGAACATGCAATATACAAATGCCGACATCAAGACTTCTGACCACCGACCTGTATATGCGACATTCAATCTCGGCGTTCATATCGTCGACGACAGCAAGAAACAAAAGATCTTGGACGAGTTGAGCGCGGCGCTGGGTGGTGGGAAGTCTGCCCGGAACGGAGCCGGTGTCAAGCCAAGGATAGAAGCAAAGCGACCGCCTCCAGGCGTTCCCGACCGCGCTAAGAAATCGGTTCCAGAGGCAAACCTGATCTCTTTTGATGAGAAAGCCTCGCCGAGCAAAGGTAAGTCGGCGTTTTGCAATCCCTCCATTTACGCTTTGACAATTGACATTCAATTTTCTCTATTATCAGCCGCCCCACCACCCCGACCACCGAAGCCGTCGACTTTGCAATCGCAACGTAAGCCGGTATTTTGAAAGGGATACGGGAGAAATTGACCGCAAGGGATTAACCTTGCCTGGCCGATTGATTAGAACGCGTACCTTCCTCCTCTTCATTAATCTCAACTACAACGGAAGATGATTACGTGCGGGTTCACCCGCTCAAGCCGGTACAACCGCTGTCCTCACCCCACCAAAGCCCCGTACAAAGCAAATCAGGAGCTATGCTACCCCCTCCTCGAAGACAGCCTCCACCCCTATCGACAGGAAGCCCCGCATCGAGCGTTGCATCTCTACCGCGTTATGCTCCGACACCAGCGACACGACAGTCCAGCGTATCGAGCCTTGCGTCCAACTTCTCAACATTGTCTGACAAAATGGCAAGGACCAACATAGGCAGTCAGGCGACTGGTTTCCTCAATGCAGCCAGGTCTGCCGCAAGCAATCAAGCCATGCCTAAATTTGTTCCCAATCTCCCTTCCACCTCAAGCGCTTCGAACGACTCCCGGCGTGTACCGCCATCGTTACCTGGCCGACCATCTCCCAGTAAGGAGTAAGCCTACATTGTTCGCCCTATCAAACAGCTCGATTGATCTCATTCACTCCCTGTTGCAGCCCAAGGACTTGACTTGACGGTACCGGCGCATCTTCGGGAGACTTTACACCATCTCCTTAGGGTTGACGGATTACCTCCGGCTCTTCGCGATCCCATTCAGCATATCAGACGGACTTCCGAGGGTTACAGCCTAGAAGAAACTCCCGATCGAGCAGCGACCGGCACTGGAGATTACGATAATAAGAACGGCAACGACAATGACAAGAAAATTGATGAAATTGATGACCATGACGAAGAATATATCAGCAGACAAACACTGTCGGAAATTGCAAAATGGGCGCGATCTGAGAGAGGCTTGGCAGCCTTGGAAGCAGAAAGCCTCGGTATGTTGGCTCCATTCGGTATCGTGTGAGGATCTATTAAAGTCAATGGAATTTCTCCACGTTACAGATCCAAACGAGTACCACCTCATCTCCCTTCTGTCAGGAACAAAGACGCGCACGACCCGAGCGCAAGAGCGGCTCATCGCTGCTAATCCAAATCTTGAGCACGACTATCTTCCTTCTCATATGCTTGAAAGCAAAAAACAAACCAAGGTCACCTTTGGGCAAGAGTACCGATCAATTCGTAAAGAGCTGGCGGCAGTGGCCAATGTGCTATTCTCCGTCGGTGGAGTCGGCGGCGCGGTGTTTGTTGTAGCCAAAAGCTCGGCGGGCTTGCGAGCCGAGAAGGTCAGTCGCAAATCCTTATGCCGGTTGGTCCATTGACTCAAGGGATCTGACCTAATTCATCTCGCAGGCGATTCTGCTGGCTCTCCTAGCCGCCTTTGTTGTAGCATTTGCTGAGGCCTGGCTCTACATATCCCAGGCTAAGCGGGTCGAACGGGCGAACGAGCAAGCCGAGCGCATCGGAGAGGGAGCGACTGCTGAACCAAAGATCACTGAGATCGTAAAGGACGATCAGGATGAACCCAGCACTGGAGAGGACGGAACGGCGCCTACAGACTATGCGATCGATCCAGAGATCCAGGCGGCAATCAAGGCGGAAGAAATAATCATGGAAGAGGCAGACGGCGTCACGCAGACCAGCCGGGAAATACTCAAAAGCGTTCGATTGCGACGTCGCCCCGTAGCTGGGCAAGACGACTGATCGTGGGGTAGTAGGCACGGATGAGGGCTAGGTAGCGGCCCCAAGGATAGGACTTTGTACACGCTTCGATGCTGGAAGGTCCTGCTCATCAATACTGTGTCAGCTCAGATTATGTCAACGCATATACAGGCCCTTCACCTCCCCATAGAGATTACCAGGACCCCAAAGACAGGATCAATGAATGTCCTAGCACAGGTCATCAGAGTCAGTTTGTTCTATGGTACACTCTACCAAATCAGTCTAGCAGACTAGGTGTACCAGCATTGGACTAAGGATGACATGGCTTGGTGCCGTCAAAATCTGGTCATCCCTCGAGCCTCGAGGCGTTCATGCTTAGAAGACACGGGTTTTCGCCCCGATATCGCTGTTCCCCTACTTGCGAAATGTCTCTGCAAGCTGTATCACTCGCTCGAAATTGACGAACTGTGAGACTCTAGGAAGGTAAAGGGACCGTCCGTGAGATCATCTGCGTGCTTGCATACCGGCAGCTTCCTTCATTCTGTGCCACTTCAAGCCAAGAGATCCCTTGAACTTGAGAGCCTCTCCTCCGCCAAGTTGTTTTGTCAAAGCCGAGAGATGATTGCCAACTTCCTTCAGGTAGATGCGGACGACGGGAAGCATGCGCCAGAGAAAGAACTTTGAATTGGTCCAAAAGTGATCGAGCGGCAATGTCAGGTCAACACACAGCAGGGAAGTGAATGCCTGTGCCAAACGTCTCTTAATTTTGTCTCGCAACGTAACGCCTTGCCTTGCTGCTTCGTGACAATCTGCCCTCGCAATCTCAGCTAAACAATTTGACGACGAACGGCCCGAGACACACGGCAATGAACCTTAAAACATATCTTACGTTCTCGCGCTCCATGGCCGCTTGCGGATGGATCACATCGGACTGTCATCCCAAACGCTTGCGCTGCATCAATACTGAACTCTCGAAACCCTTTATAGATCGCCATCGAGAACGATATTCATAAATCCAGCATTCTACACCCGGAGGAACAAACGCGAGCACAAGCCCAAACGATCCAGTACAGAATAGTAGCTTGTCAATCGATCCTTGTTCTCTTGTCCCCCTTGTCGGGCGGCAGAATGATGAGAGTTCATGAAGAGGGTCCTTGAAGGTTTTGTGTTGGCTGGGAAAGAATGGTCGGACGGGTAGGTGACGGAATTGTTTAGTCGAACAATCCGAATCCCATGTCGTCGTCGGACTCTGTAGATGGGAATCAAGGGAAAGGTAAAAAACAGTCAGCCATCGAGACCGATTAGAAACGTCGTCGTCCCAAAGCCCCGACTCACCCTCCTTGGCCTCCTCCTTCTTCTCCTCGGCGGCAGGGGCGTCTCCACCAGCAGCGGCGGCACCACCGGCAGCGGCACCGGGGGCGGCAGCGGCGGGGGCACCACCACCAGCACCAATGTTGGTCAACATGGACTTGACGTCCTTGCCCTCGAGGGCCTTGGCCAAGAGGGAAGCCCAGATGGGCTCAACTTCGACCGAGGCGGAAGAGGTGATGGCGACGATCTTGTCGGCCTGTTTGGGTGTAGACACCGAGGCATAACGCAGCGTTGTACACGAGATCGAGCGCGGTCGGGAAAGAAAAAGGAAAGAGAACGGGGCGGAGTAAGTTATCCATCTATGGACTCCTGCACTATCTTCTTTCATGGACGTACGGTGATTTCGACACCCTCGTCGGCCAAAATTAGAGCGGCATAGGTAGCAGCAAGCTCGGCAGTGTTAGACTAAAGTTGGCGCCGTGATAATTTGTTGATTTTGACATGACGTTGTATCAAGGTGAATTGAAAGATGAGCGAAGATGGGTGATTAAGAGCAGGAAGAGGAAGAGATAGGAGAATAGAATAGAGATCAGTCAATCATCCTGTACTATCTCCACTGGCTAGTTCGCGAAGGTCGCCGTCCCCTAATCGACCCGTCGAAAGATTCTCCTCAAAAGTCTTCCGACGAAGCCGACTTTGACGAGGACGACCACCGAGAGCATCCTCCAGCGCACGAGCTGTTACTCACCATCTTGAAAAGATTTCCGGAGGTCTAAGAACGAGTCTACGGGTGTTGTCTTGTAAAGGGAAAAAGGGAAAGAGGTCTAGGTCGTGATGTAAGTACGACATGGAGATAGAAACAGGATATACCCTTGGTGCGATCAGGAAGCTGGTGGTAACGCACAGTGAGTGAGTGAGAGAGGGATTGTCCCGAATGCTGAGAGGAAGCCTAGACGGGTTGACGAGGCGGGGAAGCGAGGGAAAGGGAACGGTGTGGGCAAAGGGCGAGCGACAGTAGGATCACGTGAGTCAGTAAAGGGAGATTCCACCGCTCAGAGAGGTTTGTGTGTGCGCTTGTGAAACGGTTGATACAG
>Ga0308160_10002863_pt1 | contig 20130 bp, 18 predicted proteins | sample PhyFR1_FD_201036 | JGI IMG/M metagenome (GOLD analysis project Ga0308160, IMG submission 201036) | Phyllosphere microbial communities from UC Gill Tract Community Farm, Albany, California, United States - DLSLF.R1 | ecosystem: Host-associated > Plants > Phyllosphere > Unclassified | place: USA...
CCGGTTGCCACAGCGCATGACAGACACAAAGCCGCCTGGAAAGCGCTGCGCACCGCGGTTGCCAAGAATTGCGCGGATGAAGCCCTGAGCGCGATTCTGGATGCCGGCTGCGATCCGATTGCCATGCTCGACGCCATCGATGCCAGCGACGACGACGACGACGATGACAATACCAACAATGAGAACTGGGAATTGACAGCCCGGGAAACCTTGCATCATTGGCTGCTGCAGCGCGCCGCGCGGCCTGGTTTGTCCAATGCATGCCTGCGTGCGGCGCTGCGGCCGGCATCGTCCGTGGAACTGGAAAACACCAGCAAGGCGCTGATCGCCGGCGAGCATGACCTCGACACCCTGACACTGCCAGCCGGCGCCTTTTCATCGCGGCTGTTTGCGGCCACCCGCCTTGCCGACGCGATGGCACTTGGCTTTGCCATGGGCCACTACCGTTCGTCTGTCGATGAAAACGCGCTCGCCAGCGAAGCGCAGCGCATGCTCGAGCGCGAGGCACTCCTGCCCTTGTTCCTTACGGCCTTGCAGGAATTCCAGATATTGCAGGACAACATCGACCGCTATACCGGCGACGGCCATACCCTGCTGAGCAGCGCTGCCCAGGCTGGCGACCTCGCGTTAATGGAGGTTCTGATCGGACTAGGCGCGCGGCTCAACATGCCGGCGGCTAACGGCGACATGCCGCTGATGGCAGCGGTCAAGGCCAGACAATGGGATGCCGCGATCAAGCTTTTGAACCTGGGCGCAAGGCATGCGCTGGCCGACCGCCAGGCCCGTTCGCTTGCGTTTCATGTCTGCCAGGGTTTTGCGCAGCTGACCGGTTCACGGCAGGCCGACCGCGCCGCCATGCTGATTGAAATGCTGCTGGACCGGAACGTCGCATTCGACCAGGTCAATCCCGACCCGCAAAGCCGCGCGCGCTTTCCCACATTGGCCGACCTGCTGGCGAGCAATCCGCAGAGCCTGGTTTATCTGGCCACCTTTCAGGGCACCTCCGTGCCATCCGGCGCCAATCCCGCGAGAACGGAAAGGCTGCTGAGGGCAATCGTGGACAACACCGGCCGGCGCGGCACACGGCACGCAGACCGTCGCCTGGACCCGCAAGCGGCCAGCTAGCGCGGCGCCGCCTGCGCACCGCGCACAGCCTTCGCCACCTCTGCGCTCATTGCCGACAGCGCCTTTCCATAGGCGGCGGCAATGGCGTCATAACCGCCCGGCCCGGTCGGCTCGGTGGCGGCGAAGCGGCCGCTGCCCAGTTCCTTGCCGCCCTCCTGGCGCAGGGTCCACAAAGCCTGCACGGCCACGCTGTCATTGAGCGTCGCATCGAAACGCTCGATGTCGACCGCCACCCGGTAAGCCGCATTGCGGCCCGCCTGGCCGTCATGCACGCTGACCTGGGCCTCGGGCAACTGTGCGCCGACGCCGGCGGCAAGCGCCCGCGCGATCTCGCTCCTGAGCGAACCCGCCCAGCGGTGCTGGTCGAGGATCTCGACCCGGTTCGGGCCTTCCCTGACCACCATCTGCGTGCGGTCCAGCGCTTCCGGTACCCGCACCGGACCGATGGCTACGCCGTAGCGCGCCGGCGCGGACGCCGTGGCTGCGGTTGCGGGCGCCATCACGCTGGCCGGCGCCAGCGTGTAGAACTTGTCCTTGGGCGCGCTGCCGCACGCCGCCAGCACGATGGTCAATGCAATGCAGCCGATGGCGGCGCGGGCTTTTCTTCTCATGTCAATCGCCTTTCTTGCCGCGTATCAGCGACTCCGGATGCCGGCTCAGGTAGTCGGCCAGGTCCTGCAGGGTGCGCGCGGCGCGGCTGACTTCGGTCAGCGTGTCGCGCAGGTCGGACTGCACCGGCGCATCCGACGCCAGGGTGCGTTCGGCATTGCCCAGCGCCTTGCGCGCCGATTCCAGCGTGCCGCGCAGTTCCGGCACGACGCTGCTGTCGACCTGCTTCAGGGTGCTGTTGGCGCTCTTGAGCGTAGTGTCCAGGGTCTTCAGCGCGCGGCTCAGGTCGTTGCCTATCGTGTCGAACGGCACCTTCTCCAGCTTGCCCGCGATGTTGCCCAGGGTCTGCTGTATGTCTTCCAGCGCGCCCGGTGCGGTCGGCAGCTCCACCGGCTTCTTGTTCCAGTCGATCTTGGCCTTCGGCGCCTTGGGGAAGAAGTCCAGCGCCACGTAGAGCTGGCCGGTCAGCAGGTTGGCGCTCTTGAGCTGTGCGCGGAAGCCGCGCGCCACCATGCGGTCCAGAAGCTGCTGCGGATTGCGCTCCATCGCCGACATCTCCGGCGCGCCGGGACGGTAGCGAGCGCGCATGCGCTCTGGATAGATATCAATTTCCACCGGGAAGCGCACCACCTTGTCTTCACGGTCGTACTCGATGCTGACCGACTTCACCTCGCCCAGCGGTATGCCGCGGAAGTCCACCTGCGCGCCGGGCGCCAGGCCGCGCAGCGACTCGTCGAAGTACAGCACATAGCTATGCACTTCCCGGCTGATCAGCTTCAACGCCGCTGCCTTGTTGTCGTACAGCGTGAACAAGGCATCGGCCGGAGCCGCATCGCCGGCCGCGGTTTCCTCCGGCGCCTGGAAGGAAATGCCGCCGACGATGATGGACGTCAGCGACTCGGTATTGAGCTTCACGCCCGAGGATTCGATCGACACGTCGATGCCGCTGGCATGCCAGAAGCGGGCATTGGTGGTGACCAGGCGGTCGTGCGGCGCATTGACGAACACTTCCAGCGTGATGCCCTTGCCGTTTTCATCGAGCTTGTAGGCGGTGATGCTGCCCACTTCCACCCGCCGGTAGTACACCGGCGCGCCGACGTACAGCGAGCCGATGTCGTCGGCATGCAGCTTGAAGCGCCGCCCCGGCAGGTCGGACGGAATCGGCGGCGGCGTTTCCAGGCCCTTGAAGTCCCACTTCCCTTCCTCCGACTTGCCGGCATCGAGGCCGATATAGGCGCCCGACAGCAGCGTGCCCAGGCCGCTGATGCTGTTCAGGGTCACCCGCGGACGCACCACCCAGAACTTGGTGTCGGTCACAAGCAGGTCCTCGGCCTGCTTGGCCATCTTGGCGGTGACGATCACATGGCTGCGGTCCTTGGCGATGGCGATCGCCGACACGGTGCCAATGTCGACTTCCTTGTAGCGCACCTTGGTCTTGCCGGCTTCCAGGCCGTCGGCATTGGCGAATTCAATGGTCACGGTGGGACCGCGCTGCATCAGGTAATGGATCGCGACCCAGCCGCCCACCAGCGCCGCCACCAGCGGAATCAGCCAGACGATGTTGACTGCCCAGCGCCGCTTGGGCACCGGCAGCGCGTCGGGAATCGGGGATGCGCCTTGCGGCAGCTTGTCTTCACTCACGGGCATCTCCAGCGGCGTCCCAGATCAGGCGCGGGTCGAAAGTATGGGCGGCCACCATGGTCACCACGACCACCGCGCCGAAGGCCAGTGCGCCGGGTCCGACCTCGATCGAGGCCAGCGTGCCGACCTGCACCAGCGTCACCGTCAGCGCCACGACATAGATATCCAGCATCGACCAGCGGCCGACGAACTCCACCAGCCGGAACAGCTGGGTGCGCTGCAGCGCGCGGCGCCGGCTCTTCAGCTGCACCGACACCAGGAGCCAGGTCAGCGCCAGCAGCTTGGTCAGCGGCACCACGATGCTGGCGATGAATACCAGGCCGGCGATCATCCATGAGCCGCTCTCCCAGAACATCAGGATGCCGCTCATGATGGTGTCGCTCTCGGCAGTAAGCAGCGCCCGGCTCTCGAGGATGGGCAGCAGGTTGGCCGGGATGTAGAGGATATAGGCGAGGATGACCAGCGCCCAGGTGCGGGAAAGGCTGTCGGGCTTGCGCGCATGCAGCCGCGCATGGCATCGCGGGCAATGGCCGCGCGCATGCGCCGGCAGGCGCGACAGCATGCCGCAGCTGTGGCAGGAAGCCAGGCCCTGCTGCAGGGCGGAAGGCATCAGGCGCTCCCATCGCGCGCCGGTTGTACGGGTGTTTTCATTGCAGGCTTTCCTTCATGTCCAGCGCCGTCTCGCGCTCTTCCACCCAACTCCAGAAATCGCGCACGCTGAAGGCCGATGCCGCCATGGTGAAGAACACGATCAGTGCACAGAACGACCACAGGGACACGCCCGGAATGATGTTGGCGAAGTCGGTCAGCTTGACCAGGGTGACCAGCACGCCCAGCAGCATGATTTCCATCATGCTCCACGGATGAATGGCCAGCACCAGCCGGAACACCGCCGGCGTATCCGGCGCGATGCGGCCCAGCGCCAGCGGCACCAGCAGGTACAGCATGCAGACGATCTCGATGGCCGGCAGAACGATGGTGGTCAGCAGCACCAGCGTGGCCACCAGTTCGCGCCCCTGGTTATAGACGGTGACCACGGTGTTGATCAGGGTTGCCTCGACATGGGCGCCCTGCACTTCCAGCACCGCGATCGGAAACAGGTTGGAGACCACCAGCAGGACCGCGCAGCTCGCCATCAGCGCCAGCATCAGCGGCAGGCTGGCGCGGGTGCCGCGGTAGAGCACGCTGTTGCAGCGGCTGCAGTGGGCATCGGCATGATTGCCCAGCGCTACCTCATATTGCAGCAGGTCGCACTCCCGGCAGGCGATCAGCCGCGCCCCGCTGGCCAGTACGGGCGCCGGCAAGGTCGGGGTCGGGTCGTTTCCAGGGTCGGGGTTCACGCGTCGGGCTGAATGAAAAGGTGGCCAATGGCAATAGAGTCAACAGGCTATCCTATGAGACGCAGCTGAACAATAGGCGGCGCGCCCCATGCGCACGAGCGTTATCCCAACGCAATCCATGCGATTCCGGTCATGGCGCCGGCTCAACGCACCAGGGCCTTGACCACTGGCCATTGCCTTCGGGAAATGGGCAGGCGTTCAGCGACATCGCGCAGGATGACCTGCCATGCTTCCTGCCCGCGCTCGCTCTCGCCGTCGGCGCCCACCACGCCGCGCTCGACGCCCATGATGGCCTTGCGCGCCACGAGGGTGTTGCGGTGGACGCGTACGAACACATCGTCCAGTTCTTCCTCGATGGAAGACAGCGAGTCCTCGATCAGGTAGTCGCGGGTGCGGGTGCGCAGGGTCACGTATTTCAGCTCCGCCTTCAGGTACAGCACATCGGTCACCGGCACCAGCAGCAGCCGGTCGCGTTCGTGCACGGTGAAATGCGCCCGTCGCGGCGTCGCTTCGGCGGTACCGCTGCTGCGGCCGCGCAAGGTGGCGACGCGCTTCAAGGCCTGCGCCAGCCGCGCCGCCCGTACCGGCTTGACCAGATAGTCCAGCGCATGCACGTCGAAGGCATTGAGCGCATAGTCCTCGTGGGCGCTGACGAACACCACCGCCGGCATTTCCTCCCCTTCCCGCGCCAGCCGCGCGGCCAGGTCCAGGCCGTTCATGCCGGGCATCTGGATATCCAGCAGCACGATGTCCGGCCGGGTGTCGACGATGCCCTGCAGCGCGCCGGCGGCGTCGCTGGCCTGGCCGACCAGCTCATTCGGACATTCTTCCGCGATATCCGCCAGCAGGATGGCCAGCCGCGACCTGGCATGCTCCTCATCGTCCACAATGAATATGCGTTGACTCATTAACTCTCCTTGACATAGGGAAAGCGCAGGCGCACTTCGAAAAAGCCGCGCGCAATCGTCGTCACCAGCTGTGCCTCGACGTCATACAGCAGCGCCAGGCGTTCCCGGATGTTGTCCAGCGCCATATGGTTGCCGGGCGAACTGCGGTCAGGATGATGCGGATTGATCACGGCAATGTCCAGCCTGTCGCCCCATCGGCTCAGGTGGATCTGCACCAGCATCGGCTCGCGCGCCGGTTCGACGCCATGATGCACCGCATTCTCCAGCAGCGGCTGCAGCAGCAGCGACGGGATCTGGGCGCTGTGCAGCACTTCGTCGCTCATGTTGGTCAGTTCCCATTCCACCTGCAGCCGCTCGCCAAGACGGATTTTCTCGATGGAAAGATATTGTTCGCACAGCCGCAGTTCCTGCTCCAGCGTGGTCAGGTCGCGCGCATCGCGCAGCAGGGCGCGGAACAGTTCGGCCAGGTCTTCCAGCGTCGCCTCGGCCTGGCGCGGCGCGGTGCGGATCAGGGAAAGCACCGCATTGAGGCTGTTGAACAGGAAATGCGGCCGGATGCGCGCCTGCAGCGCCTGCAGGCGCGCCTCGGCCAGCGCCGGCGAGAAGGCGCGGGTGCGCAGTTCGAAGTAATGCTGCAGCACCGTGCCCAGCAGCGCCGCAGTCACCACGCCCTGGATCATCGCCAGGCCAGCCGGGTCGACCACATACAGGTTGAGCGTGGCCAGGAAACGGATGATCACGGCGGTGACCGAGGCCGGCACCGCCATGCAGGCCGGGCGCTGCAGCCAGGGCGGGAAACGGGCCAACGGCTTCCTGGCCGCGCAAAGGATGAGCAGGGAAGCCAGGCTGGCGAGCTCGACCAGCACCGAGGCCTCGATGAAGGACAGGATGGCCGCGCCAAGGGTGGGCGCCTGCGCCAGGATGGCCACCATCACCGCGCCGTTCACCGCCACCAGCGTGCGCAGGATCACGCCGAGGTTACAGCAGTCGGGCAGAACGGATACGGGCGCGGCGGCCGGAACGGTTGCGGACATGGATAAGATCGAGAACGAGACGCTACGGGTCCAAGCGGTCCCTGCCAGTCGGAAGGCCTACCCGCTTGCTCTATAATCCCGTAATTCTCCGGGACACAATTATGACAGCACAACTCTCCAAAAAAAGTGAAGCGTGGTCGGCACGCTTTTCCGAACCCGTTTCCGACCTCGTCAAGCGTTACACCGCATCGGTGTTCTTCGACAAGCGCCTGGCCGAGTTCGATATCCAGGGCTCGCTCGCCCACGCCGACATGCTGGCCGAACAGGGCATCATCAGCCGCCAGGACCTGCAGGATATCCAGCGCGGTATGGCGCAGATCCAGTCGGAAATCGCCGCCGGCCAGTTCGAATGGCTGCTCGACCTGGAAGACGTCCACCTGAATATCGAAAAGCGCCTGACCGAACTGGTCGGCGACGCCGGCAAGCGGCTGCACACCGGCCGTTCACGCAACGACCAGGTTGCCACCGACATCCGGCTCTACCTGCGCCATGCGATCGACGACATCAGCGGCCTGCTGCGCGAACTGCGCCTCGCGCTGACCGACCTGGCCGAACAGCATGCCGACACCATCCTTCCCGGCTTCACCCATATGCAGGTGGCGCAGCCGGTCACTTTCGGCCATCACATGCTGGCTTACGTGGAAATGTTCGGCCGCGACGCCGAACGCATGGCGGATTGCCGCAAGCGCGTCAACCGCCTGCCGCTGGGCGCGGCGGCGCTGGCCGGCACCACCTTCCCGATCGACCGCGAACGGGTCGCCGCCACGCTGGGCTTCGACGATGTCTGCCGCAACTCCCTGGACGCGGTGTCCGACCGCGATTTCGCCATCGAGTTCTGCGCCGCCGCCGCGCTGGTAATGACCCATGTGTCGCGCATGTCCGAGGAACTGGTGATCTGGATGAGCCCGCGCGTGGGCTTCATCGACATCGCCGACCGCTTCTGCACCGGCTCGTCCATCATGCCGCAGAAGAAGAACCCGGACGTGCCGGAACTGGCGCGTGGCAAGACCGGACGCGTCAACGGCCACCTGATCGCGCTGCTGACCCTGATGAAGGGCCAGCCGCTGGCCTACAACAAGGACAACCAGGAAGACAAGGAACCGCTGTTCGACACCGTCGACACCGTCACCGACACGCTGCGCATCTTCGCCGACATGGCGCGCGGCATCACGGTGCGCCCGGAAGCGATGCGCGCCGCCGCCTTTCAGGGCTATGCCACCGCGACCGACCTGGCCGATTACCTGGTCAAGAAAGGCCTGCCCTTCCGCGACGCCCATGAAGCGGTCGCCCATGCGGTGCGCGCCTGCGTCGACCGCGGCTGCGACCTGGCCGACCTGTCGCTGGACGACCTGCGCCAGTTCAGCAACCTGGTTGCCGACGATGTGTTCGAGGTGCTGACACTGGAAGGCTCGGTCGCCGCACGCGACCATGTGGGCGGCACCGCGCCCAATCAGGTACGGGCGGCCATCGCCAGGGTACGCGCGGAACTGGGCTGAAGATCGTTGCCGGGCCGGCGGTTTCAACAGGACCTGTTACGCCGGCCTGATCATGTGATGACGTATTTTCACGACTTCACTAACCATCTTCCGCACGTGCTGCCGTTGACCGAATCAATTTTGGCAAACCGGCAAAACTTTTTTTGGCGTGCATGGATTTTTTTTCCATCGACAGGCATTTTTTTCTATACTCCGTCGACGTTGCGCTCCAAGGCCAGGATCATCGCGGCTTAACACTCCTGCATATCCACACAAAGTCCCCGCAATGCCGTCCTGGCGGCGTTGCGGGTTTTTATGCCGAAACGCTTGTTCCTTATCAGAAATGTCATATACTCCCACCCGCTCACGCAGGAACAAGCCCGTACCAGACGTACCGCCACGCCACTCGAGGGCAACCCCCCATATCTGAAAATCAAGACGGAGACAAACCATGTCTTTACTGCTTTCGCTTGCGCGTCTGATCGACGCGATCAATGAAAAGATCGGCCTCGCGGTCAGTTGGGCGCTTCTGCTGGCAGTGCTGATCTGCGCCGGCAATGCGATCATCCGCTACAGCCTGAACATGAGTTCGAATGCCTGGCTCGAGATCCAGTGGTACCTGTTTGCCTCGATGTTCATGCTGGCCAGCGCCTATACCCTGAAGCGCAATGAACATGTGCGCATCGATGTCGTCGTGGGCCGTTTTTCGCGCCGTACCCAGGCCATCATCGACATCCTCGGCTTCCTGTTCTTCCTGCTGCCGGTGTCGCTGCTGATCCTCTATTTCTCCATTCCCTACGCGATGGAATCGATCCGCAACCAGGAAGTGTCGAGCAATGCCGGCGGCCTGATCCTGTGGCCGGCCAAACTGCTGATCCCGGTCGGCTTCGTGATGATGATCCTGCAGGGCGTCTCCGAACTGATCAAGCGCCTGGGCTTCCTCGCCGGCCTGGTGGATGCGCGCGAGTTCGAGAAGCACGCGGCCAATCCGGAAGACGAAATCGCCGCCATCAAGGCCGCCAACAAGCTCGACTAGGACAGAAAATCATGAGCGCATTCCTGATTGCAAATATGGCGCCGATCATGTTCGGCGCACTGGTGTTGTTCCTGCTGTCGGGCTTCCCGGTCGCATTCGCCCTGGCGGCCAACGGCCTGCTGTTCGGCCTGCTGGGCATCGAACTGGGCCTGTTGAAGCCGGAACTGCTGCAAGCCCTGCCCAACCGGCTGTTCGGCATCATGGCCAACGACACCCTGCTGGCGATTCCCTTCTTTACCTTCATGGGCCTGATCCTGGAGCGATCCGGCATGGCGGAAGACCTGCTCGACACCATCGGCCAGCTGTTCGGGCCGATCCGCGGCGGCGTCGCGTACGCGGTGATCTTCGTCGGCGCGCTGCTGGCGGCGACCACCGGCGTGGTGGCCGCATCGGTGATCTCGATGGGCCTGATCTCGCTGCCGGTGATGCTGCGCTACGGTTACGACAAGCGCCTGGCCACCGGTGTGATCGCCGCTTCCGGCACGCTGGCGCAGATCATCCCGCCCTCGCTGGTGCTGATCGTGATGGCCGACCAGCTCGGCCGCTCGGTTGGCGACATGTACAAGGCGGCATTCCTGCCGGGCCTGATTCTCACCTCCATGTATGCCGGCTATGTGATGTCGGTATCGATCTTCCGCCCGAGCGCGGCGCCGGCCCTGCCGCTGGAGGCACGCAACCTGCGCCAGCCGGACGGATCAAGCGGCGTCAAGTCGCTGGCGGTGCTGCTCGTCGTGGCAATAGGCATCACTTACCTGTTCGACGGCTGGTTCGGCGCGCGCCATCCGGACAAGCCCGCCGATGAGGTGATGATCTACGGCGCTTCCCTGGCCACCGCAGTCTGCTTCCTGTTCGCTTACCTCAATCGCAAGCTCGGCCTGAACATGCTCTCGCGCATGGCCGAGCGCGTGGTGTTCGTGCTGATCCCGCCGCTGGCGCTGATCTTCCTGGTGCTCGGCACGATTTTCGTGGGCATCGCCACGCCGACCGAGGGCGGCGGCATGGGCGCGCTGGGCGCACTGATCCTGGCCATCATGAACCGGCGCCTGAGCTGGAGCCTGTTGAAGCAGGCGATGGATTCCACCACCCGCCTGTCGTGTTTCGTGATCTTCATCCTGATCGGCTCCAGCGTGTTCTCGCTGGTGTTCCGCGGCGTGAACGGCGACCTGTGGGTGGAGCACCTGCTGACTTCGCTCCCGGGCGGCAAGGCCGGCTTCCTGATCGTGGTAAACATCCTGTTCTTCGGACTTGCCTTCTTCCTCGACTTCTTCGAACTGGCATTCATCCTGGTGCCGCTGGTGGGTCCGGTCGCCGAAAAGATGGGCATCGACCTGATCTGGTTTGGCGTGCTGCTGGGCGTGAACATGCAGACCTCCTTCATGCACCCGCCGTTCGGCTTTGCGCTGTTCTATCTGCGCTCGGTGGCGCCCAAGGAGGTCAAGACCTCGGACATCTATTGGGGCTCGGTGCCCTTCGTGCTGATACAGGTGGTGATGGTGTCGCTCATCATCGCCTTCCCGCAGCTGGTGTCGGTGGAGAAGCATGCCGACATGAAGGAGCAGCTTGAACTGCGCATCGAGACGCCGTCCGAGAACAGCCAGCCCGAGACTCAGCCCAACCTGGATTTCTCCACCAGCGAGGAACAGAAGCCAGCCGACGGCGGCGAGCCGCAGTTGAACTTCTCGACCGAGGGCGAGAAGAAGTAGCATCCTGCAAGCCCGGCGATCAAATACAGGTCGCCATGCAACAAGAACAAAGGCCCCGCTCGATGGCGGGGCCTTTTCTTTGGGTTTCCCTCTTACGGAGCGGGCACCTGTTTGCGTGCCGGCCCAAGCTGGGCCTCAGAATGACGCCGCATCGCGACGTCTCTCAGGCTGGATCAATGCCTTGCAAAAATCAGCGTGCGCTGTTCATATAGTTTTGCAGGGTTGCCTCGGCTACCGAGAACCACTGGTTTTCGTCCTGGCGGAAACGCTTCCACGGTTCATAAACCTTCTTGAACTTGGCATTCTTCGACGCTTCCTCTTCCATCACCTCCTGGGCCGCCTTGTAACAGGCGTCCATGATGCTGCGGGAGAAGCTGCGCAGCTTGACGCCGCTCTTGAGCAGGCGCGCCAGCGCACTCGGATTGCGCGCATCGTACTGTGCCTGCATGACCACGTGGGCCTCGTAGGAAGCCGCTTCGAATGCCGCCTGATAGACCTTGGGCAGCTTCTCCCATTCCTTTGCATTCACATAGAAGGAGATCTGCGGGCCGCTCTCCCACCAGCCGGGCGCATAGTAGAAAGGCGCCACCTTGTTGAAGCCCAGCTTTTCATCGTCGTAGGGCCCGATCCACTCGGCCGCATCGATGGTGCCCTTTTCCAGCGCGGGATAGATGTCGCCGCCTGCGAGCTGCTGCGGCACCAGGCCCAGGCGCTGCATCACCCGTCCGGCAAAGCCGCCGATGCGCATCTTCAACCCATTCAGGTCCTCGACCGTCTTGATCTCCTTGCGGAACCAGCCGCCCATCTGGGTGCCGGTATTGCCGCCCATGAAGTTGACGATGTCGTAGTCGCGCAGGAAGTCGCGCATCAGCTCACGGCCGCCGCCCTGATCGAACCAGGCAGTCTGCTGGCGTGAGTTCAAGCCAAACGGCACGGCGCAGTCGAATGCAAAGGTGGGGTCCTTGCCAAAATAATAGTAGGAGCAGGTATGGCCCACTTCCACGGTATTGGCCTGGACCGCATCCGCCACCTGCAGCGCCGGCACGATCTCGCCGCCGGGGAAGGCGCGGATAGCGAACTTGCCATCGGTGAGCGCGGCTACACGCCTGGCAAGGGTTTCGGCGCCGCCGTAGATGGTATCGAGGGATTTCGGGAAACTGGAGGCAAGGCGCCAGTTGATGGAAGGCAGGGTTTGCGCCACGGATGGGGTGGCAATCGAGGCAAGGCTTCCGGCGAGTGCGCCGGCGCCGGCGGTGCGGATGAACGAACGACGTTCCATATTTTCTCCTGGGTGAATGATGCTGACTTGGCTTACTGCTCCTTTGCTGCGGCTACGACACTAGAAAAAAGCCCGTAGGACTTGCGTGCTACGGGCGCTTTGAAACAACTGCAGGACGGCGGATCCGCCGACCTGTGATTTGCTGTGATTTACTTGCGGCTGACCATGAAGTTGGCGATCGGCGCTTCCGACACCGAGTACCACTGGTTCTGGTTCTGGCGGAACTGCTTCCACGGCTCGTAGATCTTCTTGAACTTCGCGTTCTTCGCTGCTTCTTCCTCCATCACTTCGGTCGACGCCTTGTAAGCGGCTTCCATGATGTCGCGCGAGAAGGTGCGCAGCTTGACGCCTGCCTTCAGCAGACGGGCCAGCGCGGCCGGATTGCGGTGGTCGAAGTCGGCCTGCATGAACAGGTGCGCTTCATGGCTGGCGACTTCGAAGGCATGCTGATATTCCTTCGGCAGCTTTTCCCATTCCTTGATGCCGACCATGAAGTTGAGCTGCGCGCTCGCTTCCCACCAGCCCGGCGCGTAGTAGAACGGCGCCACGCGGTTGAAGCCCAGCTTTTCATCGTCGTACGGACCAACCCATTCCGCCGCGTCGATCGTGCCCTTTTCCAGCGCCGGGTAGATGTCGCCGCCGCCGATCTGCTGCGGCACCACGCCCAGGCGCTGCACCACGCGGCCGGCCAGGCCGCTGATGCGCATCTTCAGGCCTTCCATGTCCTTCAGGGTCTTGATCTCCTTGCGGTACCAGCCGCCCATCTGGGTGCCGGTGTTGCCGCCCATGAAGTTCAGGATGCCGTAGTCCTTGTAGAACTCGCGCATCAGTTCCTTGCCGCCGCCGAACTCGAACCAGGAAGTCTGCTGGCGCGAGGTCAGGCCGAAAGGCACCGCGGTGTCGAAGCAGAATGCCGGGTCCTTGCCGAAATAGTAATAGCCCGCGCTGTGGCCCATTTCCACCGTGCCGGCCTGCACTGCATCCACCACCTGGAGCGCCGGAACGATTTCACCCGCGGCGAACACGCGGATGTTGAATTTGCCGCCGGTCAGTTCGGCTACCCGCTTGGACATGCGCTCGGCAGCGCCATAGATGACGTCCAGCGATTTCGGGAAGCTCGACGCCAGGCGCCAGTTGACGGTGGGCTGCGACTGCGCCAGCGCTGGCGCTGCAATCGCGCCTACCGATGCGCCAACCGCGGCTTTTTTCAAAAAGGAACGTCGTTCCATGATGTTGTTATCTCCAGAGACTTTGTGATGTATAGGAATGGCGGCAGCCCGGCACGTGAAAAGTTGCCGGGCTAACGGCGTTGCAGATTGTAGGGGCGGCAACGAAACGCCGCAATACAAATAGCTGCGGCGATGCAAAAGTTCATTCAGCCAGCGACGCGTCGTGCCGTCAAGGCCCGCGCTGCGCTCAACTGCCGGCGACGGTCATGCTTTCGATCAGGATGGAACCGGTCTCACGGGTCCCGCGCACCAGCGTGTCGGTGCCGATGCCGACGATTTGCTCGAACATCGATTTCATGTTGCCGGCAATCGTGATTTCCTCGACCGGATACTGGATCACGCCGTTCTCGACCCAGTAACCCGACGCGCCGCGCGAGTAGTCGCCGGTCACGTAATTGACGCCCTGCCCCATCAGTTCGGTCACCAGAAGGCCAGTGCCCATTTTCCTGAGCATGCCGGCGAAGTCATCCCCGGCGGTGGTGCGGCTGGAAGTGATGTTGAGGTTATGCGCGCCGCCGGCGTTGCCCGTGGTTTTCAGGCCCAGCTTGCGGGCCGAATAAGTGGACAGGAAATAGCCCTGCACCACGCCGTCGCGCACCACGTCGCGGCGAACGGTCTTCACGCCTTCCTCGTCGAACGGCGCCGAGCCGACCGCGCCGGGCCGGTGCGGGTCTTCGACGATCTGGATGTGGTCGGCGAAGACCCGGCTGCCGACCGAGTCATGCAAGAAAGTGGACTTGCGATACAGCGCGCCGCCCGATACCGCCTGCACAAAGGCCCCCAGCAGGCCGGCGGCCAGCGGCGCCTCGAACAGCACCGGGCACTTGCGGGTGTCGAGCTTGCGCGCATTCAGGCGCGCCAGCGCGCGCTCGGCGGCGTATCGGCCGATCGCCTCGGGCGCAGCCAGCCTGGCCGGGTCGCGTACCGAGGAATACCAACTGTCGCGCTGCATATTGCCGCCGCGGCCGGCGATCGGCACGACCGACATCGTGTGGCGGGAATAGGGGTAGCCGCCGATGAAGCCGCGGGTATTGGCGCTGACGAAATGCGACTGCTGCGCATGCACGCTGGCGCCTTCGCTGTTTGCCACCCGAGGATCGACCGCGAAGGCGGCCGCCTCGGCACGGGTGGCCAGGGCGATCGCCTCCTCGGCGCTGATGGTCCAGGGATAGCAGAGCTGCAGGTCGCGCGGCTGGAATTCCAGCGTGTCCTCGTCCGGCAGGCCGGCGCAATCGTCCTCGGCGGTGAAGCGGGCGATATTGCAGGCCGCGTCCACCGTGTCCTTCAGCGACTTCTGCGCGAAGTCCGAGGTACTGGCGCTGCCGCGCCGCACGGCGCCCTGCTTGCCCATGTAGATCGTGACCGAGATGCCCTTGTCCTTGTTCTGCTCGATGGTCTCCACATCCCCCCGCCGCACCGTGACCGACAGGCCGCTGCCTTCGCTGATCTGCACCGCGGCATCGGAGGCGCCGGCTTCCCTGGCGTAACGCAGCACATCCTCGGCAAGCGCACGCAACTGGTCCTGGCTGTGGATAAACAAGGTATCGTTCATAGCGGATTTTAGGGGGCCGTGTAAAAGAGTTATCATAGCAGCCGTTTACCGAATGGCTCATGCCGCATCCCTATCATGCCTAATTCCAACCGGGGCTCCACCGGATTCCAGTCGAACGAGTTCGAGCAGGATTACGACCGCCCATCCAAATCCCAGCTCAAGCGTGAAATGACCGCCTTGCAGAAGCTGGGCGCAGAACTGATTGCCGAACCGCGCGAACGCGTCAAGCGCGTGCCGATGCCGGAAGACGTGCGCGACGCCATCCTCGAATGCCAGACCATCAAGGACCACGAAGGCCGCCGCCGCCAGCTGCAGTACGTCGGCAAGAAAATGCGCACCCTCGAGGACGAGGAAGTCGCGCTGATCCGCAAGACCATCGACAGCTGGAAGCAGCCGTCGCGCGCCGAAACCGCCGCGATGCATGCCATGGAACGCCGCCGCGACAAGCTGCTGGCAGACGACGGCGCGCTGACCGAATTGCGCGCACAGTATCCCGAACTCGATGTGCAGCAAATGCGCACCCTGATCCGCAATGCCCGCCGCGAACAGGCAGAACAGAAGCCACCCAAGGCCTACCGCGAAATTTTCCAGGTGCTGAAGCAGCTGCAGGGCGCCGCCGCCAAGCCGGCCGAAACCGACCAGGAAGAAGATGGAGAAGACGATGAGGAATGACGGCGCCGCGCGCATCGGCCTGGTGTCGGTGTCTGACCGCGCATCGGGCGGTGTCTACCAGGACCAGGGCATACCCGCCCTGAATGAATGGCTGGCCAGCGCCCTGGCCAGCCCGTTCGAGGTGGAAACCCGCCTGGTTGCCGATGAACGCGACCAGATCGAGGCCGCGCTGATCGAGCTGGTGGACCAGCTGCAATGCGACCTGGTGATCACCACCGGCGGCACCGGCCCGGCCCGGCGCGACGTGACGCCGGAAGCCACGCTGGCCGTGGGCACCAAGGAAATGCCCGGCTTTGGCGAACAGATGCGCCAGATCAGCCTGCATTTCGTGCCCACCGCCATCCTGTCGCGCCAGGTTGCGGTGATCCGCGAGGCCGATGGCCATGCGGCGCTGATCATCAACCTGCCCGGCCAGCCCAAGTCGATCCGCGAAACCCTGGAAGGCCTGAAGGACGCCGAGGGCAAGCAGCTGGTGGCAGGCATCTTCGCCGCCGTGCCCTACTGCATCGACCTGATCGGCGGTCCGTACATCGAGGCCAACGAGTCGGTATGCAAGGTCTTCCGGCCGAAATCGGCAATCCGTCCCAAAACCGCATGAGGCTTCCCACAGATGACTTCCGCAGCGCTTGAAACCATAGAAATAGAAACCGGCCCCAATCCCACCGCCTCCGTGATCTGGCTGCACGGCCTGGGCGCCAGCGGCGACGACTTCGTGCCCATCGTGCGCGAACTGGACCTGGCCGGCATGCAGGACATCCGCTTCGTCTTTCCGCATGCGCCCACCATGCCGGTCACCATCAACAACGGTTATGTGATGCGGGCCTGGTACGACATCATTGGCGCCGACCTGTCGCGCCGCGAGGATGAAAAAGGCTTGCGGGCGTCGCAGGCGATGGTGGAACAGCTGATCGCCCAGGAAAAGGCGCGCGGCATCCCCGCCGAGCGCATCGTGCTGGCCGGTTTTTCCCAGGGCTGCGCGATGACCATACAGACCGGCCTGCGCCATCCGGAGAAACTGGCCGGCCTGCTCTGCCTGTCGGGCTACGTGCCGCTGCACACCACGATTGCCGAGGAACGGCATTTGTCCAACCAGGCCACGCCGATCTTCATGGCGCATGGCCGCGGCGACCAGGTGATTCCCATCATCCGCGCCGAGCAGTCCCGCGATCTGCTGCGCTCGCTGGGATACGAGGTGGAATGGCATGAGTACCTGATGCCGCACTCGGTCTGCCAGGAGGAAGTGGACGACATCAGCGCCTGGTTCCGGCGCGTGCTGGGCTGACGGCGCCACCCTGGCGAAACGCGGCCGCGCAATAAAAAACAGGCAGGAAAACCTGCCTGTTTTGCTGATCCGGCGATCTGAATCTTGTTGCTTACCTGAACACGACCGTCTTGTGGCCATTCAGCAGGATCCGGTGTTCCACGAACCACTTGACTGCCCGCGCCAGCACCACGCATTCGACGTCGCGGCCAATGGCGGTCAGGGTGTCCGGACCCATCGCGTGGTCCACACGCTCCACATCCTGCTCGATGATCGGGCCTTCGTCGAGGTCGCTGGTGACGAAGTGCGCCGTCGCGCCGATCAGCTTCACGCCGCGGTCATGGGCCTGGTAATACGGCTTGGCGCCCTTGAAGCTGGGCAGGAAGGAATGGTGGATGTTGATCGCACGGCCTCTTAACGCCTCGCACATCTGCGGCGACAGGATCTGCATGTAGCGAGCCAGCACCACCAGGTCGATATCATGCTCGCGCACGATGTTGAGCACCTTCTCTTCCTGGGTGCGCTTGGCCTCGGCGGATGCGCCCGTCGCCAGCGGCAGGTGGTGGAACGGGATGTTGTAGCTGGCCGAGAGCTGGTAGAAATCGGTGTGGTTGGACACGATGGCCGGAATTTCCACCGGCAGCAGCCCGCTCTTGTAGCGGAACAGCAGGTCGTTCAGGCAATGGCCGATCTTCGATACCATGATCAGCATGCGCGGCTTCTTGTGCGCGTCGTTCAACTGCCAGTTCATCTGCATGCTGTCGCCCAGCACGGCGAAGTCGCTGCGCAGCAATGCGTCGCCGATGCCGCTGTCTTCCAGCGAAAAATGCACGCGCATGAAGAACAGTTTGGACTGGGCGTCACCGAACTGCGCGGAATCGATGATGTTGCAGCCATGCTCGGCCAGGAAGCCCGATACGCGATGGACGATGCCACGCTGATCCAGGCAGGAAAGGGTAAGGATGTATTCCGGGTGCGTCATGTTGTTGGTGTTCGGATGCGGCAAAGCCGGGTATTGTCGCACGAGCCGGGGTTTCGGAAGATAAACCCCTGAAACAAAAATGCCGGCGCCCTTATGGGCGCCGGCATCGTTACGGTCTAGCGCTGAATCGGTATGCGATCAGACGGCTGCCTTGGCCACGGACAGGCCGGAACGAGCGCCTTCCGAACCAACTTGGGTATCGCCGGCCAGTTCGCCGCCTTCTTCGATCACGATCTTGCCATAACGCACCGTGCCGATGACCTTGCCGGTCGAATAGATGACCAGCTTCTGGCGGGCCGTCAGGTTGCCGTCGAAGGTGCCGCGCACATGGGCGACGTCGATTTCGGCGGAGCCGCTGAAGGAACCCTGCTCGGCGATCTGGATTTCACGCGCTTCCATGGTTGCCTCGACCGTGCCTTCCACAACCAGGGTGTCGCAGTCGGTGATCTGGCCGCCGGTCAGCTTGATCTTCGGGCCGACGATGAGCTTGCTGCCACCTTCGGACGAAGCCGGGGCCGGTGCGGCCGGTGCAGGCGCAGCGCCGCTGGCGCCGCCCGGTCCCATGCCGGCCGGGCTGGGCGCCGGTTTGACGGCGCTGGACATGCCACCCGGCTGGGTGCCAGGGGTGGATGCGTTCAGCGGTGAATTGGGGGTGGTGGAATTGGGTTCGCGCTTGCCAAAAAGGGTTTCGGAACGAAGCATGGGATCTCCTGGAAATAACTAGAACAAGGGCCGGTTTAGGGACGCAGGGCCGCGTCGGTGGCGCGTTTCAACCTGCGGGTAAGTCGCTGTTGGCTTGCCGGAACCGGCAGATCATCGAGTTTATGCTCTGGCGCAACAATATTGAGCTTGCGGAACGCAAAGCTCCCGGCTTGGTCTGATGAACGAACAGAAAGTTCCTGTTTTCTTACAAAAGGTGAAAAAAGCACGACCGTTTCAATCTGCGGTATAGTGCCTCACCCAACTCAACAGGAGACCACGATGACAACCACCCTCACCAACCAGCAGTTCCGCCTTGCCGCCCGCCCGGTCGGCACGCCCAAGGACAGCGACTGGCAGAATACGTCCGAACCGGTACGCGAACTGGTCGACGGCGAGATCCTGGTCAAGGTCATCTATCTCTCCCTCGATCCCGCCATGCGCGGCTGGATGAATGAAGGCAAATCCTATATCCGCCCGGTTGGCATCGGCGAAGTGATGCGCGCCGGCGGCATTGGCCGCGTGGTCGCGTCGAAGTCGCCGAAATTCGCCGTGGGCGACTATGTCTCCGGCGCCACCGGCGTGCAGCAATACTGGATCGGCGCCGCCGATGACAAGGCAGCAGCCTTCTACAAGGTCGATCCGTCGGCCGCGCCGCTGCCCAAGTACCTGAATGCGCTGGGCATGCCCGGCATGACCGCCTATTTCGGCCTGCTGGAAGTCGGCCAGCCCAAGGCGGGCGAAACCGTGGTGGTGTCCGGCGCCGCCGGCGCGGTCGGGCAAACGGTGGGACAAGTCGCCAGGCAGCGCGGCTGCCGCGTCGTCGGCATTGCCGGTGGCAAGGAGAAATGCGATTTCGTGGTCAATGAACTGGGCTTCGATGCCTGCATCGACTACAAGACCGGCTCGGTGAAAGACGGCCTGAAGCAGCATTGCCCGAACGGCGTGGACGTCTATTTCGACAATGTCGGCGGCGATATCCTGGACGCGGTGCTGACCCGCATCAACATGAAGGCGCGCATCATCATCTGCGGCGCGATCTCCCAGTACAACAACACCACGCCGGTCAAGGGCCCGGCAAACTACCTGTCGCTGCTGGTCAACCGGGCGCGCATGGAAGGCATCGTGGTGTTCGACTGGGCCGACCGCTACCCGGAGGCGGCGGCGCAGATGGCGCAATGGATGAAGGACGGCAGCTTCAAGTCGCGCGAGGACATCGTCGACGGCTTGGAAAACTTCCCGCAGACGCTGCTGATGCTGTTCGAGGGCCGCAATTTCGGCAAGCTGATCCTGAAAGTGGCCGAGGAACAGGGCTGACCCTGCTTCACCCTCGCTAATAATTTTTATCATTGATTGACAATTTCCTGGAGGCAGGCAATCTGCGTGCTTCCTTCACCTCCAGGAACCTCGATGTCCGCCATCCTTCCCGCAACCGATACGCCCTTCCCCGACGGCCAGCTGGTCATGGTCGAGCCGGTCAGTTTCACCGGCACTGGCGCCGAATACTTTCGCATCTGGATCACCAACACCTTCCTGTCCATCATCACGCTGGGTATTTACTCGGCCTGGGCCAAGGTCCGGCGCA
>Ga0308160_10002864_pt1 | contig 20126 bp, 19 predicted proteins | sample PhyFR1_FD_201036 | JGI IMG/M metagenome (GOLD analysis project Ga0308160, IMG submission 201036) | Phyllosphere microbial communities from UC Gill Tract Community Farm, Albany, California, United States - DLSLF.R1 | ecosystem: Host-associated > Plants > Phyllosphere > Unclassified | place: USA...
GTTGATCCGGGATATGACTCCGAGAAGCTGACCTCTAGTGATACTCATTCCTGTCTTCGGCATGTAAGCCCAAATCTCCCCTCCGGAAAACATAGCTAATTGGCAGATTCTTTGTACAAGCCTTACGAGGCAAAGAATCCCTCTTCCCCGCCGATGATAAAAGTAAGTCAACTCGACTGCATGACTCTGGGTAGTCAATGCTGACCATCAGTACGGACATTCGTTGCGATCCTCTTATCCGGTACACCAGCTGCTGTAAACCAGCTGGTCGTTACGCAATTGTACAACCCAGACGGCTCGGCGCATACGCTAGCCAGTTTTCTCATGCTCCAGTGTGGGTCACCTCTTTATTGATGAGATTGGGCTAATCGACAGATATCGCAATGCCAGTCCTATCGACGGCGCTTGCTGCGATTGCGCTTTATGTTGTAGAGCAATAGCTTGTGATGTATACTATAATTCATCGCTTTCGGCCTTGATTGGATTAAATGGTATCACTATAGCTGGACAATTCGCCCTCCTTCTTTTCACCCTCGTACTGGACATTCACCACCCATCGTCCTCGTCTCCTGCTCGATTGAGGACATCCCGTTCTCGGAGCCTCTCGCTCAGGGACGGCTGGACTTGATTCTGGCTCACTGGTGCTGGCGGACCCCAACCGGGCGGAGCTTGCCTGATGTCGGGTCCTCGTCGAACCTGCGGTCAATGAGCACCAAATTCATCACGACACCAGGGATCACTCACTTCAGGCACACTGACATCACTCCTAACCCTCTCTTCCCTCAATCTCTGATTCCTCATCCTGTCCGTAATCTCCTTTTCCATATCCTTGATACTTGGTCTACCCGATTTCTCACCTGGAATATCCAACATTGCCCTCCTAGCCTTTTCGGCCTGAATCTCTTCAGGTGTCATGTTGACCCCGGGAGGTGGAGAGGGTGGATCATCATCCAGCTGAAACATCCCCCTTGGGATTTCGAGAGTAGGTGCGGTTTCCCAACTCTCAGCCACTGAGCCAAGTTGCATATTCTTTGACCTTCCCCCGAAAACAGGCGGTCGAACAGTTTCTCGTCGTAGCATCTCTTCGTATACCCTCGAGGGCTCAAGTCGGGGATATCCAGGACCGATATGAGTTTGGGTAGCAGACGAAGCTTTGAATTTGGTGGAAGTGGAATTGTTGTCTTTATCGTCATCCCACCCGTGTACGGTTACTGCGGAACTCGTAATCCCTTCTTGACCCTTAGGGGGAGGTCCGGGATCATGTCGGACTCCGGTGAGAGCCCTTCGGCCGGCCATGTCGTTAGAGACGGCTTGTCGATCTTGTTGGTCTTGGGTCAGGTGGTCCGAGAGTCGGGAGGAAGGTCGTTCGATTGGATCCGAAGCTGAAGGAGGTGGATTCGCTCGGAATGAGTTGTCGATGACCGGGACAACGGTGGATTCGGAGTCATCAAAACCATCGTCACCCTCGTCCCACACAGCTGCGGTGCTACTGAGTGACGGAGGAGGAGGAGGTTGACTGGGAACGATCGGAGGGGGTGGAGTGAATTCGCCAGGTCCTGCTGGTCGATCACCTCGGGACCAAGCTAGGGCCCAGGCTGGTCGAGACGACTTGGACTGGATGCGAGGCTTGGAGCAGCGGGAGGTGGTCTGCTGGAGTCAGCTGGGTCAGGACGGCTGTCGGAACAACTTGGCTTACCGATTCGCCTCCTGTTGCGGACATTGTGAAGTGGGAGGTAGGGAAGGTGAAATGATCGGATTGGTGGGTGACGCCAAAGACGTTGCGGTCAAGTAAACTGATGCGATGCGCTATCAAGTAAGATTGTATATGGGCTGTATACACGGTCAGAATGAGTGTGAATGACAATGTCAAGGAGAAGAGTAAGAGACAGCAATGAGCGTCAGTACAATCAATGGATAAGAGGTCCGTGCGCCTGACCCTCAATATAACATATATACTATGCTTCAACAATCTATACCTCTAATCCAGCTTCCTACCCGACCATCTCTTCGTACTGGATACCTCACTCTCGGTCTTGACAGGACTATACAGCCCATCCTCCGTAGCCCTCCTCTTGAAATGAGCAGCACTACTAGGTGGCACATCATTTTTCCAGTACATGAGCATCTGAGCTGCAAGTACGGCATTTAGCAGACCGGCTGCTGCGAATCCCCAGAAGATCAGGGGGTCTTTGACTTCTTGACTCGTCGTGAATAAGCGGGCGATACATCCGAGTAGGGCGTTGAAGACGGCGAAGGCGGATAGGTTACCGGTGGATTGGTTCTGCTGGTTCGAGATGATTTGGGGTGCTTTCGAGATGATGGACAGGGGAAGGGTAGCGAATTGGAGGAGTGCGACTGGCGATCAGCTATATTGGTCGTCACCAAACCAACTAGCTTACGGATAGAAGGAGGACATAACGTATCCGACCAAAGTGCCATACCAGCCACAACCACCAAGACCAATCCCGACACTGCACCCTTCAAATTCCCTCTCTGTCCCAGACTGAGTGCCCGGCCGGAAGAAGCAAGACCACTAGGCTGAGCCCCTTGGGCGCCCGAGAAGAAGATGATGAGCAGGGTGATGATTACGTTCTGGATGGTCAAGAAGAAGTTCTCGCCATATGTCGAGAATGGGAATCGGTTTCGAGAGGCGTATGCGAGGGAGATACCATATGATGCGGTCTCGAGGATCTTGTATATCAGCTCGATCTCTAGCTCCGGTTGACTTCAACTCACGTATGCGGAGAGGGATAAGCCCCTAGCTGAGCCAGACGAGATGATCTTCATAATCTGTCCATCAGCTTGAGCTCTTCGTGGCATCAAACATCGCTAGCTTACCTGAGGGACCTTGACAATACTTCCACCCAGCACAATACCCAATCCGAGACCCTTCGACAAGGCATACTTCAGGCATTCTGCGTGTGTAATGTCAAAATCGTAGACGAGGACGGTATAGCATTTCTCGCCAATGAGCGCTACTGCAGGGTCTCGTAGAAATGACGGGATGTTTCGGGTGATTGATGTGATCTATATATCAGCTTGATGTAAGAACTCGTCGTCTACAATGAGCTTACTGCTGAGTGTATAGCTGACATACTGGATGTATGGTAGAGGTATGAAGTAGACTTCCCCACTTACTCAGTGCAGCGGCATTGATACTCAGGCACGTGTCACCTAGCTATATACTCCCTCCCTTTACAATCAGCCTTCTTCTCCTTCCTCTCCTCGCTCCTCTTTCTAGATTCGAATTTCTTCGATAAATCAATCAATCAATCAACTCATATACCCATACACATCAATCACAATGGTCCAAGTCGAAGAAGTAGCAGAGGCTCAATACACCAACCGTCCCGCTGAGGATGCCCAATCCGACGCAGAGACCGAATCCAACGTATCAGACATTTCCGACATTTCCGATGACGACGATTTCTTTGACCCAAACTCTGAATCCATCTATGACCGAGTCGTCGCTTTGAAAGATATCGTATCGCCTAAAACTCGATCATCACTATCGCAAACACTACAATCGGCTCAAGCGTGGGCTTCGTGGGGATGGTTTAGCGCTGGATCCGTCGCTTGGGTCGTTAGCACGAGTGCGCTTTTGGTTGGATTGCCTTTGGCTTTGGCTATCGAGGATGAGACTAGGATTGTTCAGCAGGAGAGGGAAATGCAGATGCAGAGTCAGGGTCAGCAGCAGGTTAGTCTTGATGCAGTATAGGTTGAGCGACACTGACGAAACAGCTATTGGGTGGACCAGAGGCACAGCAGGGTATCAAACCACCAGGATTCTAGGTTGTGGAGATTGGGAAGTAGAGCAAGGAAGGTAGTATTCTCGGGCAGACATGTATCCATTCACACCTCACATCGGTCGGCTCGGGCGGTACAGCTCATATCGATCTCGAAATACACAGACCGCTTCTTTCTCTTGTGAATGGGCTAGGAAGGATGAAGATGTGTACACTCGAAATCATACATACGGACTTTACTGCTGATCTCACTTTACGCTACAGAGCTCGCTATTATGACATCCGCCACCACTGGCCTTGACTGGTCAGAACCCCCTGATCACCTCCGGATCGGTGTTCATGAACTCGATCTGCTTCGCCCTATAGTCATCGGAAGCGACCGTCACGTTGCCCGATTCCATCAGGAGGATCTCGCCCGAATCGTATGATGGCCAATCCGTCAAAGAGGGACTGGTGGAGTTACCGCTAGTACTCGCATTGGCGGTAGGAGCGCCGTTGGGATCGGAGAAGGTGATGAAGTTGGATCTGAGGCTCAGTCTGGGTCTACCAAACTGGAAGTGACTTACACATAGGTGATGAAGCTCAAAGCCAGGGCTTTCTGTGGATCGGTATAATTAGTCCCGGGTATAAGCGGCAAACCAGCAAGGAAGAAGATATCAGCTCCATGGAAAGCTACTCGTCAGTCCGAAGGATTTGATGTTGGGTAGAGCTCACCTCCAAGCTCGGCGGGAATATCCGGGTACTCGGTCTCGTCCCATCGGTACGACCACCCCTGGACATCGAGCTCGGTCATGGTGGAAGCAAAGAATCGCCTGGGGGCGGTGTATAGTCGGTCAGTCGCCAATGCTGCCAATCTCTTGAACCTCTCCATCAGCTATGATTCGGCTTTTACACTTACTGATTGCCCAACCCAAAGGTCTCGTTCCCGGTATCGAAGGGTCTGTAACATCAACCGATATTCACCGCTAAGAATGATCCACATGAACTCACGCTCCTAGACTCGGATCATTCGGATACAACTCGGCAAGGGTATCGACAGTCTCATTGCTCAAAGGTGAAATCGATTGACCAGCGATATACGCTCGGAAGGCTTCATTGGAAATATCAGTCCTCGTCACGAAAGCTGTACCTCTGCTCGTCAGCTGTTGATCATCGGCGGACATACTCGTCTTTGGTATTGCCGATCATGAATGGGACTTTTGGGACTTTACCCTCTTTGAGTGATTGGTATGGGGATTGCGAGACATAGGTCCCATCGACGGTTGGACCTGCATTCCGTCAGCTTCTGAGCGGCGGTTGTTGAATTGTGACGTACCATAAAGAGCACTATCGATCAGCTGACGTCTTTCGACTCGAACCGGCTAGAACTTACTAAGGATAAGAATTCATGCTGATATTTGTTTGAATCTCCAACAGCTCGGTCCCATTCACACCTCGGAGACAGTCAATCGTATTTGAAGCGTTATCGCATCCGACTGCATCGAGGAGGGTGCCCCAAGCGGGTTTGGCCAGGGTATCGATCAATCCGGTCCCATTCTGGATAGCGAGGGATGGAGAGCCCGACATGAGAAACTGCACGTCAGACAATGATATTTCGGTATAGAACTCACGGTTGATCGATATAGGTTATGGTCTGGCCATAGTTGGGTCAAGCCGGTCAATGCCGCTCCAGCTGATTGACCACCGAGAGTTACCTAAGCGGTAAGCATGAGGGCAAGGACATCAAGCTGGTACTCACCTTGGTAGGATCACCTCCAAAGCTGTTGATGTTTGTCTGCACCCACTCAAGGGCGAGTTTGACATCTCGTAATCCGAGGTTGGTCAGGCCTTGTTCTGCAAAACTTGATTCGAGGCTGATGTTCAGCTTGGCCTGGTGAACGAAGTATTAAGAACATACGGGAACCCAAGCACACCAAGCCTATACTGGATAGAGACATACACAAAAGGGAGGTTCTGGGTGTTAGCTGGACCAAGTCGTCGACTCACCATTGCAGTTGCGGTAGCGAGCCATACACTGCCATCGACACTACTCGCCGAGCCGCCAAAGAACCCACCACCCGGTACGAAAACCATTACAGGAAGCCCAGTAGCAATCGGAATGACATCTCGAGGGACGAATACATTGAGTTGGAGACAGTCCTCAGATTGACCATGAGGACCGACGAGATCACCATAAACCGAAGCGTAGTCGGGGGTATCTTGCAGACAGGCTAGACCGTAGGCTGTGGCGTTGATTGTGGAGCCATATTCGGCAGGCTGGGGAGATGCCCATCGTAGCTCTCCGATAGCTAGACGTTAGTCACCATTTATTATCGGGGGACATACGAGGTTTGGCGAATGGGATATTGAAGTACTGGTCGAGGTTGGTTGCGGTATTGACCGTCCCGGTGATTTCGACAGGATGATCAGGTTCACCAATGGTCACCTTGGGAGGTGCAGTGGTGTTGCTGGGGCTGCTGATGTTCTGTCGCTGATAGACCGGACTAGCCAAGATGGCCGGGATGAGTAGAATAAGCGAGTAGAAAATGATCATGATTGTTGTTGCTGTTGTGGTAGTAGGTGAGTATACTGACAAACGCATGAACTCGTTTTTTCAGTAGGAGCTGCATCAAATACCTCACCGGCCATCCGGTCTCATGAACGTCATGCTATGTCATATGGGAATGAGTGAGAAGGATAGATCTGAAGACAAAGGATGGTCAAACAGTCACCTCGACTTTGGCTTGGCAACGCGCAACGCGCAACGAGGAACCAGATACCCTGACCGAGTTGACTCATCTTCATACTGTCACTCATACACCGTCAACCATGTAAACATAGTATGGTCCGGTCAACTTATGGTGCCCTTCACAAATACTGGACACGTCGATGGCTGACTCTATCACCTACATCTGCCTAACACCTAGCTTCCCACTAACTCGAGCTCTACCGACCCGTACTCGCCTCATCATACCCTAATCACGTATTTTCACGTCGAGACGCAGTATACCGCCAAAGAAGGAGACGACCAACAGGAAGGGTGCGGGCCAGAAGACGGTTGTTCCTCGTACGAGCAAGAGAGTGCAGGCTCCGCAGAAAAGGAAGCAGCGCAACAAGGACCACGCCATGGATGAAGCAAAAACGGTGAGTCTCGAGCATGACTCCAGGTCGAGGTGGACCAAGCTGAAACGATAGCATTCTGTACCTCCCCCGCCTACCAATCCCGCCTTTCCCATCGAGATCTTTCGCAATATCCTCAAGTTTGCCCTCCCACGCGAATTGAGCCGATGTATGCGGGTATCGCCAGCATTCCACGAATTGGCTGGACCTCTACTCTACAGCAATATCGTCATCAAACGGACGCAACTCATGCTCAAGGTCATTCTCGGGCTATCTCAGACGTACGACGGTAGTGACCATCATTCGACTGAACAGAACTCCGAGAACCGAAAGGCGAAACTGCTGTCGCATGTTCAACAGATCACTGTCGCGGATCATTATTGCGTCGCACGCATCAGTGCTGGCTGGTTTCCAAATTTGAAGACGCTACTCATCCTTCCATATGCCGACACGCACTCGACCGACTGGATATGCGGAGATCATGGGAATTGCCTTGTGCTTAATAGTGTACGACCCCAAAAAGTCGTCATCCACAACAGCAGAACCGATCAAATCAACAGCAAGATCGATCGCATCCGGGGCGTGCCCGCTTGGCCCATGGGCCGTCATCCTCTCCGAGTGACCTGCCCAACGCTCACCCTAGTGATCAACGACATCGAATGCGGCATGGGTCTCCTCCCTTCACGCATACGTTACAAAGGCGTCGACTGGGCCTATGTGAAGGAGATCCGAGTCATCGTCAATCGAACCCCACCCTGGCTCGACAAGATCGCTGAACGAGCATCTTACCCCGATCCTCCACCCCTCGGTAGTAGGCGTCTGGCTATGCGTATAATCTTTCCGCTCGTCCTCGCTTTCATCGTACCCCTCAAGTTCTACCTCTTCCAGGATATGGATGAAGTGTATTTGACAAGTGTACAAGACACTCTGGCCGCAACATTGAACAATACGACGTCGACACAGGGCCGCGACCCACAATCTGAAATGAAAGTACCATACACCTTCAATACGCTCTCCGACTATATCACAGAAGGGCTGGAAGACGAGTTGATATGGCAAGAGCTCAAGTACTGGCGAGAGGAGAATCAGAGGCGAATGGAGAACAAGGAAATGGTACAGTGAGGTGTCTGTTTGGAAAGTATGTGCTTCCCAGTCGTCGCGCTATGAAGGGCTGAAACCACAGCAATATCATCTTATGAGGCAATACGACTTAATAGGTGGATGTATACAGCTTTGTTGACCGCTGAGGGTGACGAAAGATTGTAATGTACATGATTACTCGATCTCATCGGCTTTGCGCTTGGACCCTCTGTTTCGTGAAAGCTGATATTTTCGGGTCTGCCTTCTCTTCCTTCTTCTTCTTCTTTCTCTCTATCTTTTAACGCAGCCTATCCATCCAATCCCCTACACTTACTGCTCACTGCTTAGTTGATATCACTCATTTCAACTCACATCGTACAAGATCGACATGTCGTCAAAGTCATCGATGAAGCGAAAGAAGGAGACTCGAGGTGAAGATGATCAAGATATCCGAGAGAGTGGGGAAGGCCAGCAGGGAGCAAAGCAGAATACGGTGCAGGATATCAAGAGAGGAGATGAGCAGAATGAACGGGAGGAAGTAAAGCAGGAAGTGAGTCACGGGAATTCGACCGACTTGTTAACGAAGCTGACGACCCAGCCGTCCACGATCCCCATTCTTCCCACTCAGATCCTGGGCAACATTCTCAAGTATGCCTACCCAAGCGATCTCGCTCGATGTATGCGCGTTTCCGAGACCTTCTGGGAGCTCGCCGGACCTTTGCTCTACAGCAACGTTATCGTCAACAGGAGACACCCAATGTCAAAAGTGCTAGAGGGCTTGTCGGTGGTTGTTGACGAAAACCAAGACAATGGTTTCCTCCCGCATCCCGATGATCCCAAAGGACAGCTGTTGTCGTATGTCCAACAACTTACCGTCATCCCTCATACCTGCGACTGGGCACCTATCTATCCTGGCTGGTTCCCTAATCTCAAGACGCTACTCATCCTCCCATACGCCGATCACCACTCCAATTCCCGTCTTTGCGAGACGTCTGGAAATCGTTGTCCATTACTCGCCGGAGTCTTACCTGAAAAGGTCGTCATACACAATAGTAGGACCGATAATCAACATGGTGACGACAACAGCGAGTGGCCCATGAGCCTTCACCGACTCGCCATCAATGCCGCGACGCTCACTCTGGTCATCAACGATGTCGAATGTTCGATGGACGCTCTTCCCGATGAGATCACTTATCGAAAAGTCAACTGGGAACGCGTGAAAGACCTTCGAATTATCGTCAACAGGACCCCGGATTGGCTTGACAAAATCGCTCAGCGAAAAGCGTATGGGAACGCTCATATCGCCGATACTCGTCGTCTTGCCGAAGGGATGCTCGCACCACTTATTGCCGCCTCGACAGCACCGCTCACCATCTACCTCTTTCAGATCATGGACAAGGAGCAAATGATCCAACTCAAAGGGAGGTTGACCAAGGCACTGAACGAATCGTTCCCATTGCCGGCGACAGTCGATCCCCCATCATCCCAAAGTCGACCTTCGTACACCCTCAAGACTCTTTCCGACTATATCGCCGAGGGGGTGGAAGACGAGCTTATATGGCAAGAGCTGCAGTATTGGCGAGAGGAGAATCGAAGGCGAAGCCAGGGGACGGACCATTGCGGAAGAAGATGAATGCGAAGAAGCAGAAGAAGAGGAAGAGGATTAGACAGCTGAAGACGAGCAGATGAAGAAGATGACGACACGTAAGAGGAAGAATATGGAGAAGGTCCCGTCCCCGAGGTCAGTCTACTGGTATATTCGAAGCTGACCTGGCAGGGGATTGAACAAATATCGGCATTCGAGGAATACTGTAAGCTGTGTATGCGTGCATGGAAATGAGGGTATGTGTGAACACGTCTGTCGATAGCGATGTAAGCAGAACATGTCAAGTGATAGGGTATGCATGGAATGGGACTGTGCGAGATTTACGTGGATGGATGGTTTTTGAGTCAACGTTGATGACTGATTTCCTTCAACCAACTTTCTTCCCTTCCCCTTCTCCTTCGACGCAACGACTCTCAATTCTTTTTCTCATCCTTCTTTCCTTTCCTTTTCATATCAACCAACATCCATCTTACCTCTTACTGTCGTCATCATACCCTTCACCTTCTCTCGCCAGCACCACCATGCCAGCCGCCAAGTCCACCAAACGAAAGGCAAAGTCGAAGTCCGACAATACCCACAAGTCGAAGAAGAGAGCAGTCAAGAAGAAGGTTGGTTCTCTTCCTTCCCTTCTCCAGCCTGACTGACAAGCCAGGCCTCACCACCACCTCCATCATCATCCCCAACACCGTCTCCGTCGCCCAAGCCGGCAACAGCATCGCCAGTTCACCAAATGCCGACTCCGAGCTACACCATTCCGACCGAAATTATCCGCCAGATATTGAAGTACGCCTATCCGAGTACACTCAGCATATGTATGCGAGTATCGAAAACGTTCTACGAAGTCGCCGGTCCGTTGTTGTATAGCAATGTAATTGTCAAGTACCGACAACCGATGTCTCGCGTGTTGGTTGGGTTCAAGACTCCCGACAAGAATGCCACTCGATGCCGACCAGCCGTTTCGAATTTGAAGGTTCAGCTTCTGTCTTATGTTCAACAATTGACGGTCGCGACCCATTCTTGCGACGCGTACAACTTGCCCATCGATTCTTCGGCTTATAGGAACCTGTTTCCGACCGAGTTATTCCTCAATCTGAAAACCTTGCTCGTCATCCCATTTGCCGAATGTTGCGAAACCGAGTATTTGTGCGATTACTCCAATCGCTGTCCCATCCTAGCTCGAGCCCGACCACGAAAAGTCGTCCTTCACAACAGCCGGATGCACCGGAATTGGCCAGAAGATTGGCGCAAGTGTTGTCACCCAATCGCTACATACTGTCCAACCTTGACTATGGTTCTTGACGAGACCGCTTGTGATATGGTCAATTTCGATAAGAGGTTTGGTGCCGGATATGTTGCCGGTTTGAAGGAACTGCGGATCATCGCGTGCAAGACCCCCAAATGGGTCGACAAGATCGCCCAAAGAGTAACGTGCTCGGACGGTATAGCCAACATAGAAAGTCTAGCGAACGGCATCATTGCACCTGTCGTAGCGGAATTCGTGGCCGACAAGTCGATCGCCATCACCATCTATCTATTCCGTCGGCTCGACTTGGAAGAAGACACCTTGAAGAGATTCAACCGAGCTCTTCACGAAGGAATTTTGTACGCTCGCCAAAAAGCGGGAGCGGTATGGGATAGTCGAGATGGACCATCAATCACCATCAAGACGCTGTCGGATTACATCGACGAGGGACTCGAGGATGAGTTCCTATGGCAGGAGCTGCAGTATTGGCGAAACGAGAATCAAAAGCGAATGACAGAGGTAGAAGGGGAGGATGTGAGCGAGATTGACGAGATGGTTCTTGGTATGTTTGTCGGTTTGTCGAGCTATTCCTCAGCTGATCTATCAGCATCCCGCAGCTCTCGACCCCAAGTTGCAGCTCCGCTCCCTTGATAGACGTCATCTTGGTCCATACTTGGTGGCATACAAAGCATGGGATGGAGTGATGGGAATAGTCAAATTCATATGGTGAAGTACAACGCATGAATAGTTTGCCTGTTCGTATTACGGATAATCGTCTTTTCGTAATTCTGACTTGTAACTACATCTATCGTTGCCAGTCGTTACGTACATTTCCATCAAGCAGCATTGCTCTATTACAGAAAGGTCTTGATTATCCAACAATGGAGGATTCGTGATGCACGGATATGAAGTCTGGCTTGCCGATACTTTGCGGGCTAAGTTGATTTCATGTTGACTGATTCTTCCCATCAAATCAACACTCGTATCTTCCCCCTTCCCCTTCCCTTCCTTCTTCTTCTCCTACCATCATTCACTTCTTACCTTCCCATCATCGTCATCCTCAACTTCACGAGCAGATCATAGCCAGCCTCATCCAATAGCCAACCCCGAAACCCCAATATGCCGGCGGATAGAACGGAGAAGCAGAAGTCCAGGACGATCGAGACTCGTTCCAAGACGAAGAACAAGGATAAGAAAGTGAAGAAGAAGGTGAGTCGAGTCTTCCTGATACCGCCCAGCAACGTACTGATCTGAACAGAGTCAATCACCACCTGCACCACCAGCACCACCAGCAGCCCCGTCACGACCGACATCATCACCAATCCCTCCGACAGTAACACCTATCGCACCTCCCCCTTTGGTTCCTCCGCCAACACCAAGTCACTCCTGCCCTGTCGAAGTAATTGAGAAGATCCTCGAACACGCCTCGCAAAGCACTCTCGGTAAATGCATGCAAGTCTCGAAAGTCTTTTACCAAGTCGCTGCACCGCTCCTCTACCGACATATCATCATCAAGAATGAACAACCAGTCTCAGGAGTACTCAGTGGGAATATCCTTGTCGATCGAAGGCCTACTCGATATAACTCCGGAATCGTCAACCTGAAAAGCTCGCTTTTGTCAATGGTCAATCAAATGTCGCTCAAAACACACTCCTGTGGGCCGTCATCGTTCACCTCGAATACTTGCCCGAATTTGAAGATCCTTCATGTCCTCCTCGAGACTAGACCCATCAGTGTGAACAGGTGGTGCAAGGACAGGCACGTTTGTGCGATACTACAAGGTGCTCGACCGGAAAAGATCGTCATTCACAGCGACAAAATGATGGAATTGCAATCTCACCACGATTGGCCAATCTTTTTCGGTCGAGTCGCTATCAAGAGTCCAGCCGTCACTATAATCCTGAACGAGAAGGATGTGACCATGGGGATCAGAAACAAGGTTGCGAACTATTCAAGAGTTGATTGGAGATACGTCAAAGGGATCCGACTCATTGTGTTGAATAAGCCAAGCAGTCTCGATGATATCACGGGAAGCGAGTCATCTCTATCGGAAGTTCAACATTTCAAGCTACTGTTGGACACGATACTTCTCCCGCTCTTCGCCATAGCAGAAGTGCCGGTAACGATGTACCTGTTTCGGCCTTTCGGACCTGGCTCGGGTCGTCTGGAACGATTGAGAAGCACTTTGGACCTTCGAATGAGGGTGTTGCCGTGGAAGGGTGGTCACGTAGACGATCCATTGATACATATCATTGGGACGCTCGAGCACTATCTCGAACAAGGCTGCGAAGACGAGTTATCAGAGGAGGACTTGCAGTACTGGCGAAAGGAGAGCAAGAGGAGGGGTGACCTGATCAAAGTGAGTGCTGGGAAACGGAACAGATTGGATATCAAGCATTGAAGTGAGCCGATCTGGAGTTTCCTTTGAATCGTTACTGATCACATAACCACAGTGTGACGCATCAGACTGCTTGGTGCCCAGTGAGCTGGCGCACGGTGCTGCATCGGCAGGGGAATGATATACTTTATAAGCAGCGATTGAGCATGTATGACATGGTAGAACCTTGAAAGACAGATCACAATATGCATCGCAAGCATGTAATGTCAGCTAGCCTAACCTGGATGGATTGATCGCGTCGGATGCATCCACTGCAATCTCACCTTTCAATCACCTACATTCCCCTTGTCAACATAGTCAGGCATGTCGAATCGAGGCAGCTGTGCAGGACGGACTTGCTGGTTCACGCAGGAGTACCATAGGATTATGATATGCATGGAAGAGAGTTGCCGAGTGACGGGTGCTGGAAGGGTGAGATTTGATTATCAGACAAGGTTGATCGATCTGTTTACACGTCCCTTCCCTTCCCTTCCCTTCCCTTCCCTTCCCTTCTCTTCCTCAATTGCATCCCTCAATTCTCAATTCTCTTCCTTACCATCATCACATCACTCACTCCTTTCCTCTCGTCACATACATCAACCAAAGCAATATCACTCAACACTACCTAAATACTACCATGCCAGCGGTTAGAACAAAGAAGCAGAAGGCAGAGTTCCAGCCTTACTCCAGAACGAAGAACCAGGAGATCAAGGATAAGGATGTCATCAAGAACGCGAGTCCCTCTTTGACGTCCTGCGATGTTCGACTAACGTAGTAGATTCCGGCACCATCGAACCTCTCGTGTCCCGTAGAGGTCATCCAGAATATCCTCAAGTACGCCGATTCACCCACCCTCAATCAATGTCTACGAGTCTCGAAGGAATTCTATCAAGTCGCAGCTCCCCTCTTATACAGCAACGTCATCCTCAAAGATCAACATCCTCTCACCAAGATATTGGTCGGTAGCGAATTAGTCGATCGACTAGCTAATCGACATTCAAAGGCTGTGGTCAATCTCAAATCGACTGCTTTATCGGCAGTTCAACAAATCACGGTATTCAAACATTCCTGCAAACGATCTTCCTTCACCTCGGATACGTTTCCCAACCTCAAGACACTCCTTATCGTTCCACACCTCGATTCGGTGGAGGAAAGGTGGTGCGCAGCCAGAGATCTCTGCCCGATACTACGAAAAGCTCGACCTGAGAAGGTCGTCATTTACGACGGCCGATACCAATGGACGAAGTCGACTGCTCAGTGGCCGATGTACTTTCACTACTATCTCGTGACGTCTCCAACGTTGACGTGGATCGTGGATGAAACCGATTTCGGCTGTAAACCGGACTGGGATGGTTTCAAGATCAGGTGCGAGAACCTGAAAGAGGCTCGACTTATTATACGCAAGAAGCCCCCTCGGTTCGACAGAATCGCTCGACGAGACACCGTCTCGTCCGATTCCGTCATGAAACTATTTTACAAGATGATCGCTCCATTCCTTCTACTCCGTCACTGTACGTCGGTCACAAAGACAATCTACCTATTTCGCGTAAAGGCAAAGGAGCTCGACCACATCAAGCAGGCCATCGGTCAATGGCTGGACGGCGTATATCCGTATGTAGCTCAAAGGCACAGCGTGTCTTCTCTGGAATCCTTGAAATCAGCCTACACCATCAAAACCCTCGATGATTACATCAAAGAAGGAGTAGAGGATGAGCTCCTCGAGGAGGAACTGCAGTACTGGAGAGAGGAAAATGCTAGGCGAATGAAGAAGGGCAAGAGTGGTGTCGCAAAAGACAAGGCGAATCAAGTTTCGGATTAATCCAAGAATGGTGAGTTCGTCTCTGACCAGCTTACTGCATAGCTGACTAGCAGGGCGTTGTGGTGGAACAAGGAGGACGACGTAGGATGAGATGATATGTCAGTCGGGAGATGAATGTGCACTGCCATGGATGCTGGTATATAGGTATGGATTGTCAGTAGTATAAAGTGTCAAGAAATGTGAATCGTATGAATAGAATGGTCGTAGATATCTACCCCACCTTTGCTGATATCCGGATATCCAACATCCATCCATTCAATCTTGAACTATCTCTCCTTCAACCGTCAATCCACTCTTCTTACAAAAAGACAATGTCAACTCCAATCAGAACAGTCGAATGCAAGTATGTATCCATCCCCTCACATACACCCCGCACAAAAGCTGATTCCAGATACAATGGATGCGGGAAACTATTCACTTCAAAACCACGAATGAAAGAGCACGTCCTTTGGCATCTCGAGACTGATCCGCCTGAACGGGTTCATCAACATGCTATAGTTCAGTACCGACCAGATGGATCATGGACAGTCATTCGTGACCTGAGCCCACCTCGAGCTGAAGGTTCGGGAGGAGAAGCAGGACCGAGCCAGGTGGATAGTGAGATTGAGAAGTTTAGGATTGCCGGTACGTCCACAGATCATATCACCAAAGATGATTCAATCCTGGTCTTTTCTTTTTCACTTGGTGGCCCTATTACTCCACTGATCATTCAGATATCATACCTACCGACTCTCAATTGGCCAATACGACCATGACAACCACAACTTCTGGCGGAGCGACCTCCCAGCCAACGACGTTCTCACCCGTCCTTCCTGATCGACCTTCCCAAATATCCCTACCTCCACATAGTCAAAGCCCACTACGACCATTCGACTCTCTCCCCAATCCAACTCAATCACAACAAAGCTCCCTGCCCAAATCACTCGTATCCAGAAGAACATCAAGGGAACCTATACCGCTACCTAGTCCATTCGTTCATTCAGCACCTACTCGCGCCAACGGCAGTGCTTCACCATCACCGACTATTGCTCGGAAGCGATTACAGGGTAATTCGACATCACCAACCAAGAAACGGACGAGGTTATCGGCTTCGCCATTCGTCCCGGAAACTCAGGCAAAATCGTCGTCCTCTAGATCACGAAGTACGATTTCCCATTCAGCTCTGGTCGTTCCGTCTCAGTCGCAGGGACTGAGCGATTCAAATCAATTCCCACCAGCTAGTGGATCTTCTGAGGCACATACTGAAGCTGGGACCAGCTCGAGGGATGCAGTTGCAGGAGCGGGCGGAGGAGGAGGAACTCCCGGGAAGGAGGTCAAGAGGACTTTTGGATTCGGAGAGGCCTTAGGTCTGTCGGAGAAGACAGCTACGCCGGATACTACTAGGTCAGGGGTGACATTTGGATTTGGGACACGCTAGTTTGGTCATTAGATGAGACAGAAGGAGAATTAGAGGTGGTGTACGATTGCATTCGTTACTGGGGAAACGTCATTCTTGTATATAAAATCTACACCTATTATACACTATAACTGTACAAACCATAAGATGTATGTATCTCTTTATGTTTATATTTACTTCTACTGTACATTCCATCATGTCGTCAAATGTCATCCAGGTCATATGTATATCGTTCCAGTCGTCAACCTACCTCCTACCTACAGAGAAACACCCTCGTCAATCTCTTCCGGCCTGCTGGACCTCTCCTTCTCATCCGTAGCCACGACAGGGGTAGGTGGAGGAAGAGGAACATCCGTAGCCTTAGCAGCAGCAGCGTCCGCTTTTGCCTTTTGCGAATCCGCATTCTCCTTCATATTCCTCTTTTGCTTCTCCGCCATTACGGTCGCTTCCTGTTTCCTAGCATCGAACAGGGCCTGATGTTCGGGTACTTTCCTAAAGTATTTGAGGGCGGAATTGGCAGTAAATGACAATGCGACGAATGTATCGGGGTTCAAGAGGTTCTGTTCCCTTGGCGATAACACCGGAGCAGGTGCGGGAGGTGGGCTAGTCTTGTCGATTGAGAGATTCGACATTTCGGTAGTGATCGCCTGAGCTGAGTCGGTTGCGGTACTACCCTCACCCTTTACCGCATCCACCTTATCCTTCGCTTCCGGCCCATAGATGGTAGTCGCCAACCAATCCCTAAACTTGTTCAACACGTCCAACCTGATCTTCCCATGTCCTTTAGGCATCTTGGTAGGATCCGCAGACCTCTTAGCCTCTGCCATCCTCCTCCATCCCTGTGGGAACCTCTTCTCCAAAAGGCTCTCATACCTCACCTTCCTCTCTTCCGAATCGGCTCCTTGATCATGATCGACCAAGCAGGTCAACCACATGAAGTAGTCCGTCTCGGTTTCGAATCCTTGCTCGAACCTCTCCGAATCGAGTCCTGCCCAATCCATGAATTCCTTCGGGTCATGGGTCAGTTCCACCTCGATTGCTTTCAAGCCTCGGTAAGGGGAATATCGAATTACGAACCTGTCGTTATGACAGGTGAAGGAGGAGGAAAGTCGTCGAACAGCAGCGGCGAATAGGAGGGCGGTGACGCCATAGGACTGGGTCACGACCGAGAATCCGAGTCGAGGGGGCTGGACGAGGACGAGGTCGATCTGATAAAACTTGTACATGAGCTCGGCAGAAGATGGCACGGCGCTGAACTCACGTCCTCTTCACCAGTCATTTCGGTATCTTCATCGATCACCGAACAAGGAACGGCGAAACTAGCCTCATAACCATTCTTCGCCCATTTCACAGCCCCCAGCTTCTCTGCCAACAACGCACAAAACTCCCTAACTTCCTTCCTTGACCAATCGTGTTCCTCATCCTTACCCGCCTGCTCATACTTGTTAACCACCTCGGACATGTTCGACAGAGTAGGTGACCCAGGTACGGAGTTTCCAGTTTCGTTTGCACCTTTCCAGCCTTCTCCACCTGTCCAAATCCCACAAAGAACGTCCAAGTCGCCGTGAGTCTCTTTCTCGCCGAAGAATCGGGTGATCTCGAGTCCTGTGAAGAAAGGGCTTAGGACAGCTTTGGTATGAGCGAGGAGCTGGAGGAGTTGTTTGGTCGTAAGGCGTCGCGCGGTCGTATCGAAGACGTTACCTCCCATTGTTGTTGAATGTGTAAATCAGGAAGAGGACAAGACGGGGTAAACAGGTCTTGGAATCAGTACTTGATCAGTACCATGTATTTGAGTAGGACTTACTGCTCGACAAGAAGATAGAGACTAAAGACGAAGACAGAAGGTGAGAGTACAAAAGAGAAAGAGGTATGATGTATAACAATGAAAGAGTAGAGAATAGAAGCAAGAGTGGGGCGTGGTTGAGAATGCTTCTTCCGATTCTCATTCTGTCCGTGCACGCCGTCTGTGCGCCCTTGACGCACGGCCACCTTCTACTCCGTAGCGTGCGTACAAGGAGCCCGCTCCTCATGTCGAATTAGAGCTCGCGTGCAAAAAGGACAAGGCAAGAATGGCGAGACCGACTACAACCGGACCTGAGCTAATGGGAACATGTGCATCACTACCGAAACCCGAAACATCTACTCTGCATCCTTTTCTCCAGACTACAACACAACTTATTGAGGCGGACGAGCGGGGAATCTGACTATCAGCTCTATGCACCCTCAAAAGTCCAGTAACTTACCCAGGGGGCATTTGACCAGGAGGGAAGGGCATAGCTCCTGGGAATCCAGGGGGTGGGCGGAATCCAGGTGGGGGTGCTCTATTCTCGTCAGCTAGTCCTAGTCCAAGGTGAGTGGGAAGGACAGCTTACCCTGGGGGCATTCCTGGAGGAAGGGATCCTGGGAATCCAGGTGGCATTCCTGGTGGTAGACCTGGCATACCAGGGGGGAATCCGGGAGGAGGTCGAGCATAAGCCATAGGACGAGCAGCCATAGCTGGTGCGCCTGGGAGTTAGTTTGTGTAAGTCTATCAATATAGGTCATACGTTCCCTGACGGGAACGGGGACTAGTCACTTACCAGCACCAAGAGGCATTCCTCGTCCAGCGGGAACACCCTTCCCAGGACCCGCCGTCAATCCACCAGTCGAATCACCAGTTGCAGGAGGTGGTCCTTCGACCGTAACGCTGACTATTGATTCTCCCCTCAGGATCACCAGACCTAGCGTTCGCTTCTGTTGGACTGAAGGAGCCGCATCTGTTGGGTTGGCGTCTTTTGTTTTCTTTCCCTATCCCATCAGCTCAAATGTCACCAAAAGAATGAAAAGGACCCACCTTGACGGTCCTGAACTCTTCACATTCTGCAAGGACAAAATTCATGTGCTTGTCATAAGCCAACATCTGACCGACTAATGCTCGCCCATCGTTCCTGTCCGTCAGCTCTGTCCGCGCTATTTCGCGGAGAGGAACGTACAACGTGACCTTCAATCGGTAGTTGAGGAGGGTGACCATTTTCGAGTGTTTTGCTTTTGGAGCTGTCGGGGTCAGTTGAGCCAGCTTGAGACGTGGCGAGACAACTTACGAGGCTATTGGTAAGATGCAGTAGTAGAGAGAAAGGGCACTAGGTCAGCTATAATTCTGGCTTCACAATCCCTCGTCGTCCAGGTCCGACGGCGCGGTCCTCCTGTTGCTCTCGACGTTCCAAATCATTTCCTCGATTCAAGTGATTTACTCCCTCTTCGTCCTGGTGTCCATCCATCCGTGGCGCCTTCTCGATCATCCAGTATTTCATCCACCTGCTCCTCCAGTATTGAATCCCCTTGAGCATGCCCATGACCCGTTATCCAGGCCACGCGACCTTGTTCGATATCCATTCGTTGATCCCAATTCTTGTTCAGTAAACTCACCATTTTGACTGATTTCCTTCCTTTTCCACACTATTTCCAAACAAGTATATGAGCGAGGTTCCTTCTACCTCGTTCTATCCGCCTTATTACTTGGTCGGATGTGGTGTGTGGTGTATATACGAGGTGTATAGAGTGTACCAAGTGATCATCAACTATAATCCACGGTGGCTGAGCGGAGTTAGCCGGAAATTACCTTTTGTGGCTCTATTAATACTCTACCAAAGTGATATGATGCTATGCATATGGAAACATGATACTAACAGTACGAAAAACATGATGGTGACAATGCACGAGATAAGATACGAAAGAGGGAGAAAGAGACCTATGCCAGATAGATGATTGAATTTGAGGGGGA
>Ga0308160_10002865_pt1 | contig 20123 bp, 37 predicted proteins | sample PhyFR1_FD_201036 | JGI IMG/M metagenome (GOLD analysis project Ga0308160, IMG submission 201036) | Phyllosphere microbial communities from UC Gill Tract Community Farm, Albany, California, United States - DLSLF.R1 | ecosystem: Host-associated > Plants > Phyllosphere > Unclassified | place: USA...
TCCAGTGATGCAGATGCAGCAAAGGGCTAGATCCATCAAGTCTCTTGCGCCTTGCCCTACTTGTCTGGATCACGCTCAAACCTCGGAGACCGCTACACCCGAGCCTACGCCCATTCTCAAGGTTTCCCATTCATGCAGTGAATGTGGATTCCCCACTCATTGTACCGAAGGGCATTATATCGAAGGGAAGGCTGCGCATGATGAATATTGCTCAAGATTACGTGAAATCAATGAGGACGAGCATGATCTCAGGAGTGGACGGTTGATCACCGAGTTTGAACTTCCAGGTGAGTGCTTGCTGCGAGCAAGGGTCCGAAGAGTCTTCGACGTCGGCCGCGATTACATTCGGACTGACCGTAAGGGATCGTTGAACAGGCGAACAAGACTATGAGACCTCCCCATCTTTGTCAAACTGGGATACCCTATTCTACACTCGAAACTTCCCGTCTATCAACTCGGAGCGAGCGAAGAGACATGTCAGCAAACTCTTGACCTATCCGATGACGATGGCAAGTGTCATGCATAGGCTTGGACCCTATGCTGGCTCTCGTGGAGGACTGGACGGAAGATTGACCGCTGAAGGAAGCAGGAGTATGGCAGGTAAGCACGCCAGTGGTCTGTACCGAAGTACCGCTTGTCTGATCGCTGATGCCCATCGGTCACACAAACAGCGCTGCACACCTCTTTGCATCCCCCCATGGGCGCCAGCCCTACCGCTACCAGCAGAAATACCCAAACACCTATCAGAATCTTCATTCTTGGTGCTCGTGCAGAGTCGGCTTTGCCCCCTCACGTGTACGAACAAGTGTGCCATCTTTTCCCCTACACTCAATTCCACTTTTACTTCGTCGGACCCCAGGCAGCTCTACCTACACGGCCCTTGCCGCCCCGCGACGGACGCGCAGCACCAGCCGCAGTCTCTGCGGATAGTGGCTCTGACAAACAGCTTTACGACGAAAAGACGCCGACACAGAGCACCGGGACCGAAGCGCGAGGTCGATCCGAATCAGCTGGATACGGAGTGCCTGCTTACACTGTCCCCGTCTCATCGACCCTGACTTTGACAACGTTGCAGTCGCCATACGAATCCATTCATGATCAATTCGGACCCTTTGACCCGTACACGGACGTCTTTTTCGCCTTCTGTCCAGGATTTGGATTCCCCTCGCCGTCGGCCGGTCGGGATGCATCCAATCCGGATGGCACTCCTGTACTTCAAGCTCAGGTTGAGTGGAAGGAGACCTTGCAAAAGGTACTGACCACCAAGTGTCCCTTGTTTGTGACCGGATTCTCCCCAAGGGACGTCGAGCGCGATGTCAAGAGTTTAGACTCGGTCGACGGAGTCAAGGGTGAATATGACATCTTGCTCCGACCGGGCGAGAACGGATTCGGTAGCTTGAAATGGGAAGCAGGCGATTTCGATCCCCGAGTCATGGTCAGGGTCAACTGGGGAGTATGGGCGATGCGAGGCAAGAGCTACGATGTCGACCAAGGCAAAACGGAGTAGAGCAGATTGATCGTCACAAAATGCATAGACTCGACCTAGTAATAAAGATACCATCATCGCAAAACCGTTTGCTCTGTATATCGTCATCGGCACTGCGGAGCCATGTATCATGCCAAACACTACATTCATTCGCTGTATTCTTCTCCATCCGAATTCTCCTCGGACAGAGAATCAGCGACACTGCCTGTCTCGACAGCCCTTCTGCCCAAAGGCTTTGCGCTCCGTAACCGTTGTTCCTGAAATGCGACGCAACGGTTAGAATAAACTCATTGATGTCAATACTTGAGCTCTCTCACCTGCTGAGCAGCAACAGATAGTGGTCCCCGATACAAGCGAGGATTGGTGGAGAGGCCACGCTCATCCAGAAGGATCTGCTTGGCTCGGCTCTTTCTCGCTCTTTTTCTGAAGGTCGATACAGTAGGGGTGCTCTGCGGCTCGTCACCTAGTTCCTCGTCGACCCCTGCAGGCATACTCGGGTTGTCATACTCGCTGAATTGAGATGCTAAGTCGTCGACCTTGTCCTGTACGCCGTCGAAATGGTCATCTTTTAAAGCTTGCCACTTCAGACGAAGGATTGCTTTGATGATATAGAATTGACGAGGTTTATACCAGCCGGTGTTTGGCTGAAGGGACCATAATGACCGGATTAGCTTGCCGAAAAGAGATAACGAGCAAACGCATCACGAGCGGTTCATATTTACTCACATCGAGGTGATCATTCAAGGCTCTGGGGTCACGAACTAATTTGTAGAGTAATGGGTCGCTTACGTCGCACAATTGATAGTTGGCGATATCCCGATGTAGAACTTTACCATCGAAGGTGTGGGATTTCCTGCGAAGACAGGGTCATCTAGTGTCTAAGCCTGACCACACGTTTTCATTAACAGGGTGGACTTACAGGAGATCCGGCTTGAATCCGGCGCCATCTTCGACCGAATGATCGTCGCCCCCCGGCTGTGTTGCCCTTTGCGAGTCGGTCATCTTGTTCATGGTAACTCGTACCCCTCCGTCATCGCGCATGTTCCTGAAGTAGATCCGCTGATAGCTAGAGACGTGATATTGTCGGCTTAGAGGATTGTGGTGATACTCACGATGGATCTAATTTGTACTTACATCGCAACTGAAGGGTCCGTTCTGGGGTCATATCCCAACCGGATCAGATTGTCTCTGAAGGGCCCGTCAACGATCATGTATGAGTGAGCAGGGAGATACGCGTGTTTTCTGAGCAGTCTTAGGTGAGCCCATGAGCGTGATATCAGCTGTTTGAACCACACTCACGCCATGAATAATCTACGATGTTCCTCTTTGAATTGATTGTGGATAGCGAGGCGTGACCACATAGGACGCTCTCGAAATCTCTAGAGACCAAAATCATACATAGGATGGTTCAGACGTTGTCCTTCCTGCGCATCTGCATGACTTACAGCTTTGACCACGTTCAAAAGATCTTTGTTGATAGTCGCCATCGCCGCATCGATATCAGAAGTTGGCTGCGTAGGAACATGTAAAGATCACGGAAAGATAGAGGTAAGCACCTTCAGAAGGAAAGTGTAGAGGACAAAAGTACACGTATCTGGGTCCGCATGGTGGATCTGTCGGAAATTGTAGATAATGTTCTTCTGTTTGTTGACGTATCGATAACCCTCCTCGCCCTTGATCGGGTTTGTGTATGGTTCCAGCCTAGAAGTAATACCGTGCTCGTACCTGACGAGAGAGCGCCGTCAGTTCTAGATTGTTGATCCGAGGTCCGAGTTGCAACTCACACGAATCTAGCTGGCACTTGCTGAGTGCTAAATTGTGGTGGAGGTAAAGCGTTGAGCAGGCTACGACGCAGGATGGCGTCGTCAAAATTCAAGTTTGTGTTCTCGTTTCCATCCGTTATACCGTGGTCATCGCTATCGCAAGCAAGAGGTTGACCTGTTGGTACAGGTCCAATTGGCTCATGATATGTCTCGTTGAGCTGAGCAAACTCGAACGTAGATAAAGCCTCGTCTGACGGAGATCGATTCAGTCTTCACAGCATCAATGAGCTAGACACCTGTTGCTTACAGTCAGCATTTCGTAGCCCATCGATGAGTTTTACGATCCTAGCTTCAGACTTGGGCTTGTACTGGTAGTCGGCCATCGCTGTTCGCGGAAGTCACGGATGAGTACATTTTCTCTTGCTCATGTCGATCAAGCTGTAGTCGATATACTCACCTCGAAATCTGACAGTTTGTTTGATCGATCCAGGAATATCGACCTTATAGACACCTCCTCGTCCATCTGTGGATGAGGCGGATGTCTCGCCATTGGAGTGAGCTCCTTCGTCGGCTTCTTGTCGCCGCCGACGCCGGGTAACTTTGAGAAGGAGCCTATGAGTGGTAGATCTCTCACCAGGGATGGGATGAGCCCAGTGATCATCCGGTCTGAGTCGTAGATCAAGGTGGAGCAAGGATCTGTTGAACACGCCGTCTAGATCTTCTGGCGGACCCAAAGTCCTCAAGGCTTTGGCAAGCGATGTACTTGAAGGGCCGATAGTTCCAGGGTGTTCGACGCTCTGGAAGACCTGGTGACCTATCGGGATGGAAGGAGCTGTTTCGCTTGAAGCCATTGCGTCACTGAAACCTTCTCCGTCTTTGTCACTAGGTTATTGATAAGCGGTTTCTATGCGGACAAGTTGAATTTCCAGGGTCCCAGTAGGCAAGTAGTCGCCCAGCATGAGCATCGTACGTCAACAAGCCCAATTCTTTACGGACAAAGTGACGACTGACGTTCGCCGGCCCTCCAGGCTCGTTCCGCCTTAGCGCGCGAACGCGTTGAGTTGTCCAGCATCAAGCCGCCAAGGGGCCGAGGTTGACAAGAGTACAAGAGCACAAGTACGGGAACTTTGATCAGTCTGACCATATTGGCAGCTCGATTTGTGCACCTCAGTACTATCCCTTCACTTCTCACTCTTGACTTGAGTACTTCTGATCAACCTCACACCATGAAGATCTTCGCCGTCGTCTCTACCCTTCTTGTTGCCCTCGGCGTTGTCTGTGCTTCCGATCTGCAGATCGAGACCACTCACATGCCAGAGAACTGCGACATCAAAAGCAGGAAAGGCGATTTATTGAGCATGCAGTACGTTCTCGACGGTAGTAATTATGGTACCGACACGAGAAATAACCTTGATCTGATCATGGCGACCCGCAGCTACACCGGAACGTTGGCTTCAGATGGAAAGGAGTTTGACAGCTCGAGGGGTCGAAACCGACCTTTCGACTTTACTAGTATGTTCATCTCTCGGTTTCGTCACTATGATTCTCGGTGACAAGCTAATTCGTGTAATGTATCATTTCTCCAGTCGGTAAAGGTCAAGTCATCAAGGGCTGGGAGCAGGGTGAGTCTGTCCTGCCATCCATCATGGCTGCTTTTGCTTAGGACGATCTGCCATCGAATAGGCTTGCTCGACATGTGCATCAACGAGAAGCGGATTTTGACCATTCCTTCCGACTTGGCGTACGGTGAGTCTGCCTTCATCACTGCGGTCCAATTGTAGAGTCGTTGACGGGCGATTGATACGCACTGTCTTTCATCCATTAGGGGACCGAGGCGCTGGCGGGGTTATTCCAGGCAAGGCTACCCTTGTCTTCGACGTGGAACTTTTGGACATCAAGAACCGCAAGGCAGAAAAGCAGGAACTTTGAAAGTGTTCGTATAAAGGCGTCTATGGACCGATTTCATAACAAGGCGAATGAAGCAGATAAAATACACCAAGAGTAGTAATAGTCCAGCGAGCGAGTATCCAGATTGCACGTATCTCCACCTCCACGCTTCCGGTGTTGCCAGAAGCCCTGTCAGGCCGGCGGCCATGGATCATCTCAAGATCCTCACTTCTTGTCTGGTCGGAATGAGACCTGTTTCTGAGGCGAATTGACCGCTGGATTCCGCTTATAGTGGAAGCTCGTCCCACTCTCTGGGCTGCTGAAGGATGGCATATTACTTGGCCTTTGAGCGCCACTCTGGGGATGAAGCGTCAGATAAGGAGGCGTTGGTGAACCTTCTGGCTTTAATTCGAACCTGCCAACCGTGGCCGGCGCCGAATAAGGGGTCGTGTAGTATGGCGTGGGGGAAGGAGGCGGGAGCCAAATCGGCGGTGGAATCGCGCGGTGTTTCTTGCATTGCTTGCCTGGAGTGAGGCGACATTTCCAGCAATCTGTAAAGTAGATCGCCGACATTTAGAACTTGGTCCTTGCTTTACCTTCTCGTAACTGGTGCCACTCACCGACACCCATGCTTGTTGTATGTGAACCTCCCCCACCGCTCATTGGACCTGCGCAATCAAGACTGACAGAAGCGGTTCTTGTTCCTTATCAACGTCTAAAGTCAACGCACTGACAGACAAAGGGAACTGACCTTAAGGAACCTGTATTCCTCTCATGCCTTTCAACAGCACTTAAAGGCCTTCGCCTGGCAAGGCAATCAGGAGACAAGCAGTGTTCCTGGGCAGGCGCACCGGGGCCGCGTCTCAGTGGGCCTGGTGCAAGACTTGCAATCCAGCAGAATGTGGTTGCACGTGAGAAATATAGAGTATACACACGACCAGCAGTTGAGACTTCTGCTTTGACCTCGTCCAATCTTCGACAAAGACGGGTACGAAGGTCTAGGGTTTCATGTCTCTGTACCCCAGCAGCAGGAACGACCGGATGACGGTTGGGGTTGTTATAACTATAAGATCGATTGACCTCGGTATTAGCTCGATAAATGACCCCAGCCCACCACCAAAAACCCTGCTTATCGGATCTCGTGGCCATCGAAGTCAGAGAGATTAGAGATGCGCAAGAGCGAGTGATGGCTCGGATCAATTCGGCTTCAAGTTCAGCTCCCAGCGGAAGAGTACAATGAGTGTCAGACTGACATGGAACGCGCGGCCTAATGAATCGCTGACATTGCGTTCCGTTGCGGCGTGATACTTACTGTAGCTCTGGTATTATGGCTATGGAAAACGTTTGCGCGGGAATTCAAATTGTGAGCAAATCCAACTTTGGTTCGGCTCTTTTCCTTGAGGCGATATTCATCAAGTACGAGTACAGACTCGAACGCTATCGCGTGAATGGACGTTCAGCTTCAGTACCAATTTCGCCATGGCCAGTCGTTATCAGGAAATCCAATACATTTCAGGGTCAACAATCACTCCGACCGGGTCATATGTCTATGAAGTGTCTCCAAAGATCCACTGAGAGACTCGGACCAGTGGCGCAGCGCAACAGTCGAGCATCCGACACCGTAAAGTCTCTGAACAGGCTGGTGCAGAAGCCATGATACGAGGATGGACGCTAGACACACTAAATTATGATGCTCATGGTATTAGCGCAAACAGCATGTGAACGATCAATTTGCGCAGGAGGATGACATGTCTTCCCAGGCAGTGTTTGATTTTTGCGAGCTGTGGATGACCAACACGCCGTCCCATCGCTGAAACTCGGTGATCAGTCTCTCCTCCATCTTGATTAGCGATTGATAATCTTGGAATCTTACTCCGCACAAGCTGTTCGTTGTGAGAAGGACCGCATCAAGCCAACCTTTCAAAGCTTATCGATTGATCAGGGGGCACCGATGCAATTCGAGATAGGTTGTACCACACTGCTTACCGCATGCTTAGCCAGCAATCCCCGTGCCGATCCGGACTCCATGACTGGATGTATGCATTCGAACCATTGCCGGGCTTGAACACACAACGGCGGGAATGGCGCGAGGTCAGGGCCTTGTCACTTAATCATCGACAGCGCCGCAAGTTGAAATCCGTGCTGAAACGCAACACAACCTGTGAGAGTTTGAGGCGACGCGCACCGAGCTTCCTCGATCGGGGCAATTCAAAGCGCGGATGCAAAGTGCAACGTGTTATCGGATTATCGCATAGATTCGTTGAGTCACCCGAACAATCTCGCTCGGAGCGCATGATTCGCAGTGTTGCAACAACTCTGCGTTTGGGGGGTTTTTCCCTTGTCTGGAGTTGATTGCATCTGGTGACAACTTATAAACCTAGGTTACATCCATCCACAAGCACTTGGAGCATAGTCGTGCCAACCAACATTCCAACCAACAGTACTACCGGTCATCATGAGCGGCACCCAAGACGATTTCACAAAGCGAAAGCTATGGGGGTCAGTGGGAAACCTTGAAATCGCAGTCGGCGGCCTCCCTCGGACTGACCTGTTTCATCTATCGTTCTCAGGGGACGATTCACGGGAGCTACTGATCCTCTGTATGTCTCAAGCCGGACTATCACGCGGCATGGGCATCCAGTCTTATCGTTCTCCGTCGTTGCAGGATGCACCAGTACAACCAGTCGCTCGCCTACGACCAGCGCATGTATGCGGCCGATGTCAAGGGTTCCATCGCCTTTTCTAAAGCATTGCAGAAGGCTGGCATTGTCTCCGAGAATGAACAAAAGGAGATCGAGAGGGGACTTCGAGAGGTAGAAACTGAATGGAAAGAGGGAAAGGTGAGCCAACATTGATCTTCAACCAAGACGGGATCGCCGGCTGAAGCCCCAGTTCATCTGCAGTTCGACATCAAGGCCGACGATGAGGACATCCACACTGCAAACGAGCGTCGTCTGTCCGAGATCATCGGCAAAGATATCGGAGGAAAGCTTCATACCGGTCGTAGCAGAAACGACCAGGTTGCAACCGATATGAGGATTTGGTTGGTCAGTCTTAGCCTTTGGCTCTTCGTTGTTTGGTCCTCGAGCTCATTCATCGATACCATTCCTCTCGTATAGATGGAGGAAGCAGAGACCATCAAGCAATACTTGAAAGACTTGATCTCGGTCATGGCCAACCGAGCCGAGAAGGAGGTAGACATCCTGATGCCTGGGTACACTCATGTGCAGGTACGTTCTGGCGATTTAAAAGACCACTTGAACAGGCGTCGCTTAACATGATCATCTATAGCGAGCCCAACCCGTTCGGTGGTCCCATCTTCTCCTCTCGTACGCTCACGGCTTCTTGGCCGACTTGGACCGACTAAACGGCCTCATCCCCCGAATCTCTGTCCTGCCCCTCGGTGGAGCTGCCTTGGCTGGAAACCCCTACGGTCTCGACCGAGAGTTCCTTCGCACCGAACTCGGCTTCCAGACTATTGGAGAAAACTCGATGCACATTGTTCCCGATCGAGATTTCGTCATGGAGTTCCTGCAATGGGCCAGTCTTCTCATGGTCCACATGAGCAAGATGGCTGAGGATCTAATCATCTACTCTACCGCTGAATTCGGATTTGTCCAGCTGAGCGATGCTTACAGGCAAGCGTCTTTTGTGAGAATGCGGAAACCGCCTGTCAAAGCTGAGACTCTCTTCCTTTTCTCAGTACTGGTTCTTCCATCATGCCTCAGAAGAAAAACCCTGTGAGTCAGAGTCGTATTGAGGGATACACTCTTCGCAAGACTGATCCTCTTGACTATTTAGGACTCGCTCGAGCTCCTCCGGGGAAAGTCAGGCCGAGTCTTCGGTCAAGTATGTGGCGTCTCACCCTTGCCGAAGGGATTCGAAACTGCAGCTCACGCGCTTTCGCTTCTTTAGATGGCCGGATTTATGATGACCATGAAGGGAACACCCTCCACTTATAACAAGGACTTCCAGGAAGACAAGGAGCCTCTCTTCGACTGTGTGGACACGGTCAGCGCTAGTATCCGAATCGCTGAGGGCGTCATCGCGACTATGGAGGCGAGTACATTCGTATGATACCACCTGACAGCGCTGCTAAAATCCGTCTTTACCCCATCAGGTCAACAAAGAAAAGATGCAGGAAGCCTTGACGGCAGACATGCTTGCCACTGATCTTGCTGATTATTTGGTCCGAAAAGGGGTGAGTAATGAGCAGGACATGGCGCGGTGCTCAAGCGCTAAGGTCTACCCTGCGTCACACCATAGGTGCCTTTCAGAGAGACCCATCATATTTCCGGCCGAGCCGTAGCGCTCGCAGAAAAGCAACGAATTTCGCTTGCCGACATTACGTACGAGCAATACAAGGAACTCAGCGACAAATTTGAGCCCGACGTCATCGAGAGCGTGTTCAACTTCGAGAATAGCGTCGAGAAAAGGAACGCTTTGGGCGGGCCCAGCCGAAGTGGTATCGAGAGGCAAGTTGACGTCTTGAGACGCGGCATCAACTAGATTGCCATCCGCTGGCGAACGAGCTGGGCCTTCAATACGCTCGCTTGTATGGCTGTGCCCTCTGCTATGCATCATCGAACTTGAAGACTGGCCATCTCGGCTACAATCATGATCATCTGCCTGACCGATCCGAGTAGCGTTGATTCTTGGCAGGAGATCCCATAGATGTCCTTGACGATGATGAATCCAGCTGATGTCGAGCGATTCTTCTCACCTGCATTTTTTCGGGCGTCGCCGGGAGAGAGTTGTTGCTAGCAGTCTCGTTATTGCCGTTGGCATCTGTAGCTTGAGGGGGTTTGAAACCCTTACCGGCCAGATTTTAAATCTTAGATGAGCTGATCTACCCCAATAGTCAGTGCTCATGCTGCTTACAAGCCGCTGTCCCGCTTCATAGATGTCCTCTAGCACGTCGGCGAACCGATTCTCTTGCACAAATGTTCTGTATTTGTTGTAGAGCTGGAGTGCACATCGAGCGTCTTCTATAGAGTCGTGCTCCGCTGTTTGAATATCTTGTTTGAGTAGGAACCAAGATAAGAACCGCAAGGAAAGTCGCCGATGGCGAGAAGGATCGTAGAAGATAGCGACCGTGTCGATCACCTGCTCAGGCGGAACGAAGATATCTGTGACAAGAGAACACGTGAATCATGTGATCACGATCATGTGATCATTCTAGCGCGTAATCAACGACTTACTTATGGTCCGGAAATCTTTGGGCAAACCATGTCCGACGAAGATGCATCCAAGATCGACCACTTTGCATGGAGCTAGGTCAGCGCATAGCCGCACAACTAGGACCTTACGTCCACCTTTTGCTTACAGGTCCTGAGCTTCTTATAAGCTACTTTGAGTGGGACGAGAGTATGGACTGAAGTAGATGGGTTGAGGTCTCCCTCTATGTCGGGCAACATCATGTCAGCAAGTGCGCGTCCAGACGATACTTGAAAACGGACCTTTGATTCCCGAATATTCGGTCAGGTAGTCGACAACCGGTTCGCTTGTGTGGATGTAATCGTCAATAAAAGGTAGACTCTCCTTCGATCCGCTTCCCCGCAGGACGGAGACCCGCGCAAGAGACATTTTGGTGGGTCGCAGTATGTTTTTGGTACCATCCGAGCGGATTTCCAACTCCTCCTGTAAGTTGAATCACAGGGATGAGTCGATCCTCACAAGCGTTTCGCGCTGACTACGCACAAGTTGCAGCGCGATGAATTCTGCATCAATCGCGACCAGGGTTCCCGGCTTAGGGATCTCGTCCAAACCTAAACAGGTATGCTTGATCTGAGTGCGATTTCGACGACTGAGAGAACAATATAGGTTCATTGACGGAAGCTATCGTCAACGGCCAGGAAGACTCACCCCGAGATCATCGTGTCTTTCACGAGGATTGTCGGATCGATCACTTTGGGCAGAGCCTCCAGATCCAGCACCTTGGTGCTATCTGCGCGTTCCAGAATGACCAAAGCTGGAATCTACAAACACAAAATCAGGAATGTCTTTGTGGACCAGGTTATCGTTAGAGAGGACTGACTTTCCAAGCCGGAGCACAGCTTAGGGCCTCGTCCGCCCCGACTTCCTTGACTAAGAAATCGTTAAACAAAAGCCACTTCTCCTTTGGCTTCTCTTCGGATTCTGGGTTTTGGGATGTGTCCGAAGGCACTTTCGAACAGCTGCGATTAGCTGCAGTCAACTTCGGGTCAGTGTCGTGCTCCCACTCACCCCGCACGAAGGAGACTAGGTGGGCTTCATCAGACTCATGCTCCTGAATGGACGCCACCATCGCCTATTGGAAAGTTCCAATGAGCTGGCAGAGGACGCGTTGGTTGGCGCCGCCTGAACTCACCCGAACGATGTAATGTATATCTCCCGCTTGCTCGGGCTCTATGTCTTGCTCATCGTAGATCTGCATATTGCCATTATCTCCGACCCGTACTCGGAGACTATCAGGGAGAAACCTCTTGCGACCATGCTTGCTACGCGATACTGGATTGTCCCGCCAGTACTCCAGGTGCTCGTCCGAGATCAGGGAAGCGTTGATAGAAAGTACGGGCGGTAAAGCTCCCGCTTCGGGGGAACCACGATTTACTCCATACCGTCGACGGCTTGTGAAGGGCGTGAGCTTGTTACAGCCTTGGCAGTTGGCTTTGGCCGTCGTCTCTCGACAAAGTGAATTCCGCAAAATGTTGGTGAAATGTCCCTCATTGGGTGGTGGTATAATGGACACCTAGAATGCCGAAGACAAGGTAAATTTGAGATCGGAGTATGGAAAGCAAAGTATGTCTGACCTTGCGAGGATATACCAGATCTACGACATGTGCTGCAAAGTCCTTGCTGACCGAATGTCCGCACATTGCACAGACATTCTCCGTCTGGCCAGTCAATGCGAGAATTTGATTGACGAGGGCTGCCGTCTGGCTGGATTCGTGTTTCGGTGTAGCTGAGCCTGATCCGTTACGAGCAGGGCGAGTTCGCGTTGCGGCGGATGCATCTTCCAGGGCGATCGTATTTGTCAACCACCGATTAAACTTTTGGATCAAGGCCGCGTAATCCTTCTTCTTGCTTTCGTTTTCAGTCACAAAGAGACCGAGAGCGTGAGCTGCGAAATGATCAAAGACTGTCAGCTCATTCTGAGTCTCGGTTTGCTCCTGTATCACTGACCCTGTGATGTTGCACCGAAGGCTCTGGAAAAGTTGCTGGCCTGGCAATTGATACCTTTTGCATCCTCGAGCATTCGGAAGAGAAATCCAGCCTCGCACAACATGCAATGCTCCTTTGGACAGTCTATCGAAATATGAGCTTTCGCACACGCCCTGAATGGCAGAGTGTAATGATAGGCTTGTAATAGACTGTTCGTGTATGAATTGGAGATATGGGTCTCGAGACCACTATGTCGAGTCTTGTTGTAGAATCTGTTTTATGTCGAAGAAATCAGCTTGTGCCGTGACGATCCCAGTTCAGGGGACGCACTCGAAATCGAAGTCCTGTAAACGTTTGGAATATTGGATTTAGCGTTATCTGTATGAGTCAAGGACCCCACAGACTCGTACCTCCACACCAAATTTGGAGTATTTAATCTCGACTTTGCGATAATGCTTTGGCATCAAGGGCGAGCCATTTGTGGCGCTCGTAGGCTGTGACTAGGTATGAGCTAACGAAGTAGTTGGTGATACCTTGGTGAACATACCTCGTCCTCCATCGACTCCTTGACGCCCCTTCGATTTCGCTCGCTGCGGAATTTTGGACCACTCTCTTTCCGTGTCGCGTTCTTGCCTCGCTTTGTGCCGCCGTAGAGCGTTGAGTCCGAAGACATGATATTGGAGGCGCTATCCTCACAGACTACATTACGTTTCCCCTTCAATTCTCTTGGCAAAGGAGCATACCCGACTCCATCGATCATTCGCATCGAGGCCAAAACGCTAGATGGTATCCCTTTCGCCGGATTGAACAGTGGCGAGGATGATGTTGCGTAATCGGTTGGCGAGAAGTTTGATAACAACGGAGCGTCGTAATAGGGCATCCCAATGACATTGAGTGGCCTTTAGAGCAGGGTTTTGTAAGCAGACTGAGAACTCGAGTTTGCCCAGAATAACGTACGTGCGATTACTCCACTTGATATTGGGAAGCGGCAATGGTAGATCTGGCCAGTCCACAGCAGTACCGTGATCATAGCCGTTGAGCGGCGGCAAAGACAGCATGCCGTCAGACCCAATCAGATCCGACTCGACGGACAGATCATGCGTCGTCAGAAGTTGCACTTGACCAATCGAGTCGCCAATAGCCAAGTAGTCGCCCCTTGGCGAGATGGCCATCGAAGTTACAAATTGATCCAAATCGAGCTGCAGTCAAAGAGGTGGAGATTAGCTACTGAGCGGCCTAGATGGGCTTGATTCGAAGACTCACCTGAACGCCATGCGATTCTCCCTCATTTGCTCCATTTGACCCCTCGTTAGTGTCCAAAATGTCAATGTAGCCAGAAGCACTAGCGACGACAATGTTGTTCGTATTCCACGGATCGATTTTCGCCATAGAAACGCCTTCATCGAATTGGACAGAGGAGACCATCCGGTTCATCTTCAGATCATACATAGTCACGGTGGAGCTCGGGGTCGGTTGGCCTTGCCTATTCCGTCGCGGCAAGCCAAGGATGAGCAAGATGTATCAATGTAAGCACGATGTCCTGCTTCACATACAGAACATTCCAACCCCAAGATGCTACGAGATCTCCAGCCACATCGATCCCGGTCAGACCTCCGCTCTGAGCGCTAGGCGCAGCCAATACCGAAGTTTGGCGGTAGTTTTGTCGTGGATCGAGGATTTGTATAAGACCTGAAGGCGACGCCGACAGGATGGACCGAGGTAGGGTAAATATGTGCGATAAGGAGTGAGGTTGGTCGACCTGTATGGGAAGAGGAAGAGCTGGGTCGGCCAAGCGGCTCGACGGGAATGTCAGCCGAGTCTGGTGGCTGGACTCACGTGCTTCACGACTTTGCCTTGTGATGTATTGACGATCGTAAGTCGAGCACCTGTACCTCCAGCGACTATCTCGTGGGAATTGATAGGATTCGAATCAAAAGTCCTCAGCGCAAACAGGGGATCGCTGAGTGACGCAAGATGCATGGTAGATCAGGCTACCGACAGAAAGTAGGTTAGAGCATGATCAAAGACTCACCTGACAGTCCACTTGACGAGGCCTCCTCTTCTCGCTCCTGCAAGTCCTCCCTCTGTCAAGCTCCAGATTTCTTTGTCGACCACCTTGAGCTGACGAACTTCACCCGTCCCATATCCTATTCGCATGGTACTGTAGGTGCCGAATCCCTTGCTTCCATGTGCAGGATACACTGCATGTCGTTCGAGTGATAAAGGACTGCAGTAGCTCGTAACAGTACCAGAGGATGAGCCGACCAAAAGTAGGTTGGCATACGGGTCGAAGGAGAGAGCCGTGGGATAAGGTGCGGGGTCATATGGCGAAGGAGGAGCCGGCGGGATGACCTGCAAGGGCGTGTACATGTTGGGGCAGGATTAAGCTGATCAAGGATACGCGATCTCTCCAATATTTAGGACGTAGGCCTGTCTTTGCTGTTCGACCCTTGCTATCGAGCGGGTCGCATGGACTGCTGCCTTTGTCAAACTCCGGTTCTGACCCCTCAGGAAACGCCGATTGGCTTGGATATGGTGCTGTGCCGAGAGGATATGAGAGCGGTATGCCCACAACTTTGCAGACTCCCTCGTATGTCTATATAGCTATTACGTATCAAATGAGGTGCAGAGTAAGGCTAGTAGCTAGTAGGGTCGAGATGAAGCCAATCTAAGATGATCATTCCCAGATTGAATGGGTAACTATGAGAGATCCGAGCGAGATTCAAACACTCGCCTTACGCAATTTCGGCCGTGGGCGCGTCGAATTCGTCAGTCATGCTCGCGTCTCGCCGGGACCCGCGGCTCGTGATATTTGGGTTGGATGGGGTCAAGATTGACAGATGAACTACACTACCACTGCTTGTCAACGGGTTGCCATCACGCACGAAAGATAGAAATTGGAACACATCACCATCGACTTGGACCTTTCGGACTTATGAGCTCCCGTATCATCCCCCCACAAGTGCGGTCACTTCGACGCAAGCTGGTCGCAGCGACAACGACATCGAGGAAATCCTTGACGGCATTTCCCCTTGCTTCCTACCTATCCATCCATCTCCTTCTCTCCTCCTTTTTGCTATTCAGCTTCGGATTCCTACCACAATCCGATGCATTTTGGCGAAATCCCTCGAGCGGAGCCCAGGGCGCTCTCAAGCAGACAGTGTCGGCAGACAGACCCGAGCATCCCTTCTTGACACCGATCACCAGCGATCCTTTCAAGACGATGATCTTCGAAGTCATCGGAGCATCATTTTGTATGGTCTGGTGGAGTGGGCATCTCAGAAGCTGGTGGAAAGTAGCGAGATCAAATGAGCAGAAACGACCTGGCGGACCGTCTTCGACGATTTCAGACGCTACGGTTGTCCGGGAAGATCTTTGGCAAAGGTTAGAGGTGAGTTAGGTTCGTGTCTGATATTCGAGACCTTTACCAAACTCTTCGAATCCTCTCTACGCTGTGCTTCGGTACATTCCAGTCTACCAAGACAGCTGGTCTAGCTACATTAGCTGCAGTTCCGATCTTCTATGGGCTATTGGTTCTATTGGGCGTACCTACAACAGAGTCAGTCGATTCCATCGAAGTGATGATTCGAGCCTCGAACTGACTTCTTGTTGCGGTATGTACCCATAGGCTACACTCGCTTACGCTGCTCTTGGCTATGCATCTTTCGATATTGCTGGTTTTCCCTGTCGTCGATGCGCTCGGTATACCAGATCTTTATGCGAGCGGTACCCTTGACCGCTACCGCCTGACTCGTTTGTTTTGCGAATTCGAGTGAGTCTGATGGATCAATACGGTCTGCAAAGTAAAGTCGATAAAAACGAACATACCTTTGACAGTCTACGAGCACCTCTGGAACGAGCGACAGTTTACCCGGTTTGCGGTACGATTGTCGGCGCTTGGTGTGGAGTCATCCCTATGGCTCTGGACTGGGATCGACCCTGGCAGGTATGTTGTTTGATTGGGGACGTATCGCTTACCGACAACGGCTGATCAGGTTCTGACCGCCCATCACGGCAGGCTTACCCATTGACCATAGTCTTCGGGTCGATATTGGGCTTTGTGATCAGCGGATTCGCGAGCTTTTCTAGGTCGGCAGTGGATGAAGCGGTTGCCGTCTCCACAGCCGCTGATGCAACGGAGCACGCCGAGACTGAATCTGCGGGCAAAACACGCAAGCAGAACCGTAAAAAGGTGAAATCGACATAGCGAGCCTGAATAACAGATCGCCCTAAGCCTGTGCTCAGTCCTAGATTCACGAACATGTGCCCTGTACCTTTCCAGCCTGTTACGCAACCAGCCGAGATGCTTTGTTCATACAAACAAGATCGAATCTTGTACTAGTGCCAGCCTATGTTACATGCTCATAGCGAGAGGTCATATCATTGCGAGGCAAGGCAAGGCCCAAGGGGTCTTGAAACGCTTGCTACCTATCGACGGTACCATAAAACGCTTCGCCTGTTCCTTCGCATCTTGCGCTGCAACTGGAGCATTCCATATAGCAGTGCTTCGGCGGTAGGGGGGCATCCTGGGACGTAGATATCCACAGGGACGATTCGATCACATCCCCGAACTACCGAGTAAGAGTAGCTAAAGACAACCGGTAGCCATTTGACGGTTAGTCACTACTGAGATACGAGCTCGAGGCCGTCAGACATCACTGACTGGTAGTATCCTCCACCGTTGGCACAGGATCCCATAGAAATGACCCATCTCGGCTCGGGCATCTACGTGAATGCATCGAGTCAACCCAAAGAGAGTAACTCCACTGATACAGAAAGCACTCACCTGATCGTAAACCTTTCTCAGCGCAGGTGCCATCTTGTTGGTCAAGGTTCCGGCGACAATCATGATATCACTCTGTCGAGGAGACGCTCGGAACACGACTCCCAATCGATCTTGATCGTATCGAGCAGCGGCCATGTGCATCATCTCTACTGCGCAACAAGCCAACCCGACTGGAACAAGCGCTTGCGGTCAGCGACAAGACAGAGAATTAGAGGTGTTGTCGCAAAGTGGATGACGTACAGGTCATAGGCCACATCGATCCTTGACGAGCCCAGTTCACGACCTTGTCCATAGTCGAGAGAACATATTCTATTCGATGGCAATAGCTCAGTCTGCTGAGACGCGATTCTGCAAGCCATATGTCCACCTACCCGCTCCGTTCTGAGGAGTCTCCAAGCTCAACTGGTTTGATCCTTGCTGAGCGAGTGCCATCTTGTTAGTGGTTGTGGAAGGAGAATAGTCGCTGGAGTTGATTGCCGAAGTAGGGGTGTTTGGCTTGTGAGCGATTTGGGTGGTACAGAACGATCGGACTGTTAGATAGACAGCGAACATCGGTCAGGGGACATGACTTTTGCAAATTGTGCGTTCCCCTCACCTGCAGCTGGTCTGAAAGTCTGCTGAAGACGAACAGCATGACCTGATCGAAGGCGAACAAGCCGATTCAGCAACTTCGCGTGTGGCGAGATTCATCCTGGAATCAACATACTAGAACGCAGTCCCGGAGCAATGAAAGAAGCCATTTTGCCTATAGACGGTGCTTCTATTTCGATAAGTGGTAGGAGATACAACGACTCTACCTACGATTGAGATTGGTCGACGATCCAACCTTCGCCATCCTTACATCAATAGCATCGATCGACCTGGCGATCTATGGAATCCGTGTACGCTGATTGAGGCATTTGACCATGGACTCGACGTTGACTTTGCACAATTTACGCAATAAACTTTCACACGCGTCGCTTCCAAGTAACAATCGCCTCATTTGGGTGGCGTCGACGATGAATTCGGAGCCATGGCGCAGGCCTAGATTCATTATTATCGTAGAGTTCGAGTCATATGCAACGAATGAATACAGTTGTATGCTATGTCGCATCTAGTTTTTTATCTGGAAGCAGCCGTGCACCGAAGTACTGTCCAGTGTTCTGATTCCGACACTTGGCTTCTTAAGATCGCAAGGACTGGTCGAAGTGGTTGTTGAGTATATCCTTGCACATCAGCTGTTGAGATTTCATTAAGCGCTGCATTGCCTCATCATTGCCGATCAGTCGGATTTGACCTACCCTAGCGACTCGGGCTGCAGGATGGTCGTAATGCTCGAGCAAGCCGTCCGCGGTTCGAATAGCTTCACTGTAGGAGCCCGTCGCCGCCTCTCTGGGAAGCCGAAGTATATCCATGTAGATGATCGAAACCGAATATAGTAATAGGATCGACGATAGACTCAACTGTCGGTAGAGTAACAAATCAGCGACGCGCGCCAGATCGAATATGGTCAAGCGCGAGTAGACTTGCTTCGGGCAAATGCGGAATGGCATGATAGTACCGCTCGAAGGCTCGGATCTAAGAGCGAAGCACGTGCATTCAGAACTGCGGATATCGAAAGGAAACACCTGAGACTGACCATTTCCAGCGCGGCTCTCACGCACTCGTCCGTCAGGTGGCGCAACTCATCAGAAATTGCTAATGGCTGCATTCGAATCGCGCTCCACACGCTCGTTTGGAGGACGGGCAGCAGAACCAACATTTTCAGCTGAAGGTATATGCCGCACATCGTGAAGCGCACAACCATTTTCTCTCCCTCCTCGGTATCGAGATCGATACGACCCGGGTGAGGGAGTCGCTCGAAATGATCAAACTCCTCCGGCAGACGACCTCGAAATTGCACCAGACTTTGGTGCAGTTCGATCGCCTTGAAAAGCCCCGCTTGAACCGAAGTAGACGAAGTGAAATCGTCAAACATGCTCTGGATTTGCCCCATAAGATCGGCAAGGCCGACCAATGGTACCAGATAGAAACGGTTCTAGAGAGGATAGAGCGCAAATTTTAGCGGGTCCATTTGGTATGGCAGTGTACACCCAGGAGCCTACGTCGTTCAGTTCCGAGATGATAGTGTTGACCTCTGGAGATTTTCCAAGAGTGCTTGGAATGCCGTGACATAGACTCGCCCATTTTTCCATGTGATAGCAAACACAGAGAGTCTTTCGGAATCCGTAATCTTCGGCGATGGGCAACTGGTATACGCCTTCCCGATTTAGGCCTATACTCGACATGAGGCGGCTTGCATGACCGATAGAAGAAAGTTCCTCTGTCAGGCAAATGGAAGAACTGTCAACATGCTTTTCAACAAGTTGTTACCTAATGTAAGATATCGCACCATCGCTGTTGCCATAGCTCCGGCTATATGCGGATAAGATCACCCAAAGATTCACAAGGTCTACTCCACCTTTCCCTTGTACGTGCTCCAGCATGATCTCCCTCGCCTTTTGCTTCAGTATTTCGCTCCATGCTCTAGCGACGTCCTTGTGACACTCGGCGTCCCCATCTCCGCCTTCGATCTGCGCCCCAAACGCTAGAACAAGAAAGTCGCGCGCTCGATCAAGCCGATGCCCTTGGTAGGCGAGGTTATTGAGTTGACGAGGTCGCGGTTCCCCGAGACCCATCGTATAAGCATTGTAGATTGACTGGCGGACAGTATCCATCGGCAGAACTGGGAATAAGGGGTGAATCACGGTTTTATACGCGTTGAAAAAGCGGTATGCCAATTCCGCCGGGAGAAACATGGGGTCCAGAGAGTTGCTGGGTTGCGTAGAGTCTACACCTTCATGCATACTATTTGCCGCGAGAGCAAAGTTTGTTTGAGTACCGCAACCATGCTATGAGCTGAGACACGGACACACTTACATGTACACATTACATCCCCATCTCCACAAATCGTTCCGATCGGTATCTGCTGGTCCGGGGGGTACCCGGACGGAATTTCTGTTCTCGAAATACGTTGGCGTATAGGCGAGCTTGGTCTGCAGCATACGTGAGACAAGATCCTGCAATCCTAGATATGACG